>Ga0268281_1000978_pt1 | contig 17997 bp, 14 predicted proteins | sample saktaG_10_FD_190134 | JGI IMG/M metagenome (GOLD analysis project Ga0268281, IMG submission 190134) | Saline water microbial communities from Sakinaw Lake, British Columbia, Canada - sak_2011_5_24_50m | ecosystem: Environmental > Aquatic > Non-marine Saline and Alkaline > Saline ... | reverse complement strand
AAAAGAAAGTGTCATCAAAACAAAATTAAAATAACTACATTTTTGCTATTAACTAAATAATATATTATTAAAATAAGTTAAGCTAAGTTTAGGATTTGTATTTATTCATTCTTCAACAAATAATGCTCATTTTATTAGATAAAAAACCATAAAGATGGAAACTGCTGTTTTATAGCTTAGATAATGATAAAAGTATATTTATCCACATGGGTTATATTGTAGAGCCTTTTTGATTTGACATAATACACAAAAAGCTTTAATCTTTAAACAATAAAAAAATAAATCCCTGGAGGATAAAAATGGATGAAAAAAAAATTAAAGAAATCATCACAAAAATTGCTGATATTGTCAGAGATAGGTTTGACTTAAGTGAAAAAGAAATTAATCTTTCCACTATTATCTCTGATGGGAAAGTTATGATGGGTGTTGAGTTAAACCTCGAAAAAACAGAAGCTATAATGAATATTGAAGAAGAATTTGATATTGAGATTTCAGATGAAGATGCTGAAAAAATAAACACACTCAAAGATCTAATTGATTATGTTCTACAAAATCCAATAATCCAATTGATGTATGCTACTCCTGAAGACATAGAACGGCTTGCTAAAATGACAAAAAAAATTACTGATCAATTGTATCCCAAAAAACCAATCGGATATTATGATGGACCATATGGTAGCGGAGAAATTTATGAAAAGTAAAAAAATCAACACGATAAAAAAAACAGGAGGATGTCATGAAAGAAATGACAAAAGAAGAAATCGAAAAGGAATTGAAAAAAATTGTTTGTGAACAATTGGGTGTAGAAGAAGAAGAAGATAAAGTTACAGCAGAAGCAAGATTTGTTGAAGATTTAGGGGCTGATTCCCTAGATACAGTGGAATTAATCATGGCCATTGAAGAAGAATTTGACATTGAAATCCCAGATGAAGATGCAGAAAAAATTACAACATTTGGAGGCGCGCTTAAATACCTCCAAAAAAAATTGTTATAAAACCAAACTCAAAAGACGGAACATAAGTTCCGCCTTTTTTAATCTATAAATATTTACTTTTTATACTTCTAATTTTTGAATTTTTTCCGTAATTTATTATTCGCTATCCGTAATTCGCCTGCCTGCTCATTCGAGTCTGAGCTGAGGGCCCATCCCTCAGAGTCGAAGACCGGTAGGCAAGGTAATTCATAATTCTTATTTTCTATTTCTGGAAATTCTAATCAACCCCGAACAAGGAATAATTTCAATGCCCTTCTTTTCTAACTCGTCTAAAAACAAATTCATCCCAATTGAATCCGAAGACATATGACCAGCAATAACAATATTTAAATGAGCTTTTTCAGCTTCTTTACGATGCTCTTCTCCCATATGCATACCTACAATAGTTCCAATACCGGCCTGAGCAATCTTTTCATAATAATCCTTGGAACCACTGGTTCCGCCGGTAATTTCTGTTACCGCAATCTTACCTAAATATCTATCTGGACTACCTACAAATAATTTAGGGCCAACTTTTATTTTTATGGCCTCTCTATATTCTGGAATTGTTTTTAATAATTTTATTAAATCCTCTACACGCTCTAATTTTTTGGCATTTTTCTTAATTAAATTATCTAAAAATGTAGCGACTAAATTATCAGCCGGAGTATGAATATTCATAAATTCAAATCCTATCAATTTAGCTGCATCAATAGCCCGATTATGATTAATAGGATTTACTCCCCTACTAACTTCACTTATTCTTAATTTAGTAATATCCTCGGCAATATTTATGGGAATTCCATACTTATGAAGTAATTCAACCTGCAAATCCATTACATCGCCCAAACCCGCCAAAGAAACTCCCTCAGGATGATGGGCAATAATTAAATCAATCGGTTTCTTTTTGGACAATTCATTGGCTAAAAGAATTTCTCCAGTTTCTATATCAATACCTACTAAAACTCTTTTAACTTTTTTATTTAAACCATTTGTTAAAATTCTGGAATCAGCATAAGGATTTTTTAGAACCTCTTGGTCAAAATCTTTTTTTTCTTCTAGTTTTAACTCCTTATATTTTTCATTAATATATTTTAATCTTTTCTTAACAAAATCTGAACCCCTAAGGTCATTTTTAATACCTAGATTTATTGCTAAATCATATATTTGTTTTACTGTAAGCATATATTTATTTCTTATTAATTATGTAATTATTAAAATTTTAAGTTTTGTTAAATTAACATGATTTCACTCAATTTACAATTACCAATTTACCTGTCTGCATACCTACATTTCATTTCGGTATGTAAACCGACAGGCAGGCAATTTTCATTTAATAATCAATATAACAATTATCAATATCTTATTAAGACGACTTATCCTCAAAAACTATTCAGGAAATATTGAAAATTTAATCATTGAAAATTAAATTAAAATTTCAAATTTCAAATCGGTAATTGATAAGCCACGCGTTAAAACCTCCTAACAAATTCCAACAAACTCAAACTCATAAATCCCACATTAAACAAAAGTTACCGAGGCGACTTTATCTTCAGCTCTTTTAAATTTCATTAATCTAACCCCTTGCGTAGCTCGGCCAAATACTGAAATATTTTTTAAAGCCAATCTAATAATCTGACCAGCTTCAGAAATGATAATTAAATCCTTGTCTAATTTTTTGACATTAACTACAAAAGCTGAAACAATATTACCGGTTTTAGCAGTAACTTTAGCAGTTTTAATTCCTGAACCGCCTCGGCCTTGTGACTTATAGGCCTTTAAAGAAGTTCTTTTGCCAAAACCATTTTCCGTCACCACTAATAATTGATCATTTTCCACTTTACCATTAACAATAATATCCATTCCTACCACTTGGTCTTCTTTTTTTAATCTAATGCCTCGCACTCCGGCAGCTGACCTTCCCATGGACCTGATATTTTTTTCTTTAGTTCTGATTGATTGTCCTTGAGCAGTTATTAAAACAACATCATCCTTACCACTGGTGGGCTTTACCCATTCCAATCTATCTTCACCTTTTAATTTTAAAGCAATTAAGCCCGAACGCCGAACATTAAAAAACTTCTCTACATCGGTCTTTTTAATTAAGCCATTTTTAGTAACAAACATTAAATATTTATATTGTTCTTCGTCTCGCGGTAAAATAGCATTAACTTTTTCTTCTGGGGCTAATTGTAAAAAATTAACAATATTTTGACCCTTGGCTTGCCGAACAGCCACTGGAATTTCATAGGACTTTAATTGAAATACTCGCCCCCGAGAGGTAAAAAATAATAAATCTGAATGTGTAGTGCAAGAAAATAATTCTTCTACCATATCTTCTTCTTTAGTAATTAAACCAATCACGCCTTTTCCACCTCTATTTTGAGAATGAAAATTATCTGTACTCATTCTCTTAATATAGCCGTCCTTGGTCATAATAACCACGACATCTTCTTTAGGAATTAAATCCTCGCTGGAAATTTCGCCTACTATTCCTTTAACAATTTTAGTTCTGCGCTCATCACCATATTTATCTTTAAGTTCATTAAGTTCATCTTTAATTATTTTTAAAATCTTTTTAGGATCTTTTAATATAGCAGTTAGTTCTTTAATTATTTTTTTCTTTTCTTTTAATTCTTCTTCTAATTTTAATCTTTCTAAATTAGCTAATTGTTGCAATTTCATTTCTAAAATTGCTACTGCCTGTCTATCTGATAATTTAAACTTTTTAATTAAATTAACTTTGGCTACCTCTTTGTCTTTAGATTGTTTAATGGTTTTAATAATAGCGTCAATTTTTTCTAAAGCCATTACTAAGCCCTCTAAAATATGGGCTCTGTCTTTGGCCCTATTTAATTCAAAGGTTACTCTTCTAGTTACAACTTCTTGTCTATGTTTAATAAACTCACTCAAAATTCCTTTCAAAGTCAAAAGTTTAGGTTGAATACCATCCACTAAGGCCACCATATTAAAATGAAATTTGTCTTGTAATTGAGTGTGCTTATATAAGCTATTCAAAATCTTTTTAGGATAAGCCGAATCTTTTAAATAAACAACAATTCTAATGCCATCTTTATTGGACTCATCTCTTAAATCGCTAACGCCTTTTATTTTTTTATCTTTAACTAGGGTAGCAATTTTTTCTAATAAAGTTGTTTTGTTTACTTGATAAGGAATCTCGGAAACAATAATTTTAAATCCTTTCTTGGCCTCTACTATTTCGGTCTTAGCCCGAACCACAATACCACCCTTACCAGTTGAATAAGCTAATTTGAGTTCTTTAATATCATAGGCAATTCCACCAGTTGGAAAATCAGGTCCTTTTATAAATTCCATTAAAGCATCTACATCCGCTTGAGGATGTTCAATTAAATGACAAGTAGCGTCAACGACCTCTCTTAAATTATGCGGTGGGATATTAGTAGCCATACCGACAGCAATACCCATCGAACCATTTAATAAAAGATTGGGAACCTTGGCCGGCAAAACAGCTGGCTCTTTTTGGGAACCATCATAATTTGGTATAAAATTAACCGTTTCTTTTTCTATATCCGACAACAATTCTTCAGAAATTTTTTGTAATTTAGCCTCAGTATTATGATTAATAAAACCATTTGCAACAAAGGAATGGCAATCGCTCTTAACCTTCACAGAATAAACTTTTTCTTTTTTATTTAGCTTTTTAACCCTTACAACCTGATTAAAAAAATATTTTTGTTTTAAAAGAGAATCAATCAATCTTTTATCTTGAGCATCAATTATAGAAATTATCTTTTGGTAATTTTTTTCTAAATTATAATATCTATCAAAATTATTCTTTTTGAGAAACGAAGAATTATATTTCTTTCTTAAATAATTATTTAAAAAAGGTATAAAATCTGTCTTACTCATCCGATCAGGATTTATAGAATCTATCTTAGAAAGAATATTTCTTTTTCTGACTGAAAAAAAATCAATTTCTTTTTTAAAATTCTGAATAGAATCATATCCCAAAATTATTAACTTATAACACCCATTTCTTTTGTCTTGATAGGGGCTGGTAGTGGTAATCCCAAAATTCAATAAAATAATTTTTAATTGTTTAATTAAAGCTATACTTTTCGAATTATAAGTAAGCTCTATGCTGTGTCCATTGTGCCTTTTGTCAACTTTATATCCTGTTGAACCATCTCCTTCAAATAAAGCCCTCAAAAAGAAATGAATATTTTCTTTCTTTGACTGCAGTATTGAAAAAGGAATTTCTTTTTTATCAGATTTTACATTAGTCAATCCTATATTTTTTAAAAATTTTACTACTTTTTGCTCATATATACTTAATTCCCTGCAATTCCCCTTAATTTTTCTTTCATATATTTGAATCCCTTTAAATTGCAAGGACAATATAGATTTAATTTTATTATAGAATGCTTTATCCTTATTATTAAAAATTATTTGTCCTTGATGAAAACTTCCTTCACTCACTAAAGCACCTAATAAAAAAGCTAAATCATTATCCATTTTATCTGGAAGCTGCACTTGATTTTTAAAGCCTGACTTAGGTATAAAATTCTTTAAATCTAAAGACCTTTTAGAAAATAAATTTGGTCCTCTGTTTAGTAAAACAAAATCATTTTTAGTTATTTTTTCTAGTAATTTCCATCCTATTTGAGGAAAATTATTATTCAAAGTCCAACAAAGTAAAGGATGATTATAAGAACCTCTGATTTGATAACCTAATTTTGTTTGCAATTCTATAATCTGATGCTGACCGGAATTAAAAAATTTTACAGCAGAACTTTTTTGACCATTATAAGACAATACCTTTAAATTAATTTTGGCCTCTTTTTTTTCAGAAATATTTTTAATTGGCAAAATTCCTTGGTCAGTTAATATCAATGAATCTCCAGTAATACAATAACGCATAGCTGCTGCGCCATCGCCATCTATGGAACCAAAATTACCTTGGCCATTAACCAACATATATCTCAATGAAAACTCTTGGGCCATTCGCACCATTGCATCATAAACAGAAGTATCTCCATGAGGATGATATTTACCTAAAACTTCACCAACTACAGTAGCAGATTTTCTAAATTTAGCACTTGGTTTCAAGCCAAGTTTCCACATGGCATAAAGAATTCTCCGATGTACTGGTTTTAAACCATCACGAACATCTGGCAAAGCCCGAGCAACAATAACGCTCATAGCATAATCAAGATATGAACTTTTCATTTCTTCAACTATGGGCTGGTCAAAAACATTTTTACCATTTGGAGTTCTAACAATATTTAATCCTTCCATCTTCTTATCTAAAATATCTTCTGTGCCAGTGTTCTTGTCCATAATTTGCTCAGCAAATTTTTCTTTAGCAATCTGTTTCTTGATTTTTTTATTTTCCTTCTTTGTTTCCTCTTTAGAATCTTCTATTTTTTCTTTTAGTTGAATTTTTTGAATCTTTTTATCTTGTTTAATTTTCTTTTTAGGGCTGGTTTTAATTTTTTTTGTACTTGAAATAGGCCGAATTTTTTTTACTGGTTTTTTCTTAATATCTTTTTTAACTGGTTGGTTAATTTTTTTCTTAACACTAAGAGAAGCACTTGTTTTTTGCAGAATTTTTTTAGATTTTTTTACAACTTTCTTCGCAACTTTAACAGGGCTCTTTTTTTTAGGAAGAGATTTTTCCTTTGACTTTGCTTTTACCTTTTTAACTTTCCAAGACATTAGTAAGTTGTTACATTGTTAAATTGTTCTACCGTTAAACCGTTTTTTAAAATAATATTAACAATTTAACAATAAAACAATTCAACAATTTATCCTCTATAAATAAACAAAAACGACTACTTTAGTCATCTTTATTTTAGCGCAAATTAACTAAAAAATCAAGAGATTAAGTGGATAAAATCCTTGACAATATTGTAAATATATTACATAAAAATAAACAAAAAAACCTTATAAATAAAGGCTTTTTTAAATTAACTACGAACTACGAACTACGAACTACTAACTATTCCAATATCTTATTCAAGATCTCATTTAACTCTTCCTTAGAATAATAATCTATCTTTATATTGCCTCGGCCTTTTTTATTTTTAATCTGAACTTTAGTATTTAAATAATTCCTTAAGGCCTCTTCTTGAGCTAAGAGATTGGGGTCTTTTTGAATTGCTCTTTGATGAGCTTTAACAGAAACTTTTTTAACTTCATTTTCTGTATCTCGCACATTTAAATCATCCATTAAAATTTTCTTTAATAAATCCTGCTGTTTTTTTTCACTATCTAAAGCCAGTAATAATTTAGCGTGTCCAAAACTTATTCTTTCATCATTTAAATATTTTTTAATAGATGCGGGTAAATTTTCTAATCTTAAAATATTAGCAATATTGGAACGACTCTTACTAACTTTTTGAGCTACTTCTTCTTGGGTTAAACTAAATTCAGTCATTAATCTATGATAGGCCCTTGATTCTTCTAATAAATTCAAATTACTGCGTTGAACATTTTCAATTAAAGCTAATTCTAACTTTTTAATATCTTCTATATTTCTAATAATGGCCGGCGCTCTAAACATACCTAAAATTTTAGCGGCCTTTAATCTTCTTTCTCCGGCCACCAATTCATACCCGTCTTCTGTTTTAGTTAAAATTAAGGGCTGAATTATACCATGCTCGCGAATAGAATTAACTAATTCATCTAATTTTTCTTTGTCAAAATTACTTCGCGGTTGCCAAGGATTAGCTTTTATTTTTTCCACCCTAATATCAACAACTTTTTCTTTAATAATAACATCCTCTTCGCCACTTTTAATAGGATAAACAACCTTAAAGTCATTCTTTTTTGGTATAAGGGAACCTAGTCCCCTTCCTAAACCGTATTTAGACATATATTATTAATTTTAAATTATAAATTTTAAATTTCAAATGAAAGGAAGGATTATATTAATTTTAAATTATAAATTTTAATTATTTTTACTAGGTGTGGGGGTAAATTTTCAATTTTTAATTTCCCTGCCTACCGACAGACAGGCGACAGGCAGGATTAGTAAGGGGGAGGGAGAGGGGGTGAATTTTAAACTTTGAAAATATTATAAGAAGTCACAATTTCTCTAGCCAATCTTTCATAGGCCTTGGCTCCAGGAGATTTAGGGCTATAATCTAAAATACTTTTCCCATGCGAAGGCGCCTCAGCCAACCTAACATTTCTAGGTATTACTGTCCGAAAAATTTTATTGGGAAAATATTTATATATTTCATAAAAAACCTGTTCGCTTAATCTATTTCTTTTATCATACATGGTTAAAACCGCTCCTAAAATATTCAATTTATCATTTAAATTATCTTTAATAAGTTCAATTGTATTTATTAATTGGCCCAAACCCTCTAAAGCATAGTATTCACATTGCACTGGAATTAAAACCTGATCCGCGGCTACTAAAGCATTAATTGTTAAAAGCCCCAAAGAAGGCGGACAATCAATTAGAATAAAATCATAATAATCATAAATCTCTTTTAAATTATTTAATAATTGATATTCTCTAGCATCTAAATTCACCAAATCCACGCTGGCTCCAGCCAAATCAGGGGTAGCTGGTGCTAAATGTAGACCATCTAAAGAAGTAGAAATTATAACATTTTTCATATTAATTGGCCCCGGAACCAAAACTTCATACATTCCATTATCTAAATTTTTATAATCAATACCTAATCCAGAAGAAGCATTGCCCTGAGAATCAACATCAATTACTAATACTTTTTTTCCTAAATATGTTAAATAAGCTGCCAAATTAATAGCAGTTGTTGTTTTTCCTACTCCACCCTTTTGATTTACTACCGCGATTGTTTGAGACATAAAAAATTAAATAATAAATTCTAAATACTAAATTATAAACAATCTCTAAATCCAAATTTTCAAAATTTGAAAAATCTCTATTTAATACTCTTTATTAATTACATTTTGGCCATTTATATTTAGATGTTTGAACTTGTTTAGAATTTAGGGCTTAGTGCTTAGAATTTCTAAATTTTGACATCTGTCAAAATATAGTTCTATTATAACAGAAAAATAGATAACAAAAAACACCCTTTCGGATGATAAGAATATGGCTTGGTAGCAGGGGTGGGGATTGAACCCACGACCTCGGGCTTATGAGTCCCGCGCTCTAACCAACTGAGCTACCCTGCCATGAACTGCTCACTTCGTTCGAGTTCACGGCAAGCCATTTATTTAAAATAATTGGCGCTGCCATAAACCTGAGTGAAACGAATGGTTTATGGTAGCGGGGGCGGGATTTGAACCCGCGACCTTCAGGTTATGGGCCTGACGAGCTGCCAGACTGCTCTACCCCGCGATGATATAGAGATGATAATAAATATTTAACTTATTGTCAATGGTGCCGAAGGAGAGACTTGAACTCTCATGGACAAAGTCCACACGATTTTGAGTCGTGCGCGTATACCAATTCCGCCACTTCGGCTAAATTAAAAAATTTTGTTTTATTTTATTTTTATTACCAAAAATTTTACATTTAACAATTACCATTTGTCCTCCGACCTGTCCTCCGACTTGTCCTCCGAAGCTCGAAGAGCGAAGGGGGAAGCAGATGCGGAGGAGGAAGCTGATAGCGAAGGAGGGCACTTCGGCATATTTTTAAAATCGTTTATTATTATAAATAAAATACTATCTTTAGTCAATTAATCTCTCTTAAATAAATATGTTATAATATAAATATGTATTTAACAATTCATTCATTGGTGGCCCTAACTAGCGTCAAATATATTCCCAATCCTTTACTATTATTTATAGTAAATTTTTTATTGCATTATATTTTAGATATTATTCCACATGGGGATGGGGGTGGCATTAGCAAGGGTTTAAAAAATAAAAATATAAATTTATTTTTAATGGCTGGTTTAGATTTTCTGTTTGTCATAATTATTAGTTTTATAATCTACAAAAATTTTCAATTTAATATCTATCATATATTTTTTGCAATTAGCGGGGCTATTTTACCAGACATTTTATGGGGGCTTTATAGAATTACTAATTTTCGTTTTTTAAAATGGGCTGATGACATTAATATGGCTTGTCATAAATTAATTGGTTATAAACCTAAATATATCTTTGAATACTCATTTCAATTAATCCCGATAGTTATCTGTTATTTTTTACTAAAATAAATTTTTAAAAACAAAAAACGCCTCAAAAAATATGAGCGTTTTTTATTTTCTATTAACCTATTAATCAATTACACTATTAGCTTATTATTTACTAATCGCATCAACCGGACAAGCTGCTATTACATCATCAAAATCACAAGGACACTTATCGCCCTTACAACTAAACTCTGCTTTACCATCATCATTCATTTTAAAACAATCAGGACAGATAGATATACAAGTACCACAACCAATACATTTTTCTAAATTAACTTTTAACATAAATTTAATTTATATTTATTTTTATTTAAAAAAAGATTCTTTAAAATCTTGTAATAATATTATAACAAATTATTTTTAAATTTCAAGAAAATTAAAAAATTAAAAAAGCAAAAAATCAATTAAACTATTAGCCAATTAACAATTAACCTATTAATTATCCGCGCATTATTAAATAAACAATATAAGCAATATATAAAGTGGCTAAACTAGCCCCTTGCCATTTTTGAATAACATCTCTTTTACCAACAAACATATAAATAAATAACAATATAGTAATAAATACTAAAAATAAAATATCAAAATTTAAAACCGGGATAAAAACAACTGGCCGGATAATAGCGCTAAGTCCTAAAACCCAAAAAATATTAAATATATTTGAACCAATTACATTACCAACTGCTATGTCGGGTTTCTTTTTTAAAGCTGCTACTACTGAAGTGGCTAATTCCGGTAAAGAAGTTCCAATAGAAACAATTGTTAAAGCAATTAAAGATTCTGAAACATTAAATAACTTAGCTAAATTAACTGCACTATTTACTACAAAATGACCTCCAAATCCTAATCCAATCATACCTCCTAAAATTAAAAGGAATGATTTAAACGAAGAATATTTAAAAACTTTTTCTGGCTCACCCCTAACCCTGGCAATACCAAAAGTATAATATATAAAAATCGCAAAGAATAATAACATTACTATTCCATCAATTCTAGTAACAAAGTTTGCTATTCCTCCATCAATCAAAATATCATTAGCAACTACTCCCAAAACAACAATAGCCAAAAGAGATAAGGGAATTTGTATTAAAACAGTTCCTCTTTTTATGGCTAATGGTAAAATAATTGCAGAAATACCCAATATTAATAAAGTGTTAGCAATATTAGAGCCCAAAACATTACCAATAACTATTTCACTGCTTCCGCTAATACTAGCCATTACATTAACCAAAAGTTCTGGAGCAGATGTTCCAAAAGCAACTACAGTTAAACCAATCACAATACTAGAAATACCAAATCTACGAGCCACCGAACTAGCTCCCTTAACTAACCAATCCGCGCCTTTAATTAAAATTGTAAAACCAACAATTAAAATACCAAATTGTATCAACATATTTATTATTAAATAATCAAATTATCAAAAAAAATAATAAATCAAACAACCAATTGATTCTTTAATTTCTTATATTAATTATAACAATTACTTTAATTTTTAGCTATCACTAAACACCAAATTTGTTTAGCGCCATTAGCTTTTAAAAATTTAGCTATTTCAGAAACAGTTGAGCCGGTAGTGTATACATCATCAATAATTATAAAATTCTTATTAACAATAAAATTTTTATCTAAAACCTGAAAAGCATTGCGCATATTTTTTTCTCTTCCCTTTTTATTAAGTTGGGCTTGCTGTTTAGTATTTTTTATTCTCATGATTAAATTGTCTTTTAAATTATAATTAAACTGCTCAGAAAACTTTTTTGCAATCAGCTGGGCCTGATTAAAACATCGCATCAATAATTTTTTCTGATGTAAAGGAACTGGAATAATAATAGGATTTTCTAACTTATTTTCAATTTGATTATAATAATTAATCATTAGCTGCGATAAATATTCCGACAAATCTTGAATATAATTATATTTATAAAAATGAATTAGCTTTTGTAATAATTCATTATGAAAAGAAGCACAGACATGAATTTGGTCAATATATTCATTTTTAAAATAATCTGCTTTATTTATTTTTATAGAATTAAAACAATTTTCGCACAGTAAAATATCGTTTCGGCCACAACCCAAACATTCAATAGGAAATAAGATATTTAATAATTTTTTAAAAATATGTATCATATATTAAAAATTAGTATTATGAATAATAATTTTGAAATGTTCTTATATTTTTTAAACTTATATACTATTTTTATACTTTTCCAGCACCTCCCCTGCCTCCCCTCCTCGGCCTCGCCCCGTATAAAGCGAAGCTTTTGTACGGGGTGAAGGAGGGGAAGAAAAGGGGTGGTGTTGATTTATTTATTCAAAAAACTAAAAAAAACCGCAAAATGCGGCCCTGTTCTAAAATTAGCTTAACAAATCTTTTAAACTTTTTCAACTTTTATCTGCTTATTTTTCAAAAATATCTTTACTGTGTCTCCGTTGTGGATTTTATCGGCTAAAATTTTATTAGCAATTAAATTCTCAATTTTATCCTGAATATATCTTCTAACAGGTCGAGCTCCCATTTCTGGCTCAAAAGAATTTAAAGCTATATTTTGATAAATTTTATTTTCTATTTTTAAACTAATTTTTCTATCTTTTAATCTTTGTTCTAATTCTTGCATTTGTAATTTAGCAATTTTAGAAATATTTTTAATATCTAAGGGTCGAAATACTAAAATTTTATCTAAGCGATTCAAAAATTCTGGCCGAAAACAATCAGCCAAAGAATTTTTAACCTTATTTTCCAATCCCTGATACTCTTCATCTATAATCTCTTTCTTGGTTTTACTTTGCACATTAAAACCTATAGAAGCATGCTTATTAAATTGCTCATTACCAATATTAGAAGTCATAATAATAATAGTATTTTTAAAATTAATAACCTTGCCAGTGGCATCAGTAATATAGCCCTCTTCTAAAATCGGCAATAATAAATTAAAAATATCTGGATGAGCTTTTTCTATTTCATCAAATAAAACTATAGAATATGGCTTCATGCGTACTTGATCCGTGAATTTATTGGAATCCTTATACCCAACATAACCAGCTGGAGCACCAATTAATTTTGAAGAGTTAAATTTTTCAGAAAATTCAGACATGTCAATCTTAATCAATGCCCTTTCATTATTATAAACCTCTCGTGCCAAAACTTTGGCAGTTTCTGTTTTACCGACTCCTGATGGCCCTAAAAACATAAAAGAAGCCAAGGGCTTATTAGGATTAGCCAAACCGGCCTTAGCTCGTCTAATATATTCAGAAACATCTTTAATTACTTCTTCTTGGCCAATTAAGCTCTTAGATAAATCTTTTTCTAATCTAATCAATTTCTTTTTTTCGGATTTCATTAACTCATCCATAGGAATCTTAACCATATGAGAAACAACTTCTGCAATATCTTTAGCATTTATTTGGCCTAAAAATTTTACTTTAGTTAATTTTTCTTGATTTAATTTATCCAATTCTTTAATAATCTTATCTTCATTTTCTTTATAAACTATAGCTTTTTCATAATCATCTTGTTCAATGGCTACCTCTTTTTCCTGACTATTATTTTTTAAATCGTCTTTTAATTGAATAATTTTTTTTAAACTGCCATTTTTTAATTTTTTTATCTTAAATTTTGAAGCCGCCTCATCAATTAAATCAATAGCCTTGTCTGGTAAAAATTTTTCTGGTAAATATCTTTGACTCAAATCTACAGCGGCTTTTATGGCCTCATCTGTAATTTTAACTGCATGATATTTTTCATAATTATCTCTCAAACCATGAATAATTTCTTCAGTTTCGTTGGCTGTGGATTCATCAATTAGGATCGGTTGAAATCTTCTTTCAAAAGCCGCATCTGACTCAACATATTTTTTATATTCCTGCACAGTGGTGGCCCCAATGACCTTTAAGTCACCTTTAGCTAATTCTGGCTTTAATAAATTAGCCGCATCTAATTGACCACTCGTGGCTCCCATACCAATTAAAGTATGAATTTCATCTATGAATAAAATTATATTTTCATCTTTTTTGGCATCATCAATAATCTTTTTTAATCTTTTTTCAAACTCTCCTCTATATATAGTGCCGGCAATAATAGAACCCAAGTCCAGAGCAATAATCTTTTTTTCTAATAAAACGTCTGGCACCTGGCCCTCTACTATTCTTTTAGCCAGGCCCTCTACAATGGCTGTTTTCCCAACCCCAGACTCACCTAAAAGAATAGGGTTATTTTTGGTTCTCCGACTTAATATTTGAATCAATCTATCAATTTCTTTTTCGCGACCGATAACTGGGTCAATTTTTTTCTGTATTTCGGCTGAAGTTAATTCCATGGTAAATTGGGGCACTGGACCGCTTTCCATCATATTACCACCCATAATCATTTTTTCTAAAATATTAACATTGGACAAGGTATCATCAATTAAGTCAGACAATTTGCTGGTATTTAAAAGTAAGGCGTCTACTTCTTTTATTAATTCGCCTTTATCAATTTTTTTCGCTTCCAAAAAATTATCAACTTCTTTAATATTATTCTTTAAAATCGCGCTTAATAAATGTTCGCTACCAATATAGGCATGTTTATTTTGATAAGCAATTTTAACTGCTTTTTCAATAATTTTTTGAGACCTTAAGGAAAATTGTGGTACATTAAAATCTTTTTTTAAGGACTTTGCTTTAAGGGGCTTAACTTCTTTAACGGCTTGTTCTTTAAAATCTACTGGCTTAATACCTTTATTAGAAAACAAGCCAAAAGCCACTGAACCCCTTTCCAAAGTTAAGGCATAAAGAATTTCCCAAACATCAATCTCTTTTTTATTAACAGAAAAAGCTAAGTCCTGAGCCCGTACTAAAATGGTCTTTAAATGTTTAGAAAATTTATTAAATATATTATCACTGGTTCGCATATTTAAATAATAGCATAAATAATTAAGTTATCGTAGAACTTGAATTTATCGAACGGTTTAAAACATTATAGTTTATGAAAAAAATATTGTCCATAGTAAATCAAAAAACTAAATCTTCAAAAAATCAAAAAATCATAAATCTAAAAACCCCTGTAAAAACGGAGCTTTTTCTAACTCCACACCTTTATTAAGCTTGACAAAATTAATATATATATGATAAACTTTTTTATTAAACAAAAACGATCTGGGAGGATCAAATGAACAAAATAATAATAAGTATTATTATTGCTATTGTATTATTTACCACAATGGCAAACGCTGACACTGCTATTACTGCTCCCGAAAAGCAGTTGGAGATAAATCAATTCAGAGAAGCCAGGGAAACAACTAAAGGCAGCATCTGGATAATCGCAACAAAGGCGCAAAATAAAGCCTTTTACAATCCAGGGGAAGAATTTAAAGAAAAAACCAAAAAAAATATTGGTTTTGAAAAACTTGATTTTTTTCACCACCGTTTTCTTCAAGAAGTCACCCTTGTGAAATGGGATGGAATAAAATTTAACTACCGGACAGAACAGAAATATAGTGAGAAAAAACTAGCTATAGATAAAATAATCTTAATAATAGCCGCATTTTTTTCTCTTATTCTGTTTATTCTCTTTATTCTCTGTAAAAAAGGTAAATTCAATAATAATATAATTATCACAATCCTTTTCTGCTTTACTTTTTGTATTGTTCTTGCCTCTATGTTTAGTTCATATTATATTAGTGGGCCTATTACTTTTAGTGGATTTATTACTTCTTATACTGGACTTTTTTATGTTGTTAAAGTTTTTGCTTCCGCCTCTATATTAAGCATTTTTCTATTCCGCGACCATGAAAATCTCCAAAATTTCTCTATATTATCTTATGCAATATTCTTAATTGTGGCAATAATAATATAAACAACTTTAGAACAACAAAAAGCTCCGCGTAAAAACGAAGCTTTTTAAACCCCACACCTTTTTAAGGTTATGGGGTTTTATTTTAAACTATTGACAATTTTATTCAACAATATATAATAATAATATCACGATGAAAGGGCACACCTAAGGTTTCGTCCGAAGGTTACTCCCTTTCTTTTTTATTCAACTTATTTTTAAGAGAATCTATAAAGAAAAAATATTTTCTAAACCTTCTTAAAAGAGCAGAATATTTATTAGAATTAGGAATACCTATTTTATAAAGTTTATTTTTGGAATCTAAATATTCAATTAAACAATAAAAGTCGCCGTCTCCAGAAATAATAATTGCTTTACTAAAGTTAGCATACTCAATCATACAATGTAAAACTAATTCTGCATCAACATTACCCTTAATATATTTTTCTCCTTTTTTATTATATTCCAGGGTTGGTTTAAAAATAACTATGTAACCAATTTGTTGTAAAAAAGTATATAGTACTTCGTTACCAGCTACGTAACCAATAAAAAGAAATGCTTTCCGAATTTTATATTTATCTTTTAAATAAACATAAAATCTCCGAAAATCTAATTTCCATCCAACGTCCTGGACCCCTAAGTTAAGATTCTGGCTATCAATGAATACATAATCATTTTGTTTTTGCTTCATAAACCGCTATTAATTTTATTATTAAATAGTAGTTCAAAGTTTATACAAATTCAAAATTATTTATCCACAAAAAACCCGACATCTATAAGACGTCGCATTATATAATTAATATTAAGAAATCAAGAAATCAAGAAAACAAGAAATCAAGAAAACATAAATCTAAAAACTCCGAGTAAAATCGGAGCTTTTTCTAATTCCACACCTTTTCAAGGTTGTGGGGTTTTATTTAAAAAAATATAAAAAATTATTAGTATAATATTCGTATTATTAGTATGCCATTCGTATATTGGCATCGCTAAACCAAGCCCATTTTTTCTTTAATATCTAAGATGCTTTTCTCAGCAATCTTTTTAGCTTTTTTAGCACCTTCTTCTAAAATCTTCTTAACTTTAACTTTATCTTTTTCTAATTTAGCTATATTTGCTTGAATAGGTTTCAAACTATCAACAATGACTTGAGCAAGTTCTGTTTTAAGCTCTGAATATTTTAAATCACCATTATGATAATCTAGATTAAATTTCTTAACAATTTTTTCATCAGCAAAATTTTCTAATAAAGTAAATAGATTATCAACGCCTGGAGACATGCGTCCACTTTGTTGAGGACCAGCATCGGTAATCGCACTCATTATTTTCTTTTTAATGGTCTCCTCATCATCTCTAAGAGCTATATAATGATTTGATCCTAAAGATTTTGACATTTTATTTCTTGGTTCTTGCAAGGACATAACTCGAGCACTTTTACTAATAATCGGCTCAATTTTTTGAAAATACTCCCCAAATTTGTTATTAAACTTTCGCAAAATAGTATTGGCTAATTCTAAATGCTGTAATTGGTCTTCACCAACTGGCACTAGTTCTCCTTTATAAAGCAAAATATCAGCTGCCTGCAAAACTGGATAATCAAAAAGTCCTACATTAATATTATTAAAATTTTGCCTAGATTTATCTTTAAATTGAGTCATGCGCTGTAATTCAGTAATTGGAATTAATGTATTAAATAACCAACAAAGCTCTGTATGCTCGGGAACTTGGGACTGAATAAATAAAATTGATTTTTTAGGATCAATACCTAAGGCCAAAAGGTCAATAGCAGTATCTAAAATCTGTTTTTGATATTTTGTTGGCTCATAATCAATTGTAATAGCATGCAAATCAACAATAGAATAAAAACATTTATATTTATCTTGGAGATCAACCCAATTTTTTAAAGCACCTAAATAATTCCCAATATGCAAATCACCTGTGGGTTGAATCCCAGAAAATAATATTCTTTTATCCATAATGCTATAAATTAATTATAAACTAAATAAATACATAAGTGTTAAAATTAGACAGGGGTTAATAATATAATTAATCATTAATCAATTTAATAAAAGAAAGGAGAAATAAACCTATGT
>Ga0268281_1000976_pt1 | contig 18101 bp, 18 predicted proteins | sample saktaG_10_FD_190134 | JGI IMG/M metagenome (GOLD analysis project Ga0268281, IMG submission 190134) | Saline water microbial communities from Sakinaw Lake, British Columbia, Canada - sak_2011_5_24_50m | ecosystem: Environmental > Aquatic > Non-marine Saline and Alkaline > Saline ... | reverse complement strand
AGGATCATGGTGCCGATAGGGACTCAGGGTACCATCCTGGAGATATCGGAAGGGGATTTTACCATAGTAGAAACCGTCGCGACCGTGGAGCATGAAGGTGAAAAAAAACCTCTAACGCTCATGCAGAAGTGGCCTGCACGAAAACCCAGAATATACAAAAAGAGATTTAATCCCGAAGATCTCCTGGTGACCGGTACAAGGATCATCGACTACCTCTTTCCCCTGGCACTGGGAGGGAAGGCCGCCATACCCGGAGGATTCGGAACCGGCAAGACCGTTACTCTGCAACAGATGGCCCGGTGGTCTCAGACACAGCTGAACATCTATGTCGGGTGCGGCGAGCGTGGAAACGAGATGGCGGATGTTCTCCACAGTTTCAAGAAGCTTAGAGACCCCGCGACGGACAGGCTCCTGCAGGAGAAGGAGATATTCATCGCCAACACGTCTAATATGCCCGTCGTCGCGCGAGAGATCAGTATCTTCATCGGTATCACCATGGCCGAATATTTCAGGGACATGGGGTATGACGTCCTCCTGGTGGCCGATTCGACGTCCAGATGGGCAGAGGCGATGAGAGAAATCGGCGCGAGGCTTGAGGAAACCCCGGGAGAAGAGGGGTTCCCCACCTATCTGGGTTCCCGGCTCTCAGCCTTCTATGAAAGGTCCGGGAGGGTCGAATGCATCGGGAACCCTAAGCGGATGGGATCGGCTACGGTTATAGGCTCCGTCAGTCCCCCCGGTGCCGATTTCAGCGAACCGGTAACCCAGGCAACTCTCAGGATCGTTGACGTCCTCTATTCACTGGATGTCGCCCTCGCCAACAAGAGACACTTTCCGACCATCAACTGGCTCCAGAGCTACAGTCTCTACACCGATTCGGTTGACACATGGTGGAACAAGATCAGTCCCGATTACAGCGATATACGAAACAAGGCCCTCATAACTCTCCAGCATGAAGCTGAACTGGAGGAGATCGTCCGGCTCGTCGGACCCGAGGCCCTGCCCGAAGACGACAAGCTGGTGCTTCTCGCGGCGCGTATGATCAGGGAAGACTTTCTTATGCAGAGCGCCTATCATCCTGTCGACACCTACACGCAACCTGCCAGGGCGCACATGATGATCAGCGCTATCATGAAGTTTTACGATCTGGCAGAGGAGGCGACCGAATCGGGAATGCTGGTCAGCGAGATAGCCTCTTCGAAAATGCTGCCCCGCATATCACGGATGAAGGATATACCGAACGAAGAATTTGATGATTACATGAAACAATTATGGTCTGACATGGATAAGAATCCCTTTGTGTAAGGAGGAAGGAACGTAATGGATTCTCTGCAACTGTTTACGAGACAGACAAAGGCAATAAGTACCGCTCGAAGATCGCTCCTTGTTCTTGAGAGTATCCCCGGCATCAGATACAGTGAAATCGTGGATGTCCAGCTCGGCACCGGTGAGACCCGGATCGGCCAGGTGATAGAAGTCGGAAAGGAGACCACCGTCGTCCAGGTGTTCGGAGGCGTCAGCGAAGTTGATCTGCTAAACAGCAGGGTGAGATACAAGGGGGAAACCCTGAAGCTTCCCGTATCGGGAGACATCATGGGGAGAATCTTCGACGGGAGCGGTAATCCCATAGACGGCGGTCCCCCGATCGTGGCGGACACCTACCTGGACATAAACGGCGTGCCGGCAAATCCCGCATCGCGCATGCCTCCGGCGGAATTTATCGAGACCGGAATCTCCGCGATAGACGGCCTCAATGTCCTGGTGCGTGGACAGAAACTGCCGATCTTCAGCGGATCGGGTCTGCCGCACAATAAGATTGCCGCGCAGATCCTGAGGCAGGCATCTCTGAAGGGAAAATCGGAAGAGTTCGCGATTGTCTTCGGTGCAATCGGCGTAAGCTACGACGATGCGGGCTATTTTATCTCTAATCTGGAAGAGACCGGGGCGCTCAGCCGCACAGTCGCATTCATCAATACAGCGTCATCGCCTGTCATTGAGAGATTGTCAACACCGCGTCTGGCGCTGACGGCAGCGGAATACCTGGCATGGGAACACGACATGCATGTTCTGGTCATACTCACAGACATCACAAATTACTGCGACGCACTACGCGAACTTGCCGCCATGAGAGGCGAGATACCAAGCAGGAGAGGGTATCCGGGATACATGTACACAGACCTCGCTTCCCTTTATGAAAGGGCCGGAAGGATAAGTGGCAAGGAGGGCTCAATTACTATTATACCCATCCTGACGATGCCCGATGATGACATCACGCATCCGATAGCCGATCTTACGGGATACATAACCGAGGGGCAGATTGTCCTGTCGAGATCGCTGGAAAGAAAAAGAATATATCCCCCCATAGATGTATTTCTCTCTCTTTCAAGGATGATGAAGGAGGGAATCGGCGAGGGAAATACAAGGGAGGACCATAACAACGTGTTCATGCAGTCATATGCCGTCTACGCGGAGGGAAACTATCTGAGAGAGATATCCACCGTTATCGGTTCCGAGGCGCTCAGCGACAGGGATAGGCTGTACCTCTCCGCTTCGGACAGGTTCGAACAGGAATTCATATCACAGGCAGAGAACAATAGAAGAACCGTTGAAGAAACTCTGGGGCTGGCATGGAACATCTTCTCCATGCTCCCCAGGGAGGACCTGAAGCTAATACGGGAAGAATACATAAATAAATATCTTCCAGAGGCTCCCGAGAACAGGACTACAACCGAAACAGATTAGACAAGAGTGATGCCATGTCAACAAAAGTACAGGTAACGAGACCAACCAAGATTGAGCTTTCCCGACTGAAGCGCCGCATGAAACTTGCCACGAGGATCCAGAAGATCGTAAAGGACAGGCTCTCTATACTCATCATGGAATTCCTCCAGACCGTCAAGGAATGCGCTTCTGCCAAAGAGAACCTGCTTGCGGATTTCAAGGAGGCCTACAAGGCCCTCTCTATTACCACAGGATACCATGGATACGCGTTCCTGGAAAAGGAGCTCCTCGCATCCGAAATGGCATTTGAGATAAACACCGTCACAAGAAATGTGGCAGGGGTAAGACTGCCCGTCTTTGAAACAGAGGATACTGAAACGCCGGGCTCTTCCGTGAGGAACACGCCTGACACCTCTTCATTGGTCGACAACAGTACCAGACTCTCACGAAAGTGTCTGGAGGCTACCATTGAACTGGCCGAACTCCAGAACTCCCTGGAGCTTCTGGGTGCGGAGATAAACAAAGTAAAAAGAATAAACAACGCACTGGAATATATCGTCGTTCCCGGACTCGAAGCCACCATAAAATACCTGACGATGAAGTTCGAGGAACGTGATCGCGAAGAGATTGCCCGGCTCAAATATGTCAAGCTGTTGATTGAACAGAGAGAAGCGTATGCGTATTGATAATCCGGCTCCGGACAGGGTATTGGAGAGTTGCCTGACGGGTGATATGAAGGCACTCAATGCCCACCTGCCGCGCAGGCGAAGGGCATTGAATGAACTTTTGAAGGAGGAGCGCCCCCACGTTGAATGCGGTGACGGGAGCACACACTCTTTTAAGAAAAAAGAGCTTGAGTATCTGGCTCAGATGTTAGACAACGAAGACAAAGAAACGCTGCTCCTGCCGATTATCATAGAGGTTGGATCCTTTGAAGGAGGCATGACAGTAAGATCCAAAACTGGAACCGAAGCAAAGGTATTTTCAAAAATCCTGGAGATGCCCATAACCTGCACATCTGATATGATAACTATATTCAGACCACAGTTACAGGTGCTGAGAAAAGTATTGAAGACAACCACACAGTACGTCTTCACCACATGAGAGATATGACAAAAACTTGACAGACACAGGGAGGTGCATCATGAAAGTATTCGCTGACAGGCTGATCAACGTTCTGGAAAATCACAATAAGGAAATCGCACAGCAGTGGTGCAAGGCCGTAAGACAAAATCCCCGGACACCATCATTCAATAATCTACCGGAAGAGGAATGTCTCAAGAGAGCCATTTTTTTCTACAAAAACCTGATCACGATGTACTTCAGTAAAAAACCCTACACCGAGGTGCGCAAGTACTTTTCAGAGTACGCCGAAGTCACTTACCAGCTCAAGCTACCGCTCCATGAAGCTCTCTATGGCCTCATCATGATGAGGAGGCACATGTGGCTCTACGCCGACTTCCAGGCTCCATTCCTCAGCGCCATGGATCATCGGCAGGCGGTTGAAACGATAAACAAGACCATCCGCATATTCGACCATGGTATCTATATGGTCACCCAAAAGTACGGTGAGATAGAGAAGGGGTAAGGGGTGTGCTATGCCGGCAGAAATACGCGACACAATAAGAGAAATCGAGAAAGAGGCCGAAGGGCTGATAGAGAAGGCCCGGACAGAGGCACGGGGCATCCTGGAAGATACCAACAAGAAGGCGCGGGAGATCCTGTCGTCTGAGGTATTCATGGATGAAGTCGAAAGCGAGCGTGGCAGGATTGTCTCCGAGGCCGAGGAAGAGGCAAAAAAAGAAATAGAAAAATCAAAAGAGACATCCAAACGAATCACATCAAAAGTTGCCACAAAGATAGACACTTTCTCGCAATTGATGGCAGATCAGATAAGAGGAATCAATTAAAATCCGGTGTCCGGCAGTCTGCCTGATATAGATTACCGGGCATCTAGCCCGCCTGAAAAACATGCTGGATTATCATGCGGACCCATATGCCGCATCTCAGACATTTCTTGTCTTGAAAATTCGTCCACATAAGTATAATAAAGCGGGCAGGGAAGATATATTCCCTGTCTTTCGTAAAACTATTGAACAGGAGAAAAATCATGACGGAGATTATTGACGTATACGCAAGAGAGATACTTGATTCAAGGGGGAATCCTGCAGTGGAGGCGGAGGTAACCCTCAGCTCGGAAATAGTGGGAAGGGCATCCGTTCCATCCGGGGCATCAACCGGAGAGCACGAAATGCTGGAGCTTCGGGATAACGACAGCGAACGGTATATGGGAAAAGGTGTCGAGAAGGCCGTTGAAAACGTAACCTACAAGATAGGACCGGAGATCATAGGCATGGATTGCCTCTTTCAGAGAGAAATCGACCGCGCCATGATCGAGCTGGACGGGACGGACAACAAAAGTTCCCTCGGCGCCAACGCCATACTGGGCGTCTCGCTCGCCTGCGCCAAGGCGGCCGCAGCGGCAGTCGGACTTCCCCTGTACCGGTACATCGGGGGGGTCTCCGCGAAGGATATACCCGTCCCCATGACAAACATCCTGAACGGTGGACAGCATGCCGACAACAACGTCGATATACAGGAATTTATGATTATGCCTGTCGGAGCCCCGGATTTCAGGGAGGGGATCCGGATGTGCTGCGAGATTTTTCACCACCTCAAGGCTGTCCTGCGGGGGAAAGGATACAGCACGGCGGTGGGAGATGAGGGCGGATTCGCCCCCAACCTGAAATCCAATGAAGAGGCCCTGCTCCTTATCATGGAGGCCATTGAAAAAAGCGGATATTCCCCGGGGAGCGATATTTTCATCGCCATCGACTCGGCCGCAAATTCATTCTACCGGGACGGTAAATATACGCTATCCGCGGAGAAAAACCCGGACAAAACATCCGAAGAGCTTGTTGCTTTTTATAGTGATCTGGTCGAACGATACCCGATCATATCGATTGAAGACGGTCTGGCGGAGGATGACTGGGATGGGTGGAAGATGATGACGGACGCACTGGGGTCAAAGATACAGATTGTGGGAGATGATATCTTCGTCACCAACAGGCAGCGGCTCGAGAAGGGGATATCTCTCGGCGTGGCCAACTCCATCCTGATCAAGCTCAACCAGATAGGCACACTGACAGAGACCGTCGAAACCATTGAGAGGGCAAAGGAGGCAGGATACACCACCGTCATATCCCACCGGTCGGGAGAGACGGAGGATACCTTCATGGCCGATCTTGCCGTCGCGATGAACTGCGGCCAGATCAAAAGCGGCTCCGTCTCCAGGAGTGAACGCCTCGCAAAGTACAATCAGCTCATCCGAATAGAGGAGGAGCTGGGAGACCAATCAATATACAGGGGGAAGGCCGCCTTCTACAGCATAGGATAGAAAAGAAGTGTTTCGGGTTTCGGGATCCGAAACCCGAAACACTTATATCTCTATCTCATAAACTTGAACAACCTCCGTCTGAGAGACTCCAGACGACCCCTGTTAGCCAGCGAGAAAGAGTGTGTACCACCACCCTTGCCGTCCTCCTCACTGGACATCGATATTGCGCCATAGTCCACTAGATACTTCAGAGCGTTTTTGTAATTCGATTGGGAGATGGCCTCCGTCTTGGAGATTTCCCCCTTTTTGTACATTTTAACGCCAAGCTTATGGATCCTTTTTATAAGGTCTTTTTCCTGTCTCCCCTTGTTCTTCAGATATGCACATCCCCTGGACGCAATCCAGTAAGACTCAAGATAATTTTGTACCAGCCCGGCGAATGACGGGAGTGATGCCCTCCCCTTACCGGTCACCTCTATAGAGGCCGACCCGTCGGTACCTTCATGAAGATCAATCATGCCTCTGTCACGTGCGTATGATACAACCCTCTGCACCTCTTCACGGTCATCCACCTTGTTGTCATATATAAATTCGTCCATGAAAAGAGCCTTGAAGAAGTTGTAGTCTCCCATCACCTCGGAAAGGGAGATCCTGGTGCGGGAACCGGAGAGGATCGAGATGGACACAAAAGAGAGAGAAACAAAGGAATGGAGTATATTGTTCTTATAATATTCGAGATTCATTCTCTTGTCCTCATCCACGGAGTATATCGTCTCGGCAAGTTCATCTTCCTCATCCTCCTCTTCGGGCCCCATCCTCGATATAAATCCGGATGACTCAAACATTCCCAAGGCATCGTTGATGACCCTTTCTCTGTTGGCAAAGGTGGACGAGAACTTCGCTCCCCTGCTGGCAAGGTAATCATGAAACTCACTCAGGACATCCATCAGGTCATCGTGTGATATCCCTCTCCTGTAGTGGCATAAAAGCCCGGCCGCTACCAGGGAGGAGGGCGACACAACGGATACCTTGTTTATTTCATTGACAATCTCATACCCCATCCTCCTGTACAGGGCCCGCCTTTCCGACGTAGTCATCTCTTCAATGGGAACCTCGTGTGAAGCGAGGTACGACTTCAGCAGCATCGGTTCTCCCACATTCATGTAAACCCTTCCATAGCGCTTTCTGAGGACATTTCTGCTCTTTATCAGATCTCGTAGTTTCTCCTTTTTTTTGCTGGTGCCGCCAAGCTCCTTCAGATAAGATTTTTCTTCTATAACCTTGTCATAACCTATAAAAATCGGGATTATTGCCAGGTCGTCAAAACTCGCCTCCCTGTATGCCTGCATTACCATCGAGAGGAGCCCGTATTTCGGCATCACCATCTTACCGGTACGGCTCCTTCCCCCTTCAATGAAAAATTCTATGGGCAGACCCTCTTCCAGGAGTGTCTTGATGTATTTGGCCAACACTTCTCCGTAAAGTGCGTTGCCTCCGATAGATCTTCTGATAAAAAATGCGCCAAAATTCCTGAAGAAGTATCCCAGGGGCCAGAAAAGGAGATTGGTGCCGGCGGCGATAAAGGGGAGCTGTATGTTGTTGTAGTAAAAGACATAGTGGATCAGGAGATAGTCTATGTGGCTGCGATGGCACGGTATTACCACAAAGGGCATCTTTTTCGAGATATCCCTCATCTTTGAAAGACCTTCCTTATCTATGACAATGCCATCATATATGTTGTTCCACAGCCAGGTGAGTATTCTATCCATGAACCCCACGTAAGTGTCGTTATAACCGGCGGCTATCTCAAACAGATATTTCCTGGCCCTGTCAACAATAGTGCCGGACCCCTCCTTCCCGGTTGCGGCCATCTCCTCCATGAACTGTATCAGTCCCGGATCTCTCAGGGCTATCCCGGCTATTTCCTCCCGCGATTTGAGGACCGGCCCGACAATAGCCCTCTTTTCGTCATCAATCCTGTCTATGAGCTCCCTTCTCAGGAGATAGCTGATGGCCTCCCTAGACTTACCGCTGTGGATCTCCAGGAATTCCGAGAGGTCCACGGGCTGAGAGGAGACGACAAAGGCCTTGTGGTACTGCCTGAAGAAGGTTATTAGTCTCCGCAACGTTCCCGGATTTTCAGTCTGGCCGAACAGCAGGGTCGCCAGGCTCTTGTCCTTCTTTTCTCTTCTGCGTCCGTAAGCAACGAGCTCCGGAACCAGGAAAACCGGGACATCCATATCTCTTTGCGCGTCAACCAGCTGTCCCAGAGGATCCCCTGCATCCCTGCCCCCGACGGACTCCGAACCGCGAAGATATACGATGGAACTCTTTTTGTCCTTTGTTAGCCTTTTCAGGTATTCATTACGAAAGGGATTGTGGAAAAACCGCGAAATGATAGACTTGAAGGCATATCGGAATGGCTGCCATAGAATCATGTTGATCCCGTGACAATAAACAGGCTTTTCAGCGCCCCCCCTGGTCAACATGTTTCGCAGGATCAGACAGTTCAACTGACTCTTGTTTTTCAGAGCGTATACAATAATTCTTTCTTTTGGGAGATTTTTCAGGTTTTCCAGGCCTTCTTCATCTATCTTTACCTTAGATAAGGCTATATTCAACAATCGAAACAGAGGAGATCTCTTTTCTTCATGAAAGAAACCGCTATAATATTCCCCTATCTGTCTGCCGAATGATTCCCATCCCGATTTGATTGTCATAATAGATTGCTTTGTTCCCTCGTATACAGATTCCAAGACAGATTTCAGGTTATCTGCCAGTCAACCGGACAAAATTCCGGAAACCTTTGAATCATGTAGTCTCTTACACACTCTTCGATCTCCTGGGCGGTGGGGAAGGTCATCACCTTTTCCAGCAGCTCTTTTGATTCTCTGACCGTTGATTTTCTTATTATCTTCTTCACACGAGGTATCGCCAGGGGTGTCATGCTGAGCCCGTCCAGCTCAAGACCGAGCAAAATGGGCGTGCACAGGGGATCACCTGCCATTTCGCCGCACATGGCAACCTTTATCCCGGCGCCATGTCCCGCATCAACAACCTGTCTGATCATCCTCAATATGGCGGGATGAAGGGGTTTATACAGATATGTAACACGTTCGTTCACCCTGTCGATCGCGAGCGCGTATTGTATCAGATCATTAGTCCCGATGCTGAAAAAATCCACCTTTTCCGCCAGTTGCTCCGCCATAATCACCGCGGACGGAACTTCTATCATGATGCCTATCTTTATGTCCTCATCAATGGGAATCCCTTCGGATAACAATTCTCCCTTTACCTCGTCAATTATGTTTCTGGCATCCATGATTTCCTTCACCCCGGAAATCATGGGAAGCAGGATCCCTGTATTGCCATAGACACTGGCGCGCAGAATGGCCCTCAGCTGTACCTTGAAGAGCTCAACCTCCTTAAGACAGAATCTTATTGCCCTCACCCCCATCGCAGGATTCATCTCTTCCGCCAACCCGGCATCGGAGACAAACTTGTCACCCCCCAGATCAAACGTCCTGATAGTGGCCCACTTGATTCCCTCGCCCTCTATGACCTTCTTATAACTGAAAAAATGCTCTTCTTCCGTGGGAAGCTGGCCCCTGTTGATATAGATAAACTCTGTCCGGTAGAGACCCACACCATTGGCCCCATGAAACACCGCCGAGGGGATTTCTTCGATAAACTCTATATTGGCCCCTACACCTACACTACGACCATCCGCTGTCACGGCGGGAAGATGTGCATCCTTGAGCATATCTTCTTCCATTGCAAGGTAGTGTCTCTTTTTGTCCTCGTATCTCTTTATCACCTCCGGACCGGGATTTATAATAACAACACCAGCGGTACCGTCAACGATGATTACGTTACCTGTGTTTACCTCTTCGGTAATTTTCTCGAGTCCGACAACTGCGGGGATTTCTATAGATTTCGCCACAATCGCGGTATGAGAAGTCTTCCCTCCGATGTCCGTGGCAAAACCCAGAATCTTACGGGCCGCCATCTGAACAGTATCGGCCGGCGAGAGGTCTCTTGCGACAATAACAACTTCCCCCTCAATATCAGAGACTCTCTCAAGCGCCTTCCCGGACAGATTTATCAGTATTCTCTGTCCCACATATTCCACATCCCTGATACGCTCCCTGAGATAATCATCCTCTATCCTATCGAATATCTCCCTCTGTTGGGAAATCGTCATCTTCAACGCCCATTCCGCATTAACACAGTGATCCTTTATGTTCTTTATGATATCCCTGACAAAGGTTTTGTCGTCGAGTATCATGATATGGACATCGACAAGGAGCGATCCTATCCCTTTGCGATCTTTAAGATCCGTTTTTATGTCCAGTAATTCCTGCCGTGAATCTCTGAGGGATTTTCTGAACCTCTTTATTTCCCTGGAGACATCTTCGCCACCACTCAATTTATAGAGTGTCTCTTTAATGTCCTGGCGATTCAAGACATAGGCGCTTCCGATCACTATGCCTGGAGAAACTCCTATGCCCTTCAAGGCAATGGTCGCTTTCAGTTCATTCTCGTCCAATTATTCTTCTCCAAATTTATCTTCTACGAGCTTTTCAAGCTCCCTCATGACATAATCAGAATCCAGACCATCGGCTTCAACCGTAACGCGGCTACCCATGGAACATGCAAGTGTCAATATATCTAGAATACTCTTGCCGTCAACCTTTTTCCCGTCTTTCTTAAGAAACACTCTGGAATCATATTTGCTCGACACATTTACTATCGTGGCAGCAGCTCTCGCGTGAAGTCCCAGTTTATTCTTTAAAGTGAATGTCTTGATTCTCTTCATCTTACACTGTCACCACAAATAAGAGCGCCACAGCTCCATAAAGCACCGCGAGAGAGGATATCCCTCTGCCTAACAACCAGAAGCATAAGAGAATAAGAGCGAATGTTCCCCCAACGGCCACTCCCAATGGGAAATCCGCAAGCGGGAAAGAGGAATTTACAAAAACCGCGCACAGAAGGGCAAGAAAGAAAATCGTAACCCACTTCAACATTCTGGTCTTTCCGGGCAGATCTATCGTACTTAGAAAACCAATTCCACCCTTTCCGTCCATGTACCCCTCAATGAAACCCCTCACCCGGACCCAAAGATGAACGGAATTGTACATCAGCAGAAAGAACAGTGGGGCTAAAAGCAATCCTTCAAGTGCAAGTATTACTCCGGCCACTGAGGAGAGTGGCTTGAACCCTCCCCAGAAAAAGGGATCACCTATTGCAGCATAAGGGGCCATCAGCGTCTCTTTGAAACGAAGCGCTTCCGGACAGTTGTCGCCTTCAGAAGATTCCTCCAGCTTGGCCACGGAACCTATGATTGCCCCTGTTAGATACGGATGAGAACTGAACGACTGAAGATGCCTTGTCAACACCCCGGAAATCCGTTCTTTGTTATCTCCGAACCTTCTGGCCAGAGGAATCAGGGAATATGCGAAACCTACATTCTGCATTCTTCGGAAATTCCACGAAGATTGAACAAACAGAGACCTGAGGAATATCTCTATCAGGTCACTCCTCTTCATTTTACGATACCCCCTGTTTTCCCGGAAACCTTCATCTTTAAAATTTCTGAAGGCACACTATTACCCCTCAGGACGAAATACAAGTAACATGTTTGACACATTCGGTCAATTGTCAAGAGAACACGCCAGGGGGAGTTATTTTTATATTGACACGATATATTTTATCTGTTAGGAAGCGCTCCAGTTTGTTCGGAACATCTGCAATGATCGGGGCGTCACGACACGACGGCCCGATTTTTTTGTCCGATACATACTCAATCAAAAAAAGGGGGAGTGATACCCATGCTTTGCCAAACCGTCAAGAAGGGTTTTGAATGCGTCTTTATGACCAGAAAAGGGTGTAGTTTTAATGGGGGCAGTTGCCATCCAGTCATTGACAAGTGTGAAGGATGCAGTAAGTGCATTGAATATTCTGCCGTCAAATATTGCATAGTTTACCCTGATCCCGCAGGGAAGTGGGCCATGGGAGGGTGTCCATCAGCGACACACATAGAAAAGGGGGTTAAAGAAGCAGCCCAAAAGATCAATCCGTTGAAGGCATCAAAGAGAGGTTCGAAAAGATAGTCCCCGCAGAAAAATTTTACGGCAGGCTTTGATTGAAGAGCTTTATAATATAAACGAAGGCCGGCTAAAGCTAATACCTTTAACCGGCCTTTTTGCGCGCATTCTGGATGGTTCTGACGTTCAACCGACAATCTCTTTTATTTCCTTTAATCTCTTTTTGATGTCAATCAGCCTGCCACTTTCATCAGCAGACCTGTTTCCTCCCCTATTTATATCAGTCAATTTTTTTCTGGCCCCGGCTATGGTGAACATCTCTCCATACAGCAGGTTTTTGATTGTCAGTAATTGTTCCACGTCTTTTTTCCTGTAAAGGCGCTGATCTGATCTCGTTCGCTCAGGCCTCACAGTCCTGAACTCCGACTCCCAGTATCTGACAACGTAAGGCTCCACACCCAGTATTTTGCTTACCTCACCAATACGGAAATAATTCTTATCAGGAATACCCATAATAGAGAACCCGCGAATCAAGGGCAAGAATCCGGCACAAGTCGACCTTTCAGCCAATCAGTCATTTAAAGATTTCTTCAACACCTGACTTGATTTAAAGGTCAAGACCTTTCTGGCCGATATTTTCATCTCTTCGCCTGTCTGAGGGTTTCTCCCTCTGCGGGCTGCCTTTTCTTTGATATTTAATTTACCGAACCCGGAAATCTTTACATCCTCGCCTCCGGCAAGGGTTTCTTTTATGATATCAAACACCGACTCTACAAAGCGGGCAGAATCGCTCTTTGAGATACCCATCCTTTCATGGACATTCCTTATGATATCAGCCTTCGTCATTTTCCCCTCCCTGGTTTGATGTCATTTAAACTCCCATTCCTCTGATCTTCGCGCCCGTGTGTCTTACTATCCTTTTCACGAGTCTGTCGTGTACCTCATTAACTTCATCGTCCGTCAGGGTCCTTGTGGCCGAACGATACATAAACCTCACGGCCAGACTTTTCATCCCGTCAGAAACCCCTTCTCCGACATATACATCAAATATACCCATATATTCAAGCAAATTCTCCTTTTTTTCGAGAGCAAGATCCAATATGTATCCCCCTTCAACCGCTCCATCTATCACAAACGCGACATCTCTCGAAATGGATGGAAACTTCGGGATATCCCTGTAGATCATTTCCTCGCGCGGCAGGGAAACAATTGTCTGGAGGTCAAGTTCGAAAACCACGGCCATCGCCTTTATATCCATTTTATCAAGGACATCGGGATGAACATCACCTAAAAATCCAATGACCTTGTCGCCGAGCATAACATTACAGGACCTTCCGGGATGGAGGAATGGCCGGTCGCAATCGGATTTGAACCGTATATCTCGAACCCTAAGAGCGTCTAACAGATTTTCTACGCATCCCTTAAGGTCATAGAAATCGGAATGCAACCCGTCATCAAAGTGCCACAACCTGTCATATCTGGGGCCGGTGACAAGGCCACCCACTCTCTCATTCTCCACGGGCAGTTCTTCGTTAATATCTGTAAACACCGTCCCCATCTCAAATATCCTGAGATCATGATTACCGGCACTGATGTTTTTTCTCATCGTCTCCAGAAGACCATATACAAGACCGGTCCTCATGGCGGACATGTCTTCACCGAGGGGATCTTCAAGCTTTATCAACCTGCGCCCCTCATCATCCTTGCTCAGACCGAGGATGTCCGCCGCCGCCGGGGTTGTGAAACTATAATTTATAACCTCTGAATAACCGTAGCCGTTAAATATGGTCCTTATTCTGTCTTCCAGTGTTCTTTTGTCGTTCGGCGTTCCCGTTCCGGCTGAAAGCCCCGGCAGAGATGCAGGAATGCCCTCGTAACCATGAATCCTTGCTATCTCCTCAGTCAAGTCTATCTCCCTTGAGATGTCCACCCTGAAGGTGGGTGGTGTCACAAGATATTTTCCCTCCCTGCTTTCCCTCACTGTCATCTCAAGTCCCTCAAGGATGTCTTTCATCTCTCCCGCGCCAATATGTGTGCCCAGAATCCTGTTCACCCTTTCCGGTCGCATGGGTATGTCCCTTGCCGTTTTTATCTTCCGGGGATATTCATCGATATAACCCCTGCATATGTAGCCCCCCGACAGATCGGCTATCAGTTGAGCGGCTCTGTTGAGGGCATTTACAACCCCTTCAGGGTCTATTCCCCTCTCAAAGCGAAAGGCCGCTTCTGTAGCCATTCCCAGAGATCTTGCAGACTTGCGGATAGAGGAAGGGTTGAAATAGGCGCTTTCAAGGAGGATATCTTTCGTGTCATCCTCCACCTCGGAATTGAGCCCGCCCATTATGCCGGCAACCGCGACCGGTTTGGCCCCGTCACATATCATAAGTGTATCGGCGCTCAACGTCCTTGTCTTTTCGTCCAGGGAAACAAACTCCTCCCCTTCCGTCGCGCCCCTCACAACGATTCTTTCCTCTTCCAGAAATCTAAAATCAAAGGCATGCAACGGTTGGCCGCATTCCATCATGACAAAATTCGTCACATCAACAACATTATTAATCGCGCGCAATCCTACTGCTTCAAGTCTCATGCGCATCCATGCAGGGGAAGGCCTTATTTCAATATTCTTTATGAGTCTGGCAGTATATCTGGGGCACAGGTTGGAATCGAGTATTTTAACAGAAGTAAGGGCGCCTGTAGTCTCTCCCTTCTCTTCGAATTCTGTATCAGGATACCTTACTTTCCCCCCCGTCACAGCCGCGATCTCTCTTGCTATACCTATCACGCTCAGACAATCGGACCGGTTCGGGGTAATGGATATCTCAAGCGCGACATCTTCCAGATCAAGGGCCACGGCCAGATCCTCACCAGGAATGAGATTATCGGGCAGCATCATGATACCTGTTGCATCTTCGCCTATCCCCAGTTCCTCTTCGGAGCACAGCATCCCCTCGGATGCCTCTCCCCGCAACCGGGAGCTTTTTATCGTGTATCCACCCGGTATCACCGCTCCTACTTTCGCGAATGGAACGATATCGCCCGCTCTTATGTTTTTTGCGCCGCACACCACAGGAAAGGTCTGTTCGCCGGTTGAAACCTCACACAGTGAAAGCTTATCGGCATTGGGATGGGGCTTGACGGAAAGTATCTTCGCGACAACTACGCTGGAAAAACCGGGGCTTATTTTGTTTACGGAATCAACCTCCAGACCGGCCATCGTCAACTTGCCAGCAATCTCCTCCGGGGTCAGTTCTATATCGATATAATCCCTCAACCACTTGAGACTGAGTAACATGTATATTCACCACCACTAATTAAGATGACTTTGTAAATACCAATTTACCGGGGCTGAGCTCCGCCGCACCTCTTCGCCACCGCGGTGTACAGGTTAAGCTCTTAAGCCTTTAAGATTATTTACTTTGCCATCTAGATTTGATTTTTTGCGAACGCACCAATTAAAAAAGACTAAAACTGTTCCAGGAACTTCCGGTCATTCTCGAAAAACAGACGAATATCCGATATCCCGTATTTGAGCATCGCGATCCTCTCCACGCCGAGGCCAAAGGCAAAACCTGAAATTTTTTCGGTATCATAGTGTACAGTCTTAAAGACTTCAGGATCAACCATCCCGCATCCGAGAATCTCTATCCATCCGCTGTGGCCGCACACCCGGCAGCCGGAACCCCCGCACATCACGCACTGTATGTCAACCTCCGCGCTCGGTTCTGTAAAGGGAAAAAAGCTGGGACGAAACCTTAACAGGGTATCTCTACCAAACATCTGCCGGAGAAAAAATGTCAGGGTTCCTTTAAGGTCCCCGAACGTGATGTTCTCATCAACCAGCAATCCCTCAACCTGATGAAACATAGGTGTATGCGAAATATCGGAATCGGGTCTGTAGACCTTGCCAGGTGAAATGATTCTCACAGGGGGAGATTGTTCTTCCATCGTCCTGATCTGGACGGGAGATGTATGGGTACGAAGAACAACGTTGTCGGTTACATAGAACGTGTCATGTATATCCCTGGCGGGATGATCTTCCGGGATATTTAGGGCCTCAAAATTGTAATAAGTCAATTCCACCTCGGGTCCCTCCACTACGGAGAATCCCAAGGTTGCAAAGATGTCACATATCTCACCCTCCACCCGTGTGACGGGATGGACCTTCCCATATCGCAGACCTCTTCCGGGAAGGGTGACGTCGATCCGACCCTCACGCAGGGCCTTGCTTTTATCGCCGGATTCTATATCCTCCAAGGCCCTCTCTATCTTTTCCAGCAAGGATTTTTTTATGTCGTTGGAAAGCTTGCCGAGGATGGGTTTCTTCTCGGGCGCTACATCCTTCAAACCCCGGAGGAGATCAGTGAGAAGTCCCTTCCTTCCAAGGTATCTGGTTTTTATTCCAAGAAACCCCTCTCTGGTCTTTGCTGAATTTATTTCATCATCAGCCCCTTTCCGCAGATTTTCGAGAGCTTCTTTCACGTAATTTACTCGCCTTTCGCCATACCGGCAATCCTTGAAAATGCCCCGGGATTATTGACGGCAAGTTCCGCAAGTATCTTCCTGTCCAGATCAACCCCCGCGTTCTTTATCCCGCTTATGAGTCTGCTGTAAGAGATGCCATTCAGACGGGCGGCGGCATTTATTCTCGCGATCCAGAGCTTTCTAAAATCCCGCTTCCTTACCCTGCGATCCCTGTAGGAGTACTTCATCGCCCTTTCAACGGCTTCGGTAGCGGTCCTGTACAACCTGCTCCTCGCCCCGAAATACCCCTTTGCGAGCTTCAGCACCCCTCTTCTCTTCTTTCTAGCGTGTATACTTCTCTTTACTCGTGACATATATATCTCCCTGAAACTATTTTACATATAAGGAATAAGCTTCTTGATTCCATTCATATCGCTCTTATCAATGAGATCCGATTTCCTTAGGCTTCTCTTCCTTTTGGTCGTCTTCTTGGTCAGGATATGGCTGGAATATGCCTTGCTCCTCTTTACCTTCCCCGTCGCGGTAAGGCTGAATCGCTTGGCCGCTCCCCTGTGTGTTTTTATCTTCGGCATTTTATCACTCCCGGTTTTATTATGAAAATTGTTACTTCTTCGGAGGGGATAACACCATTATCATGTTTTTCCCCTCGCGTTTGGGAAACTGGTCAACAACACATATATCGCCCAGTCTGTTTTTAATATCCTCCATTGTCTGTCTTCCCTTATCAGCATAGACGATCTCCCTTCCCCTGAACATCATTGTTATCTTAACCTTGTTGTTCTGTTCGAGGAAGCGTTGTATATGTCGAAGTTTTACCTGCAGATCGTGTTCTTCCGTCTTCGGTCTTATGCGAATTTCCTTCAGCTGGACTGTGCTCTGGGTCTTTTTTAACCCGTGAGACTTCTTGCTCTGCTGATACAGGTGTTTTCCGTAATCCATGATCCGGCAAACCGGAGGCGAGGAATTCGGGGCCACCTCAACCAGATCCAGATCCTGTTTTTCCGCCTCCGCCAAAGCATCGGCAAGGGATATTATCCCCAGTTGCTGCCCATCAGAACTGACTACTCTCACCTTGTCAACCCTGATCTCACTGTTGATTCTCAAATGTGTAACTATGTGTCACCTCCTGGATTTTAGCAGAAAAGCGGTATTGAACACATTTTTATTCATATTTGTCGCGCTTTTCATCCACAATGGAAACAAAATCACTGACGCTCACGGAACCAAGATTCTTGCCGTCCCGCTGTCTGGGTGAAATCGTGCCAGATTCCACTTCCCTGTCGCCTATGACCAGCATATAGGGAACCTTCTGCATCTGTCCTTCCCTTATCTTATATCCGAGCTTCTCGTTTCTGAAATCTTTTTCGCAGCGTACTCCCGCATCCATAAGCCGGCTGTAAACCTCCTCGCCGTGAGGAATATGCCTGTCGGTCACGGTCAGGATGCTCGCCTGCACGGGAGACAACCATACTGGAAAGGCCCCCGCGTAATGCTCAATCAGGATTCCCATG
>Ga0268281_1000975_pt1 | contig 18104 bp, 14 predicted proteins | sample saktaG_10_FD_190134 | JGI IMG/M metagenome (GOLD analysis project Ga0268281, IMG submission 190134) | Saline water microbial communities from Sakinaw Lake, British Columbia, Canada - sak_2011_5_24_50m | ecosystem: Environmental > Aquatic > Non-marine Saline and Alkaline > Saline ... | reverse complement strand
CCGGGGAAAGGCGTCCTGAGCAAGTACCTACTTGAAAACCCTTTGTTCGATCCCTGGTTCGTGGAGATCGACCGGGAATCAGTGGCCTTCCTGAAACAACTCCATCCAACCATAACTGACCGGCTGATTGAGGCGGATTTTCTGAAACTGGATCTCCAGAGGTTCAATGTTTACCCCACCCCCGACCCCTCCCCAACAAGGGAGGGGAGTAAGTCCCCTTCAGGGGATTTAGGGGCGCCATCCGGCATCCAGATCCTCGGCAACTTCCCCTATAACATCTCTTCCCAGATCCTCTTTCGGGTGCTGGAATACAGAGACCTGGTGAAGGAGGTAACGGGTATGTTCCAGAAAGAGGTTGCAATGCGAATTGCCTCTCCGCCCGGATCGAAGGTTTATGGAATCCTAAGTGTTCTTCTTCAAGCATTTTACCGGATCGAGTACCTCTTCACTGTGAATGAGTCGGTGTTTACCCCACCACCAAGAGTGAAATCAGCGGTGATACGGTTTGTTCGGAATGAGGTTCAGTCACTCGACTGCGACGAAAAATTTTGGGTCACGGTAGTGAAGACCGCATTCAACCAGCGCCGGAAGACTCTCCGAAACTCACTTCGGAAGCTTGTGCCAGCAGGATTTTCGCAACTCAATGATCCCATTTTTGATCTTCGGCCAGAGCAGCTGCCTGTTGCCGATTTTGTCAGACTGGCACAGATGCTCCATCCGGAGAGGATAGAAAAATAGTACCTTTACGATCAAATTTCAGGGAATGAAGAAACAGGCCTCTCCCGAAAAGATAAAGAATATTAAATCTAAGACCATTGGCCAGATGCTGAATGCTCCCTATAATTCCAGAAAGGCCAACTGGTACATCGTTCTCTTTTTCTTCATTTGGGCTTATATTCTTTACGGGAATACGATCCTCAACAAATACGCCGTTGATGACGAGTTTGTCACCAACAACGAAACCATCAGAAAAGGATTAGCTGCCATTCCTGAGATTTTCACAACACATTACATTGACAAAAAAGGAAATGTGAGCGATAATGCAACCGATTACCGTCCCATCGTCAAGTTGACTTATGCCATTGAATACCAGCTTTTCCAGAAGGACGACCCCGGTAGAAGTCATGCGGTAAATGTCCTGATCTACTTTTTGCTATCTATCATGCTCTTCTTTGTCCTTAAGCGGATGCTGAAGAATTACAACATCCTCTTCCCATTTCTGATCACGGTGGTTTTCATGGCCCACCCGGTCCATACAGAGGTGGTTGCCAGTCTGAAAAACCGCGACGAGATGCTGGCGTTTCTATGTGGACTTGGGACTCTTTATTTTCTGTTGAAATACGCTGATACCCGGAAACGCTGGTACCTGTTACCAGCGCTTATCATCTTTGTTCTGGGCTACCTTTCAAAAGCCTCCATCCTTCCATTCGTACTCATCTATCCGCTGGCGCTCTATTTTTTCACCGAGCTGAAGCCAAAACAGTACATCCCGATCTTTGTCGTATTTGTTATCCTGGCAGTGTTTTCCCAGCTGGGGCCAAAATGGTTCCTGCCGGCCGGAGAGCGAATGACTGGTATGATGGAGAATCCGCTATTTGTTGAAAAAGGGTTGCTCTTCAGGATGGGAACAGGGTTGGTTTCACTCCTTTTCTACCTGAGGATTCTGATCTATCCGCATCCGCTGCTCTTCTATTATGGATACGACATGATCCAGCTCACTTCGCCAACCAACATCTGGGCGATCATTTCATTCATTTTATATGCAGGAATCTTAATTTACGCCCTCCTTATTATCGGGGAGAAAAAAGTGATCTCATTTGCCATCTTCTGGTACCTGATCTTCATTGCGATGTATTCAAACTTACTGATCCCTGTGGTCGGAATCGTCGGGGAGAGATTCGTATTTGCTGCTTCACTGGGCTTCTGTATCGCACTGGTATGGACTATCTTTAAGAGCTGCAAGACAGAACCTAACTCCCTCACCATCGAATTTGACGCACGGGCCAAGATCCTGGTAGTGATCATGTTAATCCTGATTCCCTATGTAGCACTGACTGTCAACCGAAATCGCGAATGGAGAAATCTTATGACCCTCTACTCCAAAGATATCCCATACCTGGAGAATTCGGCCAAGGGAAACACACAGTATGCCGGCTATCTCATGCTAACGACATACCAGGATCCCAATTTCAGACAACATGGAAATGTGAACCAGTTCAAGCTGGAAGTAATGAAAAAACATTTTTTTCGATCCTTGACGATCTGCCCCGATAATTACCAGACAATGAACGACTTGGGCACCGTGTATCTCCTCTTTGATAAAGACCCTGATTCTGCTATCCTTTTTTTGAAGAGAGCGATAGATCTGAATGCTGAACTAGAACCCGCCTGGGTGAACCTGGGGATGGCTTACCGGGAAATAAAGAAATTTGACAGTGCAGCCTGGTGTTATTCAACAATCCTTAGGAGAAACCCTCAACAGATACGTGCCTACTTTGCCCTTGCCAATGTATACAACGACATGGGCGATATCCGGAAAGCCATCGACATGAACCTGGCAGTGCTGAAAAGCTCGCCGAACCTGGATGTCCCCTACATCAACATCGGGAACTACATCTTGCAGGCGGGAGATACGGCAATCGCCATTGAATACTATCAAGAGGCTGTTAACCGTAGGGCGAGCTTCGATGGATGTATAATTCTGAGTAACCTCTATAAGAGCCAGGGAGATACGTTGAAATCGATCCTTTACCAGCAGAAGGCCTCCGCTGCGTTGAATAATCACCCTTAACAACGTTCCGACGTGAGTCATCTCATCCTCCCGGATTTGCTTTATTCTGCAGCAAAAGAGTTCCCTCATGATGGAATTGGTTTTATCCAGCTTGATAAATCTATCTGCGTTGTAACCTACCCGGAATTACTGGAGCAATCACTCAGGATTCTTCAGGGAATGCAGGAAATCGGAATAGAAGCCGGGGACCGGATTATTCTATCTCTTGGAAATAGTAAAGAGACGATTCCTGCCATTTGGGCATCCTTTCTCGGAGGTGTAATTCCAGCGCTCCTTCAACCTCCACTCTCTTTTTCGGAGTACAATCCAGCTGCCGATAAGGCAGAAAAGGTATTTCGAATCCTTGATAACCCTCGTGTTATCATCTCACACGAACATCTCAATAACTGGGTAGAAAGCAAGATCCCAGAAACAAATATCGTTGATATTTTAAACCTTGTTAAGGAATTTGGAACCCCTGATATTCCCAAAATAGGTCCAAACGATCTGGCACTGATACAGTTTTCTTCAGGGAGTACCGGCGATCCAAAAGGAGTGAAACTGACGCACAGGAACATTATTTCCAACATGGTTGATATCATTGAAGGAATCAGACTCACACATAAAGATGTCTCAATATCCTGGATGCCGCTATACCATGATATGGGACTGATCGGATTTCATATTACCCCTACCCTGGTGGGCTGCCAGCAGTATCTTTTAGATCCGGTTGATTTTGTGAAGAATCCCTCCCTCTGGCTCGATAACCTGAGCAGCAAACGATGCAACATTACCGGCTGCCCCAATTTTGGACAAGCGCTGGTAAATAGACATATTGCGAGAAAGAAAAACCCCGAATGGGATTTTTCCCATGTACGTATAATATTTAATGGCGCTGAACCCATCTCAACAATAACCATGCGGGAATTTGTCGCTAACCTCTCCATGTTTGGTTTACAGCCCGTTTCAATGTTTCCTGCCTATGGACTTGCAGAAGCAACGCTGGCAGTCACTTTTACCTCGTTGGAAAAAGAGGCTGAAATCCTTCGCTTTCAACGAATCCCCTTAATCGGCGATGGGATTGCCATGCTGGCAAAACCGGAGAATGACTGTGCTATTGAACTTGTAAATCTTGGCAAACAACTGACAAACTGTACAGTCCGGATCATTGGGGATGATGGAAATGAAGTTGCAGAAGCGACTGCCGGTTCTGTTCTTGTTCGGGGAGATAATGTCTCTTCAGGATATTTTAAACACAAAGAGGCTACTCGACAAACCTTTGTAAACGGCTGGCTGCACACAGGTGATCTGGGTTTTATATACAACGGAAATCTATTCATCATGGGCCGGCAGAAAGATGTCATCTTTCTGAACGGGAATAACTTTTACTGTCATGACCTCGAACATGTTGTATCATCGCTGCAAGGTATTTTGTCAGGTAAACTTATCATTTCAGCCTATTTTGATCCGAAAGAGGGAAGTGATAAATTACTGGTTTTTCTGGTGGGATCTGATAACAAATCAACCAGAATTCTTTTTGCAAGGATCAAGATCCACCTGATGCAAACACTGGGACTCTTCACCAACACCTTTATCCCTATCAAATCCAACGACATCCCCCGAACCTCAAGCGGAAAGATCCAGCGATACAAGATGGTGAACCGGTTTTTGCAGGGGGAATTTAACGTGGTGAGGTTATAATTCAGCTGGCAGTTGGCAGTTGGCAGTTGGCGAAAAAGAGGTACTTTTACGTTGTTTAACGATGAGACGGATGACGATTGAAGCGTTTATCACACATATTGAAAATGAATTTGAGGACCTGAAGCAGGGTACACTGAAGCCAACAAGTAATTTTCGTGAAGAATTTGAATGGAATTCGATCAATGCCTTGATTCTGATCGCAATGGTGAAGACTGAATACGATGTGGCTCTGACAGCTTCAGACCTGGTGAAATTCCAAACTGTACAGGAGATGTATTCACTTATCAGGAGTCGTGTAAAAACATAATGGCCCTTTTTACCATACCTCACATCCGGATTTCAGGGATGGCAGCATGCGTTCCCCGCAACAGGAAACACATTTCCGATTATCGCTGGGTTTCAAAGAAGGAGCGAGATCTCTTTAAAACGACGGTGGGTATAGAGGTTAGACGGGTGATCTCAAATGGGACAACAACCTCTGATCTTTGTCAGTTTGCAGCCAGGAGATTGCTGGCTGATCTTAACTGGGCGAAGGATGATATTGGTTTACTGGTCTTCGTTTCTCAAACCCGCGACTACCTGATCCCGGCAACCAGCGGGATACTCCAGGATAAACTTGGACTACCCAAATCAACCATCTCCATCGATATCAACCAGGGCTGCTCCGGTTTTGTGTATGGCCTTTCCATTATAGGGAGTCTCATGAACTCTACTGGAATCAGAAAAGGATTATTACTTGTGGGGGATATCTCTTCACGTAACACCTCTTACAGGGATAAAAGTACCTACCCACTCTTCGGCGATGCCGGTACTGCCACGGCCATCGAACTTTCAGAACATGCTTCCGATATGCATTTTAATCTTGAAGGTGATGGATCAGGATACGATGCGATCATCATTCCCGACGGTGGATTGCGGAAAGGTCTGTCAAAAACGTCGTTTAACTATAAAAGATATGGGAAAGGGATTCACCGAAACAACTTCCATGTTGCCTTAGACGGTGTGAAAGTCTTCAACTTTTCTCTCAGGGAGGTGGTTCCTAACTTGAAAAACTTACTTAACTTCACAAACAGAACAATTGAATCCGTCGATTACATCGTGTTCCACCAGGCCAATAAGCTGATCAATGAAACCCTCAGGAAGATGCTGAAAGTCGACCCTTCGAAAATCCCATACTCCATCCAGAAATACGGAAACACCAGCTCTGCCTCCATACCTCTGACCATGGTGTCGGAGCTTAATCAAGAGTTGACTTCAAAGAAAATAAACCTACTCCTCTCCGCGTTTGGAATAGGACTTTCATGGGGCTCCGTGCTATTGGAAACCGATCAGATAATATGTCCGAATGTACTGGAATACTAGGACATTGTGATTTGATGCTTTTAACTTGATCTTGATGACCCATCCGTTTACCCTCACCGATAAAAAAATCCTCATCACAGGCGCTTCATCTGGCCTGGGGAAGCAGACTGCTATCACTGTAAGCAGGCTGGGAGCTCAGGTTATCATCACGGGAAGGAACCCTGAAAAACTGAATGAGACATTCGTTACGATGGATCCCTGCAGGAGTCATGTTGAACATCTGCAGATAACGGCTGACCTGACTGTTCAACGTGAGATCGATGAACTCACCGATCAGCTTCCTGTGCTTAACGGAGTGGTTTTCTCCGTCGGGATATCAGATCTCTTACCCACAAAATTCCTTACCGGAAAAGACCTTGAAAAGAATTTCAGCGTCAGTTTTAATGCTGCAGTCCTGCTCATGGCAGCTTTACAGAAAAGGAAAAAACTCCAGCGTCAGCATTGCTCAATTTTGTTCATCTCTTCCATCTCTACCCGTTATCCCTTTGTTGGTGGTGCAATGTATATCAGTGCCAGAGCAGCCATGGAAGCATATGCACGTGTCCTGGGACTTGAGTTGCTGCCAAAAGGGATCCGTGTCAACTGTATCTCACCAGGATTTGTGAGGGGGCCCATGTTTGATGAAACACAGGAGAAGATATCGGCAGAGACCATAGCCAAAATAGAAGAGCGGCAACCACTGGGACTTGGAGAGCCAGAGGATGTTGCTAACACAATCGTCTTCTACCTTTCTGATGCGTCAAGATGGGTCACTGGAACAAATTTATTCCTTGGAGGAGGCTAAAACATTCAAAATCAAATGGAGGATTCTTTAAAATATTCCGTCATCGTCCCGGTTTACAACAGTGAACTCTCCCTGGAGGAGCTATACCATGAACTGGAATCTGTTTTTCGGGAACTGAATCTCTTCTTTGAAGTTATTTTCGTGGATGACAATAGTCATGACGATAGCTGGCAGGTGCTCAGAACACTGAAGAAAGCGTACCCTGAGTGCATCAGGATCGTCAGGCTGGCACGGAATTATGGACAACACAATGCGACTCTTTGCGGTTTTTCGTTTGCTAATGGAGAGCGGATCATCACCATCGATGACGATCTTCAAAACCCTCCTTCAGAGATCATAAAACTCCATGAAGCAGCCGAACAAACCGAAGCGGATGTAGTATACGGTGTCTATCGCACAAAAAAACACTCTCTTCTCCGGAATATCGGGAGTCAGTTTCTGAAACATTCGGCCGGACTGATTCACCGTTCAACAGGTAATGGTTCTTCTTTCAGGCTGATACGCCGTGAATTGATGCTGAAGCTGCTAAATCACGTTCAGCATTTCATTTTCCTCGATGAAGTGCTTCAATGGTATACAGATGATATTATGTTTGTGGAGGTTGAACACCACCCAAGGAAATACAACAAGTCGGGATATTCTTCACGGAAACTGTTCCGGGTGATGAGCAACATCTTGTTCCAGTACACGACACTACCTCTGAAATTATTAGTTTACGGGGGATTAATAGGCTCTTTGATCACCTTTGCAATGGTTGTCTATTACCTGGTTCTGAAACTCTGCTTTGATGTACCGCTTGGTTATACCTCCTTGATTGTCTCTATCCTCTTCTCCACAAGCATCATTCTCTTTAGCTTAGGCATTATTGGCGATTATTTGCGAAGGATCTATCTGGTGCAGAATAAAAAACCCCCCTATTCTATTAAGAAAGTATTCTGATACGATCATCGAAACCTATCCATATGCAATATACAAAATATGGAATAACACTGATTCATCTCATGGAACAGGAGATCGAGCTCGTCAGGAACTGGCGGAATGACCCGATCGTAGCTAAAAATCATGAGTTTCAGAAATACATCACACGAGAAGAACAACAAAAATGGTTCAGATCGATCCAAAATATCAACAACGCTTATTTCGTCATCCGATACGAAGGGAGCAACGTGGGGGTGATCAATGCTAAAAATATCGAATGGGAGCAACATGCGTTTGAGTCGGGGATTTTTATTCCCGATCCTTTGGCATACAACACGTTTATACCAGCCGTCATATCTATAATGATGACAGATCTGTTTTTCAGGGTTTTCCTCTGGGAGAAAATATATGCGCATATCCTGAAGACAAATCTGCCTGTCATCAGGTACAACCAAATGCTTGGTTATACGCTTTGTGATGGACAGAAAGATATTGACAACCAGTTGTATGAGCTTACCTCGGAAATGTTTGATCAAACGGCAGGAAAATTGTTGAATGCCATGAAGACAGTGATGGGTCAGGATGATGATTCAGTCATCCTCATTGAGCCAGGCGATGAACGATACCCTGTAGTGATGCATGTTGAAACGCAAATAATACAAGGGAATCCGTTCCTTAAAAAACAGACAAAAACAGATGCAGGCAGAGCCTACTATTTTTGATGTTTTGTTGTTTTATTTTCAACTATGGTGCGTACGGTTCATAGACAGCGTTGTTTTCAGATCCCTGAAAAAGTAAAAATCGCTCTTGCGGAAGGTGAAGATCTGTCGTGCCGACATCTTTGTGATCCTGGCATAAACAAAGAGAAAAGCAATGGACCCCACGGCATAACTGACATTGGTTGCCCACGCAGCCCCTAAGCCTCCATAGCGGGGCAGCAGGATCAGGTTGAGGATGAAATTGATGAGCAGTGCAGGGACAAATGTGTAGATGGCAACCTGTGGTTTGCCCATTCCGATGAGGCGGCTGTTAAGTATCCTGAATCCCACCAGGATCAGGATCCCAGGCAGGATTGTGCGGATCATCGTGACGGTAGGTATGAACTCTTTTCCAAAAATCAGGGGGATGATAAATGGAGCAATGAAAAAGAGAATGGTGCTGCTGATCAAGCCAAAGATCAGTGAAACCCGAAAGATGGATGCCACTTTGTTATGCAGAAACTGGTTATCAGTCGTGTTGGCGCTGCGGCTCAGGATGATCATCTCGATGGCAAACGGGATATGCCAGAGTTGCTCAGCGATCTGGGTAGCAAGTGAGTAGTACCCAACCTGTTCGAAAGAAGATAACTGATTTAGCATCAGGATGTCCATCCGATAATTGAGCTGCATCACAAAAATGGCAATCGCATTGACCAGCCCGAGCTTGATCATGCTTTTCATCATGGGCTCCTGGTATTTCCAGTTGATCTTTACCATACTTTTGAGGAGAAGCTTCCTGAAAACAAAGATGAACGAGATCAGGTTTGCCAGTCCGATTGCGATGAAAGCTCCCAGTACCGACATTGGCACTGCCCAAACAAACAACACCGTAAAGAGGAGTGTCAACACGGTGGGACTTGCATTCACAACGTTGGCGTTGCGGATATCCTCTTTTCCCAGGAAGATTCCCCCGGCAAAAATATTTGCCAGGAGCAGGGGAATGGTTAACAGCACGATACCGATAATCAGCGGGTCATAATTTTGTGTCCCATAGAAGAAAAAGGCGATTCCGCAGATGATGATGCTCAGGGCGCTAGTCCATAGAAGCAGTAGAAACAGCGCTGAGATGATGTTCTCTTCGGGTAGGATTTTATGTCCGATGTGATAAATGGTCGATCGCCGGATGCCAAACTGGGTAAACCCGATCACGATAATGGGCACAACAATGATGGAGGAGTAGATGCCGAATCCCGCAGCTCCCAGGATCCTCGAAAGCATGATTCCGATCAGCAGATTGCTGATGGTTACCGCAAGATTACTACCAAAAACACTGACGATATCCTGAAAATACGATCGTTTCGCCACGAATAGGGATAAACAATAAAACCTCAATAATTGCGTACAAAAGTAAACTATTTCATAATTTAGCTAGTTCAAAATTTCGCTACCTCACTACCTCGCTATTTCGCTACTTATGAACATTCCCTTCAACAAACCTTACCTTCCATTGGTCTCCATGAAATACATGGTTCAGGCGGCGATGTCGGGTACCATAGCCGGGAATGGGAAGTACACGAAGTTGTGTCACCGTTTTTTCGAGGAGCGCTTTGGTTTTAACAAGGTACTGCTTACATCATCGTGTACCGATGCGCTGGAAATGGCTTCCATCCTCACCAACATTCAGCCAGGCGACGAGGTAATTCTTCCCTCTTTTACCTTCATGTCCACTGCCAATGCATTTTTACTGCGGGGAGCAAAACTTGTTTTCGCCGATACCCAGGAAGAGGTGCCAAACATCGACCCTAATCAGATTGAAACGCTCATCACCCCGGCAACACGGGTGATCGTAGTGGTTCACTACAGCGGGCTGGCTTGTGACATGGACAGGATCATGCAAATTGCCAATCGGCACAACTTGCTGGTGGTAGAGGATGCCTCGCATGCTATCGAATCGTATTATAAGGATGAGCCCCTGGGCTCCATCGGCCATCTGGGAGCCTTTTCGTTTCATGAAACGAAAAATATTATTTCAGGAGAGGGAGGGATGCTGGCTGTCAACCATGAACCCTTCCTTGAAAGGGCGGAGATCATCTGGGAGAAAGGAACCAACCGCGCAGCGTTTCAACGGGGTGAGGTGGATAAATACCAATGGATGGATATGGGTTCTTCATTTCTCCCTTCCGACGCTTTGGCTGCTTTTCTCTACGCCCAGGTCAAGCGTTTCCGAAAGATTCAGCGACAGCGAAAATGGATCTGGTGGGAGTACCATGAGCGTCTTCTCAATCTGGAAGAGAAGGGATACCTCCTCAGGCCAGTAATCCCGGAGCATGCCACCGTAAACGGGAACATGTTCTATATCACCCTGCCCGACAAGTCAACACGAGATGCCCTGCTCGATTACCTCAGAAGTAATGGCATCCAGGCAGTGTTTCACTATTTTCCCTTGCACAGCAGCCCCTACTTCAACGAGAAGCATGACGGACGGGAACTCCCGAATACCGATCGTTTCTCCGACACCATCCTCCGGCTACCATTCTTCTACAGTCTGAAGAAGCGGGAAATGGAGTATGTTGTTAACGCAATAGAAAAATTCTTTAACCCTTAAATCCCCTTATCCTTGAGGTGAAAGGATTGGTGGAGGAGGCGTGTTGTTAAGTTTTCATTACCTCTGGATTCGTCTTACATTCGTTGTATCTTCGTCTTTTATTCGATTTGCAAATCGTTTTTATTTATTTTAATTCCGATTTCAACCCAACCTTTTCGATTGAATCGGTGTCTTATTTGAAAACGCTCATCATGAAAGTCACAGGTCAAAATGCACTTTTAAAAGGAGTAAGCGGGAAGTTCGGCAATCAGTTGGTTGTCCGGCAAAGGAAAGGATCCATTGTGATTGCTTCCATTCCGAATAAATCAACGAAGCCTCCCACAAAGGCTAGAAAGAAAGGAATGTCCAGGTTTAAAAGAGCCGTGATATTTGCCCGGCAGGTCATTGCAAATCCTGCTTTACTAAGCCTCTATGAAATTCGGGTGAAACCTAATCAAACAGTCTATCATGCAGCAATTTCGGCCTACATGAGATCAGAGGACGAAATGCTTAATCCACGGTGAGAACATGAGATGGATCATCCCACAATAGTGGGAGCAAGTCCCCTTGAAGGGGATTTAGGGGTAAATCATTTCCTCCACACCGGCAACCTGCCTGGTGTTACCGGCGCTCCAAGCGCTTCGGCAGCAGCTTCCAGCGCCGGAAGTTCAACCTCTCCAATCTGTTTCACCTGGTCATACACCGGAGGAAACTCCTCCTCCAGGATCACATAGGCATCTTTGGCTGTTTGGGTTGGATCCCCGGTGGACGACCATGAAGCCCAGGTCAGTTTGCCCAGGCGATCGTTCAAAGGTACTGGAGCGGGTGGGTTCTCTTCGTCACTCGGCTTACCGGTACGTCGATTGAAGGTGACGTTGATGATGGCATCGAGCTGGAGTTGTAATTCCCTTGCCTGCTTCATCAAATCCGGGGCGCCACCGGGAACACTATTCAGTGCCAAAAGCAGATCATTTGTGCGCTCCAGAAGCTTCTCTGCATAATCTTCTGTCCCACGCATCACACGCGACAGTTCCGCCACCTGGTTGTTAAAGGCAACCATGGCCCGGCGATCAGCCGCCGGCAGGGTCGTGTTCTCAAGAGGAACAACCCGGAACGCTACAGGCCCGGCAATCTGTTTGGTCTCACCTCCGGCTGTCATGGAAAGTGATACGGAATAGCTCCCGGGCATGGCGAGGATACCGCTCCCATTGTCTTTTTTCGGATCCCACGTCTCACCTGCATCTACCGATCGGGTCGACTGGTACCTCAGGTCCCAGTTCTCGCGACTGATACCTTTGCTGGCCGATTTGTGGAATATCCTCACAGCTGTTCCGGAGGCATCGGTAATGGTGAAGGTGATGTATGGAGAAAGCTCCAGTTTCTCCTCTCTGAGTTCTGCTTCAGTAGGCTGAGGAATAGGCTTGCCGTCTTTAAATAGCTCCTTCTCCTTCTCTTTTCTGATCTCATTTTTTGTCTTTGGGACTTCCTTGATAGAATAGGTAAAGATGGCGCCGAAATCCGGATTCCTGGCTTCATATACCATTGAGCCCTGGCCGTATTTTCCACGTGTTGGGAGGTACATCAGGGCATCTTTCACCGGGAAGATGTATCCCTCCATATCGAGTGTTTCCTTGTTCAGCTTCCTCAACGGGGAGTAATCATCGAGGATGTAGAACCCTCTTCCGAAGGTTGCCAGCACCAGGTCATTCTCGCGTTTCTGGATAGCGATATCTTTCACGGCGATGGTTGGAATCTCCGATTTCAGCTGGATCCAGTTCGTCCCGCCATCAACGGTAAAGAAACAACCAAATTCGGTGCCGGCGAAGAGCAGGTTGGGGTCGATAAAATCCTCCTGAATAGAGTGAACCGTATGATTTTCGGGCAGGTTCCCGGCGATGGAAGTCCAGCTCTTCCCTTTATCCATACTCTTCAACAGGTAAGGTTTAAAGTCGTCGCGGAGAATGTTGTCGAAGGATGCATAAACGACATTCTCGTCAAATTTCGACGCGAGGATATCGCTCACATAGGTATATTCCGGAATCCCGGGAAATGGACTGATCTTCGTCCAGTTTTTCCCTGCATCTTCAGTCACCTGGATCAGCCCGTCGTCGGTGCCTGCATAGAGCAGATCTTCTTTTACCGGCGACTCATCCAGCGAAATGATCTCCCCGTAGAGGGATGTGGAGACATCTTTCTGCACCGCGTCGATGCTCCAGAACTTATCCATCACCGGCCACGTATTGCGGTCGATCTGAGCGGTGAGGTCGTTGCTGATCACCTCCCATGTGTTGCCCCTGTCATCGGAACGGAATACTTTGTTAGCCGCACAATAGAGTCGCGTGTGCGAGTGCGGACTGATGATCAGAGGTGTGTTCCAGTTCCACTTGAAGCTATCCTCTCCTTTCCTGGGCTCGGGCCGGATGTCGACCGACTCCTTGCTCTGGCGGTCGTAGCGTACCATATAGCCATACTGCGCTTCGGCATAAACGATATTCGGATCTTCGGGATCGATCTGCGACCAGAAACCATCACCTCCATTGGTCACAAACCATTCGTCGCTGAGCACGCCACCCCGGCTGGTATTTCGTGACGGCCCTCCCATGCTGCTGTTGTCCTGCGTCCCACCGTAAACATAATAGAAAGGTTCGGAGTTGTCGACCTGAACCCGGTAGAACTGGGTTACCGGAAGGTTGGACTTAAAGATATACTCTTTTCCGGCGTCGAATGTCTCATAGATGCCGCCATCGCCGCCAATCAGGAAATGATCGGTATCATCCGGATCAATCCACATAGCATGGTCATCCACATGCCTGTTGTTGTTGCTGATGCGGTTCCATGTCTTTCCGCCATCGTCGGTGACATGTGAGATCGTCTCGACCGAGTAAACCTTATCCACATCCTTTGGGTCGCAGTAAATTTCGTTGTAATATTGTCCGGATGCCGAATGACTGCTCATCTTCGCCCAGGATGCTCCGCGGTTGGTACTCCTGAAAAACCCGCCAGCCTCTCCGGCTGCTTCGATGATGGCATAGATCACATCCGGGTCTGCCGGGGAGATATTGAGACCGATTCCCCCTTTGTCGGCCGAGGGGATCCCATCGGTCAGCTTATCCCAGGTTGTTCCGGCATCCGACGACGTGTAGATAGCCGATTCGGGGCCGCCGCCAATTTTGGTGAATACATGCCGGCGGCGCTGCTCCGAAGTGGCATAGAGCACATCGGGATTGCGGGGATCCAATACCACATTGTTAACACCGGTATTTTCGCTGATCTCAAGTATCCGCGTCCATATTTTGCCGCCATCGGTAGTTTTATAGAGGCCGCGATTGCCGCCGGGGCCCCATACCGACCCTTCAGCTGCCACGTAAACGACATCTGAATTCCGGGGATCGATCAGGATTTTTCCGATCTGTCTCGACTCTTTCAGCCCCATATTATTCCAGCTCTTACCGCCGTCGATGCTTTTGTAGACACCATCACCGTAACCCAGAGCACGTTGGTGGTTGTTCTCACCTGTCCCGGCCCACACCACATGGGTGTTGTTGGGATCAATGGTGACACATCCGATGGCATAGGCACCGTATTTATCGAAGATAGGCTCGAAGGTAGTCCCGTTATTCTCCGTTTTCCAAATGTTCCCGGAAGCCACTGCAACATACCATTCGCTGTGGTTGGTTGGGTTTACCGCGATGTCGGCAATCCGGCCCGAGGTATAAGCCGGACCAATGCTTCGCCACTTCAGGCCACTCACCAGGCCCGGGTTCATGACAGAATCTTTTTTGACCTCCTCTTTCTCGGTTTTCTCTTTTTTCTTATCCTTCTCTTTCTCCTTTTCCTGTGAGAAAGCCGAAATTGTCAATCCGACCGTGATAATTCCGATCAGAAGAAGTAATAGACTTTTTTTCATTTGAAATTTATTTGATGAATAAATATTTAACCACAAAGGATTCAAAGGTTGACACAAAGGCGCACAAAGGCTTGTATTTCTGTATTTCGAATTTCTTAATTTCCTAATTTCCTACATTCTCACCCCCAAACCCTCTGAAGGGGGCTTACTCCGCTCTGCGGGATACCCCTAAATCCCCTGAAGGGGACTTACTCCGCTCTGCGGGATTTCCTCCCCTTCAAGGGGAGGATTAAGGAGGGGTCATCCCGAAGGGAATAAACCCCCTAAAGGTGTCTTACTCCGCTCTGCGGGATACCCCTAAATCCCCTGAAGGGGGCTTACTCCGCTCTGCGGGATACCCCTAAATCCCCTGAAGGGGACTTACTCCGCTCTGCGGGATTTCCTCCCCTTCAAGGGGAGGATTAAGGAGGGGTCATCCCGAAGGGAATAAACCCCCTAAAGGTGTCTTACTCCGCTCTGCGGGATACCCCTAAATCCCCTGAAGGGGACTTACTCCGCTCTGCGGATACCCCTAAATCCCCTGAAGGGGACTTACTCCGCTCTGCGGGATTTCCTCCCCTTCAAGGGGAGGATTAAGGAGGGGTCATCCCGAAGGGAATAAATCCCCCTCTCCGTTATGAACCCCGTAATATACTTCGCGGGTGTCACATCAAATGCCGGATTCAGGGCATGGGAGCCGGGTGAGCAGACCAGGATCCGGCGCATCGCTCCATCGGCATCAGGGCCCTCCTGGTAACGGACCTCATCTTCATCCCTCTCTTCAATTACAATATCTTTCCCGGAAGCACATGCGGGATCAAAAGCGCTGGTGGGTGCGGCGATATAAAACGGAATTCCGAACTCGTGGGCTATGATCGCTTTCTCCAGAGTACCAATCTTGTTGGCCGTATCGCCGTTGGCAGCGATCCGGTCGGCGCCCGTGATGACCATGTCGACGTTCCCCTGTGCCATCAACGAAGCTCCGGCATTGTCGGGGATGATCACATGCGGCACCCCCTCCTGGAAGAGTTCCCAGGCGGTGAGCCGGGCCCCCTGGCTTCGTGGCCTGGTTTCATCGGCATAAACAAAGACCTTTTTCCCCGACTTGTGAGCCATGTAAACAGGGGAGAGGGCGGTGCCGAAATCGACGAAAGCCAGCCAGCCGGCATTGCAGTGGGTGAGGATCCTCGCTCCATCCCGGATCAGGGAGTTCCCATATTCGCCGATCTGTTTTGAATCCGCCGCATCGCGGTCTGCAACCCGCTGCGCTTCTGCTAATGCTTCTGCAGGAGAGCGCATCCCGGCATCGAAAACAAGTTCGGTCGCATAAAACAGGTTACGGGCTGTAGGTCGGGTCGCTTCTATCTCAGAACGGGCTGCCCGGAGAAACGCATGGTAATCTTTCGGTGAAATATTCCCGTCATGATCCCGGAAGGCATCACGGGAAGCGTAGACACTGGCAAGCGCCATCGCAAAGCCGGCCATGGCGCCGATTGCTCCTGCACCTCGGATCTGCATTCCACAGATCGCGACACAGCATTCCTGGTAAGTGAAAGCCTTATTGATGATGAATTCAAACGGCAACCGGTTCTGCTCAATGTAGAACACCGTGTTGCCCTCCATCCAAACTGTTCTGTAATCTTTTCCGTTAACCTTCACAAGAAGTAATAAAAAGGGGCTGTAAATCTAGTAAAATTAACGGATTTTAAAGACCATACCGATCTGAACATAAGTAATGTTAAATCCCAATTCAGCATTAACCCCAAGCAATTCGGTAAAGAAATAAGATGCACCCATAAAAACGCCACCGCCATATCCTACCGAAGTCGGTTCTCCGATAACGGGTCCGGTATAGGATGCCGGAAGCTGGTACGAGAAGATGGTGAACCGGGGACCTGCAGCAACGCCGCCATAGGTGTCAAGTCCCTGAACGTTCCATCCGTAATGATAGGCTCCTCTGGCTGCTATAACAAGTTCGGTATAGTTATATTTATAGGTAGTCCCAGGACCATAGCGGCTGTCGGTTCCCGTAAAGGAGTAAAATGTGCCACCAACCTCACCACCCAGTGTGATGACTCCAGGCCCGACTTCCCACATGCCTACTTCAACAGCAACCTGTCCGGCCGGGAGAAAGCCACTTCCATAGGCTCCCTGCCAGTTTGTGCCGGGACCAAAGCCGAAGTTGATGAACCAGGCGCCTTTCGTCATCGGGTCCATCAACCCTTTTCCGCCGGCAAAGGAAGTAATCCCGGGTAAAAGCAAACCAAAGATAAAAGCAGTAACAAGGATCTTCTTCAGTGCATTCATAATTGCTTCGGGTTTTAATGTTTATAAGATCTTAAATCCAAGACTTACAACCCAAACGCTGTTTTTAGAGTTTATTGTGACGTTATTGATATCTTTGATCAGGTTGTTCAGCCCGATCTGATACCTGACGTCAAGTGTCATAAAGAGCACGTCCAAACCTGCTCCCGCCTGGATCGCCCAGTTGATGCTGTTGAGGTCAGCGGTTTCAATTGGGCCCAGGATGCCTCCGGCATCTTTCACCGATTTATTCACAACAAATGAAGCCAGGGGGCCGGCTAAAATGCGCAGGTTCACAACCTTCGCATTGATAAGTTTGAATCCAACCAACAGCGGGATGTCCAGTGAGCCAATGCTGACTTTCTGCTGCCAGTTGTTTGTGTTGCTCTCGAATACACCACCCTGGGTGGTATAGTACAACTCAGGCTGGACATAGAACTTCTTCCCGATCCGTACAAACACTCCGATCTGAAATCCCGACTTGAAAGTTGACGACACAGTGTCGAGATTGGTCGAGAGTTTGGATGCATTGTAACCGACTTTCGGTCCAATGGTGAACTGGCCGAAGACAATCGCTGAAGAGAGAACGAAAACGAAAAGGATTAAATACTTTTTCATGGTGTGGTCGTTTTGTGATCTCACAAAAATATAAAAAATGCACGCCTGTCAAGCAGCTAATCCGGGAAGTTATTCACAACGAAATGAACGCTTCTCAATAATTTCTATGAGATCAGGCCAAAACCTGTATACGGGATAATAACATCTGGAGTCCGGATGCCTTCGGGGGTTTGGTAGTTTTCTAGGATTGCGGCCAGGATACGCGGCAAGGCGAGGGCGCTGCCGTTTAAAGTATGGGCCGGGACCATTTTTCCTGTTTCATCCTTGATCCGCAGTTTCATCCGGTTGGCCTGAAATGCTTCGAAGTTGGAGACGGAGCTAACTTCCAGCCACCGTTTCTGGGCAGCCGAGAACACTTCAAAGTCGTAGGTCATGGCCGAGGTGAAGCTGATATCCCCGCCGCAAAGTTTTACGATCCGGAAAGGGAGTTCCAGCTTCCGGAGGAGGCCAGTCACATAATCCTTCATCTCTTCAAGGGT
>Ga0268281_1000972_pt1 | contig 18195 bp, 17 predicted proteins | sample saktaG_10_FD_190134 | JGI IMG/M metagenome (GOLD analysis project Ga0268281, IMG submission 190134) | Saline water microbial communities from Sakinaw Lake, British Columbia, Canada - sak_2011_5_24_50m | ecosystem: Environmental > Aquatic > Non-marine Saline and Alkaline > Saline ... | reverse complement strand
CGCACGAGATGATCAAGTCGGTCAAGGCTTACCAGCTGCTGGAAGGCTGGCGAGGATCGAAGCGTGCAGATATCCCGGCTATCGAGGACCTGTTATTGCGTATCTCCGCTATGGCCGAGAACCACCCACAGATACTGGAGATGGACTTAAACCCGGTCAAGGTATTGCCGGAAGGCCAGTTCTACCTGGTGGTGGACGGACGCATATTGGTCAGTAAAGAGGAAATTGGATAATATCTCATCAAAAGATACCCTTTATTGATCAGATATTACTCTTCTGCGCTGCTCCATTGCATGGCTGCTTGTTGTACCGGGTCCCAGGGGCTGGACAAAGGTGGAGTATATGAAAGATCAAGATCGCAGAGGTCCTCAACCTGCATGCCGTTATAAAGCGACGCAGCAATTATATCAATGCGCTTGGCTATCTCTGAGTCTCGATGTCCCACGATTTGTGCGCCCAACAGTCTTCCGGTACGGCGGTCGCCGGTGATACAGATAGTAATTTCCTTGGCGCCCTGATAGTATGCATTGCGATCCAGGGTGGTAAACGTGACCGTCAAAGGATCGAACCCAGCCCTGGCTGCCGGCGTATCCCGCAATCCGGTCCCGGCTGCGATTTGATCAAATACCTTTACAACCTGGGTCCCCAGGCTGCCCTGAAACGCACGGCTGCCGCCAGCCATATTTTCTCCAGCCACCCTACCCTGTTTATGGGCAGTCGTACCCAGCGGCATATATACTTTACTGTCGAGGATATGGTGCCATGTCTCGGCGCAGTCGCCGGCGGCCAGAATATCCGGTATATCAGTATTCATTTTCCGATCTATCTGGATAGCTCCGGCAACTCCCAGTGCGATGCCTGCGGTTTGGGCTAATTGGGTGGATGGCTTGACTCCTGTGGCTACCAGAACCATATCAGACGTCGTGATTTCACCGGTGGTTGTATGCACATGCAGGCTATTGTCTTTATGCTCGATGCGCTGAACAGCCTTCCCGGTGATAACAGTGACTCCCTTAGCTTCAAGCTCGGCCCTTATCAGTCTACCCAAAGTAGGATCCATAGTGGTTAATATCTCCGGAGCAACCTCTAATATGGTCACCTCTAATCCACGATGGGTCATTGCGTCGGCCATTTCCAGCCCGATATACCCACCACCGATAATGACACATTGGCGGGGATTATTTTTCTCTATGAATTCTTGCATGGCAAATCCGTCCGCCATCCAGCGTAAAAGGAAAACTCCGTTTTCGTCTAATCCGGTAATCGGCGGTCTGGTTGATTCCGCCCCGGTAGCAATTAACAGCTTATCGTATGTTATTTCCCGTGTTTGCCCTTTACTTGAAATTGTCCGTACGATTTTTGTCTCAGGGAAAACCATTTCTGCCCTCTGATTGAGAAGCAGATCGATGCCCTGTTCTTCGAACTTCTCTGCCTTGTGATGGGCCAGTGTGTGCCAGTCAACGACCTCTCCACTCAGTAAAAACGGCAACCCACAGATACTGAAACCGGGATAGGCATCAGCCACAACAACAGCTACAGCGGTTTGTATGTCAAGCTCCCTGATGCGCAGTGCCGCGCTGATTCCGGCATCGCTGCCACCGATGATCAGCATGTGATACATCCGTCTTTCTCCTTCCCGTGCAAATTCCCCTTAATCAGTATATAAATCCACACCAGTTAACTGTTCATTCCGAAACCTATAGTTCATATTAGTAGGTGGATACGTTCAACTCCTCCATCTTGCCGGTAACCATAAACACGACACGTTCGCAGATATTGGTGACCCTGTCGCCCGTCCTTTCCAGGTTATGCCCCACCCATATCAGCCTGGTAGCCCTGGTGATAGTGCGCGGGTCCTCCATCATAAAGGTCAGCAGCTCCCTGAAGACCTGGTCATACAGGTTGTCGATCTCGTCATCTTCCGGCACAATTTTACGGGCCGCCTCCGCATCATGAGTGATGAACGCATTCAGGCTACGATGCAGCATATCAATGGCCTTGTCGTTCATCCTGGGCAGGTCTATCAGCGGCTTGAGGGGTGGCTCGTTGCCTATCATCAGCGCAATTTTTGCATTGCCGGCGGCATGGTCGCCCATCCGCTCAAGGTCCGTGACGATGAAGAGTATGGCCAGCAGTATCCTGAGGTCGCTGGCCATGGGCGCCTGGCATGACATGATGTCCAGGGCTTTCTCCTCTATCTCAAAACGCTTTTTATTCACGTTTTGATCATCCGCAAGTACCAGTTTAGCCAGGTCGAGATCGCGTCCCTTGAGGGCCAGCATGGAACGTTCGAGGGCTTTCTCGATCATGCTCCCCATGACCAGCACCTCGTCCTGCAGCTCGCGAAGATTCCTGTGATATGATTCTCTCGGCATAATCAACCTCCTTTAACCGAAGCGCCCGGTGATGTAATCCTCGGTTCGCTTATCTTTAGGTACCGTGAAGATTTCCTTTGTCGGCGCGTATTCTATCAGTTGTCCCAGCAGCAGAAAACCCGTCCTGTCCGACACGCGCGCAGCCTGCTGCATATTATGCGTAACGATAACAACAGTGTAATCTCTCTTTAATTCGCGCATCAATTCCTCTATTTTAAGTGTAGAGATAGGGTCCAGCGCCGAACACGGTTCGTCCATTAATATGACCTCGGGCTCAATAGCGATGGCGCGCGCGATACACAGGCGCTGCTGCTGGCCGCCCGATAGCGAGGCGCCCGGCTGGTCCAGCTTGTCTTTCACCTCCTCCCAGAGGGCCGCCTTCTTGAGACTGAGTTCGACAATGCCATGCAAATCCCTGCGCCGGCTCCAGAAGCGCGTCAGGCTTATTCCAGAAGCTACATTGCCGAAGATGGACATGGTGGGGAAAACGCTGGCCCTCTGAAATACCATGCCTATACGGCGGCGGATGGCAACCGGGTCGACCTGGGTAGCATAGATATCCTGGCCGTCCATCAGCACCTTGCCGGTCACCCTTCCCCCTTCTGATACCTCGTGCATGCGGTTCAGACAGCGGATAAATGTCGACTTGCCACACCCTGAGGGACCGATCAGGGCAGTGATACACTGGGCCCCTATGCCCATGCTTATATTTTGGATAGCCATCCTGCCACCATACCAGGCATTCAATTTTTCCACCGTCAATGCGCATTTCATCGGCCTGAGCTCGTCACTGTGTTCTTTATCAGCGGTTTCTATCTTCACATTTTGCCCCGGTACGTTGTTTATCATAGTTCTATGTCCTTTAACTTACTTACACGCCCTATATCTTTTTCCTGCTGCTGACCAGGCGCACAACAATGTTTATGCCAAGTACGAGTATGACCAGCACGAAGGCAGCTGCCCATGCTTGCTTTTGCCAGTCGCTATATGGAGACAGCGCGTAGCGGTATATCTGTAAAGGCAAGGCACCGATAGGCTCGGACAAGCCCTGTACGCCGAAGGCGCTGCCCAGGGCGGTGAATATCAGCGGCGCCGTCTCTCCCGCGATACGTGCCACGGCAAGCATGATGCCCGTGATAATGCCGGTGACAGCACCCGGCATAATCACACCCAGTGTCATTCGCCACCGGCTTATGCCCAGAGCCATTGCCGCTTCGCGTTGCGAATTTGGGACGAGACGCAGCGCTTCCTCGGCCGTGCGCGCCACTACCGGTATCATGATTATCGCCAGGGCGATTCCGGCGGAGAGGGCCGAGTAGGAGTGCATGGGACGAACAAGTAGGGCGTAGGCAAAAACGCCGACGATAATCGAGGGCACACCCGCCAGTATGTCTGCAGCAAAGCGTATGGCCGCGGCAGCCTTCGGGCCGGCGAACTCGGCAAGGAATATGCCCGCCATCAGCCCGATGGGCAGGGCAATGACCGAAGCGAGCCCCACCAGAATGAAAGTCCCGTAAATATCATCACGCATCCCACCCCCAACCTCACCCACCGGTTTGGACGGCTGTGTTATAAAATCGAGGCTCAGGTAAGATATGCCGTTTACCAGCGTATAACCAAGTATCAAAACAAGAACGATAATAACTATGCCGGCGGCACATCCGCACAGAATGAGCATTAAACGGCTGATCTGCCTGCGGCTGAAATAGCTGTCATACATCTTCATTCTCCCGTCCCCCTGACAGACACGGTGCGCCATACCATGAGACGGGCGATTATGTTGACCAGCAGCGTGATGGCGAAAAGCACCAGTGCCAGCTCAATGAGGCTGCCGATATACAAATCGCCGGAAGCCTCATTAAATTCACTTGCTACTTTGCTGGCAATGGTCGCTCCGGGGGAGAACAGCGACGGTGACAGTGCATAAGCGTTGCCGATAACCATTGTTACGGCCATGGTCTCACCCAGGGCACGGCCCAGGCCAAGTATTACCGCACCCACCAATCCTGAACGGCAATAGGGCAGTACTGCCATGGTAATAGTCTCCCATCGTGTCGCGCCCAGGGCCAGCATAGCCTCTCTCTGGGTCAGGGGAACGGCACGCACAACTTCGCGGCTGACCGCCGTGATAATCGGTATAACCATGATCGCCAGGATGATACCGGCGGATAGAAAACCGACCCCGAAAGGAGGCCCCTGGAAGAGCGGCAGAAATCCAAGGTTGCTGCCCAGCCATATTTCGATGGGGTTCCTGATAAAGGGCACCATTACATACAATCCCCACAAACCGATGATTACGCTGGGGATGGCCGCCAGCATCTCAATGAGGAAGGAACAGGGTTTGCGCATCCATTCCGGGGCAAGCTCGCTCAGGAATATGGCTGAGCCCAGGCTGATGGGCACAGCGATGAGGAGACCTATCAGCGAGCTCAGCAGTGTGCCGTAGATGGCCGGCAGAGCCCCGAACTCCTCATTGACCGGATCCCACTCAATGGATGTGAGGAAGGCAATTCCAAACTTCTGAATCGCCGGCCAGGCGTCGATATTCAGTACGATAAGCAGCCCGACAAGGATCGCGACGATCAAAAGGCCAAAGATAAGCGTGAGCCTGGAGAAGACCACGTCGCCGAGGCGCGACCGGCTTGGGGCTTTCTTATGGCTAATGCCTGCGGGAGGAGATGTACCAGCCCTACATTTATCCATATCTTTCAATCGCCCATTATAAACTGGATGAACCGGAAATGCAGGAAAGGAACATTCCCTGCATTTCCGGGATTAATTACTCAACCGCCACCTGCTCAACGGGTAATCAAAGGTTCCCCCTGGTACTTCATTGAGAGCACCGCATTTTCGGCTTTTAACACCGCTGCGCCGGCCAGGCTGCCATAACTAAGCGGCGCGGTATACTGCTGGCCTTCATGGATTGCCCACCAGAGCATCCTGGCCAGGGCCTCTCCCTTGTCCTTGTCTTTCTGGTTGACATATGCCAGTATCCACGTGAATCCGACAATGGGGTAGGCATCAGGATCGGATGAGTTGGTCAGCATCACCTTCATATCGTCCGGCAGAGACACACCCTCGGCTGCTATGGTGGTCGACTCCAATGATGGTTCAATAAAGTTGCCCGCGGAGTTCTTAAGTTTAGCCCAGGCCAGTTTGTTCTGTTCGGCGTAGGCCAGCTCCACATATCCGATGGAGTAAGGGATCTGCTGTACCTGCCCGGCCACTCCGGCATTGCCCTGTCCGCCGATATCGCCGGGCCATTTCACGGACGTGGCGTTGCCGACCTGTGAACTCCAATCCGGGCTGATCTTGGAAAGATAGTTGGTGAAGATATAGGTTGTGCCCGAGCCGTCCGAGCGAAAGACAACAGCTATAGACGCATCCGGCAATTTCAGGTCCGGATTGAGTGCTGTTATGGCCGGGTCGTTCCATTTCGTAATGTTTTTCAAGTAGATTTTGGCCAGTGCATCTCCGTTAAGTTTAAGCTGGCCTGAGCCGATACCCGCAAGGTTGTATATGACGGCGACAGAGCCGCTGGCCATAGGTATATGCAGGATAGGGCCGTTCTTTTGTTCCGCCTTGGTGACCTGCGCCTCGGTCATGATACCGTCGCTGGCGCCGAAATCGACCGTCCCCTCCGTGATCTGGCTGATGCCTCCCCCTGAACCGATGGGCTGGTAATTGACCTTTACACCGGTGAGCTTATTGTATTCATCAAACCACTTAGTATAGAGCGGCGCGGGAAAGGTAGCCCCCGCGCCTGTGAGATTGACAGACTTCGCCGGGGTCGCCGGCGCAGACGCAGAACTGCCGGACGGCGAGCCGCAACCTGCCAGCGCAACTGCTGCCACAAGTACAGCGGCTACGGGTGTAAACCAATTTTTACCCGATTTGTTCAAGATGCTTTCTCCTTTTTATATATTTTCCGCGGCATATACATTTGCCACCAAGTTAAGTCTATAGCCGCTGTATAAAGGAAGCATTAATCCGATGTTAAATTCCGGTTAAAACCTGCAATGCACGGCTTAAGAACCGAACGGCAGCGTGAAAAAGAAAGTTGACCCTTTGCCCTCCACACTCTCCACCCAGATTTTGCCGCCGTGAGCAGTGATAATATGCCGGGAAATTGCCAGTCCCAGGCCGGTCCCCTCATCATCCCTGGCCTTGTTCACTTTATAAAACCGCTCGAAAATACGCGATATCTCAGTGACCGGTATACCGATGCCCGTGTCACGCACAGCGAACAGGATACCATTATTGTGCTTCTCCACAGAGATCGTAATCGAGCCACCAGAGTCTGTGAATTTTATGGCGTTATATATTATGTTAAGTATTACCTGTTCAATCCTGTATTGATCTATTACAAGCTCCGGCAATTCCCGTTCGATATCCAAATTCAATTTCAAACCCTTTCTATCTGACTTCGCCTGCAAACGCTGAACAACCTGCCTGACCATCTCATCGATCTTCAAGGGTCTCTTATCAAGGGTTGTTTCTTTGTTCTCCATCATCGCTAATTCAGTCAGATCATTTGTCATATGAGCCAACTTATCGGCCTCGATATTTATCCTGTGCAGCAAATCCTTATTGACACCGGCGTCTTCCAACGCTCCGTCGATAAGGGTTTCGGCTATCAGCTTGATTGACGAGATGGGAGTGCGGAACTCATGGGAGACATTGGATATGAAATCCCTGCGTATCTCTTCAAGGTGGCGCTTCTCCGTAAGGTCTTTCACAATCACGATATAATTCCGGCTCTCCCTGTCGAAGCTGACTTTTATATCCAGATACTGCTTTTTACCGCGTATTTTAATCGATGCGGCCTGGATATCGCCCGTATTTATGCATCTCTTAACCAGACCATCACATTCATAGTCTCTTACAACCCCGATGAAAGTCAGATTCCCTTCCCTGTCGCCGCTGAAGCCGAATATGCGTGCAGCAGCGTCATTCATATACTTAATCTCACAGCGTTCGCCAAGCACAAAAATACCATCTTCGACCAGCGATAAGAGATATAAGAAGTCTGTATCAGGCATCCTTAACCCACCCCTGCTCGCCGGCAAAATCAGCCGGCAAATTTGTACCCATACCCGCGGACCGTCACCAGGTAGCGCGGATTCTCCGGGTCCGCTTCAAGCTTACTGCGCATCCAGCGTATATGTACATCCACCGTCCTGTCGTTGCCGATATAGTCATAACCCCATACTTTTCTCAGTATTTGTTCCCTGCTTAGAACCTGGCCCCTGTTGCTCAATAGAAAAACCAGCAGCTCAAATTCCTTGGGGTTCAACTCAACCCTGTTTCCACCTTTGTGTACTTCATGCTTCTTAAGGTCTACGGCGATATCACCGGCTGCGAGAGATCCATCTGCAGCAGGCACCACCATGCCCCTTCCAAGTTCTGAGCGCCTCAAGACTGCTTTGATGCGGGAAATCAATTCGCGCATGCTGAAAGGTTTGGTGACGTAATCGTCCGCTCCCAGCTCGAGGCCCACAACCCTGTCAACTTCTTCCGACTTTGCCGTGAGCATGATGATAGGAATTTGAGATTCCCCCCTGATTATCCTGCATACTTCCATACCGCTCATGACCGGCAGCATAATATCCAGTACAATCAGCTGCGGCTTATTACTGCGATACATTTCCAACGCCTGGCCACCATCCCCGGCGGTCAATACGCCGTAACCCTCCTTTTTCAGGTTATACTTGAGCAACTCTCTCAGAGTATCGTCATCTTCGACTACAAGAATACAGGTATCCATACAACTTTCAATACACTAATCAGGCTGCCTCACGGGCAACTAAGCATAAAACAAACACTCGCAGCATTACAAACGCTGCGAGTGTTTGAATCATTTTACAATCGCGTGGCCTAAGCCAAATAATCGATCAGTTTGCGGCTGCGGCTGGGGTGCCTGAGCTTGGCCAGAGCTTCCTTTTCTATCTGCCTGATCCGCTCACGGGTCAGGCCGAACTCGTGCCCGACCTCTTTAAGTGTCAGGCCCTGCTCGTTATCCAGGCCATATCGCATCTCGATGATCCTGCGCTCGCGGTCAGTCAGCGATGACAGGACGTCCCTGAACTGCTGCCTGAGCATGCTATTGGCAGCCTCATCCTCCGGCGCCGGGTTGACCTCATCCTGGATAAAGTCGCTTAACTGGCTTTCGTCGTCGCCGATAGGGATATCCAGCGACACCGGCTCGGCGTAGAGTATGCCCACCAGCCAGTCTATTTTATCTGTTTCCACACCCATCTCTGTGGCAATCTCGTCACTGGTTGGTTTACGGCCCAGTTTCTGCAGAAGCTTCTGCCGGGCATTGTTCATCTTGGTAATGGTCTCAACCGTGTGAACAGGCAGGCGGATTGTCCTGGACTGGTCCGATATCACCCTGTTGATGGCCTGCCTGATCCACCAGGTCGCATATGTGCTGAACTTAAACCCGCGCCTGTAATCGAATTTCTCGACGGCGCGCATCAGACCTATATTACCTTCCTGGATGAGGTCGGAGAGAGGCATGCCGCGCGCCCTGTATTTCTTGGCCATGCTCAGCACAAGCCGCAGGTTGGCCTTGATCATGTGTTCAGCAGCCTCACGTCCCGATTTCTTAAGGGCTGCGAAATGCTCTTTCAGCTTTACATTCATATTATCGAGGTGCCTGGCAAATTCCGGCCTGGCAACGGCCTCTTTCAGCTCGGCAACTGACTTGACCTCGGCATAGCCGTCTGTAATTTGCCAGGGTATGAGGCGCGTAACTATGGAAAGCTCAGTAATATCCTGCAGTGCTTCTTCTATTTCAACATGTGCGGATTTTGCCACGAAATGCACCGTCTCTTCGCTGATTACATCGTCGATATGGCTCCTTAACACGCTGTCGGATACCTTCATCGACAGGGTGGCCGCTCCCGTAGAGCGGTAATGTTTTAACAGCCGGTCCAAAAGGCTGCTATGAGCCGCCAGGCGTGACACCAGGGACCTGACTATATCGGCCTCAGGCAATCTTCTGGAAGCACCGGCCGGCAACTGCTTCTCCACATGAGAAAGATAGTTGGCCAGCTCCATGCGGCTGCTTAAAATCTTCTCATCCCTGGAAGTAAGCAAGGGAGTTTTGCTGCATTCTGCAATATACAGGCTGATCGAATCCTCGGCAAAATCGGTGCTCTTCCTGTCGTCGGGATAAACAACATCCTCGATGTCAGCCTTAATGAATGCTGATTCGCCGGGTTTCTGGTTGCCTTCCAGGGACGATAACCCGTAATTCAGGCCTGTTTTTTCAATTGTCTTTACGTCTTGCTTTATCTTAGCCATATCAATAAACTCCTTCCGCAGTCACTGACTTCACGGAACGCAATAATTCAATTATTAAACTGTAAACTCTGATTGACCTTTGAGTGTCAGCATATATTAGCTCTGGCAGGCCCGCCGGTAAGCGACTAAGGTCGCAAATAATAAAACGCATGACCAGTCAAAAAGGTTGCGTGGCGGAAAATATCATGACTTTTTGATCACACGGGCGGGACTATGAGGCGGGGTCAGCGGTCAGATTTCCAGAGCAACAATTTCAAACGGGCATTGCAGTGCACCGGTAGCGCAGACGAGTTCACAGTCGGTGCACCAGTTGCAGTTATCAACCTCGATCACAGTTACAGTATTGCCATTGAGTGCAAGAGCCCCGCATTTACACACGGTAACGCACAGGCCGCACCCATCGCACCTGGCCTGGTCTATAATGGGCATTAGGGACAAAAAGTTTAATTCCTCCGATTAAGACTCTCTTGTTTTCATGAGTATACATTGTTCTCTGTAGCATATAATGTGACCGAAATCACCTCAGTTCAACCCGGCCAGCCTGTCCAGATAGCCCCTGTCCTTGATAACGATACGGTGCCTTTCAAGGCTGATGGCGCCGCTGTCCTCCAGGTTCTTAAGCGATCTGCCGACCACTTCCCTGGCAGTTCCCGCCATGGCAGCCATCTCGTATTGGGTCAACCTTTGATAACCCTCGGGGCCCGGTGCAGAATTCTGCAGCAATATTTTGGCCACCCGCCCGGTGACGTTTTTAAAAGACAGGTCTTCCACCAGGGTCAGCAGCAATCGTGCCTGCTCCGACATAATCTCAAGGGCATTACGCACAATCTGCCAGTTCTTCTCCATGACGGGCAGCAGATCGTTTTTATGGATCCAGTATATGATAGTATTGCCCAGGGCCTGGGCGCTGTAGGGACAGAAGCTGCCGCCGAAAACCGTTACGTCATTGAAAGACTCGCCCGGCCTGACAATCTTTATAATCTGCTCTTTGCCCTCTGCTGAAGTCTTATATATTTTGATCACGCCGGCGCCGACGAAATGCAGGTTCTCCTGGTTATCCCCTTCGTTAACTATAGTCTGACCCTTGATGAAAGACTTCTGGGCAAAAAGGGGCGGCAGACCTGCCAGCCGGTCATTTTCTACGCCGGCGAAGTAGCGCAGGCGCCCGATATTTTCAATCGTTATAGTCATACTATTACAAACGATCCCGAAATTTACCAAATTATACCAGCCCCGGCACCAATATAAAACAGCATGAGCGCTTTTGCGGCCGCAACTTATCAGACTGCCGGGTCTATATAGTTTGACTGTAAAATATAATAGTAACTATAATATTTTAACCTGCAACAGACGCAGCCGGGCATATATGGCGCGGTCGGGCCAAAAGCAGCGGACTATGACTCCGTGGGAACACAGGTTCCGCGGGGTCTTATTAATTTAATGATGGATATTCAAAAACAAAAAATTTCCGTGGCGCTGCTTTCAGTGGTATCCAACAGCGTACTTGTTACCCTGAAACTGGTAACCGGCATACTGACAGGGTCTATTTCCATACTATCCGAGGCTGCGCATTCCTCCATGGACTTAATAGCCTCCGTGATAGCCATTTTTGCTGTGCGTATATCGGCCCGGCGCCCGGATGCGGAGCACCCCTTCGGGCACGGCAAGGTCGAGAATATATCCGCCCTTGCAGAGGCGCTGCTGATCGTTGTCGCCGCCGTCTGGATAGTGGTAGAGGCAATCAATAAGCTGATAACACCCAATCCGCTTGGGACAATTGACTGGGGCATCGCCGTCATGCTCCTATCCATGGTAGCAAATATCATCGTATCTCAGCTTCTTTTTATCGTGGGGAAAAGGGCGGATTCACCCGCCCTGATAGCAGATGCCTGGCACCTGCGCACGGACGTTTGGACCTCGGCAGGCGTGCTGGCGGGATTGACGATTATCTGGATAGGCGACCGGCTATGGCCTGAGATCAACCTGACCTGGATCGACCCACTGGCAGCCATAGTTGTCGCCATACTGATCCTGCGGGCGGCCTTTGGATTAACCATGAGTGCGATCAAGGACCTCATCGACACCAGCCCGCCGGCTCACGAGATTTACTGGCTTTCAAATTACCTCAAGAGCTGGTATCCTACGGTACGATCCATCCACCGCATGCGTATCAGGAAATCCGGCGCCTCACGATTTATAGACCTGCATATAGTGGTTGAACCGACCATGACGGTCAGCGATTCTCACGCAATCACCGATAATATGATATCGGCAGTCAGGGAAAAACTGAGCGGCGCCGACATGACAGTGCATATCGAACCCTGCGACGGCAGTTGCGAGAAGTCCTGCGTCAGCGGTTGTATGCTGCCCGTAAGCGAGCGCAGTGAGATACAGCAGGCGGCAGCCGAGGCGAGAAAGGCCGGGCCAACGGTTTAACAAAGGCTACATTAATATCAAATTAAAAAAAAACAGAGAGGTGGTTAAAATGGCGATAAGCAGGTTCCACATACCCACCAGGTTCATCATCGGCCCGGGAAGTTTTTCGCAGTTGGGCAAGGAGACAGCCCGACTGGGCAAAATTGCCCTGCTGGTCACGGGATCGAGCAGCATGCGCTCCACCGGTACGCTGGATAAGGCTGCCGGGGACCTTTCGGCAAACGGCGCCACTGCAGTTATTTTCGACAGGGTCGAGCCCAACCCCCGCACATCCACAATCGATGCTGCTGCAAAAATAGCCAGGGATAAACAAGTGCAGGTGATTATCGCGCTGGGAGGCGGAAGCGTGATGGATGCATCCAAATGTATAGCCCTGGCTGCTGCGGGAGGCGAGCCCATTTTTTCATACTACGAGGGCAAGGCCAACAGCAAGATAAAAGCCCTTCCTATCATTGCTGTACCAACAGTGGCGGCCAGCGGTTCCGAGGCCAATAACGGGGCGGTCATAACGAACTGGGAGAAGCACGAAAAAGTAGTCCTGATGCACCCTTCCACCTATCCTTCGGTATCCATCGTCGATCCCGCTCTAACTCTAACGGTTCCTGCCAAAACGACAGCCCAGGGCGGAGTGGATATATTCTGCCACCTGTGCGAAGCTTACGTCACGGCACACGAATCTACGCTCATCAACGACAGCCTGCGTGAATCCTCCATGCGCACGGTGGTCGAAGCGCTGCCCGATGTCCTGGCCAGGCTTGACGATGTCGAGGGACGTTCCAGGCTCACCTGGGCCAGCACCATAGCCTGCTCGCAGTTCGCCGGACTTGGAGGCGGCACGGGCTTGATGACACTGCACGGGATGGAGCATGCGCTGAGCGCGTTATACGATATGACCCACGGCGACGGTCTGGCCGCTCTGCTTATCGAGTGGATGAAATACACCCTGCCGGTTCGCAAGGAACGCGTGAAGAAGCTAGGTCAGAATGTGTTCGGGGAGAGCGACGGCATCGCTGCCACGCAGAACTGGCTGAGCAAAGTCGGCATGGATAAAAGGCTCAGCAGCCTCGGGGTAAAAGAGGCTGATTTCGAGATACTGGCCGACAATGCCCTCAAGACGGCGCCCTGGCTTCAGTTCCACCCCATCCCGCTGGACAAGGCGGCTATTATCGACATATATAAGAAATCCTTTTAGGGATCCTGCATTCTGGCTGCAGGGACAGGTCTGAAGACCTGTCCGCCTTATCGGACGCAGCTAAAGCAACGCCCCTACACTCACGTTACTGCTGCGGCTACCAGTTCCCTGGCGCCGCTCTTCCATTTCTCGGCATTTTTTATCAGCGCCTCGGCGCCCTTCATCATGACGCCGCCGTTTCTCTCGGACCCGAGCATAACCGCCAACTCCCTGACGCGGTCCTGTCCCTCAATTGTCTCGACAGTGCTGGATGCCCTTCCACCTTCAATAACCTTATTCAGCTTGAAATGCGTATCCCCGAAACATGCTATCTGGGGCAGGTGGGTTATACAGAGCACCTGGTGGAAATTAGCAAGGCTGGCCAGCTTCCGTCCTACGGAGTCGGCGCTCCTGCCGCCCACACCCATATCTATCTCGTCGAATATAAGCGTAGGTATGGGGTCCGCGACCTTGAGCGCGCTCTTCACCGCCAGCACAATGCGGCTGGTCTCGCCGCCGGAAGCAATGGCGGACATAGGCCTGACAGGTTCTCCGGGATTGGTGGCAACCTGGAATTCCAGCCGGTCTATGCCGTCCCCTGTATAGGCGTATGCTTTGCCGCCCGCCACCGAGAGCCCTTCCTTATCCTCTTTGCGCGAAAGCAGGATATCGAACCTGGCCCATTCCAGGCCGAGGTCAGCGAGCTCATTGTTGACCAGCCTGACCAGCTTCTCCGCAGCGCCACGCCGGGTTAGCGAGAGCTCCTCGGCCTTCCTGCCTGCCTCAGACTTCAGCTCCAGTCTTTCAGCCTCCAGCCTGGCCATGGTCTCCTTGCCGCTGCGCATTTCCAGCAGCTCCGCCGCTGTCCTGTCCCTGAAGGCTGCCACGGCGTCTATACTGTTGCCATATTTACGTTTTAAAGCCGAAAGCGCCTCGATCCTGACCTCGATCTCCTCAAGCTTTTCCTGGCTGTTTTCCACGTTCTCAGCATAAGACCTCAGATCTCGCGCCGTCTCCTCTATGACCGACAGCCCATCTTCCAGTCCCTCCGCGAATTCGGCCAGGCGTGTATCGGCCGAACTGATACCCCTCAAACATGTCAATACCCTGTGCATGAGAACGGAGACCGACCTGTCATCGCCATAGAGGGTTGTGTAAGCATCCAGGCAGCCCCCGCTGATGGCCCCTGCCCTGCGGTATATATCCCTCTCTTTGAGCAACTCCTCTTCATCCACCTCATCCAGCCGGGCGCCGTCTATCTCGTCCACCTGGTATTGCAGCAGGTCGATATAGCCATCCTTTTCCCTGTGTTCCATTGATGCAATAGCCTTCTCCCTGACGCGCAATTCCTCGATAATCCGCCTGACATCCCTGCGCTTATCGGTCAGCTCGCCGTATTTATCCATCAGTGACAGCTGGTTGGAAGCATCCATCAGGGACAGGTATTCCATTTGACCGTGTATATCCACCAGGTGCCGTCCGATCTGCCTCAATAGAGAAAGTGGAACCGCCCGGTTGTTGACCCTGGCAATGCTCCTGCCACCCTCCTGGAAATCGCGCGATATAAGCAACATACCGTTGGCTTCCGGCTCGATGCCGTTATCCTCCAGTATCCCTTTTATCATGCCGACCGTGATCTCGGACGGCCAGAAAATAGCCTCGACGTGAGCAGACCTGCTGCCGCTGCGGATCAAGCCCGAAGGCGCCCTGGCGCCCATCAGCAGGCCCAGCGCATCCACCAGCAGCGACTTGCCCGTGCCTTCATCCCCGCTGATCACGTTCAACCCCGGCACGAAATGCATGGCGATATCCCTGATCACAGCGAAATTCTTGATATGCAGTTCACCTAACATCGTGCGCCTCCTGTTCTCACAGTCATTAATACATTTGTTCTATTATCATAAAGAACATTTGTTCTATTTGTCAAATTGACATGTAGCGCAGGTTGAGGTTAAATACCGTACACAGTAAACAGCCTGAGGAGGCAGCATGGAAAAGAAGGTCCACGATTTCGATTTTCTGATCAAAGGCGGCCCGTATTCCCACATTATTGAAGCCAACGGTTTTCTCTTTGTTTCCGGCATGACGCCCATCGATATCGAGAAGGGCATCATGATCACTGATGATATTACAAAGGGTACGGAGCTGGCATTGGGCAACGTTAAAAGGGCGCTTACCGCGGCGGGCAGCAGCATGGAGAAAGTGGTAAGGGCCACCGTCTACCTGCGCGACATGGCCGATTTCAATGCCATGAACGAGGTCTACAAGACCTTCTTCCCCAGTAATCCCCCGGCGCGCACCTGCGTGGCGGTAAAAGAGATCCCGGGCAGCTCACCGGTCGAGGTGGAAGTCATAGCGCTTAAATAAATTGTAAAAGGGAGGCCGGCATGGTTGGACTGTCAGAGATAAAGGCGGCCCGGGAGAATATAACCGGGTTCATACACCGGACGCCTTTGCTATCCTCGCAGACTATTAATAGTGCCACGGGGAATACCCTCTGGTTCAAAGCTGAATGCTTTCAGAAAACGGGATCTTTCAAAGCCCGCGGCGCCAGCAACAAGATCAAAACGCTGGCGCTGCAAAAGGTGAACGGGGTCATCACCATATCATCGGGAAATCACGGGCAAGCCACGGCCTACGTGGCAGGGCGACTCGGCATACCGGCCGTGATCATGGTGCCTGATGGGACTCCGCAGCCGAAAATAGATGCGGCAAGGTCATACGGCGCAGAGGTCATAATAGGCGGCGACCTCAATAACGTCGAACCTCTCATTGAGAAGGCCTTCGCACTGGCCATTGAAAGAAAGCTGGAGCCGATACATCCTTTCGAGGACCCGCTCATCATAGCGGGACAGGGTACACTTGGCCTCGAGATAATCGACGATCTGCCGGATGTGGACATCGTGACAGTGCCCGTAGGCGGCGGGGGATTGCTGGCAGGGGTCGCAGTAGCTCTAAAACAATCGAGACCGAATATAAAGGTATATGGGATTGGCCCGGTCAACGCATCAAGCATGTTCACCAGCTATCACAACAAGAAAATGGAGACGCTGCATGACATGCCGCAGACCATAGCCGACGGCATCCGCACGCCGATGGTCAGCCAGGTTACGCTGGAGCACGCCCTCAAGTACGTGGACGATATAATCACGGTGACCGACGACGAGATAGTAACCGCCATGAAGCTGGCATGGAGCAGGCTGAAGGTTGTGGTCGAGCCGTCGGGCGCCTCGTCACTGGCGGCTATACAGGCCGGCAGGGTTCCCGTCCCGCAGAGGGCCAAAATAGTCTGTGTATTCAGCGGCGGCAACGTTGATTTCAAGAAGGTCGCCAAAGTGCTCGCTGCTTAACAGCAGCCAATTCAACCGATTCTGTATGGTCACTCCCCAGCTTAACAGATCCAACGAGGATTGTTACTGCAGGACGCTGGCCAGCTCCTTGCCTTTGTTCAGCGCCGTAATATTCTCTTTAATAGCCTTGGGGAACATATCCCTGATCGTCTTCTCAATAGCCTCCTGGCTGATGGTCACCAGGCCGGTCTGGACAAGCGCACCGATCAGGATCATGTTGGCAAGCATAGCATTTCCCATCTTCTGCGCCTCCTCGGTGGCATGGACTATATAGGTTTTAGCCGACATGCTTTTTACCTGCCCCAAAAGTTCCTCCAGATTTGGATAGCCACTCCCCGAGCCGGTAAAATCCACGGGGTGGATGGGCCGGGGGTTGACCACGGTAACCACATTTAGATTGCCAAAGGATTTAAGGACCCTCAGCGTTTCCACCGGCTCCATGCCGAGCACTATATCAGCCTGGCCTTCCGGTATCAGCGGGCTGTATTGTTTCTCCGCTGAAACTTTAAGGTGGCTCATGACCGAGCCGCCGCGCTGCGATGAACCGTACGTTTCGCCGATGGTAACAAAGTAACCATCATGCACCAGTGTATTACCCATAACCAGTGAGACCATCACATTCCCCTGGCCTCCGACTCCCGCCACGACCAGATTTATGGGATCTTTAGCAAGCTTCTTCATGCTACCGCCTCCCTGGTTATGGCGCCTTCGGGGCATATGTCGGCGCAGACGCCACACTCGTTACAAATGACCTCGTCGATCCTGGTTTTGCCCAGCACCGGGTCCCAGATCAATCCCGGGCATCTGAAGACCCGGGTACACAGCCGGTTGCACCCGCAATCCTCGCCCAGGCACTTATCCGGATCGATTTTCATCTTGTAAGGCTTCTTTTCTTTCTTCTGCCTGACCAGCTCGCAGGTACGCCTCATAATAGCCACCCTCGCACCTTCTTTCTGCTCGATGAGGTCGAGCATGGTCCGGGTGGTATTTTTCAAATCGAACGGATCGCATACCTCCACCCGCGCGCCGATGGCCCGACAGATATTCTCCATACTGATCTGCGCCGCCGGTTCACCCATGGCCGTAAGCTCGGTTCCCGGGTGCGGCTGAAAACCGGTCATGGCCGTGGCGCCATTATCCAGTATAACCAGTGTAAAATCGGAGTGGTTGTGCACTCCATTGACGAGAGCGGGAATGATGGAATGATAAAAAGTGGAATCGCCCACCACTGATACCACGGGCTGGGCAAAACCGAAGCGGTGCAACTGGCCGAAGCCGTTGGCCAGTCCTGCCCCGGCGCCCATACACTGGTGCGTCCGTGTTTGAAAAAAACCTGCGGGGCCCAAAGCCATCGTATAGCAGCCTATGTCACCGGTGACAAAGCCGTTGCGCCCGTCCATCGCCAGCGCGTTCTTAATAGCCCAAAAGGAAGCGCGGTGCGGGCAGCCCGGACAAAAGGTCAGCAGCCTGTCCATAACGTAATTCTGCGGCACAGCTTCAACCTTTTTCATGTACTCCGCGTCGCGGGGGGCGTACCTGATATCCAGCACAC
>Ga0268281_1000967_pt1 | contig 18214 bp, 21 predicted proteins | sample saktaG_10_FD_190134 | JGI IMG/M metagenome (GOLD analysis project Ga0268281, IMG submission 190134) | Saline water microbial communities from Sakinaw Lake, British Columbia, Canada - sak_2011_5_24_50m | ecosystem: Environmental > Aquatic > Non-marine Saline and Alkaline > Saline ... | reverse complement strand
GAGGTTGAAAAAGCAATTGATGAGTATATGGATTACTACAATAACTATCGATATCAATGGAATATAAATCGAATGACTCCAAAAGCATATGGTGATATGTTAAGAAATAAACATAAAAAAGATGGTCACTCTCAAAGAGAACAACCATCTTACTTAAAAGATTCAATTACTTAAAGTCTTTTTTTAATAAGTCCTTTACATAGGGTATACATTAAAATTCCTGTTCGTTTGCAGTCTTTTTTATTTTAAAGAAAATGGGTAAATTTATTTGATCCGCTTGGTGTATAAGTACAACATTGCTGCGCCAAGCATAGCGATGATAAGGCTCATTCCGACAATGATCCAAAATCCGAATTGGTTGTTGAATAAAGGAATGACGCCAAAGTTCATGCCGAAAAAGGATGCAATCAAGGTCGGAATTGACAAGACGATCGTGATGACGGCTAGAGCTTTCATGACAATGTTCAGATTATTGGAAATGACGGAAGCGAAAGCATCCATCATACCGGCAAGGATGTCGCGGTAGATGGAGCACATCTCAATTGCCTGATTGTTCTCGATGGTTACGTCTTCCATCAATTCATAATCATCTTCATATTTCTTATATTCTTCCTGACGGGTAAGTTTGGAAAGCACAATCTTGTTTGCGTTCAACGCGGTTGAAAAGAATACAAGGGATTTGTTCAGTTCCATTAGGTCGAACAATTCCTTGTTTTTCATCGAAGTACGCAATCTTCTTTCGACTTCCTTGGTCTGGGAATCGATTTTTTTCAGTCTGGTAATGAAGATGGTAGCCAGTCTATACAATATTTGCAGAGTCAATCGGACATGTTTGTGTGGTTCGATTTTTTTGTTTTTGGCAAGAACCAACTGAAGCAAAGCGGATTCTTTTGTACATAGCGTGACTAGATAATCTGTATTATAGACAATTACAAAAGGGGTAGTGGCATAAAAGCCTTTTTCATTTTCTTTCTCAGGTTCATCCATGTATGGAACGTCAAGAACGATTAAAGTATCATCTTCATCCTTGTCCAAGTGGGCACTTTCTTCTTCGTCAAGAGAGGTTGCTAGAAAATCGAAAGTGATTCCGGTGATATCCGCAAGGTTCCTGATATCCGTTTTGGAAGGATTGACGACGTCGATCCACATGTTCTTTTCCACTTTTTCCAAAATGGCTTCTTGGTCTTTTACAATTTCTAATTTGTTATTACTTTCTTTGTAAAGAGTGATCATTTTTTCCTCCTTGAAAACGGCACATCATGCCTGATTTTTTAAATATAGGGCTACTACTGCATAACGGTACCGGGTCCATAATCAAGCACATCCTTTCAAGGGAAAATCTGTCATTTGACGTCAATATTATATCACATTAGATAAAAACAAAATATTAAAAAAGAAATCAAAAAGCGATAATTCTATATACCGAGCAACTCGGTGAGGAAGATTACAACTGCATTTTCTTTGGATGTATTAGGAAGCACGATATCGGCTATCTCAAGCAGTTCCGGATGGCTGTTTTTGACCGCGACTCCCAGTTTGGCATATTGCAGCATTTCGATATCGTTATGTCCATCGCCGATCGCAATGACATTTTTCGGGTCAAATCCAAGTTTTTGGGCAACGTACTTCAAACCTTTGCCCTTGTTTGATTCTTTGGTATATATTTCCACGATTGAGTCATATTCACCTTTCAAATCCCAAATCCTCGAAAGAATCTCGCCTTGGTATTTATCGGAAACATAATCCGCGATATACTGACCGTGACCTTGTTTTCCGATAATGATCGCTCCGTTTGGATCGCTTTTCAAAGTGTCTTTCAAATGTCCGATTTCAATTAAAGAAGAACCTTTGACATGAAGCAAGGGTTCGATTTCTTTTTCTTCCTTATATAGATAGATTGCGTCCTTAACTTCGCAGAACGCGTTGCGGATGTGTTCGATATTGCTTTCAAAAATGTCAATGATGGCTTCTTTCCGGGCTGTATAATTGACAATTTCAAAATTATCATCCAAAGGATGAGTGATCAGGCCGCCATTGTAATTGATAATTGGCGTATCAAGTTGAAATTTTTCATAAGCGAACTTGGAGCTTCTATAGGGCCTGCCGGTCGCAATTACGATTCTATGCCCTAAAGATTGCACTTTTATCATGAAGTTTGTCAGTTCATCGCTTATCGTATCAAAATCATAAAGTATGGTCCCATCCAAATCGATGGCGATCAAATAGTTATTCATTGTCTCACCTTTTTTTTATTATCTCACAAACCTTGGAATTTGACAAATGATATCTTATTGATTATTAGCCCCTAATAAGATATAATTTTAATGAATGGAAGTGTATATGATGGCTTTGTTTGCGAATACTTTCTTAATTAATTTGTATTTCATGGCAATATCATGGCTCGATATCCGTAATTTCCTGTTGGGAATGGCAACCGGGTTCGTTTTGCTGACGCTATTTATTGCCTTAATACTAGTGACAGGAAGACGGAACAAACGCAAAACATTTCTGAGCAAGGAGATTCCGCTTGATGAAAAAGCTGTCCAGGAACTGATTCTTGCCAAACAGAACGAATTAATCGATACGGTAAAATTTACCGACAATGCATATTTCAGGGTAGCTTTCGATTTGTCCTTTGAACTGATGCAAGAAATCGCCAAATACTATTTTCCAGATTCCAAATATCCGATGTATGAACTTTCAATCCAGGAGATACTGGATTTGAACTTTTATATCACAAAAGAAATCGAGAAACTGGTCAATGGCAAATTCATTCGACATTTCAAAAACAACAGACTATCTACCATCGTCAATATTTTGAACAAGAAAAAAGCGATCGACAATTCCAAACTCATGAAACTGAGTCGGAAATATCAGGTGTCAAAACTATACACTATCGGCAGAGCCGCTTTGAATTATGCCAACCCGATCTTCTGGTTCCGAAAACTTGCCATCAAACCATCAGTGACCTTGGTCACCAGAGAAGTTTGCAAATATATTATCAACATCTTCGGCGAGGAAACAAATAAAGTTTACAGCAAGAAAATATTCGAGACTCCTGAAGACGAAGCGAAAGTAGAAACCAAAATCGAAGAACTTTTGGACGAGGAAAACGAATCATAGACAGGGAGGTTTCAAGATGTTATTCAAGAAAAAGAAACCATTACCGCGGATAGTACCAGGAAAAGAGAGGACAGACGATACCAGACCTTTCTTTATTCCCCAGATCAGCAGACTTGAAGACAAGGAGACGATGAAACAGAAATTTGTTTCACCGATTTTTGGCAAGTCCGTAAAAGATGACATCCTTGTGCCAAACGATCGCAAGTTTTATGGCGATATTGACAAGAAATACGATGCCTTCCGGAAGAAAAAGAAACTGACCAAAGAAGAAGCCAAGAAAAGATACGGGAGTTCATATTATGAATTCCTGTCGGTAAACAATGAAGACATGGCCAAAATCCATAATCGTGATCTAAGTGTCAACGATTTATTAAAGAAAAAACAGGCTGCGATGGAGACCATTCCTGAAGAAGAAACAAAAGCTCCGCTTGTAACTGATGTTGCCATCGATGATTTCTTTGAAAAAGCCAAGGCGTATGAAGAACAAAAAGCTAAAGAAACCAGCGCTGAAGACAATGTATTAAAAGATATTGACCGAGGTCAAAATACTGAAAATCTTGACATAGAGAGATTCGGTCCAATCGAAGAAGACGAAGACATCTTATTCCAGCAGCATGATCATGAACCGCGGAAAGAACCGGAAATAAAGCCCGTTTTTTCCGAGGATTTCGAATATAAGGAATTTGAACCAAAAGACTTCAAAAAGCAAGATGTTCCGAACCTTGACAGACTGAGAGACCAAGTCGTAAACGGATTCGATGGTTACAATCTGCCTTCGATCCACTTGCTCAAACGTGGCAAGGCAAAAGAGGAAATTGAACCTGAATGGGTGAAAGAAAACATTGATGTCATCAATCAGACCCTATTGTCTTTTGATATCGATGGCGAAGTGACCAACTACACCAAAGGTCCGACAGTAACCAGATACGAAATCTCGCTTGGAGCCGGCGTGCAAACCAAAAGGATCACGTCGATATCAGACAATATCCAGATGAACCTTTCTGCATTGTCTTTAAGAATTGAAGCTCCGATTCCGGGGAAAAATACGATCGGCATTGAAGTTCCAAACCAAATCAGGGAATCGGTGTTCTTTGGCGACGTCATCGATCATCCGCAATTTCTTCATTCCGATGATCCCCTTCTCTTGGCTGTTGGTCTTGATATCGACGCCAATCCTGTTTACACATCAATCGAACAGATGCCTCACGGGCTTGTGGCAGGATCGACACAAAGCGGAAAATCCGTCTGTATCGCATCGATCATTGCCAGCATCCTTTTCAAAAACAAACCCGACCAGGTCAAATTGATGCTAATCGACCCCAAGAAAGTCGACTTGCAACAATTCGCTGATATTCCTCATCTGGTCACTCCGATTATTGATGAAGTCAAAGTTGCCATTGAAGCCTTGAAATGGGCCGTGGGCGAAATGGAAAGAAGATACGAGGTTTTGAAAAAGTTCAAAACCGTCAACGTGAAAGATTATTACAAACGCCGTTACAACGATCCTGAATTTGAAGCGATGCCAAGAATCGTCATCATTGTCGAAGAAGCATCAGATCTTTTGATCACGGGCGGGAACGAAGTTGAAGAACACATCTTGAAATTGACTCAAAAATCACGGGCAGTAGGAATCCATATGCTGCTCGCCACACAAAGACCCTCAGCCGACATTTTGAAAGGCTCGATCAAAGCCAACATCCCGACCAGATTTGCGTTCAAAGTGCCATCTTCTACAGACTCATCGGTTGTGCTGGATATGACAGGAGCCGAAAAACTATTAGGAAAAGGTGACATGCTTTTATCGGAAAACGGACTTGTAAGACGGCTTCAGGGAGCATATCTGTCGCCAGAAGAAATCGAAGAGATCACCGACTTTATCAAAGGTGAAGCATATCCACAATACATGTTTACCCATGATACTTTGGTCAAAGCCGCCAAAGCGGTGGAAGAAAACATCGAGCTTGACGAATTATTCGAAACAGTTGCCAGATACGTTGTGTCTGAAGACAAATGCTCTTTGAACAAAATCACGCAGGAATTCGGCGTCGGGTTTAATCGTGCAACCCAGATCGTAAATGCGCTGGAGGTTCACGGCATTGTTTCCGCTAGCGCAGGGACAAAACCGAGAGAAGTACTGATTGGTTATGAAAGACTCGAAGAGCTTCTTTCCAGTTTGCTGAATAAATGATGATGGCAATAGAAGAGAATCTACCTGCCTCAGAAGATGTCAATCAAGCAGTTGATAGACATAAACTTTTGCGTCTGACAAAATATCGCAGTCTTGGCTTTTTGATCATGTTCCTATTCATCGTCATCATGACCTTAATTCTTGCCGAGGAACCAATGTATTTTTTTAATTTTTTGGAACCAGACCCGAACATTCCTTTGTCGAGTCAGTTTTTCCGTCTTTGTTTTTATCTGTTTATCATCCTGACATTTATCTATCAATTGATATTTTCTATCTATTATAATAAAAAAATCCACAAGCATGAGCTTGTGTCCGACGAGGATTTCACCAAGTTCAAAAAGCGCTATTCCTGGTTTGACCTGTTGAATGTAGTGCCGGTATTTATCGTATTCATCATTGTCATCAACGGGTTCTTTCTCGGATTTGCCTATGTTGAAGGTCCTTCCATGAACCCGGCATTTTATCAGGGTGATTTCGTAGTCATCAATCACGCCACTTCAAACTATGATGAAGGCGACGTTATCATTATCCAAAGACAGGATAAACTGATCAAAAGAATTGTGGGAGTTCCGGGCGACCTTCTGACAGTCAACACAAATGGAGTGTTTTTGAATGGTTCATTGATTGAAACGATCATTGATCCAGACGTTTTTTCTCCATATTCGGGAATCATTCCCGGAGGTTATTATTTTGTGATGGGTGACAACAGGGGTGATTCGACAGACTCGCGAAGATTTGGACTGGTATCGGCAGACACCATACTCGGGAAAGTTATCTATCCAGTTACCAGTTTGGATTAAAAGAGGTGATTCATATGAGCCAGATCCAATGGTTCCCTGGCCATATGGCCAAAGCAAAAAGATTAGTGGAAGAAAAACTTCCGCTTGTCGATATCGTTTACGAACTTCGCGACGCGAGGATTCCCATTTCATCTGCGAATCCGATGCTAGACGACATTATCAAAAACAAACCGCGACTTGTCCTCTTGAATAAAGCCGATTTGGCTGACAAGGCAGTGACCAACAAGTTTTTAGCTTTTTATGAAGCTTCGGGAATCCCGGCGCTCGCTATCAACTCGCTAACCGGAAATCCTTTGACCGAAATTTTAGCAAAGACAAATGAGATCTTGACGACGCTTCGCGAGAAGGAAGAAAAAAAGGGCATGAAGCCTCGCGCTTTCAGAGGAATGGTTTTAGGGATTCCCAATGTCGGAAAATCGCAATTCATCAACCGTTTGGCGGGAAAAAACAAAGCCAAGACTGGAAATTTACCCGGAATCACAAAAACCCAAGTATATCTTCGTGCCGGCAAAAATCTTGACTTACTAGACAACCCAGGGATCCTGTGGCCAAAATTCGAAGACAAGACCGTTGGTCTGAACCTGGCGCTTGTCGGGTCGATCAAAGATGATATTTTCGTACCTGACGAAGTCGTGCTTTATGGACTGCGTTTTTTAGCAGCCAATTATCCCACGCGTTTAATATCCAGATACAATCTGGAAAACATCTCACTTGATGACCCTTTGATACTTCTTGAAGCGATTGGAAAAAACCGTGGGTGTCTTTTACAAGGCGGCACAATCGATTATGACAGAGTTCATAAATTGTTCCTTTACGATTTTCGCAACCAGATGTTCGGCCCTCTTTCACTAGAGCGGGTTAAAGAGCATGTATGAATATGAGCATGATCTGTTAAACCGGGGCTTCAAATATATCTGCGGCGTCGATGAAGCCGGCAGAGGCCCTCTCGCCGGTCCGGTTTTTGCCGGCGCAGTGATCCTTGATCCCAAGTTCGTGATCGAAGGACTGAACGATTCAAAGAAACTCACTCCTCAAAAAAGGCTTGAATTGACTGAACAGATCAAAATCCACGCTCTTGCCTACGGAATCGCGAAAGTTGGCGAAACTGAAATCGATAGAATCAACATATACCAAGCTTCGAAACAAGCGATGCTTAAAGCCATCGCAATGTGTATCATCAAGCCTGACTTTATCCTCTCCGATGCCATGCCTCTTAAAGAAACGGATATTCCCAGCCTTCCGATCATCAAAGGCGACCAACTGTCGGCTTCGATTGCGGCCGCCAGCATTCTTGCCAAAACCGCAAGAGATGAATATATGGTCAAAATGGGGGAATTATATCCAGGCTACGGGCTGGAAATCCATAAAGGATATCCGACCAAGATGCATCTGGAAGCGATTGAAAAATATGGAGTTCTACCGATTCACAGAAAGACTTACAAACCGATCAAAAACCGTCTGTTACAACAATTGACACTCGACTTTGGAGCTAGCGAAGATGAGTAAATACAAAGCTATGATCTTTGACTTGGACGGAACTCTGCTCGATACGATCGGCGACATATCATCAAGCATCAACAAGGTCATGACAGAATTTGACAAACCGACTTTCTGTGAGTCAGAGATCAAATACTTTGTCGGGTCCGGCGTGAATATCCTGGTCGAAAAAGTGATAGAAGCCAGAGCATTGGACAAAGGTTCGTTTATGTTTGTCAAAACCAGATATCTGGAAATATACAGAGCCAATTGTCTTCTTGAAACAGGACCATATCCCGGAATTGTCGATTTGCTGGAAAAATTGGAAAAAGCCGATATTGCCCTGAATGTGTTATCCAACAAACCGGATAAGGACACAATCGCGGTCATAAAGCATTTTTTCCCCCAAATAAAATTTTCCAATATTATGGGCAAGAGACAAGAATTTCCGATCAAGCCACATCCCGACTCGGTCGAACATATCATCAAATCACTTAAAATGTCAAAATCCGAAGTGCTATATGTCGGAGATACCGCTACAGACATCGAGACCGCAAAAAACGCCGGATTAATATCTATTGGCGTCTTATGGGGGTTTCGAGACTTATCCGAACTAAAAAACGCGCAAGCAAATTTCATCGTATCCACACCCGAAGAAATTTATCAAATAATCAGGGGGAATTGAAGTGGAAATAACAATCAATGATATTTTAAAAATCGATTTGAGGGGTAAAGTCATCATTTTCCCGACCGATACCGTTTACGGGATCGGCTGTCTTTATGACGATTTGGTCGCAATCGACAGGATCTATCATCTGAAAAACCGGGACTATTCCAAACCAATGGCAATACTGGCAGCGGATTTTTCTTCGCTAATGCCACTTGTGGAAGTAAATGAGGAATTCATGGAACTTGCCAAAAAACATTGGCCGGGCGCCTTGACCTTGGTTGTTTCCAAGACAGACCTGGTCTCGAAGCTAGCAAGCGGATCCAAGGATACGGTTGGCGTCAGGGTCCCAAATCATGATATCGCTTTGGAACTTTTGCGGCGGTTCGGACCGATGGTCGTCACAAGTCTCAATCAAAGCGGCGAGGCTCCGATCGTCAAGTTTGAGGAGGCCAAGCTCTATGAAAAAAAAGTCGATTATTTGATTGACGGTGGGGATTTGGAGGGTGTCGCCTCGACAGTATATGACATCACTAATAAGACAGTGCTGAGACAGGGCAGTTTGATAATCAACGAGTAGGACGCTATAAGCGTCTTATTTTTCGGTACTTATTCAAATTTATTGTAATGATGCAATAAATTTGCTATAATTGTTTCGGATTAAACGGGGCTAAGGGAGGATCAATATGAAAATTGCAATTGGATCGGACCATGCAGGATATTCTTACAAACAACCTATAATTGAGTTGTTGAAGAAACGAAACATCGAAGTGCTTGATCTGGGCACAAATTCCATAGAATCGACTGATTATCCGGTCTATGCCTTCAAAGTTGGCGAAGCCGTCAGGGATAAAATTGCTGATCTGGGAATCTTGATCTGCGGCACCGGAATCGGCGTCTCGATCGCGGCCAACAAAGTCAAGGGAATCCGGGCGGGGGCTTGTCAGACAGATTTCGCCGCCAAGGCTATGAAAGAACATAATAGCGCCAATGTGCTTTGTCTCGGTTCGAGAATAAACACGCTCAAAGAAGTGCTGGGCTTCGTTAACATATATTTGGATTCGGACTTTTCTAAAGGCCCGAGACACCAGGCAAGAATCGACTTGATCAAAAAATATGAGGAGGAAGTTTAATGGGAAAAGTAGTTCTGATAAGCCATCCTTTGATTGAACACAAGCTGGCAATCGTCAGAAACAAATTTACTGACACCAAGACATTCCGGGAAAACGTCAACGAGATCGGAAGCCTTGTCACCTACGAGATCACAAGAGACCTGACGACAAAAGATGTCAAGATCGAAACTCCGATAGCTACTACCATTTGCCAAGAACTGGCAAAAGAAGTGGTGATTGTTCCGATTCTTAGAGCGGGACTGGGAATGGTTGATGGAATCCACAATGTGATTCCTACTGCCAAAATCGGCCATATCGGTCTTTACCGTGATGAAACAACACTGACTCCCCATGCCTACTATGTGAAACTGCCGCACATTTTGACGGAAGCAACGATTTTGGTTGTCGACCCGATGCTTGCGACCGGTGGTTCTGCGGTCGCAGCCATTAATTTGGTTAAACAACAAGGCGGTAAAGACATTCGTTTTGTCGGCCTTGTCGGCTGCCCTGAAGGCATAAGTGTGCTTCAAAAACATCATCCCGACGTCGATATTTATCTTGTCGCCGTCGATGAGAAACTGAACGAATTGGGATATATCGTTCCAGGACTCGGCGACTGCGGAGACAGACTGTTCGGAACGAAATGAGTGATCGGTCTTGAATGAGTATAAAACTGCTTTCACGACATTGCAACTGATTACGCATTTTTTTATTGAATTGGTAGTGTCGATGGCACTCGGATATTTTATCGGCAAAGCAATTGATAATTATTTATTTGAAGACAAACACATATTCATAATCATCTTTATTTTTCTGGGACTGATTTCAAGTTTGATCAATCTGTTCCGGAGAGTAATGAAACTGGTGGGAGGGAAGAAAGATGCAGATAAAAAATCTAAACATGATTGAAAAAACTTTCCTGTTTGTGTGGCCGTTTATCATCGTTTTCTCGCTTGCCACATATCTGATTTCCCAAAGTACTGATCTTGTTGTCGGGTTCTTGCTGGGAGCGTTCACTTCCATGCTGGTGAACTCGATGCATTACAGATTTATGAAAAATGCATTTTTGAACCACAAGGAAATGGTGAGGACTACCACCGTTTTGCTATATGTTGCCAAGATGGTGTTATATGGGATTGTGCTCTATTTTGTGATTACGAGCGACAAATGGAATGTCATCTTAGCATTTGTTGGCATCCTGTCTTACCGCATCGTTTTGTTTCCTGTGGTTTTTTTCACTCTGAGGAAACAGAAGAAGGACGGTGACCAAAATGTTGGACTTTAAGATCTTCGGGCCACTCTCGCCCCAGATCGTATCGACATTGATCGTTGTGTCAGTCCTTGCGCTGTTCTTTATCATCATCGGTTTTAGAGTAAGCAAACTGAAAGCGACGGACACACCCAAAGGCATTGTGCTTGTGGTCGTCAGTTTTTTTGAAATCATCCGAAATTTAATCGGAGAACAGCTCCAGGGCAAGAAACTGAAATTGTTCGGGCCGTATCTATTCACAATTCTCGTGTTCCTGATGACCGCGAACACGATCGCCCTATTCGGTCTCAAGGCACCATTATCCAATGCAGGAGTCGCTTTGGCATTCTCGATCATAACATTGTTTCTGCTCCGCTTTGCGGATCTGAAATATAAAGGTGTGAAGAAAAAAGTTCACAACATCGTCATTGGCCATGTCTGGTGGATGTTTCCAATCATGATCCCGATCAATCTGATCGGCGAGATTTCGACACCAGTTACCATGGGTATCCGTCTCTTCGGAAACCTCGTGAGCGGCGCGGTCATATCCGCGATGGTTTATGCAGCGCTAAACTGGGCTGCAGGCATCTTTGCCGGTGTGTTCTTGCATGTAATCTTCGATATATTCTTCGGAGTGATCCAGGCTTTTGTATTTTTCATGTTGTCATTGGTTAATTTGTCAATGGCAGCCGATTCATCATAATCTGTTTATTCATTAAGTATACTAATTTAGGAGGATATAAACATGTTTGACACTATTTTTGCCGCAATCTTAAGATTCGCAACCGAGTACAATGAATTCTTTAGCAATGGTATGAGATATCTTGGCGCCGGAATCGCTGTTGTTGCCGGTATCGGACCTGGAATCGGCCAAGGATATGCTGCTGGTAAAGCTGCCGAAGCAGTCGGAAGACAGCCGGAAGCTCAAGGCAAAATCATCATGACGACTATGGTTACCGCCGCATTGGCAGAGACCACCGGTCTATACGGATTGCTGGTCGCACTTATCTTGATTTTCGGATAGAAAGATGTTCGATTTGAAAGGAATCTTTCTGCAAACAGCCATAGAAAGAATCATTGAGGCGGTATCTAATGCCATTGAATCCGCCTTGGGCATAACGCTTCTCGACATAGTCATTCAAATACTCGCGACCCTGATACTTGTGTTGATCGTGAGGTTTTTCCTATGGAACAAAATCACTGGTTTTCTGGATAAAAGAAAACAGTTTTTGACTGACGAAGTGGAAAATGCCAAAAAAGCCAACGAAGAAGCAATGTCACTGAAGGAAAAGACCGAACACGAATACAACAAACTCAAGGAAAGATCAAAGAGTATCATTGATTCAGCTAAGCAAAAAGGCGAGGAAGAACAAAACGAAATTGTCCTTCGTGCCAAACGCGAAGCTGATCAGATTATGGACGACTCGAAAAAAGAAATCGAAGTTGAAAAAGACAGAGCCAGACTCAAGATGAAAGATGAAGTCATCGACCTGGCAGCCCTGATGGCTGAGAAAATTATCGAACAGGAAGTCGACCGCAACAAATATCTCGACAAATCGATCGATAGTCTTGACCGAAGTGAGAACAAATGACAGGCATCCAGGAAGAATATGCAAGAGCTTTGTTTCAACTGGCTCTGGAAAACGACTTATTAAGTGATATGCAAACCGGATTATTGGCATTTGTCGAAGCCTTGGATGATGACTCTATGCACTTTTTCAATCATCCCAAGATCACCAAACAGGAAAAACGGGATGTTTTGGAAAAAGTAGTATCCTTGGAGCTTTTGCGCCATTTTCTCTTCGTTTTGATTGACAATGAGAGAATGAGTCTATCCGGAACTATCTATTACGCCTTTGTCGATTTGATCAATCAGATGAACAAAGTCAAGCAAGTCAAGGTTTATGCCAAACAGAAACTCACAGCGAAACAAAAAGATACAATCAGGCAAAAACTGGAAAAATCATTAGCGCACTCGATTGAAATCGAAGAACTAATCGATGAAACGATTTTCTCGGGAATCCGGATCGAAATCGACGGTATGGTAATTGACGAAACCAGTAATCGTCAGCTTGAAGACTTGAAAGCAAATCTAAAACGAGGATGAGGTGGATGAATTATGCGAATTGACCCTCTAGAAATCAGTTCTTTGTTAAAAGAACAGATCAGAAAATACGCAAAAACAACCAAAACTGAAGAAGTCGGTTCTGTCATCTCCGTTGGAGACGGCATTGCCTTGGTATATGGACTTGACCATGCGATGAGCGGAGAACTCCTGGTTTTTCCCCATGAAGTTTTCGGTATGGTCCAAAACTTGGAAAAAGATCATGTTGGCGCCATCTTGCTCAATGATTCGACACTTATCAAAGAAGGCGACCAAGTCAAAACTACCGGCAAGCTCCTTGAAGTGCCTGTCGGCGAGGAAATGATCGGCAGAGTCATCAATCCTTTGGGACAAGCGATCGACGGACTCGGAAAAATCAATACAAAGAAAACCAGACCCGTGGAACAAAAAGCCATGGGTGTCATTGACAGGCAAAGCGTCAATCAGCCCCTGCAGACCGGTATCAAAGTGCTTGACGCCCTTGTTCCGATCGGCAGAGGCCAGAGAGAACTTATCATCGGCGACCGTCAAACCGGCAAAACCTCGATTGCGGTCGATACGATCATTAACCAAAAAGACGGCGATGTCATTTGCATCTATGTTGCCATCGGGCAAAAAGCCTCCACCGTTTTGAATGTCTACCAAACTTTGAAAAAATTCGGAGCCATGTCCTTTTCAATCATCGTTTCCGCATCCGCAAGCGATCCCGCTCCGCTCTTATATCTAGCACCTTACACCGGCGTGACCATCGCCGAGGAGTTCATGTTTGCCGGCAAGCATGTTTTGATCATTTATGACGACCTTACCAAACATGCCATCAGCTACCGAGAATTATCGTTGTTGCTAAGAAGACCTCCTGGTAGAGAAGCTTTTCCCGGAGATGTTTTCTATCTCCATTCCCGTCTGCTTGAAAGGGCAGCGAAATTGAATGACAAACTTGGTGGAGGCTCGATCACAGCCATTCCGATCATTGAAACCCAGGAAGGCGATATCGCCGCCTATATTTCCACCAATGTCATCTCAATTACAGACGGACAGATCTTCCTGCAGTCGAAATTGTTCTATTCCGGAATCAGACCGGCAATTAATGCCGGGCTTTCAGTATCCCGTGTCGGCGGAGCCGCCCAATATCCCGCAATCAAGAACGTGTCAGGGACCTTGCGTCTTGACCTGGCCAGTTATCGCGAACTAGAAGCTTTCACTCAGTTCGGATCCGATCTTGACGACGCGACCAAAGCCAAACTTGACCGAGGCGAAAGGACCGTGGAAATCCTGAAACAGGGTTTGCACAACACCATGCCTTTCGAATTACAAGCCATCAGCATTTTTGCCCTTGTAGAAGGGTATCTGGACCAAATCAAAACCGAAGACATCAGACGTTTTGAAAAAGAGTTGCATCAGTTTATCGAAAAAGACAAATCAGGAAAGAAACTGCTAAAGGAAATGCAAGAAACGAAAGCACTTCCCGACAAAGCACAACTTAAAGACCTGATCGAGGGATTCATCAGCGATTTTGTATAAAAGGATGGTAATGGATGGCCTCATTAAGAGACATTAAAAACCGCATCGAAGCCACCAGGAAGACCAGCCAGATCACCAAGGCGATGAATATGGTCTCCGCTTCAAAACTGAGAAAAACCGAACGGATGTATCGGTCTTTTCAGCCTATCAAGCAAAAGATCAAATCAATCATTGAAAATGTTCTGTCTTCCAATGTTGAACTTAGACATCCTTTGCTGGCAAAAAGAGATATCAAAAAAACCGGCTACATTCTTGTCTCAAGCGACAGAGGACTCGCAGGGCCTTACAATAGTACGATCTTTAAATATTTTGAACAGACAGTCAAAGATAGACATGGTTCTAAAAACGAATATATCGTCGGTACGATCGGCTTCAAAGCCTTCTCTTTCTGCAGACGAAAACACTACCCTCTGCTAAACAAGGAATCGATCAATTCCCGGGATGAAGTCCAGTTTATTGATTTTCAGGCGATGTCCAGGGCATTTATCGAAATGTATCTTGAGGAAAGAGTCGACAGGATCGTCATGATCTATTCCCATTATGTAAATACGATCACACAAACGATCACAGAAGAAGTTTTGTTGCCGATAACGGATTTGGCAAATTCCGGCAAGGAAAGCGTTGCCGAGTTCATTTTCGAACCATCACCTGAAGAGGTCATGGATGAATTGTTGCCAATTTATCTGGAAAACACACTTTACGGAATCATACTTGATGCCAAGACCAGCGAACATGCTTCCCGAATGACGGCGATGAAAAATGCTACCGACAATGCAATTGAAGTCATCAGGAAACAAACCTTGACATATAACCGCGCCCGTCAGGCCGCGATCACCATTGAGCTCACCGATATCATCGGTGGTGCCAATGCAGTTACCTAGGAGGAAGTCATGCCAGTAATCGGAAAAGTTGTCCAAGTCATGGGGCCGGTTGTCGACGTGTTGTTCGAGGCTGGTTTGCCAGCCATTAACAACGCACTCACAATCAATGTTCCAAAAGATAAAAATCACGGTGTTCCCATCAAACTAACTTTGGAGGTATCGCTGTTTTTAGGTGGCGGAATCGTCAGGACTATCGCCATGGATTCCACTGATGGTCTAGTGAGAGGCACTGAAGTGATAGACACGGGAGAATATATTTCTGTACCCGTGGGCGAAGTCACTTTGGGTCGAGTCTTCAATGTTTTGGGCGAGCCAATCGATGGCATGCCCATGCCCAAAGAAAAATACAAACGGATGCCGATCCACAGGGACGCTCCTAATCTTGAAGAATTGAACGCGACCACAGAAATTTTGGAAACGGGTATCAAAGTCGTCGATTTGCTTGCGCCATATATCAAAGGCGGAAAAGTCGGACTCTTCGGTGGTGCCGGTGTCGGCAAGACCGTTTTGATTCAGGAACTGATTCATAATGTGGCCGAGGAACACGGAGGCATCTCAGTTTTCGCCGGTGTCGGCGAGAGAACAAGAGAAGGAAACGACCTCTATTACGATATGAAGGCTTCAGGAGTCATCAAGAAGACCGCAATGGTCTTTGGACAGATGAACGAACCGCCCGGTGCGAGAATGAGAGTTGGCCTTTCAGGACTCACCATGGCTGAATACTTCCGCGACGAGGCACATCAGGATGTGTTGCTTTTCATCGATAACATTTTCCGTTTCACCCAAGCCGGATCGGAAGTATCCGCGATGCTTGGCAGAATGCCTTCGGCAGTCGGCTACCAACCTACGCTTGCGACTGACATGGGTCTGTTGCAGGAGCGGATAACCTCAACAAAATCCGGATCAATCACTTCGATCCAGGCAGTATTCGTTCCCGCAGATGATTACACTGACCCAGCTCCAGCCACCACATTCACGCATCTTGACGCAACAACCAATCTATCAAGAAAAATCTCCGAAGAAGGTATATATCCTGCAGTTGACCCCTTGGCTTCGACCAGCAGAGCTCTCACTCCCGAAATCGTCGGAGAAGAGCATTACAAAGTGGCAAGAGAAGTCCAAAAAACTTTACAAAGGTATAATGATTTGCTCGATATCATCGCGATTCTTGGCATGGATGAATTGAGCGAGGAAGACAAACTGATCGTTCATCGCGCCAGAAGAATCCGTCTTTTCCTCTCGCAAAACTTTCACGTAGCAGAACAATTCACCGGCCAAGCTGGAAGCTTTGTCCCGGTTTCGGAAACAGTTCGCGGTTTCAAAGAAATCCTCGAAGGCAAATATGACAGTTTTCCTGAAGATGCTTTCAGGCTTGTCGGGTCGATCGATGATGTTATTGCCAAAGCCAAAGCAATGAAAAGCTAAAAGCAACCGGTAACGATGTCAAGAGATAAATAAATAAAAAAACATAAAAAAAAGACCAAAGGGTCTAAAACAAAGCAAACTAAAAAAAGAAAACGAAAAAACAAGACTAAGTGATTTAATTACTTATAAAGTCGATCTGTACTCAACAATCCAAAGATCAAACGAATAAGTTTTCTGGCAGTGAGGGCGAGTGCACGTTTGTGTTGATGGGTTTTAACCTCATCAAATTTCTTTTGATAATATTCATTAAAAACAGGATTATGGATGCGAGCCATATTGGCAGCTTCAGTGATAAAATAACGCAAATAAACATTACCAGTTTTCGTCATTCTCGTGTCTTCAGCATCAAAGTTACCAGACTGAGATTTACGCCAAGTGATACCAGCATATTTAGCTAATGCATCATCACTATCGAACTGATCGATTTGACCGATTTCAGCAAGAATTCCAGAAGCATAAACAGGACCGATACCGGGAATGGAAATCAAAGAAAGATAATGATTTTGATTCAGTCCTTTGACTTGTTTTAAGATGGCCGCATCAATGGATTTGAGTTCAGTTTGGTAAGTAGAAATACAATTAAAACTAGCGGCTAAAGAAAGATTAATGGGTTCATAAGCCATTTTGTCCAAGCGATAAGAGTTTCTGGCCGCAGCCTTCAGTGTGAGCGCAATTTGGTTTGAATCAGCAAAACGATTTTTGGAAGAAGTCATAACAAAATCAACTAAATCTTCTAAAGGAACATCAATAATTTCATCTACAGATTTATAATTGAGCAAGAGTTCGACGGCCGTTTTAGAGAAATCATTTGATAAAATTCCTTTAAACTCAGAAAACTTTAAAAACACGTTGTTTAGGGCATAAACCTTCTCTTTGGCAAGCAGTTCAGCGATGTGATGGCGATGCCTTGTAAGACGTTGAAGCGCAATTTTTTGAGGACCTTTAAAGGGAGTCAGTTGATTACAACGACCCACTCTGGCAAGGTCAGAAAGAATATAAGCATCTTTAGGATCCGTTTTATCCATATCGGAAAAACTATGGCGATAGTTTCTAGATATTTTGGGATTCAAAACGTATACCTTCACATCAAAAGGAAAGAGAAACTTAGAAGCAGATAAATAGGTTGCGATATGAGCGGAATAGATACCGGTTGATTCCATCGCAATGATGATTTTAGATAGATGATGTCTATCTAAAATATCAAGCAATTTTTCTTCTAAAAAACTCGCACCAGACTGATGATTGGGCGTAGAAAAAGAAGCTAGTTTTTCTTGGGAAAAGTTCATAGCATAGACTTGATTGTTTTCCTTAGAAACATCAATACCAACAAATAAATACTGTAACAAATCATTCATGAAATCACCACTTTCAAGAAAATAAGATATAAGAGAAGCCCTAGTCTTGAAAGACAACCGCAACCTCGCCACATAAGAACATTTGGACATGTTTGGATCTACGTTGAGTACATGTCCATTGAACAACAACCGGTGAGCGGATAAGCCAAACAAGCAGGTTTGCAAGCTTTCATAGCGGACAAGCCGCAAGGAGACATAGCACATTCCTCTGGTTATACCTTGGCTTAATTATAACACTAGGACTTCAACTTATAAAATAAATATGTAGTGAGCTTCGAAAGTTCAAATCTACACTACATATTATACGAGGAGA
>Ga0268281_1000963_pt1 | contig 18300 bp, 15 predicted proteins | sample saktaG_10_FD_190134 | JGI IMG/M metagenome (GOLD analysis project Ga0268281, IMG submission 190134) | Saline water microbial communities from Sakinaw Lake, British Columbia, Canada - sak_2011_5_24_50m | ecosystem: Environmental > Aquatic > Non-marine Saline and Alkaline > Saline ... | reverse complement strand
GCTACGGCAATATGGCCTGTATATTTACGGGCAGCGGCGCTGCTGCCAGGAAATTTCGTGTCGAGGCTGAGGTCGGAAATATGGGGATCAATATCGGCATAGCGGCGCCCATGGCCTTTTTCCCCTTTAGCGGATGGAAAGACAGTCATTTCGGCGACCTGCACGGCCAGAGCCTGGACGCAGTGGAATTTTTTACACAGAAAAAAGTTGTGGCTGAACGCTGGCCTAAAGAATGGTCGCGCAGATTCTGACGGACGCCGCATAGACAAAGGAGATATTACAGACAGTGATTTACGAAGAGATAAACTCGGCTCGCAGGGGTCGCACTGCGGCTATTGCTAAATTTGGGAGCCTGGATGCTGCGCTGGTCAGCGACGGCTTTAACCGCCGTCATGATCTTACCGTGACCGAGGCGGTTGTCCTGGGACTGTTGAGGCAGAACGTTCGCACCTATTTCGCAGTGTTCGGGCACGGCAGCACCGTTGTTGCCGAAGTGTTGCGGACCTACCAGGAGTCCGGCCTGGTCAGCGTATTCAATGTACGCAATGAAGTTGAGGCTTCGCACGCCGCCACCGCCCTGCGTTGGGCTACGGGCAAGAAGGCGGCGGTCGTAACGTCCATAGGCCCGGGCGCGTTGCATGCTATGGCCGCCTCGCTGGTGCCGTCCTCGGACGGAATCGGCGTATGGTACATCATGGGCGACGAGACCACCGAGGACGAGGGTCTCAATATGCAGCAGATACCTAAATATGAGCAGGGACTTTTCCTGCGCCTGTGTTCCACCATGGGGCACGCATATTCGCTGCATACTCCTCTGGCTGTATCTTCGGCTCTGCGTCGTGGCCAGGCCGTCGTCGACCATCCATACCGGGCAGGACCTTTCTTTCTGCTGCTGCCCATGAATACCCAGTCTGTTATGCTCAGCCAGTTCGTGCTCAACGAGCTTCCACAAAATGTTTTTCTGAAAATCGGGGCGGCCGTGGGAGATTACGCGGCTGCGGCATGCAGGTTGCTTGAAGCGGGTCGCGTGGTTGTACGGGTAGGTGGTGGAGCTCGAGGCGCCGAAGCCGAGGTCAACGAGTTGCTGGAATTGTCAGATGCAGTGGCCGTGGTATCGCCCATGGCTGGAGGAGTGGTTCCTTACAGCAGCCAGCGCAATATGACTGTGGGTGGATCCAAGGGCACGCTGTGTGGCAACTATGCCATGGAAAATGCTGATTTGCTGGTGGCTGTTGGGACACGCTTTGTTTGCCAGTCGGACTGCTCACGTACAGGCTACCTTCGAGTCAAACAGGTCATCAATATCAATGCCGAGATAGAGGCTGCCATTAATTACAACAGCGACGAATATTCTGGCGGGTCCATCGTCCTGGTGGGGGATATCCGTCTGACTCTTCAGCAATTGATTCAGGAGCTGCGCAAGTGCCGTAAGAAGGGGGATGGAAAGACGTCGGAATGGCTGAAAGAATGCAGTGCCCGTCGCGCCGAATGGGAGCAGTTCAAGCGGCAAAGGTACGAACATCCGCTCTTTTTCGATGAAGCCTGGAAGAGGGAGGTGCTCACGCAGCCGGTTGCTATCAAGGCTGCCTCAGACTGGACTAAAGGCAAGAAGGATATTGTCAAGTTTTTCGATGCCGGGGACGTACAGGCCAACGGGTTCCAGATAGTTGAAGACGAGTCACCCGGCCTGACTTTTACGGAGACCGGGGCCAGTTACATGGGATTCGCGGTTTCAGCCCTGCTTTCCACGGCCGCGGCTGATGGAAAGTTATATGGCCTGGCATTCACGGGAGACGGCTCCCTGACTATGAACCCCCAGATCCTGATCGACGGCGTTCAGCACAGCGCCCGCGGCTGCATCCTGCTGCTGGATAACAGGAGGATGGCGGCCATCACCGGCCTGCAAATTGCGCAGTACGGCCGGGAGTTCGCCACCAGCGACTCGGTGGAGGTAGATTACCTGGCTTGGGCGCGCTCCATTAAGGGGATACTCGCGCTGGACGGTGGAGCTTCCATAGATTCACTGAAGGAGGCTCTGGACAGGGCGTATGCCCACGACGGACTGTCCCTGGTACACGTCCCCGTCTATTCCGGGGATAATGATCTGGGCGGTATGGGCGTGTTCGGACGCTGGAACGTGGGTAACTGGTGTGAAAGCACCCAGGCGCTTCGGCACGACATAGGTTTGTAGCAAAGAGTCACAGCGGCATGAAAAGTTACGATAGCAGCTCTATCGACGCTCTAAAAGCACAGGCCAATTACCTGCGCAGACAGAGCCTGACCATGATATACAGGCGCCAGGCCGGCCACCCTGGAGGTTGCCTGTCGGCGGCTGATATCATGGCCGCGCTGTATTTCAATATCCTGCGCATAGATCCGCAGAGGCCGGAATGGGAGGACAGGGACCGCTTTATCCTCAGCAAGGGACATGCCTCGGCCCTGCTGTACTCCGCACTGGCTCGCCGCGGTTACTTTCCTGAGGCTGACCTGGAACACTGGGGAGAGATGGGATGCCATCTGCAGGGTCATCCTGACCGTCTCAAGACGCCCGGCGTAGACATGACCAGCGGTATCCTCGGGCATGGAATCGCCATCGGCCTGGGACTGTCCCTGGCGGCGCGCCTGCAGCGGAGGGACTATCATACCTACGTCCTGCTGGGCGACGGCGAGTGCCAGGGAGGTATCGTCTGGGAGGGTGCCAATGCGTGCGCCAAGTATAACCCGGGCAACCTGACGGCTATAATCGATTACAATGACGTGCAGCTCGACGGGGCCGTCCACGATATTATGCCCATGGAGCCATTCGCCGATAAGTGGCGCGCCTTTCGCTGGCGGGTGATCGCCATCAACGGTCATGATATGAGCGAGATATTGGATGCGCTTGAAGAGGCAAGGAGCATAACGACACAGCCGGTGGTCATCATTGCGCGCACGGTGAAGGGAAAGGGAGTATCTTTCATGGAGAATAAAGCACAATGGCACGGCATACCGCCCGACAGGGAGCAATACGAATCGGCCATGGCGGAGTTGGCCGGGGAGGGCCGGTAGCAGTGGCTAACTTGTCCATGAGAGAAGCCTACGGTCGGGCGCTGGCGGATTACGGCGCCGTTAATCCGAATGTGGTGGCGCTGGACGTCGATACAGCTTCCTCTACGCTGTCCAACTTCTTCCAGAAACGCTTTCCAGACCGATTCTTCAATTTCGGCATTGCTGAGCCATGCATGATCGACGCCGCGGTCGGTTTCGCGCTGGCCGGCATGATACCCTTCGCCAACGCTTTCGCAGCACTGGCGGCCCTGCGTGCGCTCGAGCAGGTGCGCACCTGTGTTTGCTATGCCAGGACCAACGTCAAGATCGCCTCAAGCTATGCAGGCGTGTCGGATTTCAAGGACGGCCCCACGCACCACGCCATCACTGATATCGCCATCATGAGGTCTTTACCGGAGATGACAGTAATCGTTCCCGCCGATAGCGGAGAGGCAGCCGCCTTCGTCCCGCTGATCGCGGAGTTTGAAGGTCCGGTTTATTTTAGACTCAGCCGGGCGGCTACCCTGCCGGTGTTCCGGCCGGGCGAGGCGCTCTCCATCGGAACGGGAATAGTGCGCAGGCAGGGAAAGGACATGGCCATCATAACCTGCGGCTCAATGGCCGGACGCAGCATGCAGGCGGCAGATTCCCTGGCCTCGCAGGGGATACAGGCGCGTGTAATAGAAATTCATACCATCAAGCCTCTGGACAGGGAAATTGTACTCCAGGCGGCGGATACAGGCGCTGTAGTGACGGCGGAGGAGCATTCGATAATCGGAGGCCTTGGCTCGGCCGTGGTCGAGGTACTGGCTTCCTGCAGGCCTGTTCCATTGGCTATGGTGGGGATACACGATACTTTCGTTCGCACCGGGCCGGACCCGGAGACCATCATGGATGCCTTCGGCATGAGCGTACCTGATATAGTACAGGCTGCTATTACTGTTATAAACAGGAAAAAAGCGTGAGGTGAGCGTGAGATGCGCATAGCTGTGATAAACGAGACCAGCGCGGCCGATCGCAACGCGGATATTCTGGCGGCACTGGACGGATTGGGCCATGACGTGATTAACGCCGGTATGAAGAAGTGTGGAGTCAAGCCCGAGCTATCATATATACATACGGGGCTGATGGCCGCAGTACTTATCAACGCCGGGACTGTGGATTTCGCAGTGGGTGGGTGCGGCACGGGGCAGGGTTTTCTTAACTCCGTTATGCAGTATCCTGGCATAACCTGCGGGCACATTATCACTCCGCTTGACGCCTGGCTGTTCACCCAGATCAATGGAGGTAACTGCATTTCGCTGATGCTGAACCAGGGATATGGTTGGGCTGGGGAAGTCAATCTCCGTTTCATCTTTGAGAAGCTGTTCAGCGTGCAGCCGGGCGCAGGGTATCCTGCGAACAGGCAACAGCCGCAACGGGAGTCCCGCGAATTGCTGCTCAGGTTAAACAGGGTAACTCACCGCAGGATGCAAGAGATACTAATTGAGTTGCCCGGTGATGTAGCACAGCCGGTGGCCGCGTATCCCGGTCTGATTGAGTTTATGGAATCATGGCCGGGCACCGACAGGGCGATATTGAGTGCATTAACAGGTAGAGAAAAGGGGTGATGGCCCCAGGGGGTAAAGGTATGAAAAAGATCGGCGTTGCCATTGTGGGATGCGGTCGTATCTCCGGTTTGCACGAGCTGGGATATCATGGTATGCCGGAGGCAAAGATCGTAGCTGTCTGCGACTTGAACAGGGAGAACGCCGAAAAACAGGCCCGTCAATGGGGTGTGGATAAGGTATGCACTGATTTCGGACAGGTATTGGCCGATCCCGCTGTCGACCTGGTTGAGCTGCTGGTTCCGCATCATCTTCATGCGGAAATGACGGTGGAGGCCTGCCGGGCGGGCAAGCATGTCAGCGTGCAGAAGCCCATGGCCATCAGCGTATCCCAGGCCGAACGCATGATCGAGGCTGCGGACCGGGCGGGTGTCATACTGCGTATCTACGAGACGCTTGTATTCTATCCGCCGGCGGTGCAGGCCAGGAAGCTGCTGCTGGCGGGGGAGATCGGGGAGCCGCAGATGCTGCGCATGCACGTTAGCACCGGGTCCACGGATTGCGGCTGGGAAGTTCCCATGGATGCGTGGATATGGCGCTTTAACGAGGAGCAATGCGGTGGAGGGCCGATGATATTCGACCACGGTTACCATTTATTCTCATTAGCGCATTATCTAATGGGCCCGGTGGAGAGGGTCTATGCCTGGATCGACCATACTGAGATAATGCCGGGGGTTAACCTGGATGCGCCCGCTACCATCATGTTCCAGTTCAAGTCCCCGCGTCGGTACGGAGTGTTTGATGTCGAGCACACGCCCGGCACGCAGATTCCATCCGATTATTACGTCGACGACGACAGGATCGAGATAATCGGTGAAAAGGGCATGATCTTCATCAACCGGTACACGGCCAGGACCGTGGACCTGCCCGAGCTGATGATATATAAGGATGGTAAGACCACGCCGGTGCCGGTGGAACGCGTGGACTGGTCGCACAGCTTTATCGACTGCACGCGGCATCTGATAAATGTGCTGCGAAATGGCGGAGAACCTGTGCTGGACGGCAGGACGGGCAAGTCCGTGCTGCAGTTCACACTGGCGGCGCTGGAGTCGGCCAGGACAGGGAAGGAGGTCCGGCCGGACGACCTGACGCTCTGACCCTTGTCAATGAGGGCTGCAGATAAGAACGGGCGATATCCCGTTCATGTTTATAGCGGGGGAATCTAAATGAAAAGACAGAATGGCCTTATTTTGATCGCGCTGATCCTGGTTGCGATCTCCATCAGTGCTTATATTGCGCATTATCTGATTTTCCATGATCCGCACCATATTTTTATCTTCATGGTGGGCGACCTGGCCTTTTTGCCGCTCGAGGTGCTGATTGTAGGCATAGTGGTGGAGCGCATACTCACGCGCCGGGAGATCGAAGAGAAACTGAAAAAGCTGAACATGGTCATCAGCGCCTTCTTCTCCGAGGTGGGCAATCCACTGGCGGCGATGCTGTTGAAGGCCACTTCTCAGAGGGACCTGCTGATGCAGAACCTCGACGTGACGGGAGATTGGAAAGAGTCCGATTTCAAGACGGCAAAAAAGTTCACGCAAACGATTTCAGTTGACAAATTTGACAGGGTGGATGTCGCTGAATTGGCCTCATTTCTACTCGCGAAAAGGGCATTCCTGTTGACGCTTATCGAGAACCCCAACCTTCTGGAGCACGAACGCTTCTCAGATCTGCTGTTATCGGTATTTCACCTGACCGAAGAGCTTGAGTCCAGGCCTGCGTTAATCAATTTGCCTGACAGGGATACCGCTCATATCAATGAAGACATCAAACGGGTATACAGGCAACTCGTAATGCAGTGGCTCGATTACATGCAGCATTTGAAATCCAACTATCCCTACCTCTATTCCCATTACGTTCGGATACACCCTTTCCAGCCTCATCCCTCTGCCATAATTGAATAAGTTCGCAGACAAGAGATATAGGTCAGCTAAGTATGACGATAAGTCGGGGAAGCTTCTTATGGCATCTCAGACTCATTCGGACAAGAAACAGACTGTACAATATTTACATGCTGCAGATAAGCAGAATTACCTTGACTAATTAATATACATATTGATAGTCTTATACACAAAAGAGGCGAGCGGCTATCGATTTTCAGCAGGCTTGCTTTGGTGCAGTGAGGCCGGTGACAGCGCTCGAACGCGGGAGGATTTCCGGTTAAATAAACAGGAGATGGAGTATGGAAGCAATTTGGCAATGGGGAATTAACCTGATCATAGTCATCCAGCAGGTCCACGGTCCCTTGCTCGATAACATTTTTCGCGTTATCACTTTTACCGGAGACGAGCAGTTCTATTTGTTGCTCTTCCCTTTGATTCTCTGGTGCATCGATTACAGTTTTGGCGCCGTGCTGGCCATCTTCTTCCTGCTTTCAAACTCTATTAATATCTTCCTGAAAGAGCTATTTCAGCATCCACGTCCTTTCGACCTCAATCCCGGCCTGAAGCTTTCTGAGGCTGAGGGCTACGGGCTGCCGAGTGGCCATGCGCAATTGTCGGTCACGGTATGGGGTGCAATCGCCGTCAGGGTGGAAAAGATTTGGTTTTGGATATTAGCTATTATAGTAATCTTGCTGATCGGATTTTCCCGTATCTATCTCGGAGTACACTTCCCTACGGACGTTCTTGCCGGCTGGGTTATCGGCTGTATATTGCTCGCGCTTTATATTGTGGCCAGGTCTCCACTGGAGAAATGGCTGTCCGGACTCAATCTCTGGCTGCAGCTTCTGATGGCTATCGTAGTGCCGTTATTATTGCTTCTATTTAGTCACAGCGCCGAAGCGTTAACCAGTGCCGGCACATTGTTCGGGGCAGCCGTAGGCCTGGTATTTGCGCGGCGCTATGTTTCATTCAGTGTACGCGGACCGTGGTGGCATCGCACAGTGCGTTTTCTCATAGGTTTTATAGTCTTATTAGCGATTTACATGGGTCTCAAGGCAGCGTTCCCACCCGGCGGGACTGTGGTAGGTGACATATTCCGTTTCCTGCGTTATTCACTGGTTGGTGGCTGGTTGATCATTGGAGCTCCATGGCTGTTTCGGCTTATGCGACTGGCGCCGGCCGCCGATTGAGATAATTCATTATGCTTTGATCGAGTGCTGTCTCGTGGGAGGTTATCATGTGGAAAGACGCTAAAGGGTATATAAAGGCCATGCCGGCCTGGAGAAAGTACCTCTGGTTTTCTGTGGTCGCGGCCGGAACTTTACTGATACTTGCCTTCCTCATATGGGCCTTTAGCCAGCACGGGACCATAGGTCTCTTTAAGGTTAGCGGCACCTACCGGATCGCTTTCAGCATACTTATCTGTTATGCCATTGCGTTGCCGCTGCTGGCAGTTCTGGACGTTTATCTAGCCTCACGTAAACCGGCAGGGAAAATACGTCTGCCCTCAATGTATATCTGGGTTGTAGCTGTCATTGCCATTATTCTCTCATCTGTTTTAATGGCATGGCTGATACCTCAATCTTCGCAGCGTGTGGGTGACAAGGCAGTGCAATTGATGATGGCGGATGGCTCCGGCAAATATGGCATCCCGGATTTAGCCGTGACATATTGGACCGTCAATCCCACGCAAGATACGCTGAAGTGGGGAGAAGGCGATGCCGGCAGTATCCTAAAAGAGGATAAACCTTCTCAGCAGCATGCTATCATGCTGCGTGATCTCAAGCCTGCCACCGCATACTGGTATAGCTTGAATGAAGCTGACCCGGTTAAGTTTGTCACCATGCCGGGGAAAATGAAGCCTCTTCACTTTGCAGTGGGGAGCGATAGTCATTTCGGCGCCGGCACCGCCCGTAACGACCTGTCGAACAAAATGCTGCAACAGATTGCCAATCCCGCTCATGAATACCAGATGTTCTTCTTCCTCGGTGATCTGGTTGAGATGGGCTTTAACGATACGCAGTGGAAAGAAGCTATACAGGCGATGTCGGCAACCACTTCTGCAATGCCGTCGCGCTTCGTTGTGGGCAACCATGATACGCTTTTCGGAGGAGTAAATTTTTATAAAGATTATATGTACCCTCAGCCGATGGAGCTGCAAACCGGCTCGCGGCTCTGGCAGCGCATTGATGTGGATGACGTCCATTTCCTGATTCTTGATCTTGAATGGGGTACTGACAGCTATACACCTGAACAGGCCGCCTGGCTGGAGAAACAGCTTTCAAGCATACCTGCCGCAGACTGGTGCATTGTTATGAGTCACTGCTATTATTACGTCTCCGGCGGTTACTGGGATTTGTGGCCCTGGTACGATGATAAGGATATGATCGACAGGCTGGTGCCTTTGTTCGAAAAATATGATGTCGATCTCGTCTTCAGCGGACATAACCACTTGATCGAACTTTTACAGAAAAACAACATCACATATGTTGTATGCGGCGCCTTCGGCGGCCTACCTGATCCCGAGCGGTCGTACGTCTCTCCCGCCAGCGTCTGGTATATGGCAAACCAGCAGGCCTTTGTTGATGTTACCGTATCGCAGGATACTGCAACGCTGATTATCCGCGACCCTGATTACAAAGAATTGAAATCATTGACGGTATCACGCTGAGCAGCATGGTTGACGATGAGACGGGGTAGGTCTCAGATATCGAGATAAAGGAGGCAGGAAGTATATCATCATGGGCTGGAAAGTAGATTGTACGCAGACAATCGACGATAGATTAAAGCAGAGGATGCTGGAGAAGGTTGAAGGCGGAACCTTCGGATTAAAGGACCTTCAGGATTTCTTGACACTTTTCACACAGGTTGCCAACAACATCGACGAAACCAAAGACGAGGTGCGGGGATTCAACCGCAGGTTCCAGTTTAAATTGTCTGGATATCCCGACTTCTGGCTGAGCATCCAGGGGGGAAGCTTCGAGATGGGCGAGGGAGATATCGAGTCGCCCGACATAATCCTGGAGATGGATGCACAGCTGGCAGCCGGAGTTTTCACGGGCCAGGTCGATGCCACCGTGGCATACATGAACGGTGACTTGAAGGTGGACGGCAGCCTGCCCGACGCGATCAAGTTCCGCACACTGGTCGACCTGGTACGGGAGGATCTGGACCTGGAGCCTGGCCAGTCGCCTCCTCCGGGCGGCCGCGCCTCTCAAGGATCTCCAAAGAAGCCTGTATCCCAGCGCAAAACGGGCAAAGATACGAAAGGCAAGTACGTCAAATTCGGGGTCATCGGCGCTGGATCGGTCTGGGATTTTCACAGGTCCGCCTGTGAGGATTCACCCTATCTTAAATTTATTGCGGTGTACGATAAAAACCAGAGGCATGCGGAAAAGGTGGCCAGGAGGTACAGGGCCAACAAGATGCAGGCTTTCAGCGACCTGGACCAATTCCTTAAAAGCGACATCGATGCCGTGCTGATCATGGTGCCGCATATCCACCATGCCGACCTCGTGTTGCGGGCTGCCGCTGCGGGCAAGCATATATTGTGTGAGAAGCCAATGGCCACAACGACTGAAGATTGCGATCGCATGATAAAGGCCGCCAGGGAAGCGGGAGTTAAGTTCATGATCGCGGAGAACCACCGCTTTTTACCGGCACACCAGTATATATATGAGGCTATTCAGAAGGGGCTGCTTGGCGATGTCCATCTGGTCAGGGCTTATGAAGGAGTCAGTGAAATCGAGGGCATGACCCAGCCGGATTCCTGGAAGGGAGACCCGATCAAATCCGGTGGCGGGGCTTTTATGGACATGGGAGCGCACAAATTCGCCACCCTTGAATGGATCCTCGACGACCAGGTGGACTCCATCTACGTGACGCTTTCCAAACAGGCCACAAATCTGCCCGAGAAAGCCGAGGATAACGCCGTGGCCATGGTCCGCTTCAGCAAGGGAGCAGTGGGTGAAGTCGTAGTGAGCTTTACCCAGGTGACGCCGGCCTTCAACAGCCTGGAGATCTATGGCAGCAAAGGTACGATTTTAGAGAACCACATGTGGGAGAAAGCCGTGCGCATCTATTCCAGCCACGATGCGATGGGGGAGAACAAGAACCAGTGGTATGAGCCCGATATAGAGCACGGCCCATTTCCTTCGTATTACAATATCTCAATGCGCTGCGAAGACGAATATTTCGCGCAATGCATACTGGAAAACAGGGAGCCGGACTTCACCCCCGAACAGGCTAAAAATGCGATTACCGCCGTGCTGATGGGATATATGTCGGCCCAGAACGGCAGGACAGTTACCCGCGCAGAATTGGCCGCCGTCGAAAAGGCGGCGGGGACAGAGAGTATTTTGCATAAACTTGCCGAACATATCCCCATCAATAAGAACCTGCCGGAGGTGAAAAGAGTGAAAGCGGTTGGTTTCAACAAGAAAAGGATGGAGCAGATACTCAATAAGCATGACCTGGAATTAATGATCGTCACTTCGCCGGTTAACGTTTTTTATACCAGTGGTATGCCCATCCTTCACGCCAGCCCCAACCCCATCCTGTTCGCTTTGAGCAATCAGTATCCCAATGTAGTAATGGTCAACCGTGATGGCGGCTCAGCGCTGTTCAACTGGGACCTCTTTCAGAGCGTGGACAAGTTCTCGTGGATAGCCGACCACAAGGGTACCATTGGACAGAAAGAGACCGTCCGCGCGATTATGACCAAGATTAAGAAATGGGGGATGGAAGGCAAACGCATCGGCGTTGAATCATTTGCTCCCAAATACCTGCTCGATCATTTGGCCCAGAAAAATCCCGCTGCCGAAGTCGTGACGGCGGACGACGTTCTGCTGGAGATGCGGTTGATCAAGAGCGACGAAGAGATCAAACTGATTGAGAAAGCCACGCAGATCACGGAGAAGGCTATTACCGCCTGCGTTAAAGCGACCAGGGAAGGCATGACCGATAACGATTTTCTGCTGCTGGCACGCAAAACAATTATCGAGCAGGGCTCTGAAGCGTGGGACCACCTGACGCTGAGCATCGGGGAATCCGATCCCGAGGCGCCGGGCATCGGCACTGTGGTGAGGAAGGGTGATATCTGCCGGTTCGATTTTGGAGCGGTGTATAAGGGGTATGTAGCTGATGTCAATCGCCATGTAGTCATAGGGCCGGTGGAAAATGAGGCCAGGGAGATTATAGACCGCCTTATCGTGCTTCAGGAGTACTACGAGAAGAACGTTAAGCCCGGTGTGAATATCAGGCAGCTTAATGCGGAGGCTGAAGAATTCTATAAAAAAATGAAGCACGAAGGATTGACTATGGCTATCGGACACAGCATCGGGCTGGAATGCGAGGAGCAGCATCTTTTCGGTCCCCTGCAGGTGCTGGACCGGCCCTTTGAAAAGAACATGGTTTTTGAAATCGAGGCCTGGGAGTCATTCGGGAAAATACTTATCGGCGTGGAGGATTGCTATGTGGTCACCGACACGGGACTTCGTAAAATTACCACGCTCGACAAGCATATAATCAGCCTGTGATACGGAGGCTGCCTTTAACCGGTAATCTGGATAAAAGGAGAAAACGATGGGCCCGCTTATCATTGTTGCTACACCGAATACCTGCTGGCTGAAGCCGGGTGTGGATTATCCTAAAACTCCTGCAGCGATTGTAAAAGAGGCTAAACTCTGTTTGGATAACGGAGCCGCGGTATTGCATCAGCATGCCGAAGGCCAGTGGACAGAGGTCATCCGTGCAGTCCGCGCATCGTGCGACATCATTTTCCAGAGCGGCATGTCCAGCCTGGAAATCAAGGAGCGCATGAATGTTTACAAGGAAAAGTCGGACATGATCTCCATTATACTAAATCATCACGATGAGGCTTTTACGGAACTTGACTGTCTTAAACTTCACTCCAGGCAAGAGCTTGTTAAATACGCCGAGCTATGCAATAAACATGGTGTTGTACCTGAGTTCGAGGTGTGGCATTCAGGATCTATCTGGAACCTGAACTATCTTATAAAAAGGAAATTGCTCAGGCGTCCCTATGTAACAACGCTCTTTTTCGGCTGGCCTGGTGGTACCTGGTCACCTCCAACAGTCGAGGAATACCTCTATCGGCGCAGGCTGATGCCCCCGGGCTGCGCTGTTACGGTGAGTATCATGCACGAGGACCAGATCAAGATACTCACAGCAGCTATACTGCAGGGGGATCACGTGCGTGTGGGCACAGAGGACTACCCTTACCTGAAGTCCGGCAAAGTGGCGAAAACGCACGAACTGGTAGCGGAGATCGCATCGATCTCGCGGTCTCTGGGAAGGCCGGTCGCCGGTGTAAGGCAAGCGAGAAAAATGTTGGGTATTGAGGGGAGATGAAGCGATGAACGCATCCAAAAAAGTTGCTGTAGTCACGGGTGCCGCCAACGGAATAGGAGAGGCTGCCGCACGGCTGTTTTCACGCAAAGGGTACGCCGTCGCCATGCTGGACATCTCCGACCGCGGCAACCAGGTCAGTGATGAGATCAAGGCCGGTGGTGGTGATTGCGCCTTCTGGCAGTGCGATGTGGCCAGCGAGAAGGATGTTGCCTCCTCTGTGGAAAAGATAATGCAGATGCACGGCCGCATCGATGTGCTTAACAATAACGCCGGCATCGTGCTGGTACGCCCCCTGGACGAGATACGCTGGGAGGAATACCAGCGCGTTGTGGATGTAAACCTGGGAGGGATCTTCCTTTTCTGCAAGCACATAATACCCGTCATGAAAAAGCACAAGGGCGGGTCCATCGTGAATATGGGATCAGTATCGGGACATGTGGGACAGATCGACCATTCGCTTTACGGCGCGACCAAAGGCGCTGTGATTGCACTTACAAGAGCGCTGGCCTGGGAACTGGCGCCATGGAACATACGCGTAAACTCGGTCAGCCCCGGCTCCGTGGACACACCTATGCTGAGGAGCGACATACAGATAGAATCGGCCAAGACCGGGAAGTCGTTCGAAGAGGTCAAGAAGATCAGGGAGGCCGAGCAGGCTTTCAAGCGCTGGGCGGATCCGTCCGAGATCGCAGAGTCGATATATTTCCTGGCAGGTGACACGGCATCCTTTATCACCGGCAGCGACCTCCTGGTCGACTGCGGCTGGGTGGCGAAATGAAGCAACGGTTCCTTGTTACAGGAGCCACCGGATGCATAGGGGCGTGGGTTGTGCGAAACCTAGTACGGGAGAAAGTTTACACCTGCGCCCTGGTGAGGTCCGGTTCGCTGCACCGCCTGAAGCTGATAATGAGCGATAAAGAGCTGTCAGTCGTCGAATTTGTGGGCGGCGATATAACCGACCTTGAAGCCATCGAGCGCATCCTGGAGGGGTATAAGATCACGCACATCATCCACCTGGCTGCCATGCAGTTCCCATTTTGCAAGGCCGATCCGCCGCTGGGCGCCGCGGTGAATGTCCAGGGCACGGTAAATATCTTTGAGGCTGCCGGGCACTGTGGCATCCGCAGCCTGGTCTATGCCAGCAGCACAGCCGTTTACGGCCCCTGCGAAGAGTATCCGGCTGGGTCGCTGGCGCACAACGCGCCGCTCAAGCCGCGCTCGCACTATGGAGTTTACAAGCAGGCCAACGAGGCGACAGCGCGCGTCTACTGGCTCGATAACGGCATCGCCAGTATCGGGATCCGCCCTTATGTTGTCTACGGGCCCGGCAGGGACCAGGGCATGACGTCCACACCCACCAAGGCCATGCTGGCTGCGGCAGCGGGAAAGCCTTACCGCATTTCATACGGGGGACGCTTCGGATTCCAGTATACCGATGACACGGCCAGGGCATATATAGACGCAGCCCGTGTCGGTTTCAAGGGCGCCGAAGTATTCAACCTTGGTGGGGAAACGGTGAGTATGCAGGATGTGGTGGATGCCATAGAGGCGGCGGCACCGTCGTCGAAGGGCTCACTTACATATGATAACGTGCCTCTGCCATTTCCTGCCGAGATCGACAATGCGCCTCTTGTCAAGCTGCTGGGCGCTCTGCAGGTAACGCCGCTTGCGGTGGGAGTAGGGGAATCCATCAGGATATTTAAAAAGGCCTTGTCTGAAGGCAGCATCTCGGCCGAGCAGTAAGATTCAATACTTGTTAACGATTGTGTAAAACAATGAAACAGCGCCCGGTCATAGATATTCTATCCGGCTAAGAATAGAAGCTGAATTGAAGAGCCGTTTTGTATAGTCTTGCCTGGGGGCTGCCACTATTTCATTGGATGCCCCCACTTCAATAATCCGGCCTTCCAGCATTACAGCGATTCTGTCGCTCACTTTTCTGGCAGCGGCTATATCGTGCGTGATATAAATCATGCTTAAGCCCCGGTGCTCCTGAAGATTCAACAGGAGTTTCAGAATCTTGGCGCCGACACTGGCATCGAGGAAAGAAGTAGGCTCATCAGCTATTAGAAGGTCAGGGTCCACAACCAACGCTCGTGCTATGGCGACGCGTTGCATCTCGCCTCCGCTCAGATGATGGGGGTATTTCTTCAAGAAGTCATCGGTCCGCGGCAGCTCGACTTCTTCAATCGTCTGGATTGCCTTGTTTTTTCTCTGTTCCGGGTCGCCTATCGATTGAATCTCAAGCGGTTCCATTACTGACTCGAGGACAGACAGCCGGTGACTAAGAGATTCGCCGGGGTTCTGAAATATCATCTGAACCCTCCTGTAGAAGTCTTTACCCCGGCGCACTATTGGTTTACCATCAAAATACAAAGAACCTCCGGATGGCGGATAAAGGCCGATAATCATCTTGGCAAAGGTTGTTTTCCCTGATCCGCTCTGCCCGACCAGCGCCAGTATCTCTCCCGCTTCGATATGCAAACTCACCGAATCGACTGCCTTTATCAGGTCGAATGATTTGGATAAATTAACGGTCGACAGAAGCGTGATAATGCCTCCTCGATGACAGGCGACTCCGCGTCCTTCTGTCCGGACTAGCTGTGGCATTTCCCTGGAGCATATATCTATAGCCTGAGTACAGCGTGGATGGAATGGACAACCGCTTACCGGTCTCGTCATTCTGCCCTTGATACCCTGAAGGTCCTTCACTGTGGTCATGTTGGGATAGGCGCGGACCAGTGCCCTGGTATACGGATGTCTGGGACATCGCAGGACTTCCTGAGTCGGACCTGTTTCCACTATTCTACCGCCATAAAGCACGGCGATCCTGTCGGATAGCCGACTGGCCGTATCGAAGTCATGGGTGATGATCAACTGAGCCCGTTTCTTATCGATTTGTCTCAGCAGATCGCCAAGCTCCTCCCTGGTGGTGCCGTCAAGTGATGAAAGCGGTTCATCAAGAATGAGAAGACCCGGATCATTGGATAACGCCATCGCCAGGAGAACCCTCTGCTGCTCGCCGCCGCTGAGTTCATGAGGGTAAGCAGAGAACCGATTCTGGGGCAGACCGAAGTAGGACAGCAGTTCCCGGGCTTTTCTCCGGGCTTCATCTTTGCTATTTAGCTTGTGCTCAACTATCGGCTCGGAAACCTGATCCAGAACGGTATGTACCGGATTCAGCACGTTGTTCACGTTTTGGAAAACCATGGCAACGCGGTTCCACCTTATCTGCTGCATCTCCTTTTCAGATAGTGCTGTAATATCCTTTCCATCAAGATTGATACTACCCTTAACTGTGCCTTCGGTTAAACGCATGATACTCAGCCCCAGGGTAGTTTTCCCTGTTCCCGATTCGCCGATAATAGCCAGCGTTTCTCCGGCGTCCAGTGCCAGGTCTACGCCGTTGAGAACCGTATCATTACCATAATTTACGCGTACATCTCTTATCTCAAGCAACTGCTTCACCTCTCAGCCTGGGGTCCAGAACGGACTCGGCGGCATGGCTGATGAAAGTCAGGCCGATTATGGTTAAAGATAACGCAACCCCGGCAGGCACCAGCCACCATTGCCAGACATTAAGGTAAGTAAATCTCATAGCATCATGCATCATTGTGCCCCAACTTATCAGCATGGGGTCACAAATTCCCAGAAAAGCAAGCCCAGCTTCCACAAAAACTGCTCTCCTTACTCCGTAAATGAACTCAACCAGCAATATAGGCGTAAGCTCCGGCAATATATGTTTCCGGGCAATGTAGAAACGGCCCGCGCCGAATGTCGCGGAGGCTTTAACATGTCCCTCTTCCTTCAATGCAAGTGCTTGCGCGCGTATTACCCGTGCACCTCCCTGCCAGCTCAATAATGACAGGAGCAATATAAGTACTAACACATTAGGCCTGACATATGCCGCTACCAGGATTACTGCTATCACCATGGGGATGATGATAAGAGCGTCGACTATCCTCATCACTATTCGTCCGTAAAGCCCGCCGATGATGGCTGCCGACAATCCGAAAAAAATACTGAGAATAAGGCTCAGTATGCCGACACTGAACCCGACGAGCAAAGATATCCTGGCGCCATACAGCAGCTGGCTCCAGATATCCTGGCCGACATGGTTTGTGCCCAGCCAGTGACTCAACGAGGGAGCGAGTAACGATGCGGCAGTCTGCTGGGTGGGATCATAGCGGCTTAATACAGGGGCCAGAATAGCAACTGCGATCATCGATACCAGGATAATTATACCTGTCCGTGCGAAGTTGCTCTGTTTTATTTCCTTCTTCAGGTCAATATGCATGAATCACCCTCGGGTCAAGCTGCGGATACAGGAGATCGACCGCGAAATTTGCCAGCAGGACTGAGATGGTTACTATCAGGAACACGCCCTGAATAATGGGATAGTCGCGGCAGAGCAGCGCCTGGTAGGTAAGTTGCCCTACTCCGGGGTAGGCGAAGACCAGCTCGACGAAAAGAGCGCCGATAACCACTCTGCCCATCCAGATCCCTGTCATGGTAACCACAGGCAGCATGGAATTCCTGCCGGCGTGCCGGTATTTCAATACATTCTGAGACAATCCCTTGGCCCGGGCGGTTAGCATGAAAGGCGCTTTCAGCACCGAGATCATGGTATTCCTGGTTAGAAGGTAGCTGCCAGCCAGATGTGCCAGGGTTAATGCGGCAACAGGCAGCGCCATATGTTTCAGTACGTCCAGTACCAGGGGCAATCCTGAAAGTCCGGAGTAAGGTGTCAGCGCGCCGGCCAGGGGACAAATCCCCAGGATCACACCGAAGATGATTAGAAGCACCATACCCAGGAAGAAATCGGGAAAACCGTTCAGGCTCATTAATCCGGTCAGCATGGTGCGGTCGGTCTTTGAGCCGCGCCGCCAGCCGGATTCGATTCCCAGTATTATTCCCAGGAACGTGGAGATAATCAGCGAGGTACCAACGATAAGCAATGTCCAGGGCAGGCTACCTAGAATTACCTTGAGCACCGGGGCATTATAGTAGTACGAATAGCCCAGGTCCCCCTGGAACAGGGCCAGAAAATAGGCGCCAAACTGATCCCACAGGGGTTGCTCAAGAGCAAAACGCTCCACCAGTTGCGCCTTCAGTTCCGGCGTCATGGCAATCAATGCCTCATCACCATAGATTGCCATTAGCGGGTCCCCCGGCATCATCCTGGGCAGAAAGAAACTCAGCGCCAGTATGAATATAAGGGCAATGACATAGGTAACCAGATTCTGTCTCTTTATCACTTTTCCCGGGCAATCTCCCGATAAATCTGTGTCATCCAATCGGCCACGGTTACATTTTCAGCTGCATAATAGCCGGGGTTAAACGGCTTGATATCTATGAGAGGGCTTCCATCAATAGCGTCCAGCCCCTGCACCTTGAGGATATTACCCTTG
>Ga0268281_1000957_pt1 | contig 18373 bp, 27 predicted proteins | sample saktaG_10_FD_190134 | JGI IMG/M metagenome (GOLD analysis project Ga0268281, IMG submission 190134) | Saline water microbial communities from Sakinaw Lake, British Columbia, Canada - sak_2011_5_24_50m | ecosystem: Environmental > Aquatic > Non-marine Saline and Alkaline > Saline ... | reverse complement strand
AGCGAGTAAGGTTTCATGATTATCTCCTCGTGAGCGTTGCAAATCGCTGGAATGATACGCCAAATCCTTAATGAATGCAAGGGGGGCGGTAGTACGTGTATCAAACCCAAGTGCAAAACGCTATAGTTGCGGTGTTAGTATGTGTGGCAAGACGATCAAGTCTAAAGGTAGGCTCTACTCGTATTATCATTGTGGTGCTACATCGGGCCGCCTCGACTATGCTAGAATTTGCGAGCAAAAAAAGTCGTTTAGGGCTGATATCGTAGATGCCATAGTTTGGGAGTGGGTGAAGTCGTTTTTGACTGACCCGAAGTCGTTACGCCTTGGTCTAGAGGAATATCAAACAGAACAAGATAAGGCAAATGCCCCGTTACGCGACCGCCTGGCAGTGCTAGAGGACTTGTCAGCCGACAATAAACGGCAGCTAGAGCGTTTGCTAGAATTGTACTTGGCCGGCGACTTTCCCAAGGAAATGTTAATAGAACGCAAAAGCCGCCTGGAGAACACTATCGAGAAACTTAGCAAGGAAAGAAACGGCCTGGTCACCCAGCTAGAGGCACGGACTTTAACAGAGGAACAAGTGAGAACCCTGGAGGAATTTACCTTACGTGTGGCAGAAGGGCTGAATTTTGCCGATGAGGACTTTGAGACACAGCAGCGAGTAATTGAGATCCTGGACGTAAGAGCAACACTGGCAGTTGAAGATGGTGAGAAGATAGCCTACCTGCGATGTATGCTGGGGGATGATAGTTTGTCCATTGCGTCTACCACCACAAAAACCTGTTTTAGGGAAAATCAGAAACGTGGAGGAGGTATCCTAACTTGCGCGAAAGTGCTCTTTGTCAAGCTTCAGCAAGTGTGATATAATTCTTGTAGCCGTACGACGCCTACTACAAACTCAGTTTAGGAGATTGCGAATGATTGCAGAGACAGCGGGACGAGTCACCGAGAACATCAAAAAGGTTATCGTGGGTAGGGACGAGGTCATCGAGTTAGCACTGGTGGCCCTGCTGTGCGAGGGGCACGTGCTGATCGAAGACGTGCCCGGCACCGGCAAGACGACTCTGGCTAAGGCCGTCGCTCGCTCCTTGGGCTGTAGCTTTCAGCGCATCCAGTTCACGCCAGACCTCTTGCCCAGCGACGTGACCGGCATCTATTTCTTCAACCAAAAGGCCCAGGAGTTCGAGTTCCGCCCTGGGCCCGTGATGTCTCAGGTGCTCCTGGCCGATGAGATCAACCGCGCCACCCCCCGCACCCAGTCAGCCCTCCTCGAGGCTATGCAGGAGCGCCAGATTACCGTGGATGGCGACACCAGACCCCTGCCTCGTCCCTTCCTCGTCCTGGCTACCCAGAACCCCATCGAGCTAGAGGGTACCTTCCCCCTGCCAGAGGCCCAGGTGGACCGCTTCATGCTGAAGATCAAAATAGGCTATCCTACCGAGGAGGAGGAGAATCGGATATTGCTCCGTTTCGAGCACCACGATCCTCTGGAGGACCTGGAGGCCGTAACCTCGGCGGAAGAGCTTTTGACCCGGCAAAAGGAGAGCAGTCACATTCGGGTTGAAGAGTCGGTTCGGCAGTACATCGTGCAGGTAGCGCGGGCCACACGGGAGCATCCTTCGGTGGAACTGGGGGTCAGCCCGAGGGGCACCCTCTTTCTCTACAAGACCTGCCAGGCCCTGGCTGCTATCCGTGGGCGGGATTTCGTCATCCCCGACGACGTCAAGCACCTGGCTCCCTACGTCCTGACCCACCGCATCATCATCAACCCCCAAACCCGCCTGCGCGGCCGCACCCCCGAGGAGGTGGTGATGGAGGTGGTGAACATGGTTCCGGCGCCGGTGGAGAAGTGAGTTGAGCCGCATCACTATTGATTATTCCAAGGAGACACAATTCAGCGAGGCCTGGATCGCTTTGGCGGTCATGTTGACTATCTTTGGCCTGGTCTTCCGCCAAAAGGGCTTGATGACGGTGGCGGCATTGCTGCTCACTATCGTGCCCATAGCCTGGCTGTGGAACAAGCACGCTCTCCGTGGCCTGCAATACGAGCGGCTATTCAGCGAGCGGCGGGCCTTCCCGGATGAGATATTGGAGCTCACCCTGCGAGTCTCCAATTGGAAGCTGTTGCCGATGGGCTGGCTACAGATTGAAGATCAATTCCCGTTGGGTGTGCCGCTCTTGGATGAAGAGTTGATAACCTCGCAATCGTCGAACTTTGGCCAGTTGGTCACCGCTTTTTCCCTGCGTTGGTACCAGCGGGTGTCCCGTCGCTACCAATTACACTGCCCTCAACGCGGCTATTACCGCTTCGGGCCAGCGCATCTAAAGTCGGGTGACCTCTTTGGCCTCTTCAGCCAGGAGGGGTGGCAGAAAAAGGATGACTGGCTCATCGTCTATCCCAGGGTGGTACCCATTACCGAATTGGGTCTGTTGTCCAAAGAGCCTTTCGGCGAGACCAAAGCCAGGCAGCGCATCTTCGAGGATCCGATGCGCACCATCGGCGTGCGCGATCACCAGCCTGAAGATAGCTTCAAGCACATCCACTGGAAGGCCACCGCTCGCCAGCAAAGGCTACAAACCAGGGTCTACGAGCCGACCACTTCCTTCAATCTGATCATTTTTCTCAACGTGGCCACTTTCCCCAAGCATTGGCAGGGGACAGACCCGGCCCTCTTGGAACGAGCCATCAGCGTAGCCGCCTCCATCGCCAACTACGGCGCGGAGCAGCGCTACATCGTGGGAGTCATTGCCAACGGCAGTGTGCCTCACTCGGATCAGCCCATCAAGGTGCTGCCGAGCCGCGATCCCAGGCAATTGGCCCGCATCCTGGAAGCACTGGCGGCCGTGACCGGCTTCGCTACTTCTTCCATCGAGAACCTGCTGATGGCGGAAAGCCCCAAGTTGCCCTGGGGCGCTACCCTGGTAGTGGTGACCGGGATAGTCAGCGAAGAACTCGTCGCCACCTTGCTGCGGCTGCGGGATGTAGGGCGCCGTCTGGTGCTGATCTCTCTGGACCAGGAGCCGCCCCTCCCTCTTTCCCCCCCAACGGGGGGGATGAAGGGGGGGGAAGGTATTCTCTCCTATCATCTACCTGGTATGGAGGTGGATTTTCGTCCTCCATTGAGAAGAGGAGAGGTACGGGGGGAGTTTGTGCAGGGGAGGCAGGCGGTGGAAATGTTCACCAGATTAGGAGGTTGAGCGCGGTGGGAATCCTCCATCTAAACTGGCGCAAGGAGTCGCTATACCTGACCCTTGTGGCTGCTGAAATGTGCTGGTTCACCCCCTGGGCCTTGGTGATAACCCATCGGGCAGCGGTCGCCGCACCGTATGCCACAGCGCTAAAGCTGGGCATCTTCGTTTTGGCTGTGGTCTATTTAAGCCGTATCATGGATCGCTTGCAGTTCGATCTCTTGTACCAGCGATGGATCCTAATTGTCGCGGTAGTGATCACCACCGTCTTGATCATGCGCTCTTTCCTTTACCCAGGTTACGGCTTGTTCGATCTTGGCTGGTTGGGAAAAGTGGGAGGGGCGCTTCTGTATTTCTACTCACTGCCACCGGAAGCCATTGTCGTTGTCATTCTCCTCTTCCTGTGGTGGCGTGGGATCAGTATCGGTCAACGCAATTTGACTTTCCAAGGGGTGGGCTTCTCCTTTCGCCTGGGCATCCTATTGCTCGTTTTTTCCACGCCGCTGTTGTCCATTCTGGGCTATGATCTTACAATATTGATTTTGCCTTTTTTCTTCTTCAGCCTCATGGCTGTCGCCCTGGCTCGGGTGGAAGAAGTCAATCAGGCCAAAGGAGGCGTGGGGGCGCCCTTTAACTTCACCTGGTTAGCTATATTGCTTGGCTCCATCGTCGTCGTCCTGATCACAGCGTGGCTGATCTCCCGGATTTACTCTGTGGAAGGCTTCTCTCAGATCCTGCGCTGGCTGGAACCGGTCTTCGCCCCGTTGCTGAGAGTAGTAGAGTACGTCTTAATCTTATTGATCAAGCTTCTGGAGCCTCTCTTGCGGTGGTTCTTCGGGATATTCCAACGAGTCGCTGAAGGCCTCCCTGGGAGCTTTGAGGGCCTTGAGCCGCTAGGCCTTGAGGACCTTCCGGTCGGCGAACCGACCCAACCGCCGCGTTTGTTGATGGCCATCTCCCGTTACGTTTGTCTGGGGCTTGTTGGGGTGGTCGCCTTGATGGTATTGGCCCTCACCCTGCGGCGACGACTGGACAGGCAGCGAAGAGGTGATGAGATCCGCGAGTCTCTCTGGTCGTCAGCCGCCCTTGCTGATGGGATGCTGAACTCCCTGCGCGGTGGCTGGGATCGTCTCAAGGACCTGGCCGGACTGGTGGGGCGCTTTGGCCCCGGTATGCGGCTCTACGCTGCAGTGTCCATCCGCAAGATCTACGCCAACATGGCCCGCTTGGCGGAGAGGCAGGGTTTCCCCCGGCAGCCTGCCCAGACGCCCTACGAGTACCTGCCAGCTTTGGGCCTCGCTTTTCCCGATTGCCAGACCGAGACCACAGCCATAACAGAGGCCTACGTGAAGGTGCACTACGGCGAAGCGCCTGAGAGCGTCAAAGAATTGCAGCGCATCCGAGAATGTTGGCAGCAGATTCAAGAACGTGAAACGTCAAACGTAGAACGTGAAACGTGAAACGTCAAACGTGAGGGGTAGTTCACGTTTCACGCTTCACGTTTCACGTTCCGAGGTGAAAATAGTATGGCCAGATACATCTTCTGCACCGGGGGGGTGGTTTCGTCGGTAGGCAAGGGCGTCACCGCCGGCTCCATCGGCCGCGTCCTTAAAAGCCGCAGCATCTCGGTCTCCATTCAGAAGCTGGACCCTTATATCAACGTTGATCCGGGCACCATGTCGCCCTACCAGCACGGGGAGGTCTACGTCCTCGAGGATGGCGCGGAGACCGATCTCGACCTGGGCCACTACGAGCGCTTCATTGACGAGAACCTGACCCGTGCCAACAACGTGACCACTGGCCAGGTCTACGCCGAGGTCATCGCCAAGGAGCGGCGGGGCGACTATCTGGGCGGCACCATCCAGGTCATCCCCCACATCACCAACGAGATCAAGCGCTGCATCAGATTGGTGGCCGAGGAGAGCGGGGCCGCGGTGGTCATCGTGGAGGTAGGGGGCACCGTGGGCGACATAGAGAGCCTGCCTTTTCTGGAGGCCATCCGCCAGATGCGCAAAGACTTGGGCCGCGAGAACACTCTCTACATCCACCTCACCCTCCTGCCCTACATCGGCTCCACAGGCGAGCTGAAGACCAAGCCCACCCAGCACAGCGTCAGGGAATTGCGGGGCATAGGTATCCAGCCCGACGCCATCGTTTGCCGTTCCGATTACCCGCTGGGCAGCGAGGCCAAGGAAAAGATCGCCCTCTTCTGCGACGTTGAGCAGCGAGCCGTCATTCCTCTAGTGACCGCCGAGAGCATCTACGAGGTGCCTCTCATCCTGGAGGAAACGGGGCTGGGGGACTTCATAGTCGAGCGCCTGGAGTTGCCCGCTGACGCGCCTGACCTGGATGACTGGCGTGCGTTAGTTGAGGAAATCAAGCGCCCTAAAAAAAGAATCCACATCGGCGTAGTGGGTAAGTACATCGAGCTCCAGGATGCTTACCTCAGCGTGCGCGAGGCCCTCCACCATGCTGGCGTCCACAGCGGCTGCGACGTCCAAATCAACTGGATCAACGCCGAGGACTTGGAGAAGAGGCGGGGCCTGGACACATTGGGCCAGGTGGATGGTATGGTCGTGCCCGGTGGCTTTGGCTATCGGGGCATTGAGGGCATGATCGTAGCCGCCCGCTATGCTCGTGAAAATAAAGTGCCCTACCTGGGCCTCTGTCTGGGCTTGCAGGTCATGGTCATCGAGTTGGCCCGGCACGTCCTGGGCAGCGATGAGCCCAACTCCACCGAATTCGACATCGCCACCAGGCATCCCGTCATTGACCTCATGCCGGAACAGGAGGGCATCTCCGACATGGGGGGCACCATGCGCCTGGGCGTCTATCCCTGCCAGTTGGTCCTCGGCACCAAAGCTGCCGCTGCCTACGAGCAGGAGATCGTCGGCGAGCGCCACCGCCATCGTTTCGAGTTCAACAATGCCTACCGCGACCTGTTGACCGAGGCCGGGTTGGTGCTCAGTGGCCTTTCGCCCGACGGACACCTGGTAGAGATCGTAGAACTGGCCGATCACCCCTGGATGCTAGGTAGCCAATTTCATCCTGAGTTCAAATCCCGGCCCAATCGTCCCCATCCCCTATTCTCCGCCTTCTTGACCGCAGCCAAGACCATGCACGTTAAGTAGACTTGTGCTTTCGATTACTTTGGAGTATAATCATGGTTGCTGGCCGCCCTAGCTCAATCGGCAGAGCAAGCGCTTCGTAAGCGCTAGGTTAGCGGTTCAATTCCGCTGGGCGGCTCTGCTCAAAGCCCCATAACTGGGGCTTTTCTCCTAATATGCCGAGAGCAAACCAAATGGGTGAATTCAGACCTCTTCAAAATTTGACTTTTACCTGAATGTGCACTATAATTCAATTGATGAATTATGGGCAGGAAAAAGGTATCTGAGGTGGAGCGAGATCTCCGGATTCTAGAATATATCGAGAGGGAGCCAGATATCACGCAGGCCGGCCTGGCTGCGAAGTTGGATGTGGCGGTGGGGAGCGTGAACTGGTACCTGAAGCGCATGCTCGCCAAGGGCTACGTGAAGGCAAAACGGATGCAGCGCAAGCGTCTAAAGTATCTGATCACGCCGCAGGGAATGGCCGAAAAGGGGCGGCTGGCCTATGAGTACATGCAGGCATCTTTGCATGTGTACCGGGAAGTGCGAGCGGAGGCGAAGCGGCTACTCGAACGGGTGCAGGCGGCCGGATACAGGAAGGTGCGGATAGAGGGTGATGGAGACGTGGCTGAGATCTGTCGCCTGACTTGCCTGGAGCAGGGAGTGCAGATAGAGTCGCTGTCAGAGAAGGATCGGATCCCTGTGCTCCGGGTTGACGGGAGAGGACCGAAGTTGGAATGGCTGGAGTCAAATAGTGGGGAAGTGAAGGATTATCCAGACACCGCAGGATGGCCAGAGAATGTTGCTGAGGCAGATACGGGAATACTTTGAGGAGGTTGAGGGTAGTGAAAAGGGCGTTAGTTTGTGGCGCGGGTGGTTTCATCGGTGGGCATCTCGTCAAGAAACTCAAGAAAGAAGGGTATTGGGTCCGTGGCGTTGACATCAAGGAGCACGAATTTGCGCCGACGGCGGCTGATGAATTTTTGCTTCTTGACCTGAGAGAGCCGGGGAATTGCGCAGCGGCGTTCTCTCTTGAGGAAGGCGCCTTTGACGAGGTTTACCAGTTGGCGGCGGATATGGGCGGTATGGGATTTATTCCCTTCGCTGAGTGCGAGATCATGCATAACAACGCTTTGATCAACATCCATATGACGCACACGGCGGCGGCGATGGGCGTCCCGCGGTATTTCTTCTCCTCATCGGTCTGCGTCTACCGGGATATGCAGCCCGGCGAACCGGCGCTGACTGAGGACGATGCCATCCCGGCACACCCCGACAACGAGTATGGCTGGGAAAAGTTGTATGCTGAACGTGTGGCGATGGCTTATGGCCGGCACACCGACATGAAGGTGCGCATCGCGCGTTTCCAGAATTGCTATGGCCCGGTAGGGACCTGGCGAGGCGGGCGGGAGAAGGCGCCGGCGGCGATCTGCCGCAAGGTTGCCGAGGCCGAGGACGGCGGTACCATTGAGGTCTGGGGCCACGGGGTGGCGGTCCGTGCCTATACTTATGTGGACGATATGGTGGATGGCATTTATCTCTTGATGCACTCTGGCCTCGAGGGCCCAGTCAACATCGGCTCTTCCGAACACGTGACGGTGGACGAGTTGGTGGAGACAGTGATCGAAGTCGCGGGCAAAGAGATCCATAAGAAGTACGTTGAAGGCCCAGTAGGGGTACAATCGCGGAACTTCAGCAAGAAGCGCATTCACTCACTAGGGTGGCGGGCGAAGGTGTTCTTGAAAGAGGGGCTTGGGTACACGTATCCGTGGATCGAGACACAGGTAAAGGCAGCAAGGGGAGCGGAATGACGGATAATCTATCCTTGGCAGATGCAGTCCCGGTGACTGTGATTCGTCCCTCGCGAGGCTGGATATCGCTGAATCTGCGCCACCTGTGGGAGTACCGCGAGTTGCTCTACTTCCTCACCTGGCGCGACGTCAAGGTTCGCTACAAGCAGACGGTGCTGGGCGCGGCCTGGGCCATTATCCAACCGTTCTTTACGATGGTGGTATTCTCTTTGTTCTTTGGCCAGTTGGCCAAGATGCCGTCAGATAACATCCCCTACCCCATCTTTAGCTACGCAGCCCTGGTGCCGTGGACCTTCTTCGCCAACGGGTTGAGCCAGTCGTCCGCCAGCCTGGTGGGCAGTGCTAACCTGATCAAGAAAGTCTACTTCCCGCGCCTGGTGATCCCCATCTCGGCAGTGATTTCAGGCGGCGTGGACTTCACCCTGGCCTTTGTGGTGCTCCTGGGTATGATGCTGTTCTACGGTATCGTGCCGACTGGCGCCATTGTTTGGCTACCGCTGCTACTGCTTTTGGCGTTGGTGACCGCTTTGGGGGTTGGCTTGTGGCTCACGGCGATGAACGTGCAATTTCGCGACGTGCGCTATGCGGTGCCTTTTTTGGTGCAGGCCTGGATGTTTGCCACGCCCATCGCCTATCCCAGCAGCCTGCTCGATGAGCCGTGGCGCACCTTGTATGGCATCAACCCCATGGCTGGCGTGGTCGAGGGCTTCCGCTGGGCCTTGCTGGGGACAAAGGCGGCGCCAGGCCCCATTGTCCTCGTTTCGGCGCTGGTGGCCGTGGGGCTGCTGGTCAGCGGTGCTTTCTATTTCCGGCGGATGGAAAAGACTTTTGCTGATGTGGTTTGAATTGCGAAATGCGAAATTCGTTTCGAGCAGGAAGTGAAAGGCCATGGAGACACTGCAGTTGCAAGAATATGATGAGGGGAAGATCGCTATCATCGGTGGCTCAGAGGTGGACGTATATCGTGAGATCCGCCAGGCAGGTCTGGAACCGAGACCTCTCGTCTTCCGTGTTCCTCGTGAAGAGGACTTTCAATTGGGGACGGAGCGGTTTACTGCAAAGATAGGGTTCTCGGGAAGGTGCTCTCCCGCATCACCGGGCCGACGGAGGGCCACGCCGAGATCCACGGGCGGGTGGGCTCCTTGCTGGAGGCATGTCCTGAGCGGAGCCGAAGGGTGGGCACTGGCTTCCCAAACTGACCGGGCGTCGGAGTAGCAGAGAGGCAGCTCCGTGAAAATCATTTGGACAAGACATGCGGAAGAGCGCCAGGAGGAATGGCGGAAAAAGTTGGGCATATGGACCAGCAAGGTGGAGAAGTATTGGCGGGAGGAACAAGATGCGAATCCGATATGATTCTGAAGCCGACATCCTTCTATTTGTCCTACGAGATTTGCCTCCGGTGGACGCGGTGGAGGAAGCGGGAGGTGTGATCATCAGCTACGGGGAGGATGGGGAAGCGGTCAGCGCGGAGTTTTTGCATGCTTCTGTGCGTCATCTGATTCGGACAGGCGAGATCAGCGTGACACTTCAGGCCGAGCGTGTACCGGAGAGAGTGTATGCGACGGCTGGAACCTAGCGCGGGTACAGAAGCGAGGGGCGATTCAGTATCTCGAATGCTGTACAGGCCATCTGTGTGTAAGCGATGAGGGATGGTTGATGGATGACATGGCCATCCGCGTCGAAAACCTTTCCAAGCAATATCCTTCACTTCGACAACCCTTCGACATGCTCAGGACAAGGCTCAGTACAGGGCGCAAGATCCTCTCCCGCATCACCGAGCCGCCGGAGGGTACGCTGAAGGACGAGTTGTCTCTTTAGAGACTGAGGTGTTTCCACGATTGATTGGCCACGGGCTGTATGCTGTGGTGGAAGAAGGCCCTTTCCTTGACATTGGCACGCCTGAAGCGTATACTATGGCAGAGCAGTTTTTCGCTTCGGAGACGCTGGCATGACGCGCCGACGCTTTATCGTTACCCCTGATTACGTAGCGGATGATTGGGAGGAGGCAGCTCGGGTCATTGGGCGTCTGGTAGCAGAAGAGCAGAGGGGAACTTTGGTCGGGAGGTGAGGCATGGAGCGAAGTGCTGATTGGATGGATCAAGCACGGGGTGACCTGGAACACGCCAGGAGTGATTTGGAGCGAGGATTTTACGATTGGGCGTGCTTCTCTGCCCAGCAGACGGCAGAAAAAGCTGTTAAAGCAGTCTTTCAGAAAATGGGCGCAGAGGCATGGGGCCACTCCGTGGCGGATCTGTTGGAGGAACTGTCAGCGCGGTATCCTGTTCCCGAAGCGCTGATAGATGTGGCGTTGGAACTGGATAAAGCCTACATCCCGACACGTTATCCTAATGCTCATCCCTCTGGCTCGCCACGACGCCGGTATACACGCTCGGAAGCCGAGAGAATGGTGGCTCATGCAGAACAAATCGTTCAGTTCAGTGAAGGTCTTTTATCCACCCTTTAATCGTGAGGAGTTGCTGGCTCTGCTGCGTCAACGCATCCCAGCATTGCAAGGAAAGCTCTCACTGAAACGGGTTGTGCTGTTTGGCTCTTACGCCAAAGGCAGGCAGACGGTTGCCAGTGACATTGACTTGCTCGTCATTTATGCCGGCAGGCCCCGCACGGATGCCTATGCGCTGGTCAAGCAGGCGCTGAATATCCGCCGCCTTGAGCCACATGTGTATGCAGAAGAAGAGTATGAGCAAGCCAGGATGATGGTTGAACGGATGATCCACGATGGCATCTTGATAGCCTCAGGAGAGCGCTGATTACTATTGATTGGGGCATCACTTTGGCCGGTGCCTGTGTGGGATGGTTCACAATAGGTTGACACTTTAACAATTGCATAGGCTTGCCAACAGCGACCAAAGCGGGGATAATAGCCGCGTTCGCAACTTACACTTCGGCGGAATAACAAGGAGAGAGGCAAATGAGGAACGAGGATTTGCTGGAACGGATCACGGTAGATCCCAAGGTCATGGTTGGCAAGCCGGTCATGCGCGGAACGCGAATCCCGGTGGCGTTGATTTTGAAGATGTCAGGGCAGAGCATTCCGGTCGAGGAGATTCTGCGTGAGTATCCCCGGTTGGAAAAAGTCGACATTGAGGCTGCCATAGCGTACGCGGCGCGCGTAGTAGAGCACGAAGAGGTGTTTCCTCTGCCGGTGCGGGGTGAGTTGGTGCCGGCATGAAGTTCCTGGTGGATGAATGCACGGGCACATCGGTGGTAGCCTGCCTGCGTGGCGAAGGTCACGATGCAGTAGCTGTGGTCGAGGTAATGCCCGAGGCAGATGACGAGGAGATTCTAGATCGCGCGGTGGCCGAAGGCCGAATTGTGGTGACCAACGACAAGGACTTTGGTGAGATGGTCTTCCGCAGTGGGCTGGCGCATCGGGCGTGGTATTGTTGCGCTTGCGAGACGAACGGGCAGAGAACAAGGTGCAGATGACGAAGGTCTTGTTGGCGCAAGTCGGTGAACGGTTGCGAAACCATTACGTTGTAGCCACTTCACTTCGACAACCCTTCGACAGAGCTCAGGATAAGGCTCAGTACAAGCGGCAGGCCCAGGACAAGCCTGGGGATGAAGCGAGCAGAGACCTGTCCTGAGCCCGCCGAAGGGTTGAGCGCAAGTTAGACGAGACCTGTGTTGAGCTGGCCGAAGCATCGTGGCCTTCGCGAGACGCCGTCCTGAGCCTGTCGAAGGATCGAGAAGTTCATGGACACTCCGGTTAAGCACTACCCTTCGGCCTGGCTCAGGGCAAGCTCCAGCGGCATGTACGTGCGCCTGGCTTTCGCCGTGGCCGCCCATCCTTCGACAGGCTCAGGACGGCGCCTGGAGCCGGAGACTCGTCCTGAGCTTGGCGAAGGATCGGCTGGTGGACGCGGTGCTGGCGGTGGGGGATAGTTGTAGGCGATGATATCTAAACAGGGAAACGGAATGGACTTCCGAATCAGCGAAGCGGACTTACATCCTCACTTGCGGGCTCGAATGAGGCAACGCGGCGTTACCCAGGAGGAAATTGAACAGACCCTGAACGAAGGGTGGAGAGCTACTGATGCCAAGCCTGGGACACTGGGAAAGACAATAGTGTTTCCCTACGAGCAGGAGTGGGAGGGGAAGTTCTACCTGGAGAAGGAGGTCACAGTGTATTACAAAAAGGCCGACGACGACATCATTTTGCTGACAGTCAAGGCCCGGTATGGACTAGGGTTTCCACGGAGGTAGGCGAATGAAGATAGAATACGACACGATTCGGGACTTGTTGTATATTTGGTTTGGCACTCCTGGGGAGAAAGCCGCCAAGACTGAGACCGTAGTACCAGGTGTGCACGCTGATTTTGACAGGCAAGGGCGCTTGGTTGGGATTGAAATTCTGGACGCCTCAGAGGTGTTGCGGCAGAAGGTGCAATTCGAGGTGGCGCTCATGCCCTCGTCTGTTGAGAGGGCGCCTGCTTGACACAGTCACGTCAGGTGAAGCCACACAGATTTCACGAATTGCACAAAGTGTGGTAAAATTTTGTCAAATTCGTGCAATTCGTGGCAAAAAATATGACTGACATCGCCATTCGCGTCGAAAACCTTTCCAAACGGGCGCATTTACGAGTTGGGGGAGGCTTCTAATTGGAACAGTGAATCGAAGCCTCCGTTGACCCAAGCGAGTCTCAAGTGCAGCAGGTGATTGAAGCCGTCCTCGCCCCATCGCATTCCGACACCCTTGAAGCGTTGCTGGATGAGCCATTTGCAGGCGCTCTCCACGAAACCGCTCCCTATTGGCAACCCTAGTTCCTTGAACTTCTCGTAGTTGATATGATCCCGATGTTTCTCCAGATAAGCATACAGATTGGCCAGCGTTTCACGGGCCGAGTCGGGCAGCCTGTCCAATTCCAAAGCCTTGGCGATGTCCGCCAGCACACTATCGGGCTCACCGTGGCGCAGCCGATGCCGCGCCGAGGCAAACCACTGACGGGCTTGCTTTGTGCGTCCGTCGAGCCAGGCTGCTGTCCCTTTCCACAGGTTCTGAGTAGCGTGGTAGAAGTCCAAGATGCCTGTGGCGTATTGGGCAAAGCACTCAAAGAACAGACGCCAAAAGCCTCGCGCACCGTCACTCAACCAGACGACCTGTTGGGCGCTGAGTATGCCCTGGCGCACGGCTTCGAGCCACAGACGCGGGGACAGGGCGTCAATATCTCCGAGCACAGCTACCAGGCGACGGCGCTCCAACCGGGGCACCTCTCGACCAGTGCGGGTGGTGTGCCGCCCCAACCGGGCCAGAACGGCCACCTTGATCTCACGCCAAATTGTCTTTCCCTTGGGCGTGCCAGCCTCTGGCCGGAAGGGCACCATCACTCCATCGGCCCCCACCAGCAAGGGTTGAGCAGTTGTCCTTTTATCCATCGGCTCCTCATCAGGCAACTGACCGTCCGCCAGGTTCTCCAATTCACGCTGGAGCCGTTCCATAGCTCGTTGCCCAGTCTCTTGAACCCAAAGCCACACTGCTCCGGGGCTGGTTTGGACTCCACTCAGCAGCCTCAGCAACGTGGCGGCGGTCTCAAAGGGCACAAAGACGGCCAAGGCACACACCGCCAGCTTCAACTCCCCACTGGTGCGCTGGTGGGGTTCCAGACCCAAGGCCTCGTCCAGGGGCGACACCTGACCAATCTTACATCCATTGGGACAACGTCCCACCCGTCGTCGCCAATGAATGCGCCCCAGCAGGCTATCAGCTTGGCGAGGAATGAAACCTTTGCTATGGAGACGGGTACCACATTGGGGGCAGCATGGCCACTGGGTTGGGTGTTGCGCACGCTCGGCCAGCACCTCCTCAACGATTCGGACTGCCAGGACGCGGGCCAACCGCCAGGCGGCTAGGATCATCGTGGCCAGCGTCGGCGCCTCTTCAACTGCGTTGAGCAGAGTCTGCAAAGATGGATCACTTTGCCGTATACTATCGGTTAGGTACAGCATCGGAGAAGAAGCTCCTTTCGGGACTCTGGACTATGTTCCCTAAAGGATACCTCATTCCCGCTGCTTTGCCAACCCTCCCCCAACTTCTATATGCGCCCTTTCCAAACAATACCCTTCACTTCGACAACCCTTCGACAAGCTCAGGACAAGGCTCAGTACAAGCGACAAGCTCAGGACAAACCTGGGCATGAAGCGGGCGGAGACCTGTCCTGAGCCCGCCGAAGGGTTGAGCGCAAGTTTGACGAGACCTGTGCTGAACCGCTGGGTTGAGCTTGTCGAAACCTTGCCGAAGCATCGTGGCCTTCGCGAGACGCCGTCCTGAGCCTGTCGAAGGATCGAGAAGTTCATTGACACGCTGGTGAAGCACTACCCTTCGGCCTGGCTCAGGGCAAGCTCCAGCGGCATGCACGTGCGCCTGGCCTTTGCCGTGGCCGCCCGCCTGGAGCCGGAGATATTGCTGTGAAAAGGACTCGTCTCATCAAGCACTTGAGAGCCCATGGCACCTTTCTGTTGCGAGAAGGCAAGCGACATAGCATCTATCAGAGAGGGAATCTCAAAACACAGGTGCCGCGTCACTAATGAAATCGTCGACGAGTTGGCCCGCAAGATTTGCAAGGATCTGGATATTCCCTTTGTGAGGTGAAGCGTGAGATACCGAGCTGTGATCAAGCAAAGCGACGGCTGGTGGATTGGCTGGCTACTGGATTTGCCCGGTGTAAATGCCCAGGAAAGGACCAGGGAAGAATTGCTCGAGTCCCTGCGCCTCGGCGCTCAGGACATGCTGGCCGCCGAGGTACCCTTCGAGCCGGAGAGCACGATGACGGTTGTTGACATTCCCGACCCGGAGTGGGCACAGGCACCAGCCTGAGGCCGTCGAAGGGTCCGTCACCATGTCTGATATTGCCATCCGCGTCGAAAACCTATCCAAGCAATACCATAGAAACGCATCGTGAGGTGAAAGAGTCAGCCACGAACCCTTCACTTCGGCGGGCTCAGTACAAGCGACAGGCTCAGGACAAGCATCGGCCGCAACGGGGCGGGGAAGACGACGCTTACTTCGACAGCCCTTCGGCGGAGCTCAGGACAAGGCTCAGTACAGGGCTCAAGGTTCTCTCCCGCATCACTGAGCCGACGGAGGGCTACGCCGAAATCCACGGCCGGGTGGGCTCTCTGCTGGAGGCCTGTCCTGAGCGGGGTCGAAGGGTGGGCACCGGCTTCCACCCCACCCCTCTCTGTCCCCCCGCAGGCAGGGGGATGACCGGGCGGGAGAACATCTACTTGAACGGCGCCATCCCTTCACTTCGACAAGCTCAGTACAAGCGACATGCTCAGGACAGGCCTGGGGATGAAGAGGGCGGAGACCTGTCCTGAGCTCGCCGAAGGGTTGAGCGCAAGTTCGACGAGACCTGTGCTGAGCTTGCCGAAGCATCGTGGACTTTGCCGAGACGCCGTCCTGAGCCTGTCGAAGGATCGAGAAGTTCCTGGACACGCCGGTGAAGCACTACCCTTCGGCCTGGCTCAGGGCAAGCTCCAGCGGCATGTACGTGCGCCTGGCCTCTGCCGTGGCTGCCCAGTGGTAGATGGAACACTACGGGGGAGACTTCCTTGCCTGAGATCTGTCGCTTCTTTGGAATTATCATCACGATGAACTATAACGATCACGCGCCACCACATTTTCATGTACGATATGGTGGCCAAAAAGCGTTGATCAGCATTCAGACCTTGACTTTGTTACGGGGACGACTACCTCCCAGAGTATTTGGTTTGGTCATGGAGTGGGCCTCTCTTCATCAGGCCGAACTTATGAAAAACTGGGACCTGGCTCGTCAGCAAGCCGGGTTGCAGAAGATTGAACCACTGGAGTGAATCTATGCTCAAAGATATCGTTCAAGTGCAGCTTCTAGATGGCTATCGCCTCTGTCTGCGTTTTGAAGACGGCGTGGAGGGCAGCGTGGATGTTGCCGAGTTGATCAGGTTCACTGGCATCTTTGCTCCCCTTCGGGATCGTGACTACTTTTTGCAAGTGCGCGTGAACCCGGACCTGGGCACTATCTGCTGGCCGAATGGCGCCGACCTGGACCCGGACGTACTCTATGCCCTGGTCACGGGTGAGCCGATCTTTATTCCTGAACCCGAAGCTATGCTTGCAGTTGCGACCAGGGAATCAGCCGTCCATCAGCAAGGAGGTGAGAGGTTGGGACAGACACGATTTGCGTGAACGCAAGCTGTGATTATAATCGAGTCCGATCGCAATTTCAACAAACAAAGGTTAGGGTACGGAGGGGCATTGGAGCAAGGGAGTCCTTCACTTCGACAAGCTCAGTACAGGCGACAGGTTCAGCCCAACGGCTCAGGACAGGTTTCACGAATTCACACGAAGAGAAGGAAAATAAAGAAAATTCGTGATAATTCGTGCAATTCATGGCAAAGAAGAAAAATCAGTGAGAATTCGTGTAATTCGTGGCAAAAAATGAGTGACATCGCGATTAGAGTCGAAAACCTTTCCAAGCAATACCCTTCACTTCGACAAGCTCAGTACAAGCGACAAGCTCAGGACAAGCCGCATCGGCGGCCCGCAGGCGGGCTACAAGACGATCCGGGAATCGCTGACCGAGGTAGTGGGGGCTCCCTTCCGCCGTCTATCCTCCATCGTCCGTGGTCAGTCGTCCGCCGTTTCTAACGAGACCTTATGGGCGCTGAAAGATGTCTCCTTCGAGGCCTGCCCTGAGCTGAGTCGAAGGGTGCAGCGCGGCGAGGTGGTGGGCATCACTTCACTTCGACAAGCTCAGCACAAGCGACAACCCTTCGACAGAGCTCAGGACAAGGCTCAGTACAAGCATGCGGGAGATGACCTGTTTTGAGCATGGGAGCTAGGGAGAAGGGGGGTGGATGGATGGAACATCTTTGAACCGGTGTGCTTTGTGTAAGCGGGATTTGTGATGGCGACGGTGGGGCAAGGTCCTTGTTAGTAAGATACGGGAGGGTAGTCAAGCATGGATCAGAGAACCTCTACACCCTTTCAAAGGGCAATTGATGTCATTGAAGCGCTACCGCTGGAGGATCAGGAGACACTGATTGATTTGGTTCACCGTCGCCTGATTGAGCATCGGCGCGCTGAGATAGCCCGCCATGCGGCGGAGACCTTGCAGGCTGTGCGGGAAGGTCGAGCGCAGTATGGCACCGTCGAAGATCTTCGGCGCGATCTGTTGGCTGAGTCCTTCGATTACCCCTTCGACTGCGCTCAGGGCAAGGCTCAGGACTGAGCGATGAGAACACTGACTTGGGGTACTAGTTTTCAGCGCGCCGTTAAGCGGCGGACTCGTAAGAATCCGCACTTGCGGCAACGCATATTGGAAGTGTTGGAGTTGCTAGCCCAGGATGCGTTTGATCCGCTGTTGAAGACGCACAAGCTTCGGGGACAGCTCGAAGGTCTGTGGGCGTGCTGGGTCGAATATGATTGTCGGATTGTGTTTGCCTTCGAACCCGATCCAGATTCGGACGAAGATATGATTGTCTTGATCGATATTGGTATGCACGATGAAGTGTATTGAGCGAGGGGGTTCATTACAAGCTCCGTGGAGAAAGGCTGGTCTATGAAAACCCTCCACATCGTCGGCACCCGGCCCAACTTTATGAAGGTCGCGCCCATCACTTCGACAACCCTTCGACAGAGCTCAGGACAGGTTTCACGAATTGGCACGAAAAGAGTGAAAAATTGGTGACAATTCGTGTAATTCGTGGCAAAAAGGAAAGGAGCACTTGTGGCCGAGATCATCTACAAAGAACTCTCCTACGCTATCCCTTCGACAGGCTCAGGACAGGCATCGGCGCCGCCATGGAAGTCCATCGCATCCTCGGCCCAGGCTTCCTGGAAGCAGTGTATCAGAAGGCGCTGGTCCACGAGCTAACCCTGCGCGGCATCTGCTTCGAGCAATTCAAGAAGCTGCCAGTCTACTACAAAGGCATCCTGGTGGGCGAATACGAAGCTGATTTCGTCATCGAAGGCAAAATCATCCTGGAGATCAAAGCCGTCTCCCAATTGCACCCCCGGCACGAAGCCCAGACCATCAACTACCTGACGGCTACCGGTTTCCGCCTGGCGATCCTGCTGAACTTCGGTGCCAGTTCCCTCGAACACCAGCGGATGGTGAAGTAATCTCCGCCACGAATTTCACAATTGGACTTTGGACAAATCACAGGTAGAGCAAAGTTCCGACTTGCACTTTAACAAGATTTGTGGCATTATTGGGATATGGACATTCAAGAGACCATATCCCAACTCAAGCAGTTTCGCCAGGAGCT
>Ga0268281_1000955_pt1 | contig 18416 bp, 10 predicted proteins | sample saktaG_10_FD_190134 | JGI IMG/M metagenome (GOLD analysis project Ga0268281, IMG submission 190134) | Saline water microbial communities from Sakinaw Lake, British Columbia, Canada - sak_2011_5_24_50m | ecosystem: Environmental > Aquatic > Non-marine Saline and Alkaline > Saline ... | reverse complement strand
ATGAATATTACTGTAAATGGTCGTATTAAATTGTACCAATAATGGTCGTGAAAAAGTGTACCAAAATTTCAAATGAGGAATTATGAATAAAGTGTCTCAAATATTGGTAATCTTGCATTGTGATAAGAGCAAGAAAGTATCAATAGAAAGAGGCGCTAATGAAGACTCTGGAGGAAATTGTGGAAGTACATTCACTCAAACGACAAGGGTATTCCGATCGACGGATAGCCAGGGATCTTGGTATTCATCGTAAGACCGTCAGGAAGTACCTGGAGAATCCGAACTGGATCCGCAGCACCCACTATAAACGGGCAAGCAAGCTGGATTCTTTCCTGGGCAATATTGAAGCCTGGCTGGAAGATGACATTTTACACACCGCCGCCTGGATATATGACCATCTGGTTACCCTGGGCTTTGATGGCAGTTATGAGATTGTTAAACGTCGGGTAAAGGCTTTGAAAACAGAACACAATCGCCTGGCCTATATCCGTTTTGAGACTGAACCGGGGTTTCAGGCCCAGGTTGATTTTGGTGAGTTCCAAGTGGTAAACGCAGACGACAGTATTGATAAATATTACCTGTTTTCAATGATCCTGGGTTATTCCCGTAAACAATATTCTGAGCTAATCCTAAAGTGTGATCTGCCAACTTTTTTGGATTGTCATATCCGGGCGTTTGATTATTTTGGTGGTGTTCCGCAGGAGATATTATATGACCGGATGAAAAATGTATATATCGGTAAAATCGCTGGCAAGCACACATTCAACACGACGCTGGTTGGCTTTGCTTTGCACTATGGATTTGTTCCGAAAGTGGCACCCGCTTATGCCGCCTGGGTTAAAGGTAAAGTCGAACGTCCGTTTAGTTTTATTCGTGAAGGTTTCTGGCGTGGATACGGTTTTATCAACCTGGAAACCGCTAATCGTGATCTGCAAGCCTGGCTAAAGAAAAAAGATGAACGTGTTCATGGAACCACCCATGAAATAGTGTCCAAAAGATTTAGCCGGGAACAATCCTGTCTTCAAGCATTACCGGTTCTGGTATTTGATACATCCTATCGGATATATCGTAACGTTCACAAAGATTGTACTTTTAGATTTGAAGCAAACCGTTACGTCGTTCCTCATTCTCTGGTAGATCAACAAGTGATCCTGAGGGTAAAAGATAAGACCCTGCGAGTGTTTAGTAATGACCATTTTATTGTGGCTTATCACATTCCGGACAGTAAAGGAGAATTAGTACAGGACAAACGGTTTTATGAGGCCCTGCGTCGTGATAAAGCGATGAATGTTCGAAAATATCATAGCAGTAGCCGCCCGAAAGGACAAGCCCGACGGACGATCAGTCCTTCAAAACCCTGGTACGAAATGGATGTGGAAGTTCGTCCGGTTAGCGTTTATGACCGTGCCTGCAGGGAGGTGGTTTATGAACAATAGTGTAATTCTTGAAAGAGTGGAAGCCAACCTGATCCGTTTACGCTTACCGCGCATCAGCCAGATCCTTCAGCCAGTGATTCAGACTGCCGAAGAAACCCGTAAAAGTCATCTGGCCTTCCTGGATGAATTGCTGGATGAAGAAGTTACCCAAAAAGAACAACGTCGGGTGGAAACAAATCTTAGAATATCCGGTCTGCCATTTGTTAAAACCATTGATGAGTTTGATTTTGCCTTCCAACCCAAACTTGACCGGCAAAAAGTGATGTCCCTGTTCGATCTGACATTTATCCACTATAAACAGAATGTCATCTTCCTCGGGCCTCCCGGAGTCGGTAAAACCCATCTGGCTGTCGCACTAGCCGTAAAAGCCTGTCAGTCCGGGTTCAGCATCTATTCTACCACAATGGAAGACCTGATTAAGAAACTCAGGAAAGACCACGAGTCGGATCGTCAGGGTAAAGCCAGAAGTTATTATAAATCGGCATTGGTAATTGTCGATGAGGTCGGTTATACACCGATTACCAGGGAAGAATGTAATTTGTTTTTCCGGTTTATCGCTAACCGGTATGAGAAAGCCAGTACCATTATTACTTCGAATAAAGCATTTAGCGATTGGACAGAAATGTTCCATGATCCGATCATTGTGACAGCTATTTTAGATCGGTTGCTTCATCATAGTGTTGTGCTGAATATTCGGGGGAAAAGTTTTCGGCTGAAGGAAAAAACTGAAAAGGAGATTCTTGACATGAATGGAAAAAGAACCTAAAGTGGTACACTTTTCACGACCATTTTTGGTACATTTTCTCACGACCCTTGACACTAATGAAAGGTGGTAAACTTTTAAACTGGAATTTTCTTTCTTTGTGGTATACTTTTCAATAGGAATTTACACATATCGGACGTTCCCGTCCGGGAAATGTCGAAAAAACAGTGAAACAGCGTAATTTTGGACCTGAAATTTTGAGAGACACTGAAGAGCAGTATAACAAAATAATGGAATAGATACTTGTTAAGAACCAGAAGAACAGGAGAATTGATTATGAAAATATCAAAAATGGTTTATGTATGGTTGCTGTTAATTGTGCTGTTAATAAGCACGAATCTGATGGCCACCGATTACGTTGTAAGCGGTGCCGGATCATCTAGTGTTAACGGCACATACACAGAAAGCGGCACTTATAGCGGTTACCCACAGTATCGTCTTGGTTCCACAGGTTTTTATATACGCTTTTATAGCGGGCACTGGACAATTTTTAATTATGATTGGTATGAAACGTACTATTACACAGATATTCCGGGTAGTACACCCCCTTCTACCGGGTGGGAAGTTTATGCCGGATCAAGCCCGGCACCATCTGTAATCGGTCCACCAACCTTAACTTACAGCACCGACGCATTTACGGAATCATCTGCTGAAGACGGCACCATAAGCAACAGCATTACAATTATCTATGGTTCGCCGGGAGATGATTATTTTACAGGAAGCAACGGCACTTTTTCCACTTCAAACTACAGCACAACCAACGTTTCCTCGGGTTTAACGGTGGTTATTACCAGGAACAGCAATACAGAATTAAGTGTTTCATTAACGGGAACAGCGTCGAACCATACTAACGTCAGTAATATGGAAATTGCATTTAACAACTCAGCCTTTAATGATGGCAATGCCGCAGCAGTAAGCAATTCAACAAAAAGCGATATTAAGATTAATTTTATCCAGGATTACACCGTTGCCGCCAGCGGTGGGGATTTTACGACCATAGCAGCCGCACTGGCCGCTTCCAACAACGGAGATAGAGTCCAAATATCCGCTGGAACCTACACCGAGAATAATCTATCGATTACCAAGAATATCACTATCACGGGCCAGGGTGCTGGCTCTACGATTGTTCAGGGCGCGTCTTCACAAGGAGATGGCTCAGGCAACTACCGGGTGTTTCTCAACTACGCTATATCAACCCTCGAGAATATCACCGTGCGCTTTGGTGACTATTCAGGCTGGAGTGGAGCCGGAATCTTTAACAGCGGTACCCTGACTGTCAATAATTGCACAATAGCGAATAACAACTGCGTTGGGCATGGCGCTGGAATCTATAACGCCACCCAGGGCTCGTCTTCAAACATAAATAACTCAACAATTTGTAATAATGTCTCCTCCGGGTCAGGCACGGGCACCGCTATCTTTAGTGGCCTCGTCACGACGTGTAATTTAACGAATTCCACAATATTTAATAATGTTGTCACCGGCGGGGCTTATCCGGCAGCATTATACATCTATGGCAATACGTCGGTTTTCACAATTGTTAACTCAACTGTTTACGGAAACGATGGAGGTTTGGTGAGTGAAGCAGGCGGAACATTTGAAGTTAAAAATTCATTATTAGCCGGTAACGATGATTACGATTATCATATTCGAAATACCGGGACACTCACCGACAATGGTTATAATATTGTAAAAATTCAGACAAATGCCGGGAGCCAGAGCGATTGGAAGTTTAATCACGCTACTGATATTCTCTATAATTATAAAGCGGACGGTACTTCCGGGTGGGAATGGACCCAAAATAGCGTGACAATGGTAAATCAGAATTTGAATATTTCTGCCTCGTTAGCAGATAATAACACAACAAAAGGAACGCAGACACTAGCCCTTAGCTCCGGCAGTTTTGCCATCGATGCCGGTACCAGCATCGGCGCTCCGACTACAGATCAGCGTGGTGCAAACAGAAATGGTACTGTGGATATTGGTGCCTACGAATTTTGGGACGACAATGGTTCCCTGCCCGTGGAACTGACGGATTTCGGAGTGGAGTGTCGGAGTAAGGGCGTAATGGTCAAATGGGTCACGGAATCGGAGATTGAAAACCTCGGTTTTATTATTCAAAGAAAATCCACTGTAGGGGCACCCTCTGAATGGATCGAGATATCCTCTTATATTGATAATAAATCCCTCGAAGGCCACGGCTCCACCACCGCAAAGAACGAGTATCAATACACCGACAAGTCTGTTCAGCCAGGCGCGACTTATAAATATCGCCTCGGTGATGTGGATTATATTGGGAAAGTCACTTGGCATAAGACGGTTGAGATTACCGTAAAAACCGGTGATGCACAGATAGCAACGACATTCGGCCTGCAGAAAGCCTATCCGAATCCATTTAATCCTATTACGACAATCGCTTATGAATTGCCACAAACTTCAAATGTCACAGTGAAGATTTTTGATGTCGGCGGTCAACTGGTTGAAACCCTGATTAATCAGCATCAGAATGCCGGGCAGTATGCAATTCAATGGAATGCGTCTGGCTACAATTCAGGAGTATATTTCTATCGGATTGAGGCGGGAAATTTTCAGCAAGTAAGGAAGATGCTGCTGATAAAATAATTTGCCTTCTACCCCACTCCACCGTCAATAAAAACAGGGTTCGTCCTGACCGCCGTCGGCCCCGCGTTAAAAAGCCCACAAGATAGTGGGCTTTTTTGATTGATAAAGTTTGCTGGTTTTTCTTCAAATTGTTCATGCAGACAAAGATTACTTTTCAGTAGATGACTGCGGATTAATCCTGATTTGTATTTTTAATGCCTGAACGCCAGGTGATTTGTTTCTTATTATTAACGTGAGTTCGATATAAGGAATCAATATTTTTCTGGTTAATAAAACCGTTTGCCAGAGGCATCCCTATGGGAGAAACGGTTTTAACAGTAGGTTTTATTGAGATATCCCCCGAATTCTCCAACGGGAGTCCCTGATGGGAAATTTTGGGGGTTACACCTGATTTTTAGAGAATAATCAACTGTTTTAACAGCTTACATTGCTAATCTTCTGAGCATCTTCTTAAATCAAACTCACGTTAAAATAGTGAGATGAAAGGGTTAAAAATTCAGGTTGATAGTACTGATACTACCGGAGGATATCGTGGATCTAAAATGCCTGGGCCATACTGAAATAGATTTTACCTCGATCTTCACCGGGACGGGGACTGAAATTGACGGCATAATCCAGACGGGCCAGACCGATAGGCGAGTTGTATCGAATGCCGACGCCGACGCTGTGACGGATATCGCTAATGGCAACATCTTGGGGTTTATCCCATACATTCCCCAAATCGATAAAGGTTTCCAGACCAAATGATTTGTAAACCGGTTGGCGGAGCTCAATGACATTCCAGACGAACTGATATCTTCCGCCAGACGGAGTCCGGTCAGCGTCAACGGGGCCGGCTAGCTGGTAATCAAAGGCCCGCAGTGCATTGGGTCCACCGGCATAGAAACGCTCATTCAGCGGGATTGCTGGAAATCCCTTCGCGGCATCAATCCAGCCCAAATCCATAAAACTGCCCCAAACTGTTCCTTTTTCTGTTGAGAAGAACTGTTTCAACCGCAGATTTGAGCGAAAAAAGGAGTTGGTGCCGGACATGAAAGATCCCGCTATTTCATTGCTGAATTCAATATAGCTGCCTGTGCTGGTGTTGAAGAGATTGTCACGATTATCGAAAACCAGTGCCAGTTTCAAGGCACGGATATTACTCTTCATGTCTGTGGGTATGTCGGCAATCTTAATCCGGCTTAGCTGGTTGTTTTCATGTCGGTAGCTGATTGTGCTGTTTGAACGATTTAAAAATTTACGCCCGACAGCAATTTGTCCCCCAAGACGCTCAAGATTGTAGCCGGGTTCATTCAAATATTCCCAGGTAGAAATCAAATCGGTACGCCATCGGGTGTGGAAAGTCCAGGGTTCGGTGAAGGACGCCTCAATGCTGCGGTTAATGAAACTGAGACTGGTGGCTAATCCGACTTTCTGGCCTGTTCCGCGCAAATTTGTATAGAGAATTTCGGTTTTTCCGCGGATTTTTTCCACGGTACCGTAACCGATGGAGACGTTGAATTCTCCATAAGTCTTTTCTTTAGATTCGATTAAGATGTCTTTAGTGTCGGGAAGCTTGGTTTCGGTTGTTACTGGTCGGATAAACACGCTCTGGAAGAGGCCGGTGAGGTAAAGCTGGCGCTGGGACCGGAGGAGTTTAGAGTAATTGACAATCTCGCCCTCATTAAAATTCAACTCCCGAAGTACTATGGTTGGTTTGGTTTTTTCCAGTCCAGTAATCGTGATATTACCGATATGATACTGGGTCTTTTCATTAATAATAAAATCGATCAACACCGAATGAGATTGACTATTGATCCGGATGTCCGGATTAATATCGGTATCCAGATAACCGATCTCCGCATATTTTCGGAGAATCGCCAGCGTTGATTTTTCGATTTCTCTGCTTTTAAAGGCATTACCCTCCTTGACTGAAATTATCTTCTGGATATCCTGATCACTAATAACGGCATTGTCAAGAAAGCTGATACCTTCGATGCGCGTCAGTTCGCCTTCATTAATTATAAAATTGATTTTTACGGATTTTTTACTTGAGTCGATATTGACATTATAATCGGTCAGCCGGGCCTCCAGGTATCCGTTCTGCTGGTAGAACAGGGGAATGCCGGCCAGATCGCCCTGAAATAATTCAGTGTTAAAATAGACCGGGGATATCCATGTTGATGGTCTCAAGACAATGATATTATTCAGTTGGCCTGCTTTAAAATGCTTATTGCCCTGATAAGTGACGGATTTAACCTTAAGCCGGTTTTTTTTCAAGGGCGCTCCGTACAGACCGTTCTCAAAAATAAATACGAGTATTATACCGAATATCAGTCGCTTCATCATTTGAACTTCAGTTTATATTTCAAGTCCAGACCGGAGCGTCCCCGCTGATCGGTTTGGCCTTCCAGTGAAAATTTATCATTCAGTTTATAATCCAGTTTAACTTTTTGTTCATTCATATGCCCGACGGCGGTGGAATATGTTACTGACATTCGTTCGGTCAATTTTTTGGAGGCCACCAGTTGCGGTCCCCATGATTTGCCGAAGCTGAACAGATTACCGTCAATCGACATCTCTTCCAGCCCCAGCAAGGTTCCGACTTTCTCAGATGTAAAACTGGAAATCCGCTGGCTGGAATATTCGGTCAGACGTTCCTGGATGGCTGTTCCGACGCCACTACTGCGGGGGTCTAATCCTCGTCCGATTAGTTCTTCGCGGGTGGCCCCAAAAGTCAGCAATGCAATAATATCTGATTTATCCAGAGGCGGTTGAGATTGCAGATTAAAAATAACCTCATCCAGCGGCCCGGTGATGGTGATGGTTACTGTATACGCTTTTTTTGACAACGTCTGGTAACTCTTGATTTCAGATTCTGCGGTAAAATCGATGATCGGATTGATGGTATTAGGATCAATAAAATCGATGACGCCCTGTTTCACTTTGAATTTTCGGTCAAGATAGAGGATATATCCCTCTTCAACTTTCAGGCGACCGGAAATATTGGTTTTTGCGGCAGTTCCGATAATTGCCAGTTCAGGACGCAGCCGAATCCTTGCCAGATTATTATCTATCCAGATATTTTTGCTGTCCCGGATGCGGACATTCATGCGGATATTTTGCATTAATTGCGATGACTCAGTGCCTGGCCGTTGGGAATTCCGGGACATGGCAATCAGTGTTTTAGGCTGGATATTGTATTGAATTTTGGTTTCATCAAATACAATATCGCCGTCCAGATTATAGTAGTTGTTTTCTCGCCGGAGACGCAGGTCTGAGTTTTTTATAGCGACAAGATACTGCTTTTTTCGGCTGATTGAGATATTATTCAATGTCATTTTTACGTCGATATCGCCGATATCCTTTTCCCGATATGCAAAATAACCCGAACCGGCGATGTTGCCCTTGTTCAGTTTAATGGCAAGAGTATCGAGGATGAAGCGGGTTTGTTCAAAACGTAAACTGATCAAGCCGTCAGTAAATGTTTCACTGATTAAAGCAGGTTGAAGACGGATTTCGGATATTCGGGCCTTGCCGTCAATGATGGGATGTAATAGAGGGCCATTGATATTAATCGAGCTGTTGATGTCGCCGTTCATTTGCTGAAATTGTGTTGTAAATGGCTGTAAATAGCTCAGATTGAAATGTGTCACCAGCAGGTTCATACGGATGGCATCAGTGTCGATACGTCCCTTTATGGAAATAGCCGGATTGGTGTTTATCTTTACACTAAGATCAGACGACAAATACGTCCAGTCACGGGAGGCCAAAGTCCCACTCAGATTCAGGACAGCATTCTGGATTGTAGCCTGGCATTCCACCATCCGAATGACCGTGTCTTGCAAGGTGGCTTTCAAGGAAATGGTACTGATGGCCGGTGTTTCCGGGCTGAGTTGAAATGCCCCGTTTTGAAAAACCAGTTCACCATTAATTTTCGGTTGATTCGGAGAACCCTGAATAGCGATAGAAGAGTTCAACACTCCTGAAAGCAGGTAAAATTCAGGCTTGAACTCATTAATGATACCAATATCAAGTTCGTTGATATTCAGACGTGCGTCAATCAGACTTGGTCTCCAATGACCGGTCAATGATGCGATTTCCTGGCTGTTCATAAAAAGGTTCATATCAGAGGTGATTGACTGGTGCTCCGCCAGATCAATGTTACCATTTAGATGATATTCATTGGCCATGTAACGGCCGGCCAATTGGGCTATGTGAATGTTATTATCCTTGATTTGTCCATCGATTTTAATATTTTCAATCGGCGGATGTTGAAAATCGGTTTGAACAACGCCGTTATTGAGATTGAGGTAGCCGGTAAAGCGCGGTTTTGCCTGTGTTCCCTGGATTTGAATTTTCGAGTTCAGAAGACCTTCCAGGCGATAAACCGGGATAAAGGGTTGCAGTATCCCCAAATCCAAATCGGTGATCTCAATGTCGAGATCCGAGTGTTTGGGCATTAGTGTGCCATTTGTATAAAGGATTTTCCGGTCGCGGCTCAGCATTTCAAAATTAAGATTGTAACTTTGACTATCTATCTGGTCAATTCGCCCGGTAATTTGAATCGGCAATTCATCGAGAGACGCCGTAAAGGAATCGATTTTTAGAAATGAATCGCTTGCTGAAACACTCACCTCGACAGAATTCATCAGATGCGGAACATCATTAACCTGAAACAGGCCTTCAGAAATAGATGCGGTCGCTGAAAATTGTGGTGCCGTCAGATCTCCTGAAACATTCAAGTGGGCGTTCATTTTGCCACCGATCTGTTTGAGATCTTTAATCAGTGGCCGAAATTGGGCCAGGTCAAGATTGTTGATTTCAGCAAAACCGTCTATCTGTGTTTTGGAGATGGAAAATTCCGACTTGGCAATGTCTGTGCCGGCGAGCGCGACATTCAGATTCAGGTGAAAATTGTCAAATCGATGTGTATATATTGTGCCTTCTGTATGAATGGGAATTCCATTAATGATTGCATTCAGGGAATGCAGTGTGAAAATACTGTCCTGAAATGTCGTTGCCATCTGTAATGCTTCAAACCGTGGGTACGTAGTATCAATTTCAACACTGGCGTTCCGAATGTCGAAGTTACCGGCAATATGAGGTTGTTTTGGTTTTCCGGAAACAGTCAGGCTGGATATCAATTGCCCCTGAATGTCGGTAATGTTTTGGGTGAAGGATTTTGCCATTGACAGATCAAGACTGTCTACTGAAAGTTGAATATTCAATGTATCTCTTCCGAAATAACCGCCAACATCGACAATTTTCTGATCGGCGAAATTGAACACGGAAGCGATCTGGAATTTACGCCAGCCGAATCGTTGCAAATGACCATTAAAAGAAAAAGGAGTGTTCCGGATAAGGCCGGTGAAATTACGGAAATCGAGAATTGTATCCTGTAGAATGGTTTCAATCTGTATTTCTTCAATTGGTGGAGAACTGTTACTCAATTGAAAAAGGCCGTCGGAAAGGCGAATAAATCCTTTGATGTGAGGTTTCGTATAAGAACCGGACAGATTGATATTGGATGATAAATATCCCTCTGTGATCATTTCTGCGGGTGTAAAACTCTGTAGTAATGCGAGGTCGAATTGATCCATGTTCAGATCAACGTTGATCTTCTTCTTTCGGGAACTTATTGCTGCGGACAGGGTCTCACTTCCGTGTATATTTAACCGCCAGTTGCCCGCGAATTCATCTTTTTTAATTAAATCAAACCGGCCGGTTGATTTGAAGGGTAAATCATTAATGCTGCCACTGAGGTTTTTCAGATCTATCTGCGATTTTTGATATGAAACAGTCAGTAATAAGTTTGTTAAAGATGGAGTAGTTGATGTTGATTGGAATAATCCTTTTTCGACATTTAACCGACCATTAACATCGGGTTCCTGCCATGAACCGGAAATAGAAATATTGCCACTGGCCAGTCCCTTAATAGCATAAATACCCGGCACTAGATTTTGGAAATCCGCCAGGTTAATATCATCGAAACGGGCATTTAAATCGACGGTCTTGGTATTGAATTCACCCTTAATAGTCAAAATCTCTTTGTCGTGAATAGAGATTTGGCTCCTGTTTTGAAGCTGCTTCCAGTTTTGGGTGGTGACGGTTGATTGGATTAAAAATGGGATTTCGGCGTATTTTCCCGATAGATATTCCATCTGAATTTCATCGTTGTTGAGATTTATTTCCAGTTTCAAATCCGTTAATGAGGGCTGGTCTTTCGCCCATTGTACATCGCCCTGTTCCAATGATACCGAACCGTTCCAAACAGGTTTTTTAACTGTACCGGAGACGATAATATCCAGATTTGATCTTCCCCGAATGAAAATATCAGCCGGAATCAGAGGATTGAATTGATTGAGGTTAATATTCGTTGCCGTGAGTTTTCCGTTAAGAGTTGATTTTTTATCGATGGTATATTGCCGGTTTTCATTGAGGATCGGTACATCTGCCGTCAGAAGGATCTTTTCGCCGGGCTTGCAGAGCATCAGTGGATTTAAGACCAGCCGATTTTTATGAAACCTGATATTGGTGGCCACGGTGTCGTATTGCAGCTGTTGGTAATTAAAATCGTGAATTTCTGACCGGAAAAGAATCTCTGGCTGGTCAAGATTGTTCGATAGCCTGAGATTGAAATCCAGAAGTCCGTCCATTTCCGGTATATCCGGCAGGAAAAAATGCATCCGGTTTAAATCAATCCTTGAGCCATTCATTGTTATATCTAAGTCGGTCAACTCTTTCAGATCGGCATTTCCGGTGATAACTCCAAAATTCGGTTCATTCGGTAAAATTGACTGAAGCCGGATCATTAGATTGGTCTGCCTGTTTGGAATTGAGTAAGAACCGTCACATTGGATTTTTACGGAGGGTTTAACCAACGATAAATCTTTAACAAGGACATGCTCATTCTGAAATTCGATCGACATCTGGCCGCTGTCAAATTGATAGTCCGAATAGCCGGGCTTGACCATTTCGACTTCAAGTATTCCCTGAAGTGTCGGAACAGGGCCTTGCAGGTGACCGTGATATGTATACGCACCCTGTAATTGTGTGAGACCAAAAGGCGCCGCGGCGGAATGTATCCGAGGCAGTGAGCCATTAAACTGACTGCTGTTAATTGTTGTTATTTTGTCGAAATACGATACGTCAGCTACCAAATTATCGACGGGGAAGTGTTGATAAATTAGGTTTGAAACAGAAATTGAAGCGTCAATTTTCGGGTTTTTGTAGCTACCGATAATAGAGCCACAGAAGTTTAACTGACCGGAAACATCGGAAATGTTTGCCAGTTGTGCCAGTGGTTCGATTTCATGAATATCAAATGAATAGCGGGCATTTATTTCCTCGGTTGATAGATCAGCGGTAATCGTTCCACGGGTTAAATTGTTTTGAAATTCGGTGTTGAGATGACCATCCTGAAATTGAATGATTACAGCGATATCGGGAACGATTTTATCAATCATTTTCAAATTGCTCAGGCTGATATTCCCGAACGAAGAAATTGAAGCGATGTTTTTTAAAGCGCCGTTTGTGGTAATAGATGCATCTAATCGACCACTTTGAAGGATCGGGTTCTGAAATACTGTTGCCCATATCTGCTGAAGGTTCAAATTCGAGACAGACAATGTCGCCGAATGTTGCCAAAGACTGTCATTGACAATGAAAGCGGTTGCTGTGATTTTGCCGCTGTCCGTTTTCGCAGTGAGTTGCCGGACAATTAAGGAATCCGAAAGATAAGAAGCGTCAAAACGTCCGTCTCTGAATTCGGTCCCTGAAATAGTCAATTGTGGAATAATTGCCTGGATCTCAATTTCCGGTACCGGAAGTTTGCCTTTAGCGCTGATGTTTACATCCATTTCGCCGTAAAAGGGTGATAGTGTTGAATATAGATCTGGAAATGATGTTTTAAGCGATAGTCCTGGATTTCCCCGGATTCTGATTGACGCTTCCAACTCCGGAAGTATCGTTTTCAGTGTGCCAGAAAGAGTCAATTCCGCAGCGATAGTCTGAAATTCCGCTGAAATAACATTCCCGTTTTTGATTTCAGCGTCCATCTGGATATCATTAAAAGTAATGGGTGTTTGCGAAACCTTAATGTCCGACTGACCGGCACGCAGTTGAAGTTGATAGGTGGAATCTGCGGTTTCCTGAAGATGAATAGATGCCTGAGCGAGAATGCCATCCAGGGGAATGGACAGATCATTATATTGGAATAGTGACCGTTCAATGTTGAATTGCTGCAGAGAAACAGTGAATTGGGATTCGATGGTGTCAGGTTCGAGAAGACTATTCAGGTAATCAAAAACAAAGCGGCCGTTGCTGTCTCTTTCAATAAAAAGAGTCATGCTGTCTAGGCTGAGGCTTTTAATATCCAGTGATTTTTTCAGGAGTTTAAAAATATTATAGTGGATATCGGCCTTTTTCAGGTACAGGATTTGCTGATCGATTGATTGATAAATCTGTAAATCTTCAATTTGCAGGCGGCTGAAAAGATTGGTTTCCAAACCACCAATGCTAACTGGGGCTTTCAACAACTGCGACAGTTGTTTTTGGGAAATCCTGAGAATCTGCTTTTCCCCTGCTTTTGAACTGAAATAAGCACCGGCAATCACCAACAGGATAAAAATACTAAAGAAAAATATAGTAATGATTTGGATTGCTTTTTTCACGTATCTTTCGAAGTTGTCAGTATTAATCTACACTACAATCAAGGTAATTAAAAAGAATAAACATATTTAATTTACGATAATTCATGTTATTTACGATATTCGTAATATTTAAAACTATACGTAATTTTATTCTTGACATGTATTATACGGTATTGTAATATATATACGAATAGTGTTTGATATAGTGATTATCGTATATACTCAAGAGGTAAAAATCTTCAATGAAAAAAGAACCCAAAAAGAAAGTACAAATTATTGCTGCGGCGGATAAACTGTTTAGGCGATTCGGTTTCAAGAAGGTGACCGTGGAAGAAATTTGTCAGGTTGCAGGCGCCAGTAAAATGACCTTCTATAAATATTTCCCCAATAAAAACGAACTGATCAAGCATCTCTGGCAAATCATGATCGATGATAGCATGGAAAAATTGAACCAGCTGGAAAAAATGGACACACCATTTACGGAAAAAGTCAATTTAATACTGAAAATGAAAGAAGAAGCCACTGCGAATATGGGGAATCAATATGTACGGGACTATCTTGAAATGGTACCGGAATTGCAGGATTTTTATAATAATATTTTCACGCTAGTGATGCAGAAATTTATGGTGATTATAAAAAATGCTCAGGACAAGGGTGAGGTTCGTAAGTCATTACGACCAGAGTTTTTCCTGGCGGTGGTAAACATGATGATGGAGTTGGCCAAGAATGAACAATTGGCTGGAATTTATCAAAATTATACTGAGTTTGCATTGGAGGTGAACAATTATCTTTATTATGGAATGATGCCAGTGCCGGAAGGGAACGAGCAGTGAAAGTCCGGTTTTGCATTATTCTAATTATTCTTCTGCAGTTTGGATTTGCCGCTGAGCGTGATTTTAAAGGACAATTATCGGTGCAGGGCAGCGGCTGGAACAATGATGGAATATGGGATGGCGGTATAGGCGCTCAATACATTCCGAATTTACGAATTTCAAACCAATTATCACCAATGAGCCTTGTCGATTTTGAAGTGTCTGTATACGGGTATATTAACAAGGAGGCCGGAGAAGCGAGTAATGATTTCCGTCCCTATCGTTTTAATTTAAGGTACGCGACTCAGCAGTCGGAAACCCAGATTGGTCTGCAGAAAATCAATTTCGGCCCGGCGCAACTGCTGCGCTCGCTGATGTGGTTTGACCGACAGAGTCCCACAGATCCCATGAATATTGCCGAAGGAGTCTGGGGCTTGCGCTACCGTTATGGCTTTCTGAACAACGCCAATGTCTGGTTTTGGGGATTGTATGGCAACGAAGATCCCAAAGGCCATGAGTTTTACAGCAGTGCCAATGACAAACCCGAATTCGGCGGGCGGGTTCAGACACCGATACCACTGGGTGAAATGGCACTGACATTTCATTCAAGAACCGCAAAAGGCGGCGGACAGAACTTTCGGGAGAATCGTTTTGCACTGGACGGTCGCTGGGATGTTGTTGTCGGGGCCTGGTTCGAAGCAGTTGTTCAAAACGTCCATGGATCAGGTTCTAATTATTTTACCAAAATGTTGACATTGGGAACGGATTACACATTTGGAATAGGTAACGGGCTTTATGTGCTTGGTGAACATATGATTACACAGACAGCCGATGAGCTTTTATCCTCAAACCGCGAATATCAGATATCAGCATTAATGATTAATTATCCCCTGGGGATGTTTGATAATCTCTCACTGATGGCATTTTATTCCTGGGACACGGAAGACGTTATTCAATATATTGCCTGGCAACGAGCTTACGATAAATTTTCCATAAACATGGCTCTCTTTCACTTTCCCGATACACAATTTTCAACAATCAACGTAACGAACGGCGATTTAGGTGTTCGTTTGATACTTATTTATAATCATTAGAGAGAAAGAATTAACCGCTAAGATCGCAAAGGAAACGCAAAGGACGCAGAGAAGAAATGACAATAAATAAATACAAGCAAACAATTATTAGCGAACTTAGCGATCCCCTTGGCGTCTCTGCGGTAAAAGGAAAATAAATGTCAACAGAAAATGAAATATCAAAAAAGATTGTAGATTGTGTCTATAAAGTCCATTGTGCTTTGGGTCCCGGTTTATTGGAGTCGGCCTATGAAGAATGTTTATATTACGAATTGCATAAAGAAGGTTTAAACGTAGAAAAGCAAAAACCACTTCCATTAATCTATGAAAAAGTAAAACTAGAAGTCGGATATAGAGTTGACTTGTTTGTCGAGCACAAAGTAATTATTGAGATTAAAGCAGTGGAAGCATTGAATGACGTGCACTTGGCACAGATATTAACCTACCTAAAACTATCAGAGTGTAAGATGGGATTGCTGATAAATTTCAATGTTGTATTAATTAAAAATGGAATAAGAAGGGTTGTGAATCATTTGTGAGAGGATTTAACTGCAAAAGACACCAACGAATCGCTAAAAACGCAAAGATGGAATAATTATGTTGGATAAAGATAAAATAAATGCACTTAGCGAACTTTGCGTAAATCTTTGCGTCTTTGCGGTAAAATTAAAAACAACAATTTATTAATAAAAAGGGGATTAAAATGATGAAAAACGGTCAATTGATTACGATTCAGAATTTGATCAAGGATTATCCGGTCGGGCGCGGTTTTTTTCGAGCGCTCAACGACATTAACCTGACCATTAGCGAGGGCGAGTTTACCGGTCTGGTCGGACCAAGTGGCTCAGGAAAAACGACTTTACTGAATATTGTCGGTTCCCTGGATGTACCTACCAAAGGTGAAGTAAATGTATTGGGTCAATCGATTGGTTTTCTGAACGCCCGTCAATCGGCGAACCTGCGGAATCATTCCCTGGGATTCATTTTTCAGACCTATAACCTGTTGCCGGTATACAATGTTTTCGAGAATGTTGAATTGCCGTTACTCTTACTGAAAATTAGTAAAGATGAACGCAGAATCCTGGTTGACCAGGCCCTGGATTGGGTCGGTCTGCATGACAAACGTAAGTCCCGCCCGGCCCAGCTATCCGGCGGTGAATGTCAGCGGGTATCAATAGCCCGGGCAATGGTAAAGTCGCCCAAAATTGTATTGGCCGATGAACCGACGGCGAACTTAGATGCTAAGAATTCTCATAATATCCTTCAGACCATGGAAAAACTGAATAAAGAATTGAAAACGACATTTATCTTCGCTACGCATGATGAAAAAGTTATTCAATACTTGCACCGGAAGATCAGTCTTGATGACGGCAGGGTTGTCAATGACGAACAGATCGTCAAACAATAACCGGGGGAGGATATTATGTTAGCATTAAAATTAGCTTATCGAAATTTAATAGGTGCCCGGTTGCGTACATGGCTCAATGTTTTCGTATTGTCATTGGCCTTTGTGGTCATCATCTGGTTCAAAGGAGTGATTAATGGCTGGGACCAGCAAGCCCGGCGTGACACAATTGACTGGCAAATTGGCGGTGGTCAATACTGGCAGGAAAATTATGATCCCTATGATCCATTCACCATTGATGACAGTCATGGAATATTGTCCGAAGATATTCAACAAGCTATGAATGATGGGAAGATGACGCCGTGTTTGATTAGTCAGGCAACGATGTATCCTGAAGGTCGGATACAAAGTATTTCACTCAGAGGAGTGGAGCCAGACCAGAAAATCATTGATCTACCGACCCAATATTTAAAATATGAAAATGGTGAAATTCCAGCGATTATCGGTACCCGAACCGCTAAAAATAACAAGCTATCTGTCAGCGATTTTGTTACGATTCGCTGGCGCGATGTGAATGGCACATTTGATGCAGATGAAGTCAAGATTGTGCATATTTTCAAAACCGATGTGCCGGTGATGGATCTTGGTATTGTCTGGATACCGCTGAATAAACATCAGGAAATGACCCGCATGCCCGATGAAGCGACGATTCTGACCACTTCAAAGGACGATGGTTTTATCGGCGAATTTTCAGGCTGGAATTTCAAAGACCACTATTTCCTGCTATCCGAAATCCGGGAAATGATCGAGATGAAATCGATTGGCGGTTCGATCTATTTTATCGTGTTGATGTCTCTGGCGATGCTGGCAATTTTTGATACCCAGGTTTTATCGATCTTCCGCCGGCAAAAAGAGATTGGAACCCATATAGCCCTGGGAATGACCCAACGGCAGGTGGTTACGCTTTTCACGGTTGAAGGCGCCATGCATTCGGTTCTGGCGGCGATTCTGGCTGCCATTTATGGTGTACCATTGCTTTGGCTTCAGGCAGTTGTCGGCTGGTCCATGCCTGCCGGAACTGATGATTTTGGGCTAACTATTGCCGAGACCATTTATCCCAGTTATTCACTAACCCTGGTTTTGGGATCAACGGCGATTGTATTAATAACGACTACAATCGTGAGCTATTTACCAGCTCGCCGGATTTCCAAAATGGAGCCCACAGACGCAATAAGGGGGAAAATACAATGATTAAATTCATCATTAAAGGTCTCCTACGTGATCATCATCGCAGTTTGCTCCCCATAATTATGGTGACTATTGGCGTTTTTATCACAGTTTTTTTCCATGCATTCATGGGTGGTTTACTGACGGATATGGTTGATTCGACCGCCCGATTCTCGACCGGTCATGTCAAAGTTATGAGCCGGGCTTATGCTGAAAATTCTGATCAGGTACCAAATGATTTGGCGTTAACCGGTGTCAATGACCTTATGAAAGAGTTAAAGCAGGATTACCCGGAAATGAGTTGGGTAAAACGCATTCAATTTGGCGGCCTGCTGGACATACCTGACGAAAACGGCGAAACCCGGGCCCAGGCCACAGCAGCCGGTATGGGAGTAGATTTGCTGTCACCGGATTCCCCGGAACTAAAAATGCTGAATATTACAAATTCCATTGTATCCGGCCATATGCCAGAAAATCCTGGCGAAATATTAATTAGTGACGACAT
>Ga0268281_1000954_pt1 | contig 18432 bp, 19 predicted proteins | sample saktaG_10_FD_190134 | JGI IMG/M metagenome (GOLD analysis project Ga0268281, IMG submission 190134) | Saline water microbial communities from Sakinaw Lake, British Columbia, Canada - sak_2011_5_24_50m | ecosystem: Environmental > Aquatic > Non-marine Saline and Alkaline > Saline ... | reverse complement strand
TCGCCAGTTATCCAGTTGGCCACGGTCTTGGCATTGGGGTAGGAGCGGGCGCAAGATTCAAAATAGTCAGCCACCGGCCTGTCTGCCGTCAGCACCTCGGCGTCGTAACGGGATAGCCCATACTGCTCCACGAAGCGGCTCCGTCTGGCGTCGGGTAACTCGGGCAACCTGGCCCGGGTTCCCTCCACCCACTCCCGGCTGAGGACGAGGGGCGGCAGGTCTGGCTCCGGGAAGTAGCGGTAGTCGTGGGCGTGTTCCTTGCTGCGCTGGACTACCGTCACTCCCCTGGCCTCGTCCCAACCCATCGTCACCTGCTCGATGCGTCCGCCTGTCTCCAGGATCCTGGCTTGTCGTTCGATCTCGTACTCCAGGGCCAGCTTCACGGAGTGAAAACTGTTGAGATTTTTGACCTCCACCTTGGTGCCAAGCTCAATCCTGCCCCTCGGTCGCAGGGAGATGTTGGCCTCGCAGCGCATGGCCCCCTCTTCCATGTTGCCGGAGTTCACACCCAGGTATCTCACGATGGTGCGCAGCCTGGCTAGATACTGACGGGCCTCCTCAGAAGTGCGAATGTCGGGCCGACTGACTATCTCCATGAGGGGCACGCCGGCGCGATTGAAGTCCACCAGGCTATAACCGCCCAGGTGAACCAGCTTGGCCGTGTCCTCTTCTAAGTGCACCCGTTCGATGCCGATGCGTCTGCTTCCCCCGCCGACCTCGATGTCCAGCCAGCCATCGCGCGAGAGAGGCAGGTCGTACTGGGAGATCTGGTATCCTTTAGGCAGGTCGGGATAGAAATAGTTCTTGCGGTCGAACTTGGAGAACTCAGGTATCTGACAATTGAGGGCCAGGGCCGTCATAACAGTGTACTCCACTGCTTTTTGATTGATGACCGGCAGCATCCCTGGCATCCCCAGACAGACGGGACAGACGTGAGTATTGGGCTCTGCCGCTGCATAGTCCGCGCTGCAGCGGCAGAACATCTTGGATTCGGTCAGCAGTTGGGCGTGAACCTCGATGCCGATGACGGCTTCGTAATCCACGGCGCCCTCCTATGGGTGCAGGTTTGGATTCTCGGTGGGCAATCCCTCGGCCCCGGCCGCATCCAGCAAATCCCCGTCGGCGGCGACGAAAGTGAGGGGCAGCAGTTGCCTTTGGAGCAACTCTGCGTTCATGGCAAGGGCTGTCGCCAAGTGAACAGCGTCGTAGCCACGCAGGTAATGACTCTGCGTCAGATCAACGGCACGGTCAATAATCGTCCTTTCGGTGGCCACTAAGCGATAGCGTTCAGCACAATCGCCGATGAAAAGATCTAGGTAGCTCAACCGCTCCTCAGCCGAGATCCTACCGCCCCGTGTTGCTCGGGCGAAGGCAGACGCAACCTCAGCCAAGGTAATCTCGGCCATGATCAAAGTGTTTTCCTCATTGCTGCACAAGGCTTGCACCCAAGCACTGCCCATCTCCGAGACATAACGCTTGACAACGGCGCTGGCATCCAGGTAGTAGGTTGGCATCTAGCGCTCTCCTCGGCCTTGGATGACGATCTCACTGAGCGGGGGGGTGAAAGTCTTTTTGGCTAACTCCTGGCGTATCCTCTCCCGCTCGCTGGGATCCAGACAACGCACGTACTTCTCCTGCAGGTCTGGGCTTAAAGGGCGGATGAATCCAGAATCCTCTAAGGCCTGAACGACCCGCGCTCGCTCACTCTTGACCTCTGGAGTCAGCTCTTTCTGCAGGATACCCAGCGCCACCTTCTGTGGTTCTTCTCCTCTATCCACGGCTCGCCTTTGCAAGAGGGCCAACAGATCCTTTGGCAGTTCCAATGTTAAGACGTCCATGGTTCTTACCTCCCATACCTTTCGGCTTTCAGAGCAGCATCTCCAACGGTTTGCACTCCAACCCGTGGGCGCTGGCGACTCCATCACAAGTGACATTGCTTTTATAGACGTTTACCCCTTTAGCCAGGGCAGCGTTACTATGCACAGCCTCGACGAAACCCAGGTTGGCCAGCCGAAGAGCGTAGGGCAAGGTGGCGTTGGTCAAAGCGTAGGTCGAGGTGCGTGGTACGGCGCCAGGCATGTTGGTGACGCAATAGTGGATCACCCCTTCTTCGACGTAGATGGGGTCGGTGTGGGTGGTGGGACGGGATGTCTCGATGCAGCCGCCCTGGTCAATGGCCACGTCAACGATCACGCTGCCCGGGCTCATGTTCCTCACCATCTCCCGCGTGACCACGTGAGGCGCCCGTGCACCAGCCACGAGCACCGCCCCGATCACGGCGTCGGCGCGCTTGACAGCCTCGGCGACGTTGTGAGGGTTCGAGCTCAGGGTGACGAGATTGCCGTGAAATATCTCGCTCAGGTGACGGAGCCTATCTGTCCTGAGATCAATAGCGGTGACGCTGGCTCCCATGCCGAGAGCCATCTCCACCGCATTCTTCCCCACAGTGCCAACCCCGATGACGACCACAGTGCAGGGGGGGACGCCAGGCACTCCACCCAGCAGTTTGCCCCGTCCGCCGCTGGGCTTTTCCAGACAATGGGCAGCTACCTGTACTGACATCCTGCCGGCTACTTCGCTCATGGGCTCTAGCAAGGGCAGCTCGCCGTTCGGCAACCCAACTGTCTCGTAGGCCACGGCCGTCACCCTCTTCTCCATCAGAAGCCTGGTCAAACCCTCCAACTTCGGGTTGGCGAGGTGAAGATATGTAAACAGCAACAAATTCTCACGGAAGAACCGGAATTCTGGCTCGATAGGCTCCTTGACCTTGAGCACCATCTCGGCTTCCCAGGCATCAGCGGCGGTGGGCACAATCTTCGCCCCGGCCTGCCTGTACTCCTCGTCAGAGAAGCTGCTCCCCTCGCCAGCGCCCTTCTCGATGAAAACCTTGTGTCCCGCCTTGACCAGCATGTCCACCCCGGCAGGTGTGGCTCCGACTCTGTTCTCGGCTGTCTTGATCTCCTTCGATACTCCGACGATCATCGTTGATCCTCCTTAAAGTGGACTTTGATTTGAACTTTCAATATGGACTCCCCTGAAAAAAGCCAGCTCTGAGGCCCGACCCCGGGCTGATTTCCGCGCCCGGGAACGGTTGCGGGAGCGTTTTTAAGTAGATCCAGCTTTTATCTTTGGACTTTAAGCCAGCCTGGCTAGCAATATGCCGATCTCGTAGAGGAGTATTAGCGGCACCATTACCAGTATCATGTTGAAAGGATCAGGGGTAGGGGTGATGATGGCAGCCAGGACAGCTATGACCAGAATGGCGTATTTGCGATTGCGGGAAAGTGTCGCGGGAGTGACGATGCCTAACTTGGCCAAAAAGAAGATCAAAAGCGGCGTCTCGAAGCTTAGGCCTACCCCGATAAGGAGAGAGGTAATGAAAGAGATGTATTTGTCTACAAACCAATTGGGCTGGATGATGTCGCCTAGAAAGCCTTTGAGGAAGGGTATAGCCGTTGGCACCATGACGAAGTAGGCGAAAGCTACACCCACCACGAAAGAGAGGGTCGCACCAGGCAGGACAAAGTAGAGGTATCTTTTCTCCTGTGGTGCTAGTCCCGGAGCGATAAAGCTTATCAACTGGTAAACGAGGACGGGCATGGCCAGCGCCACACCGCTGATGAGAGCCACTTTAGTGAAGACAACGATGTTCGTGGTGGGGGACGAACTCACAGGCGAGGTTTCTCCCATGGGAGCGATGAGGATTTCCAGAAACTTCCTGGCGAAGACGAAGCTGAACAGAGTAGTGATGGTCAAAGCAATGACCGACTTTATCAGCCGGTCTCGCAGTTCCTCCAGATGTTCGATGATGGTCAATTGTCTCTCTTCAGCCATTAAGCCTGATCCCCCTGGGCTGGTTTCTCAGAGACGTTTTGGCCTGCGATTTTCTTAGCCTCATTCTCCTTGGGGTCGAGGGAGACAGTAAGCTCTCGCGTTATCTCCTCCGTGAAGTCCTGTGATATTTTCCTTACGTCGCTGACGATTTCGCCGAGGCTCTGGATTGGTTTCTCAGAAACGCTCTGGCCCGCGGTTTTCTCGGCCTCGTTCTCTTTGGCATCGGAGGAGGCATTCATCTCTCGCATCATATCCACGGTGAACTCTTGTGACATCTTCCTTACGTCGCTGACGATTTTGCCGAGGCTCTGGGCTATCTCCGGCAATCGGCGCGGCCCGACGACGATCAGAGCAATGGCAAAGATAAGCAGCAATTCAGCGGTGCCAATGTTGAAGAAATTCATCTCTCACCTTGATTCTACAGGTACTGTTGGCGCTCCCTCCCAGTGGCTTGAGCCAACCCCTTTGGACACGATGGCCCCCAGCACGCCGTTCACAAAACGCCCTGAGCTATCGCTGCCGAACAACTTGGCCAGTTCCACGGCTTCGTTGATGGCCACTTTCACCGGGGTGTTTCCCCCGACAACGAACTCGAAAATGGCCATGCGCAGGATGTTTCTGTCTATGACAGATACCTGATCCAGGGGCCATTCGGGGGCATTGTCCTGGATCAGGGCATCCAAATCCGCCCGGTGCTCAATGATGCCCTGCACCAGAGTGCAGGCGAAATCGCGCCCAGCCTGGGGAAGGGGTTTATAGGCCAGACGCTGTTGCAGCACCACTTCGGGATCGTGATCAGTGATGTCAATCTCATACAAAGCCTGCAAGGCCACAATTCGAGCGCGATGTCGGACTTTCACTACTGGTATCCCGTTCTGCTCTTTTGTTAATCTTCGCTAAGCGGAATCTCCACATCCTGGATGTGGATGTTGATCTCTTTGACTTCCATGCCCACCATGTCATGGATAGCACGACTCACTTCGGTCTGAATCTCTTGACTCAACTTCAGCACATCCACGTCTTGCTCAACGACGATGTACAGATCTACGCTGACGGTGTTGTCTTCGACCTCTATCCTGACCCCATCGCCCGGCCCTCTGCGTCGCAACAAGCGCCCCATGCTATCCGTCCAGCCAGCGCTCATCCTCACCACTCCGGGCGTGGAGAGGGTGGCAAGTCTGGCGATGGTAACCAGAACACCGGGAGCGATGATCACCTTTCCCAATTTCTCTTCCACTTTAGCATCTCCTTCGCGCTTTCGCCGCTATCCCATCATGGCCAGGCCGCCGTCAACACGCAACACCACGCCGGTGATATAACTGGCCTCGTCGGAGACCAGGAAAGCCACGGCGTTGGCGATTTCCTCGGAAGTACCGGGCCGTCCCAGCGGCGTCATCTCAATGACCTTCTCGACTAGCTCCAGGGGCAGAGTCGCCGTCAGGTCGGTGGGGATGTAGCCGGGGGCCACGGCGTTGACGGTGATGCTGCGCGAGCCGACCTCCTTAGCTACAGCCTTGGTGAAGCCCACCAACCCCGCCTTGGCAGCGGAGTAGTTAGCTTGGCCGGGGTTGCCCGCCAGGCCCGCGACGGAGGTGATGTTGACGATACGGCCATAGCGCTGTTTCATCATGGGCCGGATGGCGGCCTTAGTGCAGTTAAAGGCTCCTTTGAGGTTGGTGTTGATGACCAGGCTCCAGTCCTCCTCCGACATGCGTGCCAGCAGCGTGTCGCGGGTGGTGCCAGCGTTATTCACCAGGATATCCAACCCGCCATAAGTCGTCTGAGCTGCCCTGATGAGTCTCTTCGCATCGTCAGCATCTCCGACATCGGCCTGGACGGCGATAGCCTGGCCGCCCTGGGCTTCGATGGCCTCCACGACCTCCCGAGCCGCCTCGGCATTACTGCGATAATTGACCACCACCTTGGCTCCCAAGCTGGCCAATTTGAGAGCGATGGCCCGTCCGATGCCCCGCGAGGAGCCGGTGACGACAGCGACTTTATCTTGTAAGCTCATCTTTCTCTCCCTCTCGCCAAAGCCTCCACCCCCACCACGTCTCCCACATTCACCGTCCGCACGCTTTTGTCAATGCGCCCGATCAATCCCGTCAGCACGTTCTTGGGGCCGATTTCCACGAAGGTTGTGACTCCCTGAGCGATCATGTGCTGGATTGACTCCACCCACCGTACCGTCGAGGTGAGCTGCTCGACCAGCTCCTTCCTGATCTCCACCACGGTAGTAACGGGTGCGGCAGTGACGTTGGCCACGACCGGAACCCGGAGCTGGTGAAAATCAACCTGGGTCACTGTGCTGGCGAAAGCCTCAGCGGCGGCTTGCATTAACGGCGAATGGGAGGCTATGCTGACAGCCAGCGGGATGACCCGCCTCGCCCCTCGCTCCCTGGCCAGATCCATGGCTCGCCCCAGGGCCTCCTTGTGACCGGAGATGACGATCTGACCGGGCGAGTTGTAGTTAGCCAACTGAACGACCCCACCAGTTTCCTGGCTGGACCTCTGACAGATTTCGTCCAGGGCCTCCGCTCCCAAGCCCAGCACGGCGGCCATGCCGCCGGGATTATGCTCCCCCGCTTCCTTCATCACGCGGCCGCGCTCCCGCACCAGTCTCAGGCCAGCGGCGAAATCGAGGGTCCCGGCGGCTACCAGGGCGGTGTATTCGCCCATGCTGTGGCCAGCCACAAAAGCGGGAAAAAGGTTCCAGGTTCCAGGTTCCAGGTTCTCTCGGCCTTTTCCTTGTACCTTATACCTTATATCTAATGCCTTGAAACAGGCCCCGCTCATCGCGAGAATGGCTGGCTGGGTGTTGATAGTGTCGTCGAGTGCCTCCTTCGGCCCCTCGAAGCAGAGCCTGGAGAGAGAAAAGCCCATGATTGCATCGGCTTCGTCGAAGAGGGCTTTTGCTTCGGCATAAGTTTCGTACAGATCCCGGCCCATGCCCACGTACTGCGAGCCCTGGCCGGGGAAGACGAAGGCGATTTGTTCCATCATTATTCAAACCAGGATTATCTCTAGCGCCCGCTCATCAATGATAAAATCCTCGGTGGCCGGATCGAGTTTTATCTTCCACCTTTGAAGGAAATCTGCCCCAATGATCACCTCGTAAGGAAGATTTGGGACCACCAAAAACATGTGGGCGAGGAAATGGCCTTTTATATCCACTCGAAGATCAGTCGTATGCTCTGCTTTGATAGTGGTTTCGTTGCCAAGTGTGAAGATGAACGGAGTCGGCCACTTTAGAATTTGGGACAGCTCTTTAGCCACATCCTTCTTCACAAAGCAAGCCGATGCCCCGGTATCGAACAGGACTTCGCAATCTTTCCTGCTAACACTACCGGCGACCTCCAGTCTATGCCTGATGAGACCCATGAATCACCTCCCCAGGGGCTTTCTCCAGCCTAACTCACAACCCCCTGCAACTGGCCGATGATCTCCTCCGCCTCGGCGACGATGCGCTCAATGAGTTCCTTGACAGGGACAATGTCGTTGACCATCCCCGCGATCTGACCAGCCATGACCGAGCCGTTTGTCATGTCTCCCTCGACGGCGGCCAGCCTCAGCTTCCCTGTGCCGAACTCGATGATCTCCGCCTCTGTGATGCCACGCCTTTCCAACTCCTCGAACTGGTACACCATGGGGTTCTTGAGGGCGCGAACAGGATGGCCCAGGCTGTGTCCCGTGGTCATAGTGGAGCGATCCCTGGCCTTGAGGATCGCCCGCTTGTAATTCTCGTGAGCGGTGCACTCGGTGGTGCAGATGAAGCGGGTGCCCATCTGGATGCCCTGGGCGCCTAAGGCCAAGGCCGCCACCAAGCCCCGTCCGTCAGCGAAGCCGCCGGCAGCGATGATCGGAACGTCCACCGCACTCGCTACCTGGGGCACCAGAGGCAGGGTAGCTATGTCGCCGATGTGACCGCCCGATTCCATCCCTTCAGCTATCAGGGCGTATGCCCCCTGGCGCGCCAGGCGTTTGGCCAGAGGCACCGAGGCGATGACGGGAATGACGGTCACGCCTCCCTCCTTGAGGCGAGTCAGGTGGTCTCCTGGCCTCCAGGCCCCGATGACCACGATTCTCACCCCCTCCCCAATGCAAAGGTCCACGATCTCATCAGCGTACTCGGAGACGGCCAGAGGGATGTTCAGCCCGAACGGTTTGTCGGTCAGCTCCCTGGCCAAACGGATCTCCCGTGCGACCTCCTCAGTAGGGGCATTGCCTCCGCCGATGATGCCCAGGCCCCCGGCATTAGAAACGGCGGCGGCGAGTTCGGCCGTGCCCACCCAGGCCATGCCTCCCTGCACGATGGGGTACCTGATGCCTAACAAATCGCAAAGGGGTGTTCTGATCATTCTTGCCTCCCAGGTGAATTGTCTATACCTGACAGGTTTCTCAAAACCTGTCGGATCTCAGGCGCGGCTATTCGGACTTCTTTTTCTTCTCTTTGATCTCAATAACCTCGACGCCTCGATAACTGCCGCAGGATGGGCAGACCTGGTGGGGCAATCGAAGCTCGTGACACTGCGGGCAAGAGACCAGATCCGGCGGCTTCAGGGCGTGATGCGCGCGCCTCTTATTCCGACGTGTCTTGGATATCTTTCTCTTAGGTAGTGCTCCCATTTCTTCTTCACTCTCCTTCCATAGTTGGTAAGTGAAACGTGGTCCGTGAAACGTGAACAGCCGTTCTTACGTTTCACGCCTCACGTTTCACATTTTTGATCAGGGCATCACTATTATAGCCAGAGTAGCCATTGTGTCAAGAAGCCGCCCCGGCCTCTTTTCCCCTCGCCGCGCCTTCTGGCTCCGCTTCACCCTCTCCCACGACTCTGATGCCATTTTGCACAGTGGTCAACAGACCGCCCAACTGGGACTCCAGGCGGCTCAGAGCGCTGATGACATAGTCGTCGGCATCGGCTTTGATTTTACCCGCCTCCTGCTGGGCCCGCTCAATGATGATTTGAGCCCGGGTTTCGGCCCCCCTGACGATCTCTTGCTCGCCCAACTCCTCTTTCGCCTGTTCTCTGGCTAGGGCCACGATGCGTTCCGCCTCCTCGTGGGCCTGGGCAATGATCCGCTCCCTCTCCCGTTCGGTCTTCTTGGCTTGCCTGACCTCTTCAGGGATGCGCGAGCGCATCTCGTTGATGATGTCGAAGCACTCTTCTTCATCAATAACGACCTTTGAGGTGAGAGGAATCCGCCAGCCCTCGGTAAGCCTTGCTTCCAACTCGTCAATCAAATAAAGAATGTCCATTTGATTACCTCCTTTGCAATTCCCGCTCGGCGGGAGCTTACTTAGATGAGTAGCAAGTTTCAGTGGATCCAAATTCTGAAGCAGAGAGGGCTTCCACGCCGTTCGGCTGAGCTCACGACGAAGCCTGCGGATCGGCGGCCCTTCGGCAGAGTTTACACTGAGCACAGCCGAAGTGCTCAGGACAGGCGTGGGAGCCGCCTCTGCTGGCGGCTCGTAATCTACTGAGCTTCAGTCTCGCAAAGAGACTATCTGCACCTTGTCATTTCCTTTCTTTCCCAACCCCTCGAACTTCCGCTTGAGAGCGGACACGACATGGGTAGGCACCATATTGTCTATGCAGCCGCCGGCCATAGACACTTCTTTCACCACGCTGGAGCTTAAAAAGGAGTACTCCTGGCTGGTCATCAAGCAGACAGTATCAATGTCCGGAATCAGCTTTCTATTGGTCAATGCTAGTTGGAACTCCCATTCGAAATCGGAGAGCACCCTCAGGCCACGGACCATAACCTGGGCCCCTCTTTGGCGGGCGAAATCCACTGTCAGACAATCGTAGCTCTCGACACTGACATTGGGGAGATGTTTCAGAGCCTGGCGGGTCATGGCCAGTCGCTCCTCGGTAGAGAAGAGGAGTCTCTTCAAAGGGCGAGCGTACACCGCAGCGATCAGTTCATCGAAGATAGCGGCCGCCCTCGTCGCTATGTCAATGTGACCATTGGTGATGGGATCGAAGGTAGCGGGATAGATAGCGGTAGTCATAGAAACCCCCATTGAATTATCGGGTATTGGAGGTTGGAGATTTGGTTGCTTAGCTAAGGTCTCCCTCGCCGTGCCAGAACTCCTGCACCCTACGAGCCAAAAGGCGATGCTCCGGCTCGCTCAAGTCCGGGTCCTCTCTGAAGAGGGCCTGGGCCTCGGTGCGGGCCTGCTCCAGAATCCTCATGTCGCCAAGCCCGGCCAGCTTGAGATCGGGCAGGCCGCTCTGGCGGGTGCCGAAGAACTCGCCGGGGCCTCTCAACTCCAGGTCCTTCTCGGCCAGGGCAAAGCCATCCTGGGTGCTCTCGATGGCTCGCAGGCGTTCTTGCGCTTGTGGGGTTGGGGAGTCGGAGAGGAGCAGGCAATAGGATTGATGCTCGCTCCGACCAACCCGACCCCGGAACTGATGCAACTGGGCCAGGCCGAAACGGTTGGCCCCTTCCACCAGCATGGCGGTGGCATTTGGTACATCTATGCCCACCTCCACCACCGAGGTGGAGACCAGGATGTCCAGCTCACCGCGCTGGAAGGCCGCCATGACCGTCTCTTTCTCGTCACTCTTCAGGCGACCGTGGAGAAGGCCCAGCTTCAAATCGGGGAAGGTCGCCTTTTGAAGCCGCTCATACTCTTCCACAGCAGCTTTGGCTTCGATCTTCTCCGATTCCTCCACCAGAGGGCAGATGACAAAAGCCTGGTGACCCTTCTCGATCTGACCGCGCAGGAAACTGTAGGCCCGCTCCCGCTCTCGCGGCATGAGCCAGTGGGTCTTTATCTCCCGCCGACCAGGAGGCAGTTCGTCAATAACCGAAATGTCCAGATCTCCATAGATGGTCAAGGCCAAGCTGCGGGGGATCGGGGTCGCGCTCATGACCAGGACGTGCGGACACACAGCCCTCCCTTCCATCCCCTCCAACTTGGGGGGAAAAGAGGGGGGGCGTGCCTCCGCGATTCCTTTCTGGCGCAAGGCCGCCCGCTGGGCCACCCCGAAGCGATGCTGCTCATCAATGACGGCCAGGCCCAGGTCGCTGAACTCCACCCCCTCCTGGATCAGGGCATGGGTACCAACGAGAATGTCGGCTTCTCCAGCAGCGGCCTCCTCATGGATCTGCTTCTTTTCCAGTGATGTCAGGCTACCAATGAGGAGACGGACCTTGGCTGGATATTGGATATTCGATATTGGGTATTGGATATTTGCTAATAGCTCGGTAATGGTTTCGTAGTGCTGCTCGGCCAGGATTTCGGTCGGGGCCATGATCACGGCCTGACAGCCATCGGCCACAGTCAAGAACATAGCCGCTGCCGCTACCACCGTCTTGCCCGAGCCGACGTCGCCCTGGAGGAGGCGGCTCATGGGGTAGGGCTGACGCAGGTCGCTGACGATCTCTCGTAGCGCACGCTGTTGAGCTTTGGTCAGGCTGAAAGGCAACGACTGGAGGAAGGAGCTGAGCAACCCTTCATCAATAACCAGCGGCCTGCCTGGCTCAGATCGCCAGAGATGTCGCTGGCGCTGCACTCCCAACTGGATCAGGAAGAACTCGTCGAAGCTGAGGCGATGCCGAGCCAGCTTGAGACTCTCTTCACTCTCAGGAAAGTGGATTTGAGCGATGGCCGTCTCCAGGTCTACCAGGCCGGCCCTCTCGCGTAAACCGGCGGGTAGATGATCAGGAAGGCGCTTAGACCAATAATCCACCGTTTTTTTCATCAGGCGGCGCAGCCAGCGAGCGCTCAACCCTTTGGTGAGGGGGTAGACGGGCACCAGGCGGGCAGTGTGGATCAGCTCTCCGTCCAGGGGCTCCCATTCCGGCGATTGAAAGACCAGGCGGCCCAGGTATTCGTCAACCTTGCCGCTGAGGACGATCTTACTGCCAGCAGACAAGCGCCTGGCCAGGTAGGGCTGGTTGAACCAGGTGGCTTGAATGGTGCCCGTGCCATCGGAGATGATGCTGGTGACGATGATCCCTCCCTTGCGGGTTTCGCGGGCCTTAGTTTGCCAAACAGCTCCAATGAGGGTCACCTCGTCGCCATACTCTAACTGGTTGACCGTCTTCAGGGAGCTGAAGTCGTTGTAGCGGTGGGGGAAGAGATACAGAAGATCGTGGATGGTCTCCACTCCCAGCCGCTTGAACCGCTGGGCGTGGCTGGGGCCAATGCCCACCAGGGTGGTGACAGGTGAGTTCAGGCCGGAGCGTTCGCGGGACGGCTCCTCCTGCTCCTTTTTTGGAGCAACCGCCTCTTCTTTTTCGGGCGGCTCTTCTTTCACCTTCCTCGGCCTCTGACCCAGCCTGGCCAGTATCTCCTCAACGGCCCTCGTTCGCGCCGCCCCGTGATCCTCCAAAGTTGGATAGCTCTGGAGCAGGGCGACGACCTCTTCCACCAGGCGAGCGTGCTCCAGGCCCTCAGCCTCTTGGCGAGCCTCCTCGCGCCAGAAGGGGGCGAACTTCTCCAACCCGCCAATGACCGCCCGGTTGTGGTATCCCTGTTCTTTTTCTAGTGTCAATATCTTGGCTAGCTTCTCAAAGGCCAGTGTCATGAAACCTCCGTCACCAATTATACCACACCTCTCTCTGTCCACCAAACTTACCCTCTCGAATCCTTCCTGAGGGTCCCTCGTAAACGATCACCCCTAAGCCATCAGGCCCGACGTGGCAGGCCAGTACGGGGCCGTAGACCAGGATGGGGGGTTTCACCTTGGGGAAGATCACCTCCAGACGCTCGATCAGCATCTTGGTCTCCTCAATAGGATCAGGGGTGCTCTGTATAATAGCCATCTGCTCGATTTGGGAGAATTCGCCCACGAACTCGAAAAGCTTGTCCACCGCGCCCTCGCTGTCGCGCACCTTCTCCAGGGGGATTATCTCACCGTCTTCGATAGTCAAGAAGGGCTTGATGTTCAGCATAGCGCCCAGCAGGGCCTGGGCCTGGCCAATGCGCCCGTCTCTTTCGAGATACTTAAGAGTCCCTGCCAGGAAAGCGATGTAGATACGCGGAATCATGCCGCGTATCAGAAACTCGATCTCCTCCAGAGACTGGCCCTGGGCGGCAGCCTGGGCTGCGGCGGTGGCCAGTATCCCTAAACCCAATGAGGTGGTGAGGGAGTCAACGACAGCGATCTCGCAACGCCCCAGAAAGGCCTGGGTTGCAACAGCAGCTCGGTCGCAAGTCTTACTCAGCTTACTGGAGAGGTGAATGGACATGATCTGGTCCGTGGTTTTGCTTAGTTCAGTGTAGACGGCCAGGAAATCTCCCACCGAGGGAGGAAGGGCCATCGGCATGGTGGAACTGCGGGCCAGCTTTTGGAAGAATTCCTCAGCCGTGATGTCCACGCCCTCTTGGAAGGTTTCATCGTCGAGGCGAACCGCGAGGGGGACGACGGTAATCCCCAGCGTCTTGACCACGCTCGCTTCCAGGTATGCGGTACTGTCAGTCACAATTTTCACTCTTCCCATTTCATCCCTCCATTTCTTACTCGAACTCAAATCCCTTCTCAGCGAAAAGCTTAAAGCAAACGCCCGCCACCTCAGCATCATAGAGGATGCCTTTGTTCTGGGCGATTTCCTCTATGACAACGAATTCCAGGGTTCATCGAATCAGATTCGGTGAATCCCCCAGACCTGTACTGAGCCTGTCGAAGTATTCGCTGTCATATCCTCGCGATTTCGCCCTCAGATGCCACCTGCGGCAACCTCACCGTGAACGTGCTCCCCTTCCCCACTTTACTTATTACCTCGATGCTCCCCCCATTGGCCTCCACCAGGCTCTTTGACACGGCCAGCCCCAGCCCGATGCCTCGCGTCCTGGTGGTGAACAGCGGCTCGAAAAGCTTGGCCATGTTCTCCGGGGGGATGCCGCAGCCAGTGTCGGCTACCGAGAGAGACACCTGACCCCCCTCGGCCTGCGCGCTGATGGTCAGATTGCCCCCCTCTTTCATCGCCTGGTAAGCGTTGGTGACCAAGTTGCCCAACACTTGCCCCGTCTGCTGGGGGTCTACGAACACCGGGGGCAGGTCGGGGGCGATCTCGGTGATCACCTCCACGTTCTCAAGCGGAGGCCGTTTCTTCAACACCTCGGCCACCAATTCGGAGACCGCTACCTCCTCCCTGTCTGGCAACCTGGTGCGCGAGAAGTCCAGCAGGCCGGAGATGATCTTGGTCGAATTGCGGACTTCTTCGGAGATCATCTCCAGGGACTCCTTGGTGGACTCGTCGGCATCGGTGAGAACCGTCTGGAGGAAATACACCGCGTTAGAGATCACCCCCAGGGGGTTGCGCAGTTCGTGGCCCACGCCGCCGGCCAGTTGACCCAGAATGACCAACTTCTCCCGGCGGATCAGTTGCTCCTGGGCATCTCGCAGTTCTTGAGTGCGCTCCTCCACCATCTCTTCCAGCCGCTCGGAGTACTCTTGCAGCCTCTCCTCCGCCCGCTTGCGCTCGGTGATGTCACGGCCCAGGCCAACGAACCCGGCAATCTCGCCTTGAGCGTCCCGCAGAGGCACCTTGGTCGTTGAAACCCACCTGTTTTCCTCCTCTTTGCTTGCGTCTATGGTGGGACCTTCGTAATCGCGCAACCCTTGTTCGGACCGGATGACCTCCTGTTCCGCAGCATAGTATCGCGCCGCCAGCTCGTGCGGGAAGAGGTCGAAATCCGACTTTCCAATAACCTCGTCAGGAGACGAAAATCCCATCTGGCGCGCCACCGCCACGTTGGCTACGACAAACCGACCTTCGACGTCCTTTACATAGATATAGTCCGGCAGGTTGTTTATCAGCATGTGCAGGAGATTGCGCTCTTCCATCACCGCCTCCTCCGCCCGCCTGCGCTCCTCCTCCAATTCCATGCTGTGCAGGGCGAAGGCGATGTCTGCGGCGACTCCTTGGAACAAAGATCTCTCTTCCTCGTCTGCGGCGAGATGGGCCGGGATAGAGATGGACAACAGGCCATAGACCTTTCCGCCGTGCTCCAGCCGGACGGTCATCGCTCCCCGACCAGCGTAATTCGCCGCCAGAGGGCAGTCGGCGCAGGCCGAAGGCGGGTCCTCGGTGACGACAACCTCCGCTTGCGCCAGCGCGCTCCGCCCGCAAACGGTCAACTTGCCGTGCTTCAATCGCCTGGCCAGAGGCAAGAACTGCTCGCCCAACCCGGCCTCGGCCGTGGTCACCAACTCCCTGGATTCATCCAACAGAGCGATCCAGGCATTATCGTAGCCACGGGTCTCGATAAGGCTCTCGCAAATGCCTTGCAGTAGACAATCGGGATCTTTTCCCCTGGTGATGAGCTGGTTGACGTTGCGGATAGCCCGCAGCACGAGGTTCAGGTGCTCTAGCTTCTCCTCTGCCCGCTTGCGTCCGGTGTCCGCCACTTCCAATTCGGCGACCCGTTGGCGCAGTTCCGCCAATTCGTTTATCAATTGCTCTTTTGCCTTACGTTCCTCTTCCATCTTGCGCACCTCCTGAAACAGGCAGCGCTTTCACCTGACTGAAGCCTTGCTGAGGGAATATCCCGAGCGTGCGACACGCGATGCTACTCCGCCGACACGATGTAGTGATAGTGAGGCTGCCCGCCGTCTACCAGCTCCACCTCTTGGTCTGAGTAGCCGGCCCGGATCTCATCGGCCAACTTCTGAGCCTCTGCGCCAGCGATGTCCTGGCCGTAGTAGATGGTGATTATCTCCTGTTCATCGGCCTGCATCTGGCGCAGCATCTCTTGGACGACCTCCTCCAGGGTGCTGCCAGAGGCGGTCAGATCCCCATCCAAAAGTCCGATGAGCTCTCCCTCCTCCACGCAGACGCCGTTGATTTGAGCGGCGCGGGTGGCAGTGGTGATCTCGGCGGTCTGAACGCTGTGGGCTGCCTGTTCCATCACCTGGGTGTTGGTCTCCAGATCCGCCTGATAGTTGAAAGCCAAAACCGCGCTGACGCCCTGGGGGATGGTCTTGGTGGGCACAACGGCCACCTCTTTCTGGGAAAGCTCCCTCGTCTGTCGCGCCGCCATGATAACGTTGACGTTGTTGGGCAAGACGATGACCTTCTCGGCGCCTAAGCCCTCGATGGCTTTCAATATTTCCTGAGTGCTGGGGTTCATGGTCGGGCCGCCGGGCACCACCGCACTAACTCCCAGGCTCTCGAACACGCGGGCCAGCCCCGCGCCGGGAGCGACGACCACGATGGCCGTGTCGCCCAATTCCTCGGCCAGCGGCGGAAGCGGCGGGTGCCCAGGTATGGTTGCTCCTCCGTGGCGGACGAACTCCTGATATTGCTCTTGCAGGTTCTCGACACTGATTTGGGTGAGGGTGCCAAGCTTCGCCGCGTAGTCGAGGGGCCTGCCCGGCTCCATGCTGTGGATGTGAACCTTGACGGCCCTGGAGTCGCCGACCACCAGCACCGATTCACCCATGCCGGCTATGGCCTCCCTGATCTCCTCCACGTCCAGGTCTTCACCTCTGAGGATGAACATCGTCTCGTAGCCGTACTCCTCCTCCTCGATCGGCACCTCCAGTTCTACGCCCGCCTCGATGATCGGAAGTTCCCCTACCTCCTCTCCCCGCATGAAGCGCAGGACACCTTCTAGGATGACGAATAGGCCCTGCCCGCCAGCATCAACCACGCCGGCCTCCGCCAGCACGGGCAAGAGGGAAGGCGTCCTGGCTACGGAGTGTCTGGCTTCCATCACCGTTCTCTCCATCACGTAGAGGAGGTCGTTCTTCTCTTCGGCGGCGGCCACCGCAGCGTCGGCGGCCTCTCGTGCCACGGTGAGAATAGTCCCTTCGACAGGCTTGATCACCCCTTTGTAAGCCGTGACCGAAGCCTCTGTCATGGCCGGAGCCAAGTCCGAGGCGGTGAAGGTCTCTTTCTTATCCAGACTTCTGGCCAGCCCGCGGAACAACTGGGAGAGGATGACCCCAGAGTTGCCCCGAGCCCCCATCAGCGCGCCATAGGACACGGCGTGGGCCACTGCCGAGGCCGACTCTGCTGGCGAATTGCTCAATTCCTGGAGGGCGGCGCGCATAGTGAGCAGCATGTTAGTGCCTGTGTCGCCGTCGGGCACGGGATAAACGTTCAGCGCGTTGATGATTTCGACGTGCCTCTCCAGCCAGGCAGTGCTGGCCTCCAGCGCCCGCCTGAATCCTCTGCCGCTGCAGAAGTTCGCTGTCTCGTTTGTCAAAGCCGTATCTCCAGATCACTAACCCGCAATCCCTGAACGTGGACGTTCACCTGGGAGACGGGCACGCCGAGGGCCTTCTCCACGCTGAATTTTACGCTGCTCATGATGTTGTGGGCCACGGTGGAGATCCTGGTGCCATACTCGATGACCACGTAGAGGTCAATGGTGATCCGATTGCCCTCCAGTTTCACCTCGACTCCTCGCCTGCTGTCTCGATGGAGGAGTTGGGCCAGCCCGCCCACCAGGCTCTTGGAGGCCATGCCCACCACGCCGTAGCTATTCAGCACCGCCTGGCTGGCGATGCCGGCGATAGCCGTTGGCGAAATCTCGATCCTGCCCAATCTCGTTTCATCTGCCATTTTCATCAACCCCCAGGGCTGCCCGGCCGATTTGCGCAAAGCAGCTTATTGTGGTATGATATACCCAGTGATTTGAACATTATTTGATGAGGGAGTAAATTATGGCTAAGTGTGATATCTGCGGTAAGGGCGTCCAGTTTGGACACAACGTCAGCCATTCCAAGAAGGCGACGAAGCGCCAGTGGAAGCCCAACATTCAGAAAGTGACCATCACCAAAGATGGCGTTACCAGGCGCGTGAACGTCTGCGCCAAATGCCTGAAGACACTTTCTAAAAGCTAATGGCCTATGGCTCTTACGCCATTCGCTACGCATCAACACGCCAGCTCCAGATTATGGGGCTGGCTTTTTGGTTCATAGCTCCCTGTACCCCACCTTCCCAATAAGTTCAATCTGTTTATTCCCCACCCGTTACGCTTCCTCAATGTTGTATCCTCGCGTTCATAGCAGCCGCCAAGATAGGCGCGTCACTCACATGTCAGTCCTCTTTCCTCCATGATCCGCGCGATGGCGTTCGCGGCTCTAGGAACAACGAACTCTTTGGGCATTAAGATCAAGAATGAATGATGCATAATCATACACTGTATTTTTGAAAAATGCAAGACAGCGGATGGGAAACGGATAAACGAATTTCCCATCCGCTGTGAGCCTGTGCCAGCCCGGTCGGAGACCTTCGGCGGACAAAGGGGGAGACCCCTGATAAACGACGGATTTCACATCCGCTGCGAGCGCAGTTGGCCACAGCCGGCCCGGATGTCCGCGCCCCGCTCCACTCGCAGGGTGTTGGACACTTTCGAGCAGTTGAGCTCAGCCTGGAAGGACCGGACCCTGTCTCGTGACGAGGGTTGGTACGGGGACTCAGGGACGGGGTTTAGAGGGATCAGGTTGACGTGGCAGAGCAACCCATCCACCAGGTGGGCCAACTGGCGCGCTTGCGCCGGGGAATCGTTGACCCCCTGGATGAGGGCATACTCGAAGCTGATGCGCCTCCCCGTTCGTTCAACGTAATGACGACAGGCGGCCATCAAGTGGATCAAGGGATAGCGGCGATTGATGGGGACCAGTTCGTCGC
>Ga0268281_1000950_pt1 | contig 18504 bp, 8 predicted proteins | sample saktaG_10_FD_190134 | JGI IMG/M metagenome (GOLD analysis project Ga0268281, IMG submission 190134) | Saline water microbial communities from Sakinaw Lake, British Columbia, Canada - sak_2011_5_24_50m | ecosystem: Environmental > Aquatic > Non-marine Saline and Alkaline > Saline ... | reverse complement strand
ACCGGTTGTACTGTCAACGTAAAAGTTATCAATGCCGTATCAATACCATCGGTTGCAGAAATAGTGATTTCAGATATACCATTCCAATTTGAAGCAGGAGTTATTAATAATGTTGAATCCTGTACTTTATACATCAAAGAAATAGCGTTGGTATCCGCCGAAAACGAGTATTCAAGCACATCGTTATCGCCATCGGTAGCATAAACAATAATCGTTTCACTCGAATCTTCATCAATCGTTAGGTTTTCAATCGGATTCAATACAGGACCATTATTTACTAAAGATTTAATTGTAACCATAAAAGGACTATTTTCGGCTGCAACTGTATCGATGCCATCAGTCACTGACACGGTCCAGGTACCGGCCAGGGTACTATCTGAAAATAGATCCCTGATATCGGCAACGGACAGAGATGTTCCTGCCTCAGCGGTGATAATCGTTGTATCCAGACTTGCTAATTCGCCGCCCGGTACAAAAATATACGATAAAGCATCGTCATCCACATCAGATGAAGCATTCCAGGAGAAACTAATAACATGATTCAAACTGTCTGTATTGATAGTAATAGTAGCGCCATTTGCTGGTGAAGATAATGTAAAAGATGTCGGCGCATCATTTACCGGCTGTACAATCAGAGTAAAGTGTGTAAAAGTTGTATCGATTCCATCAGATGCAGCAACAGTAATCTCCGCCGATCCATTCCAGTTCAGAACCGGAGTCATTAATAATGTCGAATCTGAAGATGTATATGCCAATTGAATTGCACTGGTATCCACAGAAATTCCATACACAAGGTCGTCACTATCTGCATCGGTTGCGTAGACTTTAACCGTCGCTGGCACGTCCTCATCGGTCACCATATTTTCCACACTACTCAGAACCGGGGCTTGATTGGGTTTGCTTCCACACGTTATCGATGAAAACGACCTAATCCCGCTTGCCGTGATGGTCTCTTCCGTAAGATCAACCGTGGATTCAAGCGCTTCCCAGATTGTCCCATCAAAAGCCAGTTGATAAAGTACGAGATCACTCTTCTCGATACCATTTAACTCCGCCGGATTATAATGAAATACCAGCGTGGCGTTGAGATTTTCATTATTTTGTACGGTCAATTCAAAATTCCGTAGAATGCTCATTCCGTTTTTACCCAGATTAATCGCAACGCCAACATTGCGTTCGGCTACGACTGTTCCCGGAGCTACATCGATTGCCAATATTTCAATTCCCAGCCCTCCGAAAACTTCATTCGTATTCTGAGATAAACCACGGCTAATATCAAGAGTTCCCTGGATAATTGTTGAATCTGTCTCGATGATGGTTGCGGCAGAACCTAATTCAAGGTTATAGCCTTCCAGGAAAATCGTTCCTTTTTCCAATGACAGATCACCACTAACCGTAAGATCGCGGGTCAGTTTGACACCTTTAGTTCCCGAAATCGTAACATTATTCACCGTACCACTCGATGTCGGGATTTCTGGCCCGGATGAAACTGTATCTGCCGTACTTGTATAAAAAAGATCCACTGCTCCGTTAAAATTTAACTCGTCAGTGATCACACCAGTCGCCCGGGATATTATTGCGCCATCGCTAATAGCAACCGTAACATTTGCATCTGAATTATCCACCGATCCAGATGTCAGACGTAATTTTGAATTAATAGTCAATGTCTGAGCAGAAGCCGCACTGAGTACTAATTGTGCTGAATTATTTGTAGCCAGAGAATCAACTGTCCGGTCTGCCGAAAGTGCCCAGACTTTTTTCGATTCTCCGTTAGCATATTTAATTTCTAAATTATGGTAATCTATATCAGTAATTGTCTGATCGGAATCACTGATATTTCGGGAATAAACAACGGTTCCCTGATTCACTGAAAAAACAGGTAATGTGGGTTCGGAACTGGTCACTTCATATTCACCACCGGACAAAAGAGCGACCTGTGTATTATACCAGATATCCGTATTGATGATATTTTCCATAATACCGCAATTTTCGACAGTGATAATTCCTGCATTCAACCGAGGACCTGAAGAGCTCCAACCGGATTCAATTAGCAATAGTCCACCATCTTTAATATTAATTGCCGATAAATTAATCCTATTTGAACTTAGGGTAGTAAGCGTTGCTTCTCCATAGACGATCATCGAGTCAATTTTAGAGGTTTCATCACCGGTATTGGTCGCACGTCTAATATGGGAATAATTTCCAAGCATCGTATAAGCACCGTCCTCATAAATAATTATTTTAGGAGATGCTGCGCTTCCCGAAGTAGTTCTACCCTCAATATCATCTTTATAGCCAAGTTCAAATGTCCCACTAATCACTTCTAAACTGGTACCAATTCCCAATTTAAAATCATTAGAACCTTCTTCTGTCCCACCGGTTGAAAATTTTCCTGAGGTTTTATTAATAACTAGTTCCTGGACACGAAAAGGATATGGTGAAGAACTGGTTGTTCCAAGATTATTTATTGTCTGGATTTCCGCGCCACCGGCAAACACCATTTTTGCACCTTCACTCCAGAGATTTCCACCTGCATAAAAAGGATTAACGGAAGTATCATAGCGATTAAAATTTCCATATATATTCAAATTGGCATCCAAGCCCAAGCGAGCCGCATCATCTCCGAAGGAAATATCCTTACAACTCGCCTCAACATCCACAATCACCGTATCACCGGCAGCGACAATTACATTATCATCGCTCGTTGGTATAATCCCGCCGATCCACGTCGAAGTCTCACTCCAGTTTCCATTACCGGCCGAAGAAATCTGGGCCGGTAATGAGACCGAAATCATTAACAAAGTGAATAGCGTAACTATTTCTCTCTTATTCATAAAAACCTCCACTCCTTATTTTATAAAAGCCATTTTTCCTGTGTATTCACCCGTTTTATCGACAATGCGATAAAAGTAAAGACCGGTGCTTTCAGTATTTAATTGAAATGATATTTTCTGTATTCCATCATAAGTTGGAACAATTTCCTTATAATCAACCTGTTTGCCGTTTAGGTTATAAATATAGATTTTTACAGGTTCTGATAAACTTCCCACAAACCGAATATTGGTAACGTTGTTAAATGGATTAGGATAGACATAGGGTATCCGATATTCCTCAGGAATAGCATTCTGATCTGTTGTGTCGGTTTTTTGACTGTTATATATCATCCGTTGCGGTTCAGCTGCATCTCCCGATGTTGTACTACCAAGATAAGCACTCGTTTGAATCCAGCCCCGGTTTTCCGTGATATAATCAACACTTGTATCCTCAAATTCCAGAGCAATCAGGGTTTCAACTGCGCGGTCATCAACCAGATAAAAATCGGCTATGGTATATTCATCCATATAAAGTGGTGCCGCCGTAATACGAACCCGATCTATATCACCATCCAGTCCGTTTGCCAAATCGGATCGTCGTCCAATATAAAGCGCCGGACTGGTGGGTGCTGCCGGAATTGCTACGCCTATCTTTGTTGTATCAGCCGACACATTGTTTCCATTCAAATAAAATCTCAAGCGATAACCGTTTGCGGAAAGAAATCGGCAAACCGCGATATGATTCCATGTTCCCGCTGTAATGACACCTGTATCGGAATAGTAATAATGAGTTCCGTCGCTGGAATAGACCGCCAGTAAAAAGGACCCGTCTTCTTTAAGATATACTGAAAATTGGTCTTCCAGATCAAGAATCCGGTCATAATTACTGACATCAGCCCAGTAATCGATCCAAAATGATGTCTCGATGGTAAAGGTTTCCCGGTTTGCAAAGGCTTTCAGATTGACACTGTGGTTGTATTTTACATAATCATCGACGCCATCAAAATTCAAATAACTATTATTGGACTCTGACGATTCAGATAAAGGCAGCGTCATGGCCATTGCCTGGATTAGTTTTGACCAATTAATTTCAGAATTTCGCAGCCCGCCATATGCCATTTCCAGATGCATGAATTGCCCACTGGCAGAATTGGCATAGGAATAACAAGGATCAGCACTATTATTCAACAAACGCCCCTGGGTATTTGTACGGGCAATTAAGCGAGTCCAATTTTGATCCACATGTGCAACTTTAAAGGTCAATTCCGGATCAACAATAGCCAGGTTATCCCTTAAATTAAGCAGATAATCATGATTATCTGGCGTGTATTGAGTGCCGTTACTCATGATAATATCCGGATCGCTATCACCTTTGGTAAAACCATGCGGCTGAATAATCAAATTTTCCGAATCATCTTCATACAGGACTTCAGTAGCAATATGCAGCGGCCCCAGCACAACATGGGCCATATCACTATAGCGATAAGCAGCGCTGGTATCCGAGCAGGCCGTGGTTGTCCCATCACAGGGAGTGAAATTCGTCCCATTACAACGATGCGTACCTGCAACGAAAAAAGCCCGGGCCGAACATTGCTGAAAAAGACGAATTCCAAGATTCCCGGTATTTCGATCATAAACCGGATGTGGACTTTCGACGATTAATTTTGGGCGCATGGCAGCATCATTGAAAACGTAAGTACCCCAGTGTCGTGATGTTGATGATGGATTTCTTTCCAGAACATGATAGGTAATCCCATCCGGATCGATGACATTCGCAACCCGGTAATTCAACGTTTGGGCGAGTGAATGGGCACTGAGATAGTTTTGTTCCACCATCAACAGGATAACCTGCGCCCAAGTCTCCCTTGAACTGGAACCGGGCTGAAGATATTCACCGGTCCCATTTCCATTCGGCAATGTCGTTATAATACTATCTATATGTGTACAAAGATCATCATAGAGTGTGATTTGACCATGTAATTGGCATGACAGAATTAATACAGTAATACCGATTATTAAACAATTTATCTGCTTTAATATTTTATCGTTCATGCCCACTTCATTTATTCAATCCTTAAATATTATTTCAATAATACAATACGCTGGTTATGTTGTGCTCCCCCCATGACAACATTTAAAATATATACACCCGAGGAAAGGTCGTTTACAATAACGTTAATATTATAATCACCCACTGACAATTCTCTTTCCATCACATTACGAACTTGCCGTCCTCTTAAATCATAGATAGACATCGAGACCGACATATTTTCATTTAAGATAAACGGTATCTTAAATGAATTATTAAAGGGCATGGGATAGGCCTTTGATAAAATATAAGCGGCCAAAATAACATTACCGATAGCAGTATTCGAATTATATACGATTTCAACTCTATCATCAGTATATATTGTTTCTTCACCGGAGTAATCAATACTTGACAGATAGTAGGCATAAATTGTATTGATTGTGATATTTTTATCAATATAGGAATAGTGTGTTGAATCGCTAGTTGTTCCTTGTCCTTCCAATGTCTCAGCTGACAGATAGCTAGCTATTTCCTCCATGTCGGTTTCATAACTCTCAACAACTGTCGTACGATATATACAAAAACCCAGGTTTTCGATTTCCGATGCAGTTGTCCAAGTCAATACAATACCTTCACTTTGACTTTCTGCGATAAACGATTCTAGGATTACCGGCAGCGAATCATCCCTGAAACTGGCCGCTGTCCACCGGCTAAAAGCATTGATACCGGAAATAGAAATCTGATTATCTGTAATATTTACAGAACCACCCTCCTGTGTCCAACTCAATCCGCCATCAGTTGATCTATATAAAACCAAACCAGATTCGGATATATCGTTCAGTTCACTTTCATCATAGTGAAAAACCATCGTTGCATTCAAATCAGTATTATCACCAGGTGAAATATCGTAGAAGCGTTTAATACTTTGATATCCATCAATCGTTGAAGCTGTTCTGGTAGTTCTTGATACGGTAGTCGATCCCGGAGCTGCACCCGTGGCATTAATTTCTACGCCAATACCGCCAAAACTGTTCGTGGCATTTTGAGTAACGGATCGGGTAGTCAGAATTTTTCCAACTAACGTGTTACCGGAAGATTCAATTAATTCCGCCGTTTCGGCTAATTCAATGGTAACATCCTCATCGGTATTATCAACGGAACCGGAATTAACCCGAACAGCGCCGCTGACGGTCAATGTTCGTCCGACATCCAATGTATCAAGTATTACAACAATTGCAGAATTGTTGATGATTAATTCATTAATGATGCTTCGATCAGCACCAAGATACCAGATCTTTTTAGCGCTATCGGTAGTGTATTTCATTTCAATATTATAATAATTAATATCGACAATAGTCTGATCGGAATCTGACAAACGGGAATAGCGAACAGTCCCCTGATTTTGGGAAAAAGTTGGCATAACCGGTACCGAACTCGTGGCCTCGTAAACACCGCCGGACTGAAGTGCCACCTGGGTTCCGGAATACCAGACATCCGTATTCAACGAATTTGTCAGTGTACCACCATTTTTAATCATCACAGTCCCGGCATCAAATTTTCCCGATCCCATATTACCAGACGAATAGTACGGAATCAACAGAACACCACCATTTTCAATGTCAATATCAGATATGCGAATACGGTTTGAACTGGAAGATGCCAAAATGGCTATCCCATTAACCGTCATTTTCCCGACGCTCTGCATATCAGAACCAGATCGGGCAATGATCTGAGAATATCGACCGAACATTTCAAAAGTCCCGCCACTTTCTATCTTGATTCCCGGATATGCATAATCTGATCCGTTAAAACTGCGACCGTTGATATCAAAGTCAACCGGAACCTGGAAAGTACCACTTATAATTACCAGGGAATCAGACAAGTTTAACTTAGAATCAGAAGAGCCGGCAAATGTCACCAGACCATTGGTTTTATCAACTTCGATCTTCTTAAAAAAGGCCATATCCGTATCAGTATTACTGTCACCAATATTCCCGATGATCTGCGTTTCCGCTGTACCGGTGAATCTTAATGCTGCGCCATCAGTCCAGCTAGAAAAAGGTATATGAGATGTTGAATAGGGTATAAAATTACCGTAGATACTTAAAACACTATTCGCTGTTCCGAAGTTCAATTTAGAGGTTAATGATCCGAAAGTTAGGATATTACATTTTGAATCTGCACTATTGATCGTGACAGTAATTCCGTCATTAATCGTAACATCATTTTCTTCGGTCGGTATTGATGCAAAGCCGGCGATTCCATCAGATGCAGACGCCCAGATCGCATCCGTCCAGTCACCGCTTTCTACGGCGTACCGATGACCAGATGTTGACACATAGACAGTGTTTGAGTAGCCATTAATATCCGTAATCTTTGCTGATACCAGGGAACCAATAACACTATCCACCATCCAGAATTTGATGACCTTTGTTGTGGAATCTTCTCTGAACATCAACGGTTTAATAAGAACATCGTTATAATAGGGATTATCGTTATTATCAGGATCGATTCCGGTCCGCGAATTGAAACCGACTGTCCGACTCACCATTGAACCGGTAATAAAGATTTCATCAAAATCAAGTTCCGTATCCGGTACACTAACTTTTACACAGGTAGAATCCGCCACATAATCGAAGTCAACTTCATAAGCATTCAAATCGTTGTAAGGCAGAAGTTCAATTGGATTTTTAGCTTTGTCTTTACTGATACTTGTACCATTAAGGTCTTTGTATAATTCAAAATGAAGGTGTACGGTATTAATTTCGTAACCGGATTTTCCCATAAAGGCAATTGTATCAAGAGTGTTAACTGTATCACCGACTGAAAAGCCATTAAAACCATTCAGATGTAAGTATGAATTGTGCCGCGGTTCTCCATCATCGGAATCAATTTGTACCAACATCCAACTTCCAAATCGGGCACGATCCGTCCCGGCTGTTTGGGTTGAATCTTCGAACCTAACCACTACTCCCGGACGAGAAGCAAATATCGGCGTATCCAACAGACCATTAAAATCCATACCTCGATGAAAATCATAAACGCCGTTTAACAGACGAGGACCAAAAGGCGCTACTGATTTAACATAATCTGTAGAACCTGTCGTTGGGAAAACGGTGTGTATTATCTTAAATGCGGCGTTGCTTTCATCACTGATCCCGCTTATACCCACATCGGAAATACGTACTTTTCCCCGCCAGGTTCCGATTGCCGGAACCGTCCAGGTATATGAATTAATATTTGTAATGTGTGATTCGATCACTGTCCAGGAAGTACCGTTATCAATTGAGTACTCCAATTTGACATTGTTGATCGTACCGGTAGTCTGCCAGGTAATTGTATAAGTTGAACCTGCCGTTAAAACTTCATGTCCATTTGGCGAAGTAATGATTAAGCCGGTCTCGGTGTAAAATACGGCACCAATCGCATCGGACAGTTTCTTGCGGGCAGCCTCTGAATCTCTCAAACTTAACGCCTGCTCGATATGAATAAATCGACCACTTGTTGAGCTTGCGCTGCTCGTGCAAGGATTACTGCTGTTATTGATCAAACGTCCCTGCGTATTGGTCAGAGCCACCAAACGGTCCCAATCGGTATCAATATGGGCAATTTTAAATGTCAAAGCGTCATCAATCACCAGTAAACTGTTACGAATTAAAGCCAAATAGTCCGGCGATGGCGTATAGTGGGTGCCATTGCTCATAATCAGGTCCGGATCATTATCACCTTTCGCAAAACCATGAGGCTGAATGACAATCAGATTGTCAATATTGTTTTCAAATACTTCCGTCGTAATTTGTAATGTACCATCAACATTATGCGGTTGATCGGAAATTCTATAAGAACCACTTGAGCCACAGACCGAGCTGGTACCACTACAATCGCTTTCCGTCTCACTATTACACCTGTGAGTTCCACTAATATACAATGCAACACAGTCCTGGTATTGGAAAATATACGTTCCTTGGAGTCCGGTATTCATATCGTATTTCGGATGAGGTGCCTGAATAAAGAGCCGCGGCCGGGATGCTGACGGATTATAAACAAACATTCCCCAGTAGTTTTCCGATAAACTTTGCTTCTCAAGGATATAATAGGTTCGTAATGTCGTATTGTCGCTGAATATCACCAGTCTGTACCCAAAGTCGTCTGCATAGCTATTGGCCAGCGAGTAGTTCCCCTGTAAAATTTGAGTGACACAATTTTCCCAGGCAGTTGCGTCAGACGTGGACGGATGGTGATAATTATCGTCACCGGCACCGGGAAGTCCGGATAGAAAACCCGATACATAATCCGATAAATTTCCCGATGCTGAAGTTTGAGAAAATGCGGTCAGTGAACCAAAAATAAGCAGACAGAGTAGGTAAAATAATACCCTGCTTTTCAGATTATTTAATACCGGTTTTATCTGCTTTATCATTAAAAAATATCCTTAATAGTACTAAGTTATTCTAAATTATTTCAGCAATACAATCCGCTGGATATTCCACGCGGCACCGATATTAAACCTGACAAAATAGATTCCCGAAGAAAGATTGCTTGCATTGTAATGTATCGAGTACCTGCCAGTTTGCATTTCATTGTTCATAATATTGGATACGACTCGGCCATTGATATCATATATTGAAATTGAGACATACATGGCTTCATTCAATTCAAAGGGAATCGTTAACGCCGCATTGAACGGATTCGGGTATGCCATCTTCACTTTATAGGAGTTTGCAATTTGTATAGCATCTGCGGGAATACTGATCATGACTTTCTTGTCTTTATGAATTGTCTCTTTTCCGGCATAATCAACATCCGCCAGATAGTATACATAACTCATCCCAGACACGACTTTGGAATCGGTATATGTATAATCCGTAGTACTGCTGGTCGAACCCTGGCCAAGCAGGTCATCTTCTGATAAATAACTGACCATTTCCTCAATATCGGATTCATTTTCCGAATACACCGGCGCACGGTAAATGACAAAGCCCTGATTTTCGAGTTCCGAAGCGGTACTCCATGACAAATCCACACCGCTTTCTGTGACTTTCGCAGAAAAACTTTCAAGAGTCACCGGTAGGGAATTATCACCGGTTTCACCAGCTGTCCAGCGACTAAAATCGCTTATTCCACTCAATGTAATTGTATTGTTATCCGTATTGACACTTCCACCTTGTGGACTCCAGATTGAACCGTCGTTGTCGGATTTATAAAGAACCAGACTTGATTCAGAGAGATCATTTAGTTCGCTGTCATCGTAATGAAATACCAGCGTGGCATTCAGTCCGGTATTCGTTCCAGGAGTAATATCAAACCAGCGTTTGATACCCTGATTATCACCGCCGGTTGAAGCAGTTCTAGTTGTTCTTAAAACGGTCGTGGCGCCGGGCGCCGCACCTGCAGCATTGATATCCACTCCAATGCCGCCAAAAGTATTATTCGTACTTTGGGACAAAGTTCTTGTCGTTTGAACATTTCCAATAATTGTATTTCCAGCTGGTTCAGTTAGCGTAGCACTTTCGCCAATGATAAGTTTGAAACTACCTGTTTTTAGAGTTCCACCTGATAATTCTACACTGTTATTAACCGTAATATTTTTTGTAAGAGTCACATCCTCATCACCGGACAAAATGAGTTTATCAATTATACCGTCAGCTGGAATTTCGTTTCCAATATCGATGTCATAACTTGTTGATATATATTCTATTTCTTTTATCCCCAAAAATGTCGGAACTGTTGATAATTCTCCGGAGGCCCTGCGAATAGAAGCACCATCGGCAATCGTAACGGTATTCACATCTTCATCAATTGTCCCTGAAGAGATGGTCAAATCGCCATTGACCTGAATACTTTTATCAAGAGTAACCGTCTGATCACTTATAATGACAGTTAAATCATTGATTTGTGAAGGTAATTCTGCACCTGTTGTAACACTAGTGCTGGTACTCCAGTAAAGAACATCCACAGTGCCAGTCAGAGTCGGCGCATTGGTGATGGTTCCGGTTGCCCTGGAAATCGTAGCGCCATCAGCCATCTCAATCGTTACTTCAGCATCCGAATTGTCCACACTACCGCTGGTCAGCCTTAACGTTCCCCCAATCGTTAATGTGTAAGCAGCGTCTGCCGTAATTACTGCCTCTGCACTGTAACAATTGGTAAATTCGCCGCTGATAACTCGATTTGCACCCAGCGTCCAGTTCTTTTTGGTACTACTCTCTGCATATCTGAATTCAAGATCATGATAATCCATATCGACGATGGTCTGGTCGGAACTGGTTAATGTTCTAGCATAAAGAACTGAACCATTATTTGTAATATTTGGCGGAAATGATGTCGTACTACTTGTAGTCTCAAAGACTCCTCCGTCATTGATAACCAGAGTTGTTGGGGTTGTTGAATTAACATACCATATATCTGTAATCAGTGAATTCGAAATCGTACCACCTGATTTTATTGTAACAGTACCTGGATTTAAACAATTTTCTGTATATCCCCTTCCAGTTTCAATAATAAATTCACCCCCATCTTCAACATCAATACCATCGAAATTCAACAAATTAGAAGAACCGGTACCTAGATACGCACTCCCATATATAATAACTTTGCCGATTTTTTTTGAATCTTCACTACTGTTGGTTCCTCGTCTAATATGAGAATAAGATCCAACTGTTGTAAAAATACCACCTTCATAGATTGTAATAGTTGGTGATGCCGCGCTGCCTTCTACTGTTCTGCCCTCTAGATCATCTTTATAACCCAGTTCAAAAGTACCATTAATCACTTCCAAACTTGTCCCAATTCCTAGAAAATAATCGTTAGATCCTGAACTAGTACCACCTGTTGTAAATTTACCTGATGATTTATTAACGACAAGTTCATTAACACAAAATATATTTGTCGATGAACTTGAACTCCCAGATGTCAAGCCATTAAAAGTTTGTGTCTCAGCGTCACCGTAAAAAATCAATTTTTTACCCGCAGTCCAAAGACTTCCGCTGTCATTAAATGGATTGTTACTAGTATAAGTATCAACTACATTAAAATCACCATAAATCTTCAAGTCGTCATTTAATCCAAGCTTAGCGGTATTATCTCCGAACGAAATATCTTTACAACTTGCTTCAGCGTCCACAGTCACCGTATGTCCCGCAGCAATGACAACATCATCACTACTTGTTGGAACACCGTTGTCCCAAGTATCCGAATCACTCCAATTTCCACTCTGCACAGAGGTAATTTGTGCCGGTGCTACAATAGCAAAAGTCATTAAGATAATTACTACGATAAAAGTTTTGATTTTCATCGTCCCCTCCTTTTAATGTTTCCCTTAGAATTCTGTCTGTCAGTGGTTCTTTTCTGGATTATGTTGTATCCAACAACAAGCCCGATAATGAACACAATAGCCAGAGTAGAATGAATTTTATTAGCCTTTTCGATATGATGCACCCGGTGGGATGCATTAAATTGCATTCCTGGATCGATATCAATCTCATAATCCGAAGCCAAATCCTTAATATTTAAAAGATGAATAAATGGAATGTTTTTTTCACTGATTCGGGCAATGATTCCTCGTCTATAACTATCATTGATAATTGGTCGTATATTGAGGCCATTGGGAATAGTCGATGTATTTGTGCAATACCCTAATGCCGCCTGGTTCCCGCCAATATTTACCAGGAGTTTAATATTTCTAGATAATAGAAAATCTGTCTTTTTCATGATCGATTCGTCTAAATCAGCCGAAATAAACAGAGTCATTCCATTTCTTCGGGCGGCTTCTTTTAAATCCTCAACACCATCTTCCATCAGGCCGCCGCCGTTGTCGTTTTCCGCACCAATGGTCATGATTTCACTTTTAAAATGGAGTAAATTCGATTCATTCAGCCAGGTTTCCATATCCGCCCAGTTTGCCATTGGCTGGTTCGCACCATACATCGATGCACCCAATGAACTAAGCACTACGACATTTACATCCATTATCTCTGTTGCTGCCAGGGTCGAAATCGCCAGCGCCGGGAAACTACCAGAGAGAACTAGTCCAATGGTATCACCCGGTACAATCTCCGCCTCATTCAGCCATAACACGATCAAGCCGGCAAACTCCGGGTTAAGACTGATACGTTTGGCTTCCAACGAACCCAGGGTTGTGGTGATTTCCGTAAAATCTTCACCCAGCATCCAGCCATTTGCATAGCCATTTTGCAGTGGATTATATATCCCATTTTCTGTTTTCTTCTGCTTGATCAGATCAAAACACTGCTGTGTTAATTTTTCTGCCTCCAATTGTTGATTGATGCATGGTCGTCTCTCATACTCCACAGAATTTTTCCTTACCAAGAAAAGTAATATTAACGCAATAATGGCTATTACCGGTAAAACATAGCGACTATTTCCCTTTTTGGATCTCATCTCAATGGATAACCATAATAATTAGACTTATCAAAGCAGTAACAATTGTAATCGCGCTAATCGTCGGTAAAACTTTTTGTCGCATCATCTCGTTAGCAATCAGGCCGGGAATAATATAGCCGATGGAATGAATTTCCAGGTTCAGATCGCCAATTGACCCAAACAGTGATTCAATGCTGATTTTCAGGGCAAAGCCCAGCACCATTGCCAGTAAAAGTCGGCGCCGTCCGTATATGATTAAATGATTGCTCAAAAATATTAGAATTCCCCAGACAAGAAATGCAATTCCCAGCGTTGTGATAATACGTTCCGGGAAGAAAATAAATAGCGAAAAATAGGCCGGCGCGATAACACCTCCGGCCGAAATCCCGGTCAATTCATAAAATAAAAAACCAACAATAAGACCAATGAAATAATACTCGACAATCATATATTATTGCTTCCGTGTTTTTTAATTTCTTCAAGAAGTCGTAGCGCCTTGCCGGCGATATTTGCCATTCCAATCAGTTGGATTTCCTGCTCAAAACCATCTGTTACGATTTTAAAAAGTTGATCGATGTCGTTTCCATTCCAGGTAATTATTGACTCTTTGGAAACCGGTCCCGGTAACAACAGTTGTTTCATTTTGCTCTGATGATCACCCATAATGATAAATTTCTTAAAGATGTTCTGTTCACAAAGCCATTGCGCAAACTGTACGGATCGTAACGGCCGGTCTCGACGCGTATTAATCAATGCAACCACCGGCAACTCTGAATTGATATTTTTTTCAAAAAAAGTAATGAGAGATGGAATATCATTGACAGCAAATGAATTAATGAAATGAATTTTTTTATTATCAATAGTGTTACATATTATGATTGTATTGTTAATCTGAGAATCTATATACGACAGAATACTTTTCTTTGCGCCTTCAGCCTGAATTCCCATACACTCACAGGCGCAAATTGCCAGGTTTATATTATCGGTAAACACACCCGGATATTTTATAATTTCATCATCCTTTACAAAATTATTTGGTTTTATCCAACGGGCACCAATCTCAGTGGCACGCGCAACAATCTTTTCACTGAAATCGGATTTACTGGCAACAATATATTCCACACCGGAAGATATGGAACTTATCAAGGCATCCGCATGTTCATTAATATCCTTCCCCATACTCTCGAAATGATCATCGCGAATATTGGTCAGCACAGTAACATTCGGTTGGAAAAATCGGGATTCAACTTTTTGTAATTCCGGATCAATGGACATACATTCGAGGACGAGTGTATCACAATTTTTTTTAACCGCCCGTCTGATTGTTGAAAATTGTTCCTGTATTCTTGCTGGTCCCCGACGTTTTAATAGAATTTTGCGCATCGAAGCATCAATGAAAGTCGGCAAAATACCGGTTATTTTTCCGCAGGCATGATCGGTGTTCGCTTGCAATACAGCACAAATATATTCAGTAACCGATGATTTTCCCCTGGTGCCGTTGACATGAATACGCCACGGTAAATGCTTTAATGCATTGGCTACGGATACCCTTTCCCAAATAAGCAGTAAAAGTAGTACCAAAACTAGTGCACTACTAAAAAAGAAAAGGTGATTCACCGTAAAGTTCATTAATAACCCTCTGCGATTCCTCCACGACGTTTATCGGCTGCTCCATAGTAAGTTTGTGTCCTCGGATCGACTAAAATCAATTGAGCACCGCCAAAGAATAGATCCAGGTTGCCATATTGCTTAATATTGTGACCTTTTCGTTTGAGTGATTTAATGACTCCTTCCGAAATGCCGCCTTCGACATGCAGGTACTCATCAAATTTTTGACAATAAAAACGGGGTGCGTCATTCACTGCCTGCGCCGAATAGGAAAAATCAATCCCATTCACGATCAATTCAACAACCGTTGAAATAATCCGGCCGGCACCTGGTGATCCTACAACCATATAAGGCTCATCATTTTTCAAAATAATCGTCGGCGAAATTGAACTGCGTGGCTGTTTGTTTGGTGCAACGGAGTTGACTTCGGACGTGGAAGAAAAATTCGACATGCCACAATTGAGTAAAAACCCATCGACCATTATTCCCGATCCGAAAAATGTACCCAGCGTCTGAGTCAGCGAAACAGCGTTTCCATCTTTATCAATAATGGACATATGGGTCGTGTGGCCGTCATATTCCTCATAGTCATCTTCATCGACGATGATCGTATCTTTTACGGCCTTTTTCAAAACTTGCTTTGTTTTTATTTTTTTCCGGCTGCCCCAACTGTCAAACATGTCTTCGCTCCAATCCTCAGAACCGGAATTCTCATCGTCAACGTCATCGCTCCACTGATAATCTTTGTTCTCTTTAACACCTGACTCAGTTCTCGCTGAAGTGCGGTTGTACTTAAACGGATTCCCAGGTTTGGTATCGCTGTATTTTCGTGGTTCAGCACGATAGGGATTTATATCATGGTAACGCCCCAAGGCAAAATCTTTTGAAACAATTCCTCGAATCGGGACCTCCCCAAAAAGCGGATCTTCCATAAATGTAAAACGGTCTGTGTAGATTCGTTTGAAAGTTTCCGCCATTATATGAAGTGTCTGAGCAGATTCGGAATAATGCCCCTTCTTTGTCAGATTTTCATTTTCCAAAATATGAAGTGCTTCAATAACAGAGGCACCCGATTGGGGCGGACCCGCTGCGATAACGTCGTATCCACGGTAATTTCCCTGCACCGGTACACCAATCTGCGCATAATAATTTTGCAGGTCTGCAAACGTCATCACACCACCGCCATTATTTATCCGGGTCACTAAATCCTTTGCAATGGAACCACCATAAAACCCATCACGACCGTTTTCGGCAATAAGTTCAAGCGTATGCGCCAAGTTCTCCTGCACCAATATATCGCCTTCCATCCTTGGAAATCCTTCTTCCGTGAAAATCGAAGCCGATTCGGAATCTTCAAGTGTAATCTGGTAATTATCGAGCAGGATTCCAGCCAGCGTACCATCAATTTCAAAACCATCCCGCGCATAGCGAATTGCTGGTTCCATGACCTGTTGGCGATCCATTGTACCATACCGTTCCAAAGCCGTCAATAATCCGTCAACCGTTCCCGGAATCAGGACTGCTTTTGCCGTGTGTCGATCTAATTCGGAATTGTAATTAATTTTATCCACTTTCTCGGAAGCTTTTTGATAATAGTTGATGTATACTGATTCCTTTTTATCATTTAACCAGATGACCATTGCTCCACCGCCTCCGACTCCCGATGCATCGGGTTCAACCACTCCGATGGCAAAGGCCGACGCAACAACAGCATCAATGGCATTACCGCCCTGTTTCAAAATGTTCAAGCCGGCTTCTGTTGCTAATGGGTGTGCTGTTGCCACCATCCCTTGTTTGCCAGAAGCAATATTGTCTGTAGCATATAGATTAAACGAATAAATAAGGATAAGCAGAAATGTTAATATCCCTGCTTCAATAATATTTTTAAAATGTCTACTTCTCATATAATTTTCTTACTATTTAAAAAAATTCTTTAAAGGCTCGCCCGCAGCAACAATTTTTGGTACTAACGTCAAAGGAATATTCTTTTCCGATGCAATTTTTGTAAAAAGTTGGTCTTCATTACCCTGCTCAACAACAATCATCGCTTTCGCATACTGGGCAACTTCTTCAATGAATTGATCCGATTGGCCATATCGTCTCGCATTACCACCAATGTGTACTAATACAACCGGGATATTCTGCTCATTTGCCGCTGCTAATAAGGCTTTGACCCGATTTATTTCATCTGCAGCACTGACACCTGCAGCGCCTAAACCTTTTGAACTAAAACCCGGCACAACAATTAATGTTTTAATTCCATCAAGATTTTTTTCGGTAGCAATAAGTTCTACTATATTTTCAATCTGGGCTCTTTTTGCCAACATACCAACTAATTTTACATCCGCACTTTGTCCGGCTGATGAAATGAGTACCGGTGCCTGAAATAATGGTTCAGCCAATAACACAGTAGTAGCAAAAATTGTTAAACTGATTACTACCAATGCAGTCTTCATTAATTTCTTCCTCATATCTTTACCTCTCTTCTTTACTATTATTGAAAATATTCTTTTAATCCATTTGTCATGATTTCATCATATTCCGGCAAACCGGAAAATTCAAACATCTGTCCCGTATCAGCCGTCTCATTATAGACGGAAATGATCTCTTTAAATCCTTGTAAATGCCTGCCCACACGACGTTCAAGGGGCTCTCCGGTATCGGCTTTATATACGATTCGCAATGCACCGGTTTCCTGGGCCTGCTGATATTGAATACTTTTACCGTAACGGATTAGGTCTTCATTGGTTTTACCACGTAACCGTCCCTGAATCGGATTGGAAGTTTCCATTAAAAACGGGTAGGCATCCGTATAATCACCCCATTCCCGGTGACTCAATCCATGAAAATTTATTGGAGAAAGTTCCGGTGCATAATTGAGCCCCTTCATTTCCAGGTTCATCACCGCCATCAGTGCCAGTTCCTCACATTTTTCATGATAGACAATTGCATTGATGATGGGAATTTCAGGAGCAGCTTCGTGCAGATCAAATGCCAAGGTAATCTTCTCTTTCTTTAGTAACTCCATAATCGCATAAGCAACTTTTTCTGTAAAACTGCCGTTCTCCCGTCCGGGATAGGCACGGTTTAAATTTCGGGTTTCAAAACCGGATAATTTTTGGCCAGACGGAAAATGTGAATAAACCAGCGGATCAGGCCATTGATCCAGCGGATTTGAAACCCGCGAACCAAAACGAAATCGGCGTTCTCCGTATTTTGATTGAATATGATAATATTCCGGACACCCTTCAAAGGGATCAGTGCAGGTGAAACCGCTGTTGCATGCCCGTGGAATAACAAAAATGCGGCCGGTTGATACCTGAATATTTTCCAAAACGAGTGCTGCAGTCAGGAACGAAGCCGGCTCGTTTGGATGTGTTCCTCCAAGTAATAAGATAGATGCACCCGGTTTGCCCGAATCAAACACATAGATTTCGGTATCACCGTTTCCACCCTTTAAACGGGAATTATAGTTACTCAAATACTGAATTTCCGACAATCCATCGGATGGATAAAGTTTATCTGGATGATGCATTTTAATAAGATCCAGTGCAGCAATTATATCAATAACCAGTACTGCTGTAAGTATTATTATGGTCTGTATTATATTTTTTTTCATCAACACACTCATTTGATTTGCAAAATTCTTAGAATAAATGGTAAAAGTACCAT
>Ga0268281_1000949_pt1 | contig 18512 bp, 14 predicted proteins | sample saktaG_10_FD_190134 | JGI IMG/M metagenome (GOLD analysis project Ga0268281, IMG submission 190134) | Saline water microbial communities from Sakinaw Lake, British Columbia, Canada - sak_2011_5_24_50m | ecosystem: Environmental > Aquatic > Non-marine Saline and Alkaline > Saline ... | reverse complement strand
ACAAGTATGGGATTATGCACTTGACTTAAAAAACTTTCATAAACCAAGTCATGATGCTGTTTTAGTTCCAATTTTAATTGCGTCTGAGGCGCAGCAATCATTTATTGAAATTGCCACAACATCACACAACGATAATTTGATATTACCAATAAGAGCAGGAAAAGCAGATTTTAGAGAAGCAATTAGAAATACTCTGCTATTTTTTCAAGACGATAATAAAATAGATGGAAATGAATATTCAAAAGGAAGTTACTTACCGACTCCGACAATAGTAGAAGCAGCAGTTTCTCTTTACAATAATCACACAGTTGATGAAATCACAAGAAGTGATGCTGATGCAAAAAATTTAACAAATACAACGTCTGCAATTTCCGAAATCATCGAATATGCAAAATTAAAAAGAAAAAAAATAATATGCTTTGTAACAGGAGTTCCTGGGGCAGGAAAAACCCTTGTTGGCCTAAAGGTTGCGACTTCTTATCTGGACAAGGAAAAAGGCAACACGAGCGTATATTTGTCGGGCAATGCACCTTTAGTTGCTATTCTTCAAGAAGCCTTGGCAAGAGATAAGGTTAAAAATGAAAAAGAACGCGGGAACAAATTATCAAAAGGAAAAGCTAAATCAGGTGTAAAAGCATTTATACAAATAATACATCATTATCGTGATGCCTATCTAGTGGACCCAAAACCACCTTATGATCATGTTGCAATATTTGATGAGGCGCAAAGAGCTTGGAATAAAGAGCAAACAATAAAGTTCATGAAGCAGAAAAAGAATATACATAATTTCGACTTTTCTGAACCGGAATTTTTAATTTCTTGTCTTAATAGACATAAAGATTGGGCTGTTATTATTTGCCTAGTTGGGGGTGGACAGGAAATTAACACAGGAGAAGCTGGGATATCTGAATGGCTAAACGCAGTTATGAATAGGTTTTCAGATTGGGAGGTGTGTATTTCACCGAATCTGACAGATTCAGAATATTCGGCTATTGAATCAATCGAAAAATTAAATAAAAAAACAAATGTGAAATTTAATACGGATTTGCATTTAGCAGTTTCAATGCGTTCATTTAGGGCAGAAAATCTTTCTTACTTTATTAAGAATATTTTGGACCTGAATTTTGAAGAAGCAAGAAAAACGCTTTCAAATATATCAGAGAATTACCCTATTGTATTAACAAGAGATTTAACTGAAGCAAAAAAATGGCTTAAGGAAAAGGCTCGCGGAAGTGAAAGATATGGAATTATTGTTTCGTCTCAAGCGCAACGTTTAAAACCATTTGCTGTTGATGTCAAATCTCCCATGAATCCTGTTAACTGGTTCTTAAATGGTAAAGATGATGTTCGCTCATCATTCTATCTGGAAGATGTTGCAACAGAATTTCATGTACAGGGGCTTGAGCTCGATTGGGCGTGTATTATATGGGATGGAGATCTAAGATATTCTGAGAACGAATGGAAAACATTTTCATTCGTTGGGAAAAGATGGCAACACATCCACAAGGAAGAAAGAAAACAATATTTAATCAATGCTTATAGAGTTCTTTTAACCAGAGCTAGACAAGGAATGGTAATTGTAGTTCCTGAAGGCAATATTGAAGATCACACAAGAAAATCTGAGTACTATGATACAACATACCAATATCTGAAAAGTATTGGAATTCAAATTTTATAGGAAGTTATAAATATTTTCTGTGTAAATAATTTAAAGTAAACCTTCTATACTCCCTGCCACTATATTGGCGACTTTGCTGCGAAGGGGAATGACAGATATAAATATCTCGAGGGATTGAACACGGTTCTATGCAAATTTGGGGGCTATTTTAAAATGGTATCTATAAATCCAAATATATCGGAGGAGATGATTGCTCCGGAATGAACTATCTTTCGCTGTCTTGAGATCAATGCACAGTGGTCTATACCAGCGAGCGCAGCTGTATGAATGAGTCGATTCATATCATCCGGCCCCGGCGAATTACTGAGTTTTATCTCGATTGCCCAGCTTTTATTTCGGATGATCAGGATACAGTCAATTTCATAGCCATCGCTGGTTCTTAAAAAGAAAGGTCCCTCATAGGGCACCCCATTGTTTTTCATGGTAATCAGAATTTGTTCAATGATCCAGCCCTCCCAGCTGGCGCCTACCCAGGGTTGCGACAGTAAATCATCATAAGAACCAATATTCAATATTCCATGCAGGAGTCCGGTATCCCGATAGTATATTTTGGGACTTTTAACAAGTCGTTTTTTTAGGTTAGTCACAAAAGGTTGAATTCGACGGATCAGGTAGACATCTTCCAGGTAATCCAGGTAGGTATTAACTGTATGGTATGAAATCCCCAGGCTTTTCCCGATCTGGCTGGCGCTCCATAATTGTCCATGACTGATTGCCAGCATTTTAAAGAACCGTTTTGTAAGCTGAGGTTTTGCGGGAAGCCCGAGGAGGGGGAGGTCGCGCATTGCTAAAAGGTCAAGATAGTGTTGTTGCCATTCCGGAAAAGTAGGGGTGTTTAATATGCCGCCATCCGGGAAACCGCCCATAAGCCACAAATTATCTTCCTTTTTAAGCATCAATTCAAGAGTGCTCAGTGGGGATAATTCACACAACGCTATGCGACCGGCCAGAGATTCCGATACGTTTTGCATAAGAGCGGGAGAAACAGATCCAAGAATCAGGAACCGGCCGTTTTGCTTACGGTTCTGGTCAATCGCGTTCCGGATTTTTGGAAATAGTTGTGGATAGCTTTGGGCTTCATCGAGAATTATAAGCGAAGATTGATCGATTAACTCATTCCATTTAATATTAAGGCGAAGCTGCTCTTCTTCCAGTTCCAGGTCGAAATATAATCCCTCAACTTCTTTAGCAAGGGTTGTTTTTCCGGTCTGACGTGGCCCCAGCAATGCGACCGCCGGATAGCGATTTAGATTCTCAATCAGGATTTTTTTATAACTTCGCGGGACCATCGCTTGTAATATAGAAATTCATTTCTAATTTGTCAAGATCGATTCTGTTTGCCGATATTCTTTCCTATGGCTTACTTATACTTCCCGCCACTATATTAGCGACTTTGCTGCGAAGGGCAATGACGCCGCCGTGGGGCATGTGAACACGATTAGATAGCAGAATGACAACGGTTTCCGTAGTCGGGTCGATGACAATGGAAGTGCCGGTAAAGCCGGTATGTCCGTATGATGATTTCGGGAAAATATCGCCCATGTTGGATGCATAAGCGGAACTAATGTCCCAGCCCAGGCCGCGCCCGGCGAATTCCAGTCCGGGATAAATTGTCGTCATGGTTTGTACGGTCAGGGGCGACAGGATGCGGACGCCTTTGTATTCGCCGTCGTTGAGCAGCATCTGCGCGAATATGGCCAGATCGTCAGCGGAGGAGAAGAGCCCGGCATTGCCGGAAAGCCCGTCCCGCAGTTGGGCCAGCGGATCGTGGACAAAGCCCCGCAGCGGTACGCCATTAGAAACTTCCGTGGGAGCGATGCGCGACATAAAATTGCGTGGCGGAGTGTACATGGTGCTGTGCATTTCCAGCGGTTCGAAGATATTGACTTTCGTGAATTCACCGATATCCATCCCGGAAACGCGCTGGACTATTTCTGCCAGGGTAATAAATCCCAGGCAACTGTAGGCAAAATGTTCACCGGGCGGGTTCTGTTTTTTAATCGTGGCAATGCGCTGGATGACGGCTTCCGGGCAGGGTGAACCGAATTCGGTCTTCAGGGCTTCGGCATCAGTGTACGGTGGCAGGCCGGAGGTGTGGGTGAGCAGATGATAGAGCCGGATGGGTTCGGCGGGACGACCGTCGGGCTTGATAAAGGGTGTGTATTCGGGAATGAATTTTTTAACGGGGTCCATAAGGCGAAGCCGGCCTTGTTCCGCCAGGATCATGATCGACGTGGCCGTGGCGACGGGTTTGGTGACCGATGCCATGTCGAATATCTTACCCGGCGTCATGGGAATGGTATCAGGGAAAACCTGGACGTTGCCATAGGCTTTGCGGATGACGACGGCACCTTTACGGGCGACGATAAGGACCGCGCCGGGCAGATTCTGATTGGCGATTTCGGCGTTGATCAGGTCATCGATCCGGGCGAGTTTCTCAGCGTCCATTCCGACGCTGACCGGGTTGTCCCAGTGCAGAACGGCATTGTTGGACTGTTTGCCGCAGGCGGCCAGCAGAATGATAATCAGGCACAGACTCCAATGACGGTAATTTTTGGACATAGACATCTTCCTTCCCGTAATAATTATAACTGGTCGATGGGTATATCCAGGACCGGTTTGTCTTTGTAACCCTGATAATTGAAGTGCCACCACTCAGAGTCGATGCCGGTAAACCCGTGGCGCTCCATGGTTTCCTTTAGGATTTGGCGATGGCGGATGGCTTCCGGCGGGCAGTCCATGAAGTCCATGTGGGCGCGCTCGGAGAAGTCATCGAATTCCGACGGCATGATGACGTCCTTACCGTCTAAATCCAGCAATGCAACATCCACGGAATAGGCGCGGTTGTGGTTGGAGCCGGTAGCGGGATCGGCGACGTAGCGGTCATCGGGTAAAATCTCCCACATGCGTTTCTGGACAGAGAGGGGGCGATAGCCGTCGAAAACTTTCAGGCAGTAACCCTGCTGTTTGAGATCGGCCTGGACTTTTTTCAGGGCTTTGGCCGGTTCTTTGGCGAGGAAGCATCGGGCGCTGGGATAGAGCACTTCACCGACAAAATTATCGGTAGTGGCGTAGCGTATATCGAGAATAATATCCGGAATCACGCGATTCAGTTCAACGAGATCATGAGATGGCTTGGGCTGGCAGCTGCAGACTGCGAGCAGCAGGAGCAAAAAAATGTATCGGCGTGTGAAAGATGTGTTTCGGTTCATGGGGGCGCCCCGTGGTTTTTGTTCAGAATCGTTACGGGTTAATTTATATAATTGTGGTGAAAAAACGATGGGGTTTCTGAGGGATCATGAAAGATTACTTCGGTCGCAAGCTTCTTCGTAATGACGTTCAGGGGGGAGAGTGACACGGAGAAACGCGGAGAATTTTTTATTTCTGAGGGATTACGACAGGTTAATTCGACTGCTATCTCTCTCGTAATGACGGTTGGGAGTAGAGAGGCACGGAGATTATTAAAATAATGAGTGTTGTCTATGTCCTGACCTTACAACTTACAACGTGGTATGACGATTCACGAATTCACGATTTGCGAATAAACCTTTTGGATTTTATCGGGAAAATCTTATTTTTCTTTCCATTGCTAACACAAAAGGAAAATATACATGAGTGAACAGAAAAAAGGGTTGTTTCGGTCGTTTCCTGCCACGTATTGGTTGGCCGTAACGATGGAGTTTTTTGAACGTGGGTCTTATTACGGAATGATGAGTATTCTGTCGATTTATATGACGGAGAAACTCGGCTTTGCCAAAGAGAGTGTCGGACTGATCAAGGGAACGATTCAGCCGATTTTATATTTTCTGCCGATTATTTCCGGGGCGCTGGCAGACCGTTTTGGGTATCGCCGGACGCTGACCGTGGCCTTTACACTATTGGGAATCGGGTATTTTATTACCAGCCAGATGACCAGCTATTCCGCGGTATTCCTGGCGCTCTGTGTCATGGCGCTGGGCGCTGGAACATTCAAGCCGATCATTTCCGGGACCATCGCACGGGTGACGGATAAATCGAATTCCACGCTGGGATTCGGGATATTTTACTGGAGCATAAACCTGGGCGCTTTCCTCTTCCCAATGTTCCTGGTGCCTTTTCTGAAATCCGCCGATCCCAGCTGGCGTTGGGTGATCATCGCCTCGGCCATCGGGACAGGCATTATGTTGATACCAACGCTTTTTCTTTATAAAGAACCGCCGATGCACGTCAGGAAAAAAGAAGATCAGACCGATGTGCTGCAGACGATTGCCAACGCCTTTGAGATTATTTACAGTCCGTTGGTTCTTTTGTTTATGAAAGCCCGGACGGCGCTTCAACAGGCCCGGCTGGTGTATGGAATTACGGCAGCGGTCGCGTTGCTGGCGACTTACCTGTTTTTCGCGAACGGTTCTTTTTTCCTGCTTTATATCACGCTGCTGGTGCTGAGTTGTTTTTTCATTATGAATGTCAAAGCCCGCTGCGGTTTGTTCAAAGCATGCAGTACGACCCGGGCGGCCCTGATGCTCTTACTGGTGGGCGGATTGGTACTGTGGCTGTTGCCGGGATTGACCCTTTTTTCCCGAATCGTCACGTCGGTAATCTTTCTGACGGTTTTCTCCCTGTTCAAAATTGATGCTGATGAACCGGCGAAATTTGTCGATTATTTTAAATTTTTACTGCTGGTGTGTATCTATTCCGGATTCTGGGTGCTCTATTTTCAGATGTTCGACTCGGTGCTCTGGTACGTCAATGATTATGTCGATGCGGCCAGCCTGGACAGTGCGGTGAACCGGTTCCTGGTATTTCTGGGCATCGGCTATGAATGGCATTTCGATGTTGAGCACGTTACGGTGATTAATGCGTTGACGATTATCATTCTGCAGATATTCATATCCATTATTGTTAAAAATACCAAAGCCCTGCCGACGATGATGGTGGCTATTGGCCTGGGCACTCTGGGTATGGCAATTCTGGCCATCAATACCAGTATCTGGGTATTTATAGTGGGAATTGTGATTTTTTCCATCGGCGAAATGACGGCCCATCCGAAATTCATCAGTTACATCGGGCAGACCGCTCCGAAAGAACGGTTGGCGACGTTCATGGGTTATATATTTCTCTATGGCGTAATTGGTTCATCTGTGGGGGCCATTGTCGGCGCCAAACTCTATGTTCATTTCGTGGACAATCTGCATCAGCCGCGGACGCTCTGGCTGATTTTTTCCATGATTGGCGTTTTTACTATTGCAGGATTGTTTTTATATAATAAATTCCTGACGCCGAAAGATACGGAAAAAGAGTAAGGTAAGTCTAATTATGACCGTTACAAACCGGGTCTTGAAAAAAATTCTGCGTGACTGCAAACGTTTCGGTGAGGCCGTGGCTGATACCGGTGATGCCGACACCATCCTGATTGCGTTTCCCTTTAACGAACAGCACCAGAATATGGCTTATCGGGTATTTGCACCAATTCTGAAAGCCGAAGGCGTCAAAACCTGCAGCCTGATTGCGGAGACAGGCCGGGGACTGCTGAAGGACATCGGACCATCGCAGATTATCGGTCTGGCCGTTCCGGAAGATTTGCAGAAGCAGCCACTGCTAAGTGAAACCGTTAATCAACAGTTGCATCGGTGCCGGGTTGCCGTGGCGGTGGACTTAAACGCCGATTTTCACCCCTATGCTGCCGCGGCGGTACTGAAGAGCCGGGCGGTTCGGCGGATCGGTTTTTTGTCGGAGTATTCGGACCATTTTTTCAACATTCAGATTTCAAAAAAAAGGGAAGATCCGATTGAGTCTTCCTATCGATATATACTCCGCCTGATCCGGGATTCCGGGTTATATTGAAAGGCAGTGGATTTGATAATTTGCCGGGAATTATTTTTGCTAAAATTTTACTTGACGCTTGCACTCTATCGCTTTATATTTACCGCCGCTAATTAATAGGAGTTCTAATGGAAGATTTAGCATGTCCCGAGTGTGGTGTTCCCTTAAGCGAAGCCGATCTGCGGGAAGCCCTTTTCTGCAAAAATTGCAAAACAAAGCTGCGTGATCCCAAGTATATCGATTTTCTCGAGTTGTTGGTTTATAATGAAGTTGTTGATGACATTGACTTTTTTGATATGAGTCTTTACGGTGACGAAATTCTGAAAGACGAGCGCGAAGATTATGATGAGCCGGATATCGATCCCTCAAAATTCGAAAAACGGAAAGAGGTCTGGGATGAGTTTGAAGATGATATCGAGCTTAAAGAAGGCATGAAGGATGACATTGATATTGAAGATGAGGCCTGGAATATCTTCGATGATGAAGCTCTGGAAGAGGATGAGCCAGACGACGATCTGGATGTTGATCAAGATACAGATTAATTATTAAAGCGACGAATGCCGCAAAAATACAGGTGACATTTATGGATCCAAAAAAACCTCTCAACCAGCTGAAGATCGAACTGCCGGAAAACAAAGCGGAAGGAAATTACAGTAATTTCACGGTAATATCCCATTCAGGGGCGGAATTTGTCATTGATTTTGCCAGGATCATGCCCGGCACACCAAAGGCGGTTGTCCAGAGCCGGATTATCATGACACCGATCCATGCGAAGACCCTGCTCTATACGTTGAAGGACAACATCAAGAAATTTGAAGATAAATTTGGTGAAATAAAATTGCCGGAAACTGGTTCGGAACCGCCCTTTGGTTTTCAGCCGCCCCACAAGAGTAATTTGCCCAACTGAGGTTTTATCGGAGATTTCTCCGGAACGGTTTACAGAAACCGGTCAAAATACTCCAGAAGTTTATACAATAAATCCACATAGGTCTGATCAGATTCAATGACCGTCTTTTCCCAGGGATAGTGAATGAAGTCAATACGTTTCTGGTGATCGACCATCTGGCGGATCAGTTTCTGACTGTCTATCAGCGGTAGCAGGGAGGTATTTTCACTGTGAATGATCATCAGCTTACCTTGCAGCTGGCTGACGGTTTCCGGTGACGCCAGATCCGGGCTTAATTGCCGCCCTTTGATTTGTTCATAAATAATTCCGTCAACTAAACCGCAACCCGGTTCCCAGTAATTTTCCAGCGTGATACCGACGCAGCTACTGTAACGGTCGGGTTCGGTCAATAGTGCCATGATACTGAGATAGCCGTTGTATCCAAATCCTGTAATACCGACCCGGGTCATGTCAATAAACTCGTTTTCTGCCAGTTCGTCAACTACTGCATTGATACGCTGCATCTGGCGTTTCCATGGAGCGGTGGCGTCCGGGGATTCATCGAAAGCAGTAATTCGGTCCAGACCGGGAAAGTCAATATCCGCGACCACATAGCCTTTACTGCTGAGCCACTGGCTGATCAGGTTGGATATTTTCCAGGCATGCAGACCACCAACCGGCCCCGCGGAGCTATTCAGAAAAACGATCAGGGGAAATTTGTCCGAACTGAGCTGACCGGTGGGATACCAGAGTTTATAGTAAATTTCATCACCGCCGACCGGATGAATCATTTTTTTATCCAGGGCCGTGTTCAGGTGAGCCGCATTAGGAATACGGGCGTCAGGAGTCAGAAACGAGCGTGACTTGCTGACTGGAAAGGTGCGGGTCAGGAAAAGTTCAGGCGGGGTGGATGGGGTGGAAAAAATATCCACAATATAGTTTCCCGTAGCGGACAGTACAAAGTCATGACTGCCATGCAGATACGAAAGATTCAGGACTTTGTCGGATTTTTTATCAATGGTGTAAATATGTTTTTCATAATGATTGTCTTTATTGGCCGAGAAGTACAACTGATCGTTGACCGGATTGACGGAATAACTGAAAACATTCCATTTACCGCGGGTGACAGATATCGGGGTTTTATGATCCAGCCCGATAACAAAAATATGCTGGTAGCCGTTCTGAATATCGCCAAAGAGCAGCTTCTGTGCGGATTCCAGCCAGTACAGTTTACCGCCAAAATTACTGCACCATAAATCCGCACTGCGGCTGTAGACAGTATCGATTTTTTGAATTTCCGGACTGATTAACACTATGGTCCGGGTCTGCAGGTTTGCGCTCAGGTAATCAATCGCCAGCTGGTTTCGGCCTGCAATCCATATGATGTCCCGGATGAGCAACCCTTTGTCGTTGCCAATCGCGATCATCCGGGTCTCCTGGTTGACGAGGTCAAAATAACAGAGTTCACTGGCAAAATGGTTTTGATAGGCAGGAATGATTAACGCGGTTTCATCAGGGGTCCAGAGATAAGGTGTAAAACGATTATCATGACAATATCGGCTGATTGTGTTCCAGTTAGTATCTATTATTTCCGATAGTTGAATTTCCCGACTATCTTTAATATCAATCAGGCGCAGGGTATTATCCCGGATGAAAGAGACGTACCGGCCATTAGGTGAAATTCGGGGTGCCAATTCAGCGGAGGGCGTTACCGTGAGCGCGATGGCTTCCGGCTGGGATTCGGGTCGAATGGTATAGATATCACCATTCCGGCTGAAAAGCAGGCGTTGCTGGTTTGGAAACCATTGCAGCTCTTCGATACGTTGGCCTGAAGAACCATCATTAAAGTGTGTCAACTGCCGTAATTTGCCGGAAGGAACTTTGGCAAGCCAGATATCGCCATTGGGATACCCCGCTTTATTCCAGACAAAGGCTACGGTTGAATCACCGGGGGACCAGGCGATCGATCTGGGCGCATTTCCGTAAAAGGCCGGCTGCTGGAATATTTCCGTTGGCCCGGGCAAATACTGGGCGTTTATTTCCATCACGGAACATAGCAACATGAGGGCTATTTTTTTCATAGTAACCTTCGTGGATTTTTTATGGTTATAAATTGTAGTCACAGCTGAAATAAACTACGGAAACTCAGAGGATATTTCAAATGCTTTATGCTGGATACTGGATTATAGATACCCGATGTTTGGAGTCAGTCGATCGTTTTACGGATGGCCCGGATATAGTCCGGTGTTGTTCCGCAGCAACCGCCCAGAATCTCAACGCCCAGCGCTTTAATTTGGCCGATATTTGCCGCGAAGACTTCCGGGGTTTCCGGGTAAACCAGCTGGCCGTTGATGGTCTCCGGCAGACCGGCATTGGACTGGATAATGACAGGAATGGTGACACTCATTCGGATTTCGGTGGCCAGTTCAATCATCAGGTCGCTGCCGATGGAGCAGTTGGCGCCAACGGCTGTTGCTCCGGCTCCGGCTAGAATGTGCATGCTTTCCGCAACCTGGTTACCCATGATCGTGGCGAAACCATGCGGACCTTTCGCGAAGGTCATAGTCGCAAAGATTGGCAGATCGGACACAGAACGGATGCCCCGGATTGCAGCTAGGGATTCATTGATATCAAACATGGTTTCCACAATGAACAGATCCACTCCGGCATCAGCCAAAAATTTGGCCTGTTGAGCAAAGCTGTCAGTGGCATCGTCTTCACTGATAAGCCCGAGAGGTTCCAGCATATCACCCATCGGTCCGATATCACCCGCAACAAACTGTCCGGCGGAAACTGCCTGCCGGGCGATTTTAACGGCCATTTGATTGGCCTCGTCGGTGAGATGCCCGATCCCGGCGGCTTTCATTTTAATGGGTGAACCGCCAAAAGTATTGGTAGTGATTACATCGGAACCGGCAGCAAGATAGGCTTTGTGGATATCCAGCACAATGTCGGGTTTCTGAATGTTCATCATTTCCGATGCCATACCCGCCGGCATTCCCCTGGCCATCAGCATGGACCCCATGGCGCCGTCAAACAACAAAATGTCTGTTTTCAGTTTTTCTAATACCTTCATTATCACCTCACTTATTTCAGAAGGATCATTTTACCAGTGCGGATGAATCCGTCATTGGTTTGCATGCGATAGAGATAGACGCCGGCGGAAACGCTGCGTTGATTGGCATCTTTCCCGTCCCAGATGACACTGTAAGTTCCGGCCTGTTGGTTTTCACGGACAAGTGTGTTGACCACTGTTCCGCGCAGATCGTAGATATTTAGAGTGACGGTGGCGGTTTTGTGAAGATCGTAACGAATGGTTGTTGCCGGGTTGAAGGGATTGGGATAGCAGGGATGCAACCGGTAATCATCGGCCGTTTCCGGGGCATTGCAGAGCCCGATGGCACTGACGGGATCAACGACATGTGAACCGAGATTATTGAATGTATCCGACTCATAGACAATCCATTCGGAATCATCAGTATTGGTACCCGCACTACTGGGCCAATCGGGATTACCTTTTCGGATCGATGATTTACGTACCAGTGTGTGATTTAACGTTCCGTCTGCAATTCCGGCTACTGCCCAATTATTGACAACAGCGGAATCGTTGTATTGGCCGATGATATCGAGAAACGTTGTCTCCATTTCTGCAATGTATACCAGCGCCCGGACATCGTTACCGTTATAGTTTACAACAGTCGCTGATGTTAATTCGTCAGCGATGCTATGATAATTTTCATCGGCACTGCTGTGCATAATGACCCAAACATTGCCGGATTCCAGGCTGGCACCTGCCGGGAAACTATAATGGCTGGCGTACCAGGGATTGTTGTTGTAATTGGCTAATATAGCGTAATTTGTCAGGTTTATCGTTTGGCCGGAACCGTTATAAATTTCCAGTGCTTTGTTGTAGCTACTGCCCTCAATGTATTCAGAAAAAAAGAGTGAATCCGACATCGTCTGGCTTGTACTGTCGGAAAGAGTTGTGACTTCCAGCGAGGCGCCGGTGGATTCGCTGTTATCGTTAAACGCCGTTACAGTAAAAGTATAGGTGATTCCGGGTGACAGATTTTCAACTGTATAAGCACTTGTATTTTCAGCAAGAGCGGCGATACTTGTACTGTTCTGGTAAATGTTAAAACCGTTTTCGTCACTGGAATTATCCGTCCAGCTTAAGTCCAGTGAAGTCATCGTAATGGCTGTAGCCGTCAGGTTCGAAGGCGCCAGGGGCGGCGGATTATCGGTCCAAATCAGGGCGACATATTCCGGGTGATCGATGAAGGGATTCCGGTTGTGCTGATAATCATTATAGATAATGTTATTCCGGTTGCGTTCCCAATCGTCAACCGGATCATTGGTGTGCCATACCAGCAGGGTAGAGAGTTTGCCGTGATACCCGTGGTCGGCGGTGTTTAAAGCGACGGAATTAACCTGATCTACAAGTTCCAGATCGGGTTCGCCGTCATCGCCCTCATAGCGGGTCGCCATATAGAAAATCATACGGGCAACATCGCCTTTTACAGCGTCCCGGGCTTCCCAGGAATCGTCATCTCTAAAACAGTCGGTACTGCCATCGCCGTCGATGTAGCGGGTACCGCCATTATCAAAATCTTTGTTATTTCGGGCGGAATTTGTGGAAACATCGGTCGGACGGAGGTGATGAATGTCGGAGCCAGCGCCCAGGGATGTTCCGAAATCGCCGTGGGATTTGGCCCAGACATGTTCACGGTTCCAGCCGCTGCCACCGTTGTACTGGAGAGCGGCGTTGCGGCTCCAGCCGGTGTACATCAGAATGACGTTGCTGGAATTATTGGGATCGCGGTCGGTAATTTCCAGGGCGTCATAGGCGGCATCATAGGAGATTTCCGTATGCCCTTTGATTATATTGTACAGTGAGTCTTTTAATGCACTGCCGGTTTTTCCTGCTGCAGAATCATAGTACCCATCTGGTATCTGTGCATGAATTGGTATCGTAAAAAGGATAAAAACCAGCACGTACAGATATGCCAGTGTGCGAAATTTTAGTGATTTTGTAAACATGTGCCCCTTTGCGTAATCGTTCAGTTCAGCGGTCTAGTATACAATGATTTTAGATTTGATAAAACGATTTTTGTCACAAATCATAAGGGTGACGTTCTTGAATCGTGCATCTTGGTTCGTATGTCTGAAAAAAGAAGGCCCCCGGAAGTAACCGGAGGCCCGATGTATGGTCACCCCGATTAGATCGGGGACTACCAGGCGATACTAACGAATAAAAATTACCTTATCCGTATGAGAAAAGCCAGTACTGCTTTGAGTATGGACCAGATAGATACCGCTTGCGGAGGATCGGTTTTGAGCATCCCGGCCATTCCAGATTAGGCTATATTCTCCTGGCTGGTAGGTGGAATTTGTCAGTGTAGTTACACTATTTCCCAGTAAATCATAGACCTGAACATGGACAATGGCGGCTTTACCGATTTCAAAACGCAGCGTGGTTTCCGGGTTGAAGGGATTGGGAAAGCAGGGTTGCACATGGAAACCATCAGCGATGGTTTTTTTCTCTTTGCCTGTCGGAGTTGCAGAAATGACAATATTGTGAAGTTCCGTCTTGCCAGAATAATCCACATCCTCGATTTTGTAATTGTATGTGGCGCTATTGAATACATTATAATCGATGTAGGAGTATTCATGTCGTTCTGATGTGCTGCCGTGCCCCGGAATCAGCTGGCCATTGATCATTGAAAACGGTTTACTATTAATACTGCGATAGAGATTGAAGCCGAGATTCTCAGTCTCGGACTCGGTGGACCATTCCAGAGTAACCTGGCGATCCCCGGAAATTGCCCAAAAAGTGCTCAATTCTACTGGCAGCGACTGATCAGTACCGCCGGCGGAATTCGGTAATCCTTTGGTATCTGTCGCCGGGCCTGACCAGCTGAAATCGCTGTATTGATGTCCGCTGCCGACCAGTTGCAGCGATTGTCCAACCGGGGTGGTGGTCGTTTCGGATACGCCAATATCAGTGCTGTTGGTGCCATTGGCAACGCCATCGGTGGCGGTAATTGTGCCTTCATAACTCAGGAACTGGATCAGTGTACCGCTGGTATCGATGGCCAGTCCGTCGGGTGAACCGTTCTGGATACCCGCGATATCTTTATAATATATTTTGAAACCATCATAGTCGGTACCATTGGTTGTGAATCCATTGAGAGTATATGTTTCATAGGCGCCGCCACCATTACCATTATAAAGGGTAAGCGTAATGTTGGATAAGGATGTATATCCGTTGCCCACGAAAATTTCTACAAATTCATTAGTATCTATGCCGTCATTATCGTAGTGAAACTCATTGATCCAAATATTTTTAGAGCCGGTATTGGACTCAGATGAGCTTTCTGAGACAGTCCAATCGATCAGAACCACATATTCGGGGTGGTCGATGAAGGGATTGCGGTTGTGCTGGTAATTGGTATAAATGATGTCGTTGCGGTTGCGTTCCCAGTCGTCGACCGGATCATTGGCATGCCATTCCAGTAAGGTTGAAAGTTTACCGTGGTATCCGTGGCCGGTGGTATTTAAATCGACAGAATTGACCAGATCTACCAACTCCAAATCGGGTTCATCGCCATCCCCTTCATAGCGGGTAGCCATATAGAAGATCATGCGGGCGACATCGCCTTTTACGGCGCTCCTGGCTTCCCAGGAATCGGAATCAGAATAACAATCTGTTGGCCCGTCATCGTTATCAATGTACTGAGTTCCACCGTTGTCAAAATCTTTATTGTTGCGGGCAGAGTTAGTGGAAACATCGGCAGGGCGTAAATGGTGAATATCGGTGCCGGCTCCGTTGGTTATTCCAAAATCGCCGTGGGATTTTGCCCAGACATGTTCCCGGTTCCAGCCGTTACCACCGTCGTATTGAAGAGCGGCATTTCTGCTCCAACCGCTATAGATAAGGATTACGTTATTTGCGTTATTCGGGTCACGATCCGTTACTTCAAGCGCATCATAAGCGACATCATAGGATATTTCCGTGTGTCCTTTTATAATGTTGTAGAGTGCGGTTTTCAATTCGCTGCCGGTTTTACCTGCGGCGTTATTGTAATAGCCATCGGGAATGGCAGCCTGAGTCGGTGTCAACGGCAGGAAAACGCTGAAGATCAACGTGAGTGTAAACCACCATTTCAACCGACGGACATTCCGCCGGATTGGAAATACCATTCCTACCTCTAAAATGACCGGTCCAGGTGATCGATCAATCTGGCTTTTTTAAATGAATTTACAATTGAATCTTGCCCTGGAATTCAATTGTTCTGCAGAGATCCGGTGCGATGCCGAATCGAAAGTAATTTACACTTTTTTTCGTCAGTATAAAAGAAATGTCGTTTTGTGAAGATTGCCAGATCTAAACCGTGCTGTAAAAAAAAGAATGCCCAAAACGCTGGTTGCCTGACTAAACTAGAATTTTTTAGTCGAAAGAATTTTCCAATGCTTGCGTCGAGGTAGTTCATTTATTAATGTGTTTTTTGAAAAATAATTCTTTACACTTAAATTTTTCAAACCTATATTTGCTTATGATGAAGCGCGAACTGACCTATATGCCACTAAATTATACCCTTTATTTTATTGGGTATATCCAATCAGGTCCGCGGATTCAGAACCAATAAGCAAATCAAAATAGAATATGAATCGCGGGCCTGATAAGACCCGCGATTTTTTTATAGATACAATTGAAAGGAATAATGGACAGACTGGAAAAAATGAGAGAAGCCGTTCGCCGGGTAGACCGTGAAATCATCCGGCTTGTGGGCGAGCGCCTGGAATTGACCCGGAATATCGGCCGCATCAAGAAGGAAGCCGGACTACCGCTCTTGAATTACCAGGTGGAAAAAGCGGTGATTAAAAATACCCGGGCGGTGGCTGACGATTTGAATCTTTCACCGGATTTCGTCAAATTGGTCATGCAACTATTAATTAATGAATCCCGTACTCAACAGGAGCGCCTGCATTATTCGGCTTATAGTGGCGACAAAGAAACTATCCTGATCGTTGGCGGGGCGGGTGAAATGGGCCGTTGGCTGGCCGCCTTTTTTGAAATCCAGGGTCATGAAGTGCTGATTTATGACATCGTCGAAACGGATAGTGAATTCAAATCCGTCGCCTCTTTGGAAGAAGGCCTGCAACACGCCACCTGTGTAGTGATCTCGGTCTCACTGAATGTAGTGCCGGATACTATCGCACGGATAGCGGCATTAAATTTTAAAGGATTGATCTTTGATATTGCGAGTATTAAAGGCCATTTGGTGGACTCGATCCAAAAAGCCCGAGAAAACGGTGCCCTGATTACCAGTATCCATCCCATGTTCGGGCCGAGTGCCAGAACGCTTTCGGATAAAGTAATTTGCTTTTGTGATTGTGGCAGTGAAGAAGCACTGAATCGGGCCCGGGCATTTTTCAAAGATACCGCCGTGCGTACTGTTGATCTGGCGTTGGACACTCACGATAAAGCCATTTCCTATGTCTTGGGATTATCGCATATCAGTAATATTATCTATATGAATGTACTGTCGGCCAGTGGATTTCAGTATTCTGATCTGCGGGAGATCGCCAGTACGACATTTCTGTCGCAGATGGTAACGGCGTCCAGCGTTATCAATGAAAACCCGGAGCTGTACTACCTGATTCAGAAATATAATCCTTTCAAACAGGAAATATACGACCAGATGCAACAGGCAATGACAGCTGTTATAGATTCTGTTTTGAACGATAAACAGGCAGATTTTGTACAAAACATGACCGCTTCCAGGGAGTGGTTGAACCGAGAAGAAAATATAGGAAAGGAGTAGAGTTTGCTCATTACCGGCATTATTGGATATCCACTGGATATGACGCTTTCACCCCGAATGCATAATGCGGCATACCAGGCGAAAAAAATTGACGGCGCCTATCTCCGGATACCTGTAGAACCGGCCCGCTTGGAGGACGTTTTGAACGCCCTGCGGGTGATCGGCTGCAGAGGAGTTAACGTTACAAACCCACACAAAGAAACGTTATTGCTCTTTCTCAATGAAATATCTAAAGAAGCAAAAGAGGTAGGCGCTGTTAATACTGTTGTGTTCAATGATAATGGCCTTTCCGGTTACAACACCGATGTGGATGGTTTCCAGGCTTTACTCCGCAATGTCGAAATTGATCTTGATCAAAAAAATGTCATGTTGATCGGCGCGGGCGGTGTCGCGAAAGCGGCAGCCTGGGCACTCAGTCAATATAATTTACGCAATTTATATATTACCGATATTATCGCGGCGAAAGCCGAAAACCTGGCAAACCAATATGACGCTACAGTTATCAACTCGAACCATCTCCTCTCTCCCCTCAATACAACAGATATGGTGATTAATGCCAGCTCTGTTGATCTCCAAGACGACGTAACCCCTTTCATGCAAAGGGGTTCGTTGTATATGGACCTGAATTACAAATTTCCGGTGAAGCAGCACGATGGAATCAGGAGCATCAATGGACTGGACATGCTGCTCTATCAGGGGGTCCGAGCGTTCGAGATTTTTACCGGGGAATCGGCCCCGATAGATGTAATGAAAAATGCATTAGGAACAGATTATGATTAGAATGATCAGTGCCGGCGAATCCCACGGCAAGGGATTGAGCGTAATAATTGATGGATGTCCTGCAGGACTGACAATTGATATAGATTTTATCAATGCCGAACTCCGGCGCCGTCAACAGGGTTATGGCCGGGGCAAACGGATGCAGATCGAAGCCGACGAGGTGGAAATCCTGTCCGGTGTTCGTGATGGAAAAACCATCGGATCGCCAATTGCACTCTGGATCAAAAATCGGGATTATGCCAACTGGCAGGGACGGATGAATGTCGGTGAACTTGAGGTGGACGATCTGGTAACCGCCCCGCGTCCCGGCCATGCCGATCTGGCGGGTGTCCAGAAGTTTGGTTTGGACGATGTGCGGAATACTCTCGAACGGGCGTCAGCCCGGGAAACCGCAGCGCGGGTCGCTGCAGGCGCTATAATAAAGATTTTCCTGAAAGAATTTGGAATCCGGCTGTCATCCCAGACAATTTCCATTGGGAATATCGAGGTGGCCGAAAAATCTCGTTTAATAGAAGACACTGAAAAATCACTGTTGCGT
>Ga0268281_1000948_pt1 | contig 18516 bp, 17 predicted proteins | sample saktaG_10_FD_190134 | JGI IMG/M metagenome (GOLD analysis project Ga0268281, IMG submission 190134) | Saline water microbial communities from Sakinaw Lake, British Columbia, Canada - sak_2011_5_24_50m | ecosystem: Environmental > Aquatic > Non-marine Saline and Alkaline > Saline ... | reverse complement strand
TTGGGATGAAGCCGGTCAGCGCGATACGCCGGGAAGTCTTATCAGACTGGCAGAGCAGGCTCAGCCATTTGCCGCCCTGATAGACGTCGATGACAGGCTGTTTCTGACGCCCGGAGATTTCCCTGCTCATATCGCTGATTATTGCAGGCGAACGGGACAGCAGCCGCCGGAAGGTAAGGGCGCGATAGTGCGCTGCATCCTTGAATCGCTGGCGCTCAAATACCGGTACACGTTTGAGCGGCTGCAGGAGGTGCTGGGCAGGAAGCTGAGCTGTATCAATGTAATTGGCGGCGGCTCGCGCAATACTCTTCTGAACCGCTTCACGGCCGAGGCTACCGGCGTATCCGTTACAGCAGGCCCGGCCGAGGCCACCGCGCTGGGCAACTTCATGGCGCAACTGATGGCGCTGGGCGAGATCAAATCGCTGTCGCAGGCACGGCAGATAGTCAGCGGGTCATTTGAAACGGTTACTTACGAGCCGGGGCGCGGGTCCGGCTGGGATGATGCCTACAATCGGTTTTTGGGCATAGTGAATGAGGGCGGGCGGGTTTAAAAAGCCGCCCCTACAAATATAATAATCTGTAGGGGCGTACCTTCAGGTGCGCCCGTGATAAACAATTCAATGCAATAACCCTGGAAATGTACGATAATATAGCAAAACAGGATGGGGAATTATGGAACAAAAACTGCTGTACGAAGCCCGCGAACTGGTCGCACAGGTCGGTAGGATCATGCTTGAGCGCAACCTGACCGACCTGGCAGGCGGCAACATCAGCATAAGGGTGGAGGATAAAGTTGCCATGTCTCCTAGCTACGCCGGCACGCGGAAATTCTGGCGGCTCAAGCCGGAAGAGGTGCTGGTGCTGGATCTGCAGGGCAACCTGCTGGAGGGCGAGGGCAAGATATCCCGCGAGGCGCCCGTTCACCTCAAACTGCTGAACTCATTCTATCCACAGTGCCAGGCGGTCATACACGCCCATCCCCGCAACATCATGGTGTTCTGCGCAGCCAGGCAGGTCATTCCGCCTGTGCTGGAAAATACCATAAAATTCGGTGAGGTCAGACTGGCCGAATATGCCCGCGGCGGTGTGCAGAACAGGCAACTGGCTGAGAATGTATATAAAGCCCTGTGCGGCCAGGAAAACAGGATGGCCGGGCAGGCCGCCGCCGTGATGGTGCCGTGGCACGGCCTGTTCGCTGCAGGCAAAGACCTGTACTCGGTGCTGGACGCAGTTGAGCGGATCGAGGTCAACGCCCGCTGCATAATAATGGGCAAGATACTGCTTAACGACGAAGATATGCTTTACCGCTCCCGCCATGACCTTGCCAAACAAATGGAAGGTTCCGGCGGGGAAGGCGAATAACCGCGGCCATGATCCTGACCGTCACTCTCAACCCTGCCGTCGACCGCGCCTACCTGATAAAGGATTTTGTCTGGAACAGGACCATCAGGTCGGATCAGGCTGTATTGGGCATGGGTGGCAAGGGCACAGATGCGTCGTGGGTGCTGGGCGAGCTCGGCTATGCCAATCTTGCGCTGGGCTTTGCCGCGGGCAACACGGGCAGGCTGATGGAGAAAATGCTGCGGGCTCGTGGCTGCCGCACCGATTTCGTGTGGGTGGAGGGAGAGACGCGCACCAACATCGTTATCATCGGTGGGGGGGGTCAGGGCCAGACCACGCTGACCGAGCCCGGCCTTCAGATCAGCAGCGGCGCTCTTGCGAGATTACGCCGGAAATTCGATAAAGCTCTTAAAACCGCCTCCTGCGTTGTTATAGGCGGCACAGTGCCGCCGGGTATTGAAGTATCAATTTACACGGAGCTGGTAGAGAGCGCCAGGTCATCCGGCCTGCCGGTGGTTTTCGATGCCAGCGGACCCGGCTTGAAAGCCGGCATGGCGGGCCGGCCTACTGTTGCCAAACCCAATATCGATGAGATCGCAGAGCTTTACGGCAGCGCCGTCAGCAGTGCGGAGGAAGCCTATAAAGCAGGACGGGAGCTGCAGGATAGGTACGGCGCCGCACTGATCATCACGCTGGGCAAAGACGGCGCGCTGGCGGTATTAGACGGCCGCGCTTATACTATCCCTGTATTGAAGATACCCGTGGCCAGCACCGCCGGCGCCGGGGATGCTATATTGGCCGGCCTGGCTGCCGCACTGTCTGAAGGCAAGCCCATCGAGGACGGCCTGCGGCTGGGCTTTGCCGCCGCCGCCGCGGTCTGTCTCAACACCGCCACGGCCGACTGCCGCAGAGCCGACGTGGCAAGGCTGCTGCCGCAGGTTCAACTGGTGGAATACCCGGGATAAGACGGTGGCTGGCCTCGAGCAGGAATCAGCTGCCCGATATGCCGTATAATATACGGCAATAGATTTACCTCTTCCGGATCAGCAAACCGATAATGAATAACCTACAGCCGGCCAAAGAGCCTGACCGCCTATGGAATAAGAACTTCCTTCTTCTCTGGCAGGGTCAGCTCATCAGCCAGATCGGGCAGCGCTATTTCAATGTTGGTATGCTCTTCTATATCAAGCAGGCCACTGAGTCGGCCAGCCTGATGGGTGGCATGATGCTATTCTCCACGCTGCCCGGCGTGCTGCTGGGCCCCATGGGCGGCACATTCGCGGACCGCTTCTCGCGAAAGAAGATCATCGTCTACAGCGACCTTATCCAGGGCATACTGGTTTTTTCCCTGGCCGCGCTGATGTTTTTCCTGATCTGGGCCACCGGCCTTACCACTTCAGACCCGCAGGGCAGCTTCTCTCTCTTCTCTTTTATCTACTTGACGCCCCACGCCAGCGCTATCAATATCACATGGATGTTCATCGTGGCCACGCTGGGCGCCATCATTTTCGCCTTCTTCACCCCGGCCATGTCCGCTGCCATACCCGACCTGGTGCCCAAGGAGAAGCTCAATGTAGCCAATTCGCTCAACCAGTTCGCCATCTTCCTGGCCATGTTTTTAGGCCAGGGTCTGGGCGGCCTTATCTTCAGCATCACCGGCGCGCCCCTGCTCTTCCTCATCAACAGCGCCACCTATTTATACGCGGCGGGCAGTGAATCGTTTATCAAGATACCACAGCCGGCGGTCGAGCCGGAGAAGAAATCGGGCGAGGCCTGGAAGAGCTTCATTAAGGATACGAGGGAAGGCCTGGATTATGTATGGAACGAGAAAGGCATGCGCATACTTTTCCTGGCGGCGGCGCTGCTGCACCTGCTCATCGCGCCTATGCTGCTGCTGCTGCCTTTTTACGTGGAGGACTACCTTAATCAGAACGCCTCCTGGTACGGCTATCTGCTGGCAGCAGTGGGACTGGGCTCGGTGGTCGGATACCTGATAGCCGGCAGCGTCAACGTGCGAGGCAAGGCCCAGAGCAACCTGATCATACTATCCCTGCTGGGCGCCTCCATCTCGCTGGGCATCGTGGGATTTATCACGGATCAGTTTATAGTGCTGGGCGTCGTTACCATGATCGGGCTGACGGCCGGCATATTCATCGTCAAGACCACCACCGTTATCCAGCTGGCGGCTTCATCGGAGATACGCGGCCGTGTATTCGGACTGCTGGGCACCCTGACCAGTGGGCTTGCCCCCATCGGCATGGGCATTGCCGGTGTGATCGCTGATATGGCCAACAAGAACATACCCTTGATATACGCGACCTGCGGCCTGCTGGTGCTGGCCATGTCCATCGGGCTGGCGCTCTCCAGGGAGGCGCGCGAGTTCCTGACCCTGGACGTGACGCACAGGGCAGAGCCCTGACTGGAATTTTAAATTTTATGCTATACTGCCTGAAATACTGCGCTTAGCTATGAACAATGATCTGAGCCTGCTCTGCATCCCCATCGCCCTTTTGCTGGGTGCGATGCCCTCCGCTTTCATCGTAGCAATGATCGCAGGAAAAATAGATATCAGAGATGAGCCGGACGGCAAGATCAGCGCTGCCGCGGTCTACCGCAGGGTAGGTTTGCTGCCCTTCCTGACCGTGGTCGTCATGGATATCGGCAAAGGGGCGCTGGCGGTGTTGATCGCGCAGTGGATGAACGCCGGTCCGCTGATGGTCATGCTGGCCGGCATTGCAGCGATTATTAGCCACCAGTGGTCTTTCTTCCTCAGGTTCCAGGGCGGGCGCGGCGCCACGGTCATGGCCGGTGTGCTGGTGTGCATTTGCACTGTGCCCACGCTGATCGGGGCTGTGGTTGCCGGTCTTCTAGCATTGATAACCAGGAACTCAAGCTCAAGCTTCGGCATCGGCCTTGTGGCCGTCACCGCTTCACTTTTTGCATTGCAGTGGGCGAATATTGGGGTGCCTCCGATTTTAATAGCCACGCCGGCGCTGCCGTTGATAACGGCTTACCACCTGCTTATCGTATATCCACTGTTGCTGGGACTGCTGATGACGGTCAAGGCACTGCAGGTTAAATACAGGCCGGGCGCCACGCTCAGGCCGGGTGCGGGAGGGACCGCATGAACTGGTGGATGAGCCAGGCGGCAGACGGGGCATCGGCCTGGAAGGCCATATGGGTGCCGCTTGTGGCATGGTTTGTGGCGCAGGCGCTCAAGGTGCTGATAAATTTCGTCCACAAGAAACAATTCAATTTGTCTTTAATGTGGAGCCCGGGAGGCATGCCCAGCGCACACTCTGCCCTCATGTGCGCGCTGGCCACCACCATCGGGCTGTTGTACGGCTTCGATTCCCCCCTCTTCGCCATCTCATTGGCGGTGGCGTTCATCGTGATGTACGATGCCGCCGGCGTGCGGCGAACCGTGGGCTACCAGTCTACCATGCTGAACAAGATGCTGGACGAGCTCTTTAAGGGTGACAAGGAGTTCAGCCAGCGGCTGGCCGAGATCATCGGCCATACCAAGTGGGAGGTCTTCGCCGGCGCTATGCTGGGCATTGTGCTGGGCATCCTTTTCACCTGGCCCTGGGCATGACTGCATTCCTGAATTTGTTGACCGGCATATTGACACCTGCAGGAGACGGGTTTAAACTTCTCACTAGCGTGGTAAGTTTCTGCCGGTCAGGTAGCGCAGTTGATTAATTATTAAGGAGGTTGAACTTGGCGGAAAACAAACCTGAGATCTTACAAAGGAAGGTGGGGCTGTTCGAGACCATAGCCATGATAGTCGGCCTGGTTATCGGCGCGGGCATCTTCGGGATGACGGCGACGATCACGGGCATGACCGGCCCCAGCGTTTTCATAGCCTTCATCGTTGCCTGTCTCCCATCCCTTTTCGTGGTGCTCTTCGAGATTCAGCTAACGGGCACGCTGCCGGTGACGGGCGCCAACTATGTTACGGTAACAAGGGTCCTTTCGCCGTTCTGGGGCGGCATAATATCCTTCTCGGCCGTGCTGGCCCTGCTGGCCGCCAATATACTGGTTGCAGTTATTTTTGCAGACTATTTTATTGCCTTCGTACAGTCATTTAACCCTGCCTTTGCCATGGACGGCAGGATATTGACGATTGCCATACTGGTGCTTTTCGCATTAATCAATTATCTCGGTGTTTCGCTGGCAAGCTGGCTACAAATAGTCTTTTTCCTCCTATTTGTGATTGGAATGATAGTATTCGCTATCACCGGCATGGCTAATTTCGATCCGGCCAAACTGACACCGCTATTCCCCAAGGGCACCATCATGTTTGTCGTGGCGGTGGTGCTGGCGAGCTACGTGTGGTCGGGCCTGCTGGCGCTGGCCGATATCGGCGGGGAAGTCAAGAATCCACGCAGGAACCTGCCGCTGGCTTTGATTATCTCGTTCCTGATCATACTTGTGCTGTATGCCATTCAGCCGCTGGCGCTGGTCGCCACCATGGACTGGCAGGAGGTCGCCAAGATCGGCAACCCCGCCATCATGGTGGACGCGGGCAGGTTGATGCCGGGCTGGGGCCTCTACATCGTCTTCATCGCCGCCCTGGGTGCAATCGTGACGACCATCAATGCGCTGACCTGGTCGGCCTCCCGTGACCTGGTGGCCTGGGCGCGCGACGGCATGTTCCCCAAAGCGGTTGCGCACCTGAGCAAATTCAAGACGCCGGATGTAGCCATACTGATCATCATCATCATTGAGGTGCTGGGGGCGATGATCGCGGCCACCATCGATAAATACGCCCTGGCCTCCGTGCTGGCCTCCAGCTTGATTACGATCATTCTGGCCTGGTGCGTATTCCGCATCCCGAAAAAGATGCCCGACCTGTACAAGAAATCCCTGTTCAAATTCAATACATTCTGGCGCTGGTTTACCTATATCGGCGCGCTGATCACCTCCGGCATCATACTGCTGTCGGGCATTTTCCTCGATATGATGGATGAAAACGGCGACCCGACCAGGTTCCCCTGGGTGGTGCTGATCTTTTTAGGGTCTTTGCTGCTCGGGACAATCTGGTACCTGGCACGCCGGGCCTATCTAAAGGGCAAAGGCGTGGACTTGGACCGGAATATGCAAAAAGTGGCCGATGCCACCCTGGCTGAGGCCGAGGAAAAGCTGTCCGCCTAATCCTTTCAAAAGTAATCTTTGCTCGTAGCAGGCAATAAACGCCCTGCCGCCGGATGGGCCTTGACCCGGCCACCGTTCCCCGGCAGGGCGTTTCCCCATATCCCCATTCCGTGATCCGAATATACGTAAAATAACCTATTGACAGACCCCTTGTAATATTTTAGAATTAGCCTGTCTATCGAGCGCTTGATAGAATGACGGCAGGTGAAGTGTAAATGACGAGTAAAGAGCTGGATATGTCGGGCAGCTACAGCGAGGTAGCGGATAAGCTGGGGCAGAAGGCCGGTCATAAGAAGTGGGAGATAGTAAATGCTGCCGCCGGGCTTTTTATCAGGAAGGGGACATTAAATACCGGTGTCCGGGATATAGCGGAGGCCAGCGGCATAACGGTGGGGACACTTTATCATTATTTTAAATCCAAGGATGACATCATCACGGCCTTTCTTGATTTTGCCGTGCAGGGCACGAGTGAATTTGTCAGGATGACGACCGAAGCGCTGGCGAAGCTGCCGCCGCAGGAAGCGATGAGGAGGGCGATCAGGCTTTACATCGAGTATACCAACGAGGCGCAGAGCATAGTCCTTTTCTGGCATCAGGAAACCAGGAACCTGCCTCCCGATCAAAGAAAACGGCTGATGGAAAACGATATAGTGCTGGCGTCACTATTTGAGAAACTGATCGAGGTCGGGCGCCGGGAGGGAATCTACAAGATAGAGGACGCAGCGCTGGCGGCGCACAGTATTATAGTGCTGGGTGATATGTGGGCTTTCCGGCGCTGGTGGCTGGGCCGGCGATACACGTCAGAGCAGTACATTGGTAAGCAGATCGAATTCATCCTTCATGGATTACATAACGGCAGCATCGAGATAACAGGGGAATCCCGCAAGGAGGTGCACAGGAAGTTATAAAGAATACCGCTGGTTGTATAAACGATTAAATGTATTTTAATGACGGAGGTTGAACTTGGCAGAACAAAAACCCGAGATGATGAAAAGAACGATAGGATTGTTCGAGGCTGTGGCCATGATCACAGGCCTGGTGGTGGGCGCCTCGATCTTCGTTCTGGTCCCCAGCATGGCCGGCATGACCGGCCCCAGCGTCTACCTGGCCTACGCCGCGGCAGCCATACCCGCGATCTTCGTGGTGCTTTACGAGATCCAGTTGACCGGCACGCTGCCGGTGACTGGCGCCAACTTCGTCACGGTCACCCGGGTGCTCAATCCGTTTTGGGGCGCCATCATATCGTTTGCAGCTGTGCTGGCCATCCTGGCATCCAACATCCTGGTGGCGGTCGGCTTTTCGCAGTACGTAATCGCTTTCATCCAGTCTTTTAACCCGGCTTTCAGCCTGCACCCCTGGATACTACCCATAGCTATCGTGGCATTTTTTGCGCTGATCAACTTACTGGGTGTGAAAATTGCAAGCTGGATACAGATGGTGCTATTCCTGGCATTCATAGCAGGCATGATCATCTTCGGCATCGTCGGTACCGCCAATATGAACCCGGCCAACCTGGTCCCGCTCTTCCCCAACGGCGCTATGATGTTCATGGTGGTGACGGTGCTGGCCTGCTTCTCCTGGGCCGGCCTGGTGGCGCTGGCAGACATCGGCGGGGAGGTCAAGAACCCGCGCCGCAATCTGCCTCTGGCCCTGATCATCGCCTTTGTAATCGTACTGGCGCTTTATACCTGGCAGCCTTTTGCGCTGGTTGCATCCATGGGCTGGCAGGAAGCCGCCAAGGCGGGCGCGCCGGCCATTATGCTGGATGCGGCCAAGCTGATGCCCGGCTGGGGCATCTGGATTATCTTCATCGCCGCCATGGGCGCGATACTCACCACCATCAACGCGCTGACCATGTCCGCCGCACGCGACCTGGTGGCATGGGCGCGCGACGGCATGATGCCCAGGGGTGTGGCTCACCTGCACAAGAAGTTCAAGACACCGGACGTGGCCATACTGGTAGTGCTGATCATCGAAATCCTGGGCATTCTCGTTTCAGCCACCATCGACAAGTACGCACTGGCAGCCGTGCTGGCATTGATGCTGATACAGATCGTATCAGCCTATTGCATCCTGCGCATACCCAACAGGCTCCCTGAACTGTATAAAAAATCCATCTTTAAGTTCAACGGGTTCTGGCGCTGGTTCACCTTTCTGGGGACCGCCATTACATCAGGTTTCATCCTGCTGATGGGCTTCTTCCTGGATACCATGGATAAGGATGGCAATCCCACTCAAATTCCATGGACGGTGCTGGTCTTTATCGGAGTCCTGATAGCAGGTGTTATCTACTACTTCGCCCGCAACGCATATCTAAAGAGCAAGGGTGAGGATCTGAAGGCGAACCTGCAGAAAGTGGCCGATGCAACTCTGGCTGAAGCCGAAGAAAGACTCTCTATATCATAGATGGGGCGAGCCCGTTTGTGATACCAAGGTAATTGAATATACAAGCGACCGGGGCCCGGCGCATCCTGTCAGGAAAATAATCCGGGTCCCGGCAACGGCATAGACTTTGATTTGAAAACCTGGTATGGCCACATAGACGGCCAACATGCCGGGCACTATATAGTGAAAATATAAAAGTCGGAGGAGGGTTATCATGGCATCAGCACTGGATGGTATAAAGGTGGTGGAGCTCTCCACATGGTTCGCCGGCCCCACCTGTGGTATGTGGCTGGGCGAGCACGGCGCGGATGTGGTCAGGGTGGAGCCGGTCGAGGGCGACCCGTTAAGAGCGATGTTCTCGTCGGGCGTACTGCCTGCGGAGCTGGATATCGGCTATAACTGGATGTGGGAGATGGCCAACCGCAGCAAACGCTGCATCACGCTCGACCTCAAGCAGGAAGAGAGCCGCAAGATCATGCATAAAATGGTGGGACAGGCCGATGTCTTCCTGGCCAACCTTCGGCCCTCCACGCTTAAGCGCGCCAGGATGGATTACGATACTCTCAACAAGCTCAATCCGCGTTTGGTCTACTGTAATATCACCGGCTATGGCTCTAAAGGCCCGGGCGCCGACTGGCAGGCTTTCGATGAGACAGCCTTCTGGACGCGGTCGGGCATCATGTCCACTATGGGTGAGCCGGGCACCCCGGCCGTCCCTCTGCGAGGCGCAATGGGTGATAACACCACCGGTGTTTTCGCCCTGGGCGCTATTTCCCTGGCGCTTTACTCCAGGGAGAAGACCGGCAAAGGCCAACTGGTCGAGCTGTCGCTCTACGGCAACGGCATGTGGGTGGCGGGCATCGATGTGCAGGGCGCGCTCGTCTACAACATGGAACTGGGCAGGCAGTCCAGATTCACCGTGGGCAACCCGCTGTACAACAGTTATGCGGCCAAAGACGACAAGTGGTTTATGTTCCAGATGCTGCAGACCGACCGCTTTTGGCCGGGCGTGTGTAAAAGCGTGGGCCGGGAAGACTGGCTTACCAAGTATCCTACACATGGTGACAGGTGCAAGGCCAGTACCGAGTTGATCAAGCTGCTGGATGCAGAGTTTGCCAAGTATCCTCGCGACTACTTCGCGAGCAAGTTTGATGAAAACGGCCTTATCTGGGCGCCGGCGCAGACCCCGACCGAGGTTATCAAAGACGCGGTGGCCCTGGAGAACGGTTACGTCGTAGAGTACGAGCATTTCGGCTACGGCAAGGTTAAAGGTATCCGCTGCCCCATCCAGCTCAAGGGCACACCTGAACGTACGCCGTTCGGCGCGCCAGAGTTCGGCCAGCACACGGAAGAAGTGCTGCTGGAGCTCGGATATAGCTGGGAAGACATCGGCAATTTCAAGGAAAAAAAGGTCATATTGTAACAGTCTTAAACGTAGGGGCGGGTCTTAAGCCCCGCCCGATAGCGGGCGCACCTGAAGGTACGCCCCTACACTGGGACTGAGATAAATCCGGACCGGCCGCCTTATGGCAAGGAGAAAACGATGTCGATTCTCATTTACGAGAAAAAAGACCGCATTGCTTATTTCACGCTTAACCGCCCTGATAAGCTTAATACCATGAGCGTGGAACTCAGCCGCCAGTTGATCAGGGCGCTTCACGACTTCGACGCAGATAACGACCTTTACGCCGGCATAGTTACCGGTGCCGGCGACCGGTCGTTCTGCGCAGGGGCGGACCTGACCGATCCTGAGCACATCGAGCTGGGCGTGAACTGGGAGGCCGATTACGACTGGCAACTGGCCAATATCAGGAAACCGCTCATCGCCGCCGTCAACGGCTACTGCCTGGGCGCAGGGTTCACGCTGGCGCTGTGCTGCGATATCAGGATCGCCTCGGAGAAGGCTTCACTGGGAACGCCGGACCAGAAGTTGAACACGGTTGATGCCTATGCATCGATCATGCTGTCGCGTATGATACCGGCCTCCACAGCCATGGAGGTGCTTATGACCGGCGACCGCTTGAGCGCTCAGGAGGCCTACCGGGTCGGGCTGGTCAGCCGCCTGGTCGCTCCGGCTGAACTGATCCCCTCCGCCGCCGCCCTGGCCAAGAAGATCTGCGGCAACGGCCCCGTAGCGTTGTGGGCCTGCAAGGAGATCAATAAGAGGACCCGCTACATGTCTCTTGACGATAGTCTGGCATTTTTTAAAACCATCACCGCGCCCATCCTGAAAATGGACGATACCAGGGAGGGTATCACGGCCTTCTTCGAGAAGAGGCCGCCCGTCTGGAAACTTAAATAACCAAGGAGGGTAAACATGGCCTTTGAGACTGTAATCTATGAAAAAGCCCAGGGTATAGCGGTCATCAAGCTCAACCGCCCCAAGGTGCTGAACGCCATCAATGTGCAGTTGACCAGGGATTTCCACCAGGCCCTGGCCGAGGCGGCGCTGGATAAGAACGTTAAAGGGGTGATAATCAAGGGCGAGGGACGGGCATTTTGCGCCGGGGACGATCTTTCTGAGAGCCCGCAGGGGATGCAGGTGGAGGACATATTGCGATATGTGGAGGTACTGCAGGATACAACGCGTATTATGCTGAACATGGAGAAATGCATCGTGGCCGCCGTCCATGGGTACGCGCTGGGGGCCGGGTGTGAGTGGGCCATGAGCGCTGATATACGCATTGCGGCCGAGGGCACCAAGTTCGGCTTCCCCGAGACCAACGTGGGGGCCGGTGTGACAAATGCCGGCACCAAGCTGCTGCCGCTGCTGGTGGGCATCGGCAGGGCCAAGTGGATGATATTCTCCAACGAGAGGATCGATGCCCGCACCGCCGAGCAGTGGGGTCTGGTTAACCGCGTGGTGCCGTTCGAGGATCTCGACACAGCGGCTATGGAGCTGGCAAAGAAAGTTGCGGCCAATTCCTCGCTGTCCATCAAACTGGCCAAACGCCAGCTCAATTACGGTACCTACCAGGACTACGAGCAGCAGATGGAGATGGAGGCGCACGACGTTGTCCTTACGCTGACGGGCATGGAGGCTGCCATGCGGGCTAAAGCGGCGCTGGACAGGACCAAGCAGAAATAATTAATCGAGGAGCAGTGAAATGATTATAGATTTCCGGGTCACTGTACCCATACAGGAATGGGTTGATGACGTTGAGGAGGCCAAGCGTTTATTCTTGACCAGCTTTATGCGGGGCTATGCGGAGTCTGCTTATGAAGTATCCGCCATGTACGATGTGACTGCTGAGAGCATGGTCAAGGCCATGGACGCTGCGGGTGTGGATTACGGCGTGCTGCAGGCGGAATGGGCGCTGGGTGATTACAGGAAGCTGAATGATGCTACCTATAAAATAGCCCGGAAATATCCGAAGAAGTTCCCGCGCTATTACCTGACCGTGAATGCCCTGGAAGATGACGACATGGTCAAGGTAGTTGAGCGGGAGGTCAAGGAGCGCGGCTTCAGCGGCGTCAACTTTCAGACTTGGGCGCAGCGCATGTATCCCAATGACAGGAGATTGTACCCTGTTTATGCCAAGTGCCAGGAATTGGGCATACCCGTGACCATCCACTCCTCCATTAATTTCACCATCGACCGCAGTATCGATTTCAGCCGCCCTATTTACATAGATCATATTGCGTGTGAGTTCCCCGATTTAAAAATCGTTGCCAACCACGGCGGCTGGCCGTGGGTGAACGAGCTGGTGGCTGTGGCCTGGAAACATAAGAATGTTTATATCGAGATCGGCGCGGTGGCCCCCAAGTATATCGGCACCCCCGGCACAGGGTGGGACCCCCTCATGATATACGGCAACAGCCTGCTGCAGGACAGGGTGCTTTTCGCCACGGACGACATGATCCCCTGGCAGCGCTGCATCGATGAACTGAAAGCCCTGCCTCTCAAGGACAAGGTCAAGGAGAAATGGCTGGGCCTGAACGCGGCGAAGTTATTGGGTCTGTAAAGCAGACGAAGGAGGCTGAACCATATGAAGAAGCAGACTAAACGGACAATACTCTGGAGCATCCTGGGCGCGGTGGCTCTAATAGTCATCGTCCTGGCCGTTTATATTACGGACCTGGTTGCTTTTCCTGGCAATATTGCAGAGACCGGATATGACCAGCAGGTCGCGACATCAGGTGTTAAGTCGACTTTCCATGAGGGCGTGATCTACCGCTATCCCGGTATCGTGCCCATGCTCGAGGTGTCCGGAGATTATTATGAGATGGGTCTTCAGTATGGCGTGTTATTGCGGCCGGAAATTGTGAACGGCATGGATTCAATGACCAGGATCCTTAAATGGAACGCTGATGAGATGGGCGTACCTTACCCGGCGCTGGTCGGGTTGATTAAATACCAGGCTCGCCAGATGGCGGCCGGCCTGCCGCAGACATACCAGGATGAAATGAGGGGTGTTTCAGACGGCTCCGGATTACCGTACGATACGGTCATATCCTGCTGCCTATTCTACGATGTCGGGATGGGGATGGGCTGCACCGGCGTACTTATGCGTGGACCAGAGGATTCAATCATTCAGGGCCGCAATAACGATACTGCTGCCTTTGGTGGTGAGGAATTGGCCAAGATGACGGTCGTCGTCCGCTATAAGGCCAAAGGCGCCAACGTCGTAACCCATATGGACCAGCCTCTTTATATGGGGGTGGAAACGGGCTACAACGATAAGGGATTAACTTTCGGCGAAGAGACCCTGTATGTAAAAAAACCGGATCCCAATGGTTTCTCTCTGCCCTACTTGATACGCATGGTAATGGAGGAGGCGTCAACTCTGGACCAGATTTACCCGTATTTCGACAGGTACCACACTATAGGAGCTTACGGCTGCGTCTGGAGCGACTTGCGTGCAGGCCGCGGCGCAGTGGTCCAGTTGACCCCCACAGCCTGGGTAAAGAACGAGATCAAGGATTCCCTGCTATGGAATTTTAACCGGATTTATGATCCTGAGATGGCAAAACAACAAGTAGCGTCGGTGAATGTTGGCAATAGCAATATCGACAGAGAAGCGGTGGCGTCCACCTGTCCGCAAAAGCCTGTATATGCAATTGAAGATGTGGTCAAATTTGTACGCGCTCAGACGGGTCCGGACGGCACAGATTACTCATGGTGCGGCACCAAGCGCCCGGTATGCAACTGGGCAGCTTCACAGATGATGATTTTCGATACTAAAAGCGATGGATTTTACATGGCGGTCGGGCCGTACTATGCGGCGCGCCAGGATATCTATCATTTCTATGACGATTTCTCCAGGCAACCGGAGCTTTTCATGCCGGCTATGCCGATCAAGCCGGTCATAGAAAAAGCGGCCCAAATCGAGAACCGGTTGATAAGCGGCGCAGAGAAGCTTGAGGCTTTCATTGACCTGGCCGGGCAATATAAAGACGATGCCAACGTTCAATTCCTGGTTGCCTACAAGGCCTTCAGGCTATCTAAGCCGGATGTTTTTGCGGAATATGCCCGGAAGGCATACGCCATGGACCCGTCCAATTCTGAGTACCGGATGTATGCAGGCATGGCGGCCTATTGGGAAAAGGATATGGAAAAAGCAGTGAGTCTCCTCGATGGAGTAACTGCCAGATACCCGGAGCAGGACCTGTTCAGACTAACGGTGCTGGAGAAGGCAAGTATGGGCATAGATCCACAAAAGTCGGCCCGGTACAGCGTGCAGAAGCAGGCCGTTATCGACAAAAATGAGGCACAAGGTTATAATGATATGAAGATAATACCTTTGATCAACGCGCTTGGCCAGGCCAGGTAATGATATAATCTGCGGAAAATAATCTTAATACACAGGTGGTAACCAATGGACAAGAGCTATACATCAGTCGGATCGGCTATTGAAGACATACCGGATGGCGCGGTCATAGCTTTCGGCGGTTTCTTTTCCGCCGGCAAGCCGCTGGCGCTGACACAGGCGCTGGCCAAAAAAGGCGTGAAAAACCTCACAGTGGTGGTTCAGCAGGTTGGAACCGGAAATGAAGAGATGCTGGAACTGGTCACCAACGGCCAAATAAAAAAGGCTATCTGTAATTACCCCTTCCCTCGATCGGCCAGCAAGGGTGCCCAGCATCACTTCGAGCAGGAGGTGCGCAAAGGCAAGATCACGCTGGAGATATACCCCATAGGCACCTTTGTCGAGAAGCTGCGCTGCGCCGGGGCCGGCATAGCCGGGTTTTACACGCCGACGGGTGTTGGGACAGTAGTGGCGGAAGGTAAAGAGACAAAGGTCTTCAATGGCATTGAATACCTGCTGGAGCTGGCTCTGCCGGTGGATTACGCCTTCGTGCATGCTTGGAAGGGCGATCGCGAAGGCAACCTTATCTATCGCTACACATCGCAAAATTACAATAATGCCATGGCCATGGCCGGGAAGGTGACCATTGCCGAGGTGGAGACACTGGTGGAAGCCGGGGAACTCGATCCCGATTGTGTACACACGCCCGGTATATTTGTGAAAAGGGTGGTGGAGACGGGCAGGCCGGATTTTTATCAGGTATCGGTATAAGATATTATCAGCCGGAGTTTAATATGAGCAAGATGAGTAAAGTTGTCGTACCGGAGACGCCTCCGCTGGAGCGCGAGATGATCGCCCTGCGCATAGCCAATATGCTCGAGGATGGGTCCTATGTCAACCTGGGCATAGGTATACCTACGCTGGTTTCCAACTGGATAGAGGGACGGGACGTCATCATCCAGTCTGAGATCGGCATACTCAAATGCGGTCCGCTTGCAGAGGAGGGGGAGCAGGATCAGGACCGTATCAACGCCAGCTGCCAGTTTATACACGAGATGCCGGGTAGCTGTTATTTTAATGTCGAGACGTCGTTTGCCATGATCCGTGGCGGGCGCATGGATGTGGCGGTACTGGGCGCCCTGCAGGTGTCGGCCAAAGGCGACCTGGCCGGATGGAACAACCCGGCCCGTGGCCTGGGCAAGACCGGCAACATCGGCGGGTCGATGGACCTCGCCGTGGGCGCCACCAAATTGATCGTAGCCATGGAGCATTTCACCCCGGCCGGCGAGTTCAAGATACTGGATGAGTGCGTCTACCCGCTGACGGCCAAAGAGTGCGTAGATGTCATAGTGACTAATTATGCCGTGATCGAGGTTACGCCCAAAGGGCTGCTGCTTAAAGAGGCGATACCCGGCATCACCCCGGAGGACGTACAGAAGATGACGGCTGCGCGATTGATAGTGGCAGATGATTTCCACGAGATGGAGCTGTAGCTCCTTTTTGCATGAAGGCTGAATTGAGACTAAAATAATAATCCGGAGGGATTTAACAATGGCCAATCAGATAGGTAAGAAATATGTCTGCAGCAAGTGCGGCTCCGAGTTCATCGTGACCAAGGGAGGCAACGGGCAGATAACCTGTTGCGGGCAGCCCATGGAACAGAAGAAGTAAGAGGACTTAAACCTTTACAGGAGAGATAAGATGGCAAACCAGCTTGGCAAGAGATTTAAGTGCGAAGTCTGCGGGACCGAGGTGCTCTGCACCAAGGCGGGTGAGGGTACCGTTACCTGCGACGGCAAAGAGATGGAGCTGCAGAAGCCCAAGGCGCTCCCCTCCTCCGACTGACAATATATGTTGGGGCGGGTTTAGCCTGTCCCATTTCGGGCGCGCCTGAAGGTACGCACCTGCAACACGGGCGTTGATTCGCCTACCACTCAATGACATAATAGGGATACTATGTCCCTGCACCTATACCGGCAACCGCTGTCCGGCATACGCGTCCTCGAGCTGTCCGGCCGCTGGACTGGATACTGCGGCAGACTGCTGTACGACCTGGGCGCCGAGGTTATCCTGGCGGAGCCGCCGGGAGGCTGTGAGACCCGCCGGGCAGGTCCTTTCCCGGCCGGCGAAAGTGGGCCTGAACTAAGCCTTTCTTTCTGGTACGGCAATGCAGGCAAGCTCGGCATAATCGTGGATCCCTTCTCCCCTCCGGGCCGGGAGCGCATCCTGAAACTGGCTCAATCCTGCGATGTGGTGGTCGAGTCCCACCCGCCCGGCTCCCTTGCCGCGGCCGGCCTGGGTTATGATGCATTGAGCCGGATCAATCCGGCGCTGATCATGGCCTCGGTCAGCGGATTCGGGCAGTCCGGACCTTACAGCAGCTGCAAATCCTGCGGCCTGGCTGCATCTGCTGCGGGCGGTCAGATGAGTGTCTGCGGATCTCCCGGCAGGCAGCCGCTGCAGCCCTGCGGCGAGCAGCCCTATTACCTGGCCTCGCTCTTTGCCGCCTGCGGCATACTGATGTCGCTGCGCTGGCGGGACATGACGGGGAAGGGGCAGCATATCGATATCTCGCTGCAGGAGGCTGCCGCCGCCGCACTTGAACATGTTTTGGTTCAGTATTTCCACGATAACACTGTGGCCCGCCGGCAGGGCAGCCTGCAATGGAATGGGGCGGCCGACCTCTTTCCCTGCCGCGACAGCTATATTTTTCTGACCTTCAACCGCGAGTGGGACACGCTGGTGGAGATGCTCAAAGCGCGCGATATGGCCGCCGAGTTCCAGCAGCCTGCCTGGGGCGAGGAGAGTTACCGCAGGCTGCATATCGAGGACATACAGGAAGTGCTGACCTTCTGGACCTGCCAGCACGGCAGCGGCGACCTTTTCAAGCTGGGACAGGATATGCGATTTCCCTGGGCGCCGGTAGGCTCCATAGCAGATGTATTGCAGAACGTACAGCTGCGGGCCAGGCAGTTTTTCGTGCCGGCCTCCCACCCGCTTGTTAAGCAGGGATTCGAGGTACCCCGGCCCGTCATCGTTATACCCGGCACACCCAACTATGAGTGGTGCCGGGCGCCTTTCATCGGGGAACATGACGGGGAAGCTTTTTCCTGTAGGGGCGGGTTTGAAAACCCGCCCGAAAAAGCGGGCGCACCTGAAGGTATGCCCCTACACGATGGAAAGGCGGGTGCACCTGAAGGTACGCCCCTACAAAATATCAGGGTGCTGGATTTCACCTGGATGCTGGCCGGGCCCTATGCCACGCGCCTGCTGGCCGACTTTGGCGCGGAGGTCATCAAAGTGCAGTCGCGGCAGACAGCGACAGGCGCCGAGGATAATCAGGCCGGATACTTCGCCGCCTGGAACCGCAACAAGCAGGGTATTACGCTTGACCTGTCCAGACCGGAGGCGCGTGACATCGTAATCGAGCTGGTCAAGAAGTGCGATATCGTCATGGAGAATTTTACGCCGCGCGTGATGCGTAACTGGGGGCTGGATTATGCGCGCTTGAAGGTGGCCAACCCCGGCCTGGTGATGGTCAGCCTCTCGGGATTCGGCCGCGGCGGGCCCTGGCAGGACTATGCCGCGCTGGGGCCGACCGTGCAGGCGCTGTCCGGACTGACAGGGCTATCTTCGTACCGGGAGGGCAGGCCCAACGGCATCGGGTTCGCCCTTGCCGACCACATTTCCGGCCTTTACGCGGCACTGGCAGCCCTTTCCGCACTGCGCCGCAGGGATTCCCACGGATGTGGTGTGCATATCGAGATTTCCGAGCTTGAGGCCGCCTGCAGCACGCTCGGCCCGGAGCTGATCAGCTTTTCCCTCGGCGGCCGTGCCGCCGGCCCGCAGGGCAACAGCCCCTCCCGGCAGCCCGCCGCGCC
>Ga0268281_1000947_pt1 | contig 18522 bp, 18 predicted proteins | sample saktaG_10_FD_190134 | JGI IMG/M metagenome (GOLD analysis project Ga0268281, IMG submission 190134) | Saline water microbial communities from Sakinaw Lake, British Columbia, Canada - sak_2011_5_24_50m | ecosystem: Environmental > Aquatic > Non-marine Saline and Alkaline > Saline ... | reverse complement strand
AAAAGGTAAAGCTGGTTCTATGCATTTATCTGCTCCAGAGATGGGATTTATGAGTTCTTCAGCAATTGTTGCTAGTATTATTCCTGCTGCTGTGGGAGTGGCTTTTGCTAATAAAATCAAAAAGAATAATAAGATTACCGCTGTTTTTTTTGGAGACGGAGCTATTGACGAGGGTGATTTTTGGGAAAGTTTAAATGCCGCTTGTCTTTGGGGAATACCAATTTTATTTGTATGCGAAGATAACGGTTTTGCTGTTCACACTTCAGCGGACAAAAGACATGGATATAAATCTATTACTGATATTACTTCTAAATTTAATTGTAATGTGTTTGAAGAAAAAAGTACTGACGTAGAAGTTATTTATAAATTAACTAAAAAGGCAATTAGGTTAATGAAAAAGAATAAAAAACCTTGCTTTCTCCATCTAAAATATTATAGATACTTAGAACATGTTGGTGTTAATGAAGATTTTAATGCGGGCTATCGTTCAAAAAAGGAATTTGAAAAATGGTATAAAAAAGACCCAGTGATTTTAGAAAGAAAAAAACTTTTAAAATTGGGCGTAAGAGAAAAAGCAATAAAAAGAATTGAGGATAGAATTGACAGTAAAATAAAAAGAAGCATAAAATTGGCTAAAATAGCGCCATTTTCTAAAGCAAGTGAATTATATCAAGACGTTTTTTATGAAAAAAAATAGAATAATTACTTATCAACAGGCAATAAATGAAGCCCTTGTGCAGGAAATGCAAAGGGATAAAAGTGTTTTTGTTTATGGTTTAGGGGTACCAGATCACAAAAGGATTTTTGGAACTACATCTGGTCTTGTGGAAAAATTCGGTCCACAAAGATGCTTTGATACTCCTCTTTCTGAAGATTCAATGATGGGTCTTGGTTTAGGAGCAGCTATTAATGGTTTGAGACCTGTTCATGTGCATATTCGGATTGATTTTCTTCTTTTAGCAATGAACCAATTAGCTAATATGATTTCTAGTTTTCGGTATATGTCTGGAGGAAAACTGAAGGTACCTTTAGTAGTAAGAGTAGTTATTGGTAGGGGGTGGGGGCAAGGTCCTCAACATAGCAAGAGTATGCATTCAATTTTTGCCCATATTCCTGGTTTGAAGGTTGTTCTTCCAACCACTGCAAGGGATGCTAAAGGATTACTTATTTCTGCCATAAGGGATGATAATCCTGTAATATTTATAGAACATCGTTGGTTGTATTGGCAGGAAGAAGAGGTTTCTGAAAAACCATTTGTTATTCCATTAGAGGAGGCAAATATTTTGAGGAAAGGAAAAGATTTAACAATTGTTGCAACTTCATGGATGAATGTTGAGGCATTAAAAGCGGCAGAGATTCTAGAAAAGAGAGGAGTAAGTATTGAAATTATTGACCCTAGAACTATTGCGCCATTCAATGATAAAGACATTATTAAATCTGTAAAAAGAACTGGTTATTGTATTGTGGCAGATAATGATTGGTTGCATTGTGGATTTAGCGCTGAAGTGGCAGCTCGAGTCTCAGAAAAATGTTTTGGTAAATTAAAATATCCAGTTCAGAGAATAGGTTTTGCTCCAACTCCTTGTCCTACGGCGCGACATCTAGAGAACGAATTTTATCCTTCAGCAATTAAAATTATAAGAATGATTGAAAAAATGTTAAAATTAACTCCAACCGATTTATCAAAAGAGGAATTTTATAGTCATGAAAAAAAATTTAAAGGACCATTCTAATTTTAACAAAAAATATTATGTCATGGACAGATAAAAAATCAATTGAACAAATATTAAAAATAAGAGATAAATTTAATATCTCTACATTTATTGAAACGGGGACTTTTAAGGGGATAAATGCTAAATTTCATGCGCAAAATTTTAAAAATATATTGACATGTGAATTAAAGGATGAGTATTTTAAAATGGCTGAAGAAAGACTTAAGCATTATAATAATGTGCATGTTTACAAACAATCAAGTCCTGAATTTTTAAAATGGTTTATTAAAGCTTATAATCTTGAAGGTAGACAGGATATTGTTTTTATATATCTTGATGCTCATTTTTATGATCCAACTTTACCGTCTGATAAAAAATGGGTTGTAGTGAATGAATTAAAAGCATTGGCGGGATTTAAGAATTGTGTAATTTGTATTCATGATTTTGATTGTGAAGGGCTAGGGCATTGTATTTACGATGGTGAACATTTAGGATGGTCACTTGTTGGAAAAGAGATAATAAAAGTTAATTCTAATTTTTATCTTTATACCAATACTAAAGAATTCTGTGAGATTTATAACAAAGAAACTATTGCTAATGTTCCTGGGATTAACCTCGACGAAGATGTTTTGGATAATATTCAATATGCATGGACTTCAGAAGCAAAGACATATCGAGGGATTTTATATGCAGTTCCCGAAAAATTAGATTTAAATAATTTTCAATTAATAGAATTTAATCCTAAGGATTAAAGAAAGAATTATGAAATTAGGTTTAAAAAACAAATATGCTTTAGTGACAGGTGGGAGTCGCGGTATTGGGAAAGCCATTGCTTTGCTTTTAGCCGAAGAAGGTTGTAATGTAGCGATTTGTGCACGTAAACAAAAAGAAATAAAAGAAACGGTTAAGGAAATAAAAGCAAAAGGAGTTAAGAGTATAGGGATAAGTGCTGATGTAGCAGTTTTGAAAGACGTAGAAAAAGTAGTAAAAACAGTGATTGATACTTGGGGGACTATTCATATTTTAATAAATAATGTTGGTGGAGGTGGGAGATGGGGAAGTCTTATAGTAGAAGAAACAGAGGAAAATGTTTGGATAGATGTTTATAATAAAAATGTTCTGGCGGCAATTCGTTTTACAATGCGCGCAATTCCTTTTATGAGAAGACAAAAATGGGGTCGGGTTGTAACTACAAGTTCTATTTATGGTCGTGAAGGTGGTGGCAGGCCATGGTTTAATATAGCTAAATCAGCTGAAATTAGTTTGATGAAAACGTTAGCAATGAACCCAGACTTAGCTAAAGCACAAATTACTTTTAATAGTATAGCTCCAGGACCAGTTATGATTCCAGGTACTGGCTGGGAGAAAAAGCAAAAGGAGGATCCCGAAGAATTTAAAAAGACGATAGATAATCTCCCGCTTGGTCGTCTAGGAACATCAGAAGAAGTAGCAAATGTTGTTGTTTTTCTTTGTTCTGAAAGGAGTAGCCTAATTAATGGCGCTTGTGTAGCAGTTGATGGGGGAGAAAGTAAAAGTTTTTAAAAATAATTATGCTTGAAAAAAAAATATTAAAATACTTTAAAGGGAAAAACGTTTTAGTAACCGGTGGAACTGGCATGATTGGTAGGCAAGTAGTTGATATTTTATGTGAAATTGGGGCAAATGTTAAAGTTGTTTCTTTGGATAAAATAAAAGTTAATAATCAAGCCGAGTATATTTTTGGGGACTTAACAAGTTTTACTCTTTGTAAAAAGATAACTAAGAACATCGATTTTGTTTTTCATCTAGCTGGGATAAAAGGCTCAATTAAAGTTACCAAAGCAAAGCCAGCTAGTTTTTTTGTACCACTATTAATGATGAATACTAATATCTTGGAGGCTTGTCGACTAAACAAAGTTAAAAAGGTTATTTATACAAGTTCTATTGGTGCTTATTCATCAGCCGAGATTTTTAGAGAGACAGAAGATTTAGAAGGATCTCCTATGGATATGTTTCCTGGTTGGGCAAAGAGAATGGCAGAATTACAGATTCAATCTTACAAAGTTCAATATGGGATAGATAATTTTTCTATTGTTAGACCTTGTAATGTTTATGGTCCTGGGGATAATTTTGATCCTAATAATGCCATGGTTATTCCTTCGTTAATGCATCGGATATATCACAAAGAAAATCCAGTTGTAGTTTGGGGCGATGGTAAGGCAATTAGGGATTTTGCTTACAGTAAAGATGTTGCTGAGGGAGCAATTTTGGCTCTTTATTATGGAACAGCCAGTTCACCGTCTGGTTTTATCAATTTAGGAAGCGGACTGGGTTATACTATAAAAGAATTGGTAGAAGTCCTTCATAGTTTTTTGGATTTTAATTATAAATTTGATATTACTAAACCATCAGGTTTTCCTAAACGAGTAATGGATATATCTTTAGCTCAAAAATTGATTCATTATAAGCCCAGCACTTCTTTATTGGAGGGTCTTAAAGAAACTTGGGATTGGTATGTTAAAAATCAAGGTGAATATTTAAAAAGAAAAAATTATTTTAAAGAATAAAAAATTATGATTAAAGTATCAAAAACAAATTTAGAGGGGGTTCTTCTTATTAAGCCTGATGTTTTCGAAGATTTTCGAGGATTCTATATTGAAACCTATAATGAAAACCTGTACAAAGAGAATGGTATTGATAAAAGATTTGTTCAAGATGATATTTCAATATCTACAAAGAATGTTTTAAGAGGTATTCATGGTGATAATCAAACATGGAAGTTAATCTCTTGTTTGCACGGGAAGTTTTATTTAGTGGTAGTGAATTGCGACAAAGATTCTAAAGATTTTGGTAAGTGGCAATCTTTTGTTTTATCTGATAAAAATAGGTTACAGGTATTAGTGCCACCAAAATATGGTAATGCTCATCTAATATTAAGTAACGTAGCTATCTTTCATTATAAGCAATCTACTTATTATGATCCCAAAGGTCAATTTACTTATAAATGGAATGATGCCAAATTTAATATTTGGTGGCCAATAAAAAATCCTCTTCTTTCTCAAAGAGATGAGTTTGGTCGATTTGTTTAAAAAATTTAAGTAACAAATATATATTAAAAAATGAATTTTTTTGAAAATAAACGGGTTCTTATAGCAGGTGGGGCTGGTTTTATCGGAACAAATTTAGTAAAAGAACTACTTCGTCTTGGGGCAAAGGTGCGAGTAGCTGATTGTAAAAAGAAGTTGCAAATTAGTGATTCCGACATTGATTATTTAAGATGCAATCTTACTGTAAAAGCAGATTGTCAACGAGCAGTTCAGAATATAGATTATGTTTTTATGGTTGCAGCAAATACCTCTGGAGCTGCTGTAATGGAAAAAACTCCGCTTATACACGTTACGCCTAATATAATAATGAATAGTTTAATGCTAGAGGCTGCTTATGAAGCTGGGGTAAAAAAGTTTTTATTCCCAAGCAGTAATACCGTTTATCCTATTTCAGGTAAACCAGTTAAAGAAAATGAAATGGAGTATGGAAATTTATTTCCGAAATATTATTTTGTGGCTTGGATGAAACAATTTTCAGAAGTACTTTGCGAGATGTATACCAAAATTAAAAGTCCTATGAAAGTAGTTGTAGTAAGACCAGCAAATAGTTATGGACCATATGATGATTTTGCTTGGGAAACCTCCCATGTAATACCGGCTTTGATTCGAAAAGTAGTTGAAAGACATAACCCAATTGAAGTTTGGGGCGATGGTTCTGATATTAAAGATTTTATTTTTATAGGGGACCTTGTTCAAGGAATGCTTTTAGCGATGGAAAAGATTGATTCTTTTAATCCTATAAATATAGCTTCTGGGCAATCCGTTACAATCAAAGAAATTCTTAATACTATTCTTGAGGTCGATGATTATAAAGACGCAAAAATTGTTTTCAATAATCAGAAGCCTACAATGATACCAAAACGACTCATTGATACATCAATGGCTAAGAATCTTTTGGGGTTTGAAGCAAAAACCTCGTTTTTAGAAGGGCTTAAGGAAACAATTACTTGGTATAAAGAGATTTGTCAAAATGGTTATAATTAGAACGCCATTCCGAATTTCATTTTTTGGTGGGGGAACAGATTACCCTGGTTGGTATAAAAAAAATGGGGGGTCTGTTATAAATACTACTATTAACAAATATTGTTATATTTCTTCTCGATATCTTCCACCATTTTTTGATTATAAATATAGAATCAGATATACCTTGCGTGAAGAGACTCAAAGTATATCTGAAATAAAACATCCATCCGTTCGGAAATGTTTGCAGTTCTTGAAGATAGAGCAAGGGATTGAGATGGTTCATACAAGTGATCTACCAGCTCGTTCCGGAATTGGTTCAAGCTCTGCTTTTACTGTAGGATTTTTAAATTCTTTATACGCTTTATTAGGAAAAAAAAGAACTAAAAGGCAGTTAGCATTAGACGCAATTCATGTGGAACAGGATTTAATTAAAGAAAATGTTGGATCTCAAGATCAAATTGCTACAGCGTTTGGGGGGTTTAATAAAATTGATTTTGCTAAAAATGGAGAAATAGATATTCAGCCGATAGCTATTGCTCAAGAAAAATTAGATTTTTTACAAGATCATTTAATGTTATTTTTTACGGGATTTTCCCGAAACTCTTCAGATATTGCCAAAGAACAAGTAAAACGAATTTCTAAAAACAAAAAAGAGTTAAAGGTTATGCAAGAAATGGTGGAAAAAGGGGTTAATATTCTTAATGGGAAGAAGGAGGAATTTGATGATTTTGGAAGACTCTTAGACCAATCATGGAAAATCAAACGAAGTTTGACGAATATAATATCTAATAATACAATAGATAATATATACGAAACTGGTATTCAGGCAGGTGCTTTAGGTGGAAAATTATGTGGAGCTGGTGCTGGTGGTTTTATGCTCTTTTTTGCAAAACCTGAAAATCATCCTAGAATCAAAGAAAAATTGAAGAATCTTTTATATGTACCTTTTCAGTTTGAGAAATTAGGTAGTCAAATAATTTTCAATGACGACAAAAATACTTTCCAATAATATATTAAAAGATATTGATGTACTGATTTTAAGTGGAGGGCAAGGAACTCGTCTTCGAGAGATTGTTAATGATCGACCGAAAATGATGGCGGAAATTAACGAAAGACCTTTTCTTGATATTCTTATCAATTATATTTCAAAGTATGGGTTTAGGCGTTTTATTCTTTGTGTAGGATATATGGCTAATAGTATTGAAAAATATTATAATAAGAAAGAGATTATTAATGCAGAAATCTTATTCTCTAAAGAGGGAAAACCTCTTGGAACAGGGGGAGCAATAAAAAATGCTGAAAAGTTTATTCAAAGCGATTCATTTTTAGTTGTAAATGGAGATTCTTTCTGCCCGATTAATTTTTTGGATTTTTTTAATTTTTATAACAAGAAAAGTGCTTTAACATCAATGGTTGTTGTTGAGGGTAAAGATAATAAGGACACAGGGTCAGTTATTTTAGATGATTCTCAAAAGATTATTCAATTTCAAGAAAAAGAAAATAATAAGAAAGCATTTGTCAACGCTGGAATTTATTTTTTTAAAAAGGAAATACTTTCCTTGATACCACCACAAATAAATTATTCACTTGAATACTCGCTTTTTCCTAAGTTAATTGGTCAAGAATTTTATGCATACGTTGTTCAAAAGAAGTTGATTGACATAGGGACACCCGAAAGGTATTTAAAAGCAAAAGATTTTTTTACAAATTATGAATAAAAATTTAATAATCACACAATCGATAAAAAATAATATTGAGCTTGGAAAAAAGGTTTTAAATAACGAAAATATTTTAATTACGATTGAAAAGATTACAAAAGAAGTAATAAATGCTTTTAAGCACGATAAAAAGGCATTTTTTTGTGGAAACGGTGGTTCAGCTGCTGATGCGCAACATTTAGCTGCGGAACTCTCTGGAAAATTCTATTTAGATAGAGAGCCGTTATTTGCAGAGGCTTTACATGTTAATTCGTCTTATTTAACTGCAGTAGCCAATGATTATTCATATGATGAAGTGTATGCCCGGCTCATAAAGGGGAAAGGTAGAGAAGGTGATATTTTAATTGCCATTTCTACTTCGGGTAATTCACAAAATATAATAAAAGCAATTAAAATAGCAAATGATATAAAAATGATTACTGTTGGTTTGACTGGAAAAGATGGTGGTATGATGAATGATATGTGTAAATATTTAATTAAAGTTCCGTCTTCTGATACACCAAGAATTCAAGAATTACATATTTTAATAGGACATATTATTTGTGAAATTGTTGAGAAAAAACTTTTTTATGATTAGAAAATCTGTAGTTTTTCTTGATAGAGACGGAGTTATAAATAAAAAAATGCCCGAGGGGGAATATGTAAAAAACTGGGATCAATTTCACTTTTTACCGGGTACGCTTAAAGCTCTTAAGATTTTAAAAAGAAGTGATTTTTTTATTGTTATTGTGACAAATCAAAGTTGTGTCTCTAATGGAATTATTTCCGAAGAAAATTTAAAGAAAATGCATTGTAAAATGTTGACGGAAATAAAGAAATACGGAGGAAATGTAGATGCAATTTATTTTTGTCCGCATACGATCTCAGATAATTGTAATTGTAGAAAACCTAATCCAGGTATGATTTTAAAGGCAATAAATGATTTAAAGAAACAAGGGATGCAAATAGATTTTCAGAATAGTTATATGATTGGTGATTCAGAAGTAGATATTCTTGCCGGGAAAAGCGTAGGGTTAATGACAATAAGCGTCAGAAAATATTCAAAATCTTCTGATTTTAATAAAAAGAATCTATTGGAAGCAGTAGAATATATTTTAAAGAAAAATACAATATAGTAATTATTGTTTATGTTTAATAATTTTTCTAAAGATGTAACTTTTACATTTATTAGCCGCATATTTATTATTGTTATGGGCCTTTTTGCAAGTATTATTGTTGCGCGTACTTTAGGTCCATCAGGAAAAGGTATATTTGCGGCATTAGGGGCAATGATAGGTATAGCCCTTCAATTTGGCAACTTAGGGCTTCATGGAGCCAACACATATTTTACAGCTAAAGATGAATCCAAAGTGCCGTTTTTAGTAGGAAATTCTTTTTGGCTTTCTTTAGTTATCGGATTAGTTATATTTTTTAGCGCTTATTTGTTTTTATCACAACATCCAGGAGTTCTTGGAAACATAGATTTTCGTTTAGCAATAATTACTCTTTTAGCTATTCCTTTTATGCTTTTGGCATATCTTTGGCAAAATATTTTAGTTGGGTTAAATAAAATAAAAATATACAATTGGATTTTGATTTCTAATCAGGTTTTATCTTTAATTGGTGCTATTGCTATTTTGCTTGTTTTGAGAAAAGGGATTTTTCCTTTAATCATTTTTAATACTCTTACTACCATAATTATTGCTTTTCTTTTTGGGCATTATTTAATAAAAATTAAACAATTTTCCTTGAGATTTAATTGGGATTTAGCCAAAAAATCTTTAGGTTATGGTTTTAAGGTTTATATTTCGTGTTTCCTTGGTTATTTAGTGTTACGATCAGATTTATTTATTCTGAATTATTTTAGGGGAACAACAGAAACAGGTTTCTATTCTTTAGCAGCTAATTTTGTTGATGGTCTTTTTATTTTACCATCTATTATCGCATTGCTCCTTATACCAAAAGCCACAGCAAATTTAGGAGAAAGTGGGGAATTAGTAGCAAAAACCACAAGAATTTCTTTTGTAATTATAGGAATAATTTGTTTAGGTGCAGTAATTTTAGGGCGCCCAGCAATCAATGTCATGTTTGGTTCTGTTTTTGATAAAAGCTTTATTCCTTTGTTGATTTTGATTCCGGGAGCTTTCTTTTTATCCCTTGCAACGATAATATCACAATATTTCACAGCGCATAATCGTCTAATGCCAATTGTTTATATTTGGGCAGTCGCTACTGTATTGAATATAATTATAAATATTTACTATATTCCATCCTATGGAATGGTCGCTGCTGCAATTAGTTCGTTATTAGCTTATACCTTAGTTTATATTTATATTGCCTATAGTTTCTTACGGATAAATGGTTATTCTTTTAAAAAGATAACACCAACTTTGGAAGATATGAAAATATTTTTTGATAAATTAAATCAGAAATTATGAAAAACAATAATATTTATAAACAACACGCTATTGATCAATGGACTAAAAACCCAATAGGGGTAGAGTCTACTAAGTATGTCGAAAGGACAAAAGAATTTTTTGATGATATAGAAAAAAATAGATATGAAGTATATGCTCCTTGGATGAAAGATATTTTTAAGTTTGATCAATATAAAGGTAAAAAGGTTTTGGAAATAGGTGTAGGAACTGGTACAGATCATTTGCAATTTGCTAAAGCTGGAGCAATTTTAACAGGAGTTGACATTACTCCAAAATCAATAGAACTCACTAAAAGAAATCTAGAACTTCACGGTTATGGTTCTAATTTATCAGTAACGGATGCTGAAAATTTACCTTTTGAAGACAGAACTTTTGATATTGTTTATTCTTTTGGGGTTTTACACCATATACCTGATATTCAAAAAGCAATTAATGAAATTCATAGAGTCTTAAGTCCTAATGGTAAAGCAATCATTGCTTTATATCATAAGTATTCATTGTTTTGGATTAGTGTAATTATCTATGATATGATTTTGAAAAAAGGATTTTTTAAAAAAACTATCAGACAAAGATTATCAGAGATTGAAATAAGCGGCAAAGAAACGAAACCATTAGTTAATCTTTATTCTAAAAAACAAGTAAAAAAGATGTTTAGTAAATTTAAAGAAAGAAAAATCTATACTAGACATTTGGATATAAGATTAAGCGGAAGACGTATCAATAAGTTTTTAAATCTGATTTTGGTTAAAAGATTCCTAGAAGGATTAAGTAAAAGATTTGGATGGTATTTAATAATTGAAGTTAAAAAATGAATAATTATTTAAAAAAGAATATTTTAATAGTTCGCGATTTTAATACAGAGCTATTTTTTAAGAAAAAGAATAAAAAAGATTGGGAGTGTTTTTCCTTTAAAAGTTTTGTTAAATCATATAGGCAAGTATTAACTTCGAATTTTGATTTTGTAGTAGTGGGAGTTTCTTGTGTTAGCGATAATAATTTAAAATATCTTTTGAAGCTACTTTTGCTTTTTATTAAAGCGAAAAAGAAATATTTTATTGATAATCAAGGAAAAATTGAATATTCTTCTTTCTGGCGACTCCTTTTTATTGATACGTTATTATTTATAGGAGAGCTAATTTTTAATTTATTGTTAATTATTGCTTCTTGGATAGCATTGCTTATTTTTAATTTTCTTCCAAAAAGAAGAAAAATAACTCGTAACGACAATCCGAAGGGGATTATATATTTACGTACTGATAATTTTAGGGGGATGCAACAAGGAGGTTCTTTTACTCATTTTCGTGGGGTGGTAAAAGGATTTGATAAATTAGGTTATAAAATTCATTATATTGGTTCAGGAAGAATAGAAGTCCCAAATTTAGATTTTTTACAAAGTATTATTCCTTATCCAAGCAAATTTAATTTTCTAGAGATTCCGGAGATTTATTATAATTGGCGGTTCATTCCTAGGGCTTATAAAATTGCAAGAATTCAGAAACCATTATTTATTTATCAAAGGCATAGTATTTTTAATGTTTGCGGAGTAATTTTGGGCTATTTAACAAAAACACCTTTAATTTTAGAATATAATGGTTCTGAAGCTTGGATTCGCCAAAAATGGGGCGGATTATTGATTTTTAAAAGATTATGCTATTTTTTTGAAAATATTTGTTTGAAAAAAGCAGATTTAATTTCTGTAGTTTCTCAACCAATAAAAGATGAATTATTAAAACAAGGGATTTCAGGAGATAAGATTTTAGTTAATTATAATGGCGTTGATTCTGAAAAATTCAATCTTGATATAGATGGTTTAGCTATTCGTAAGAAATTAGGATTAGAAGATAAAATTATTGTAGGAACCTTATCTACTTTCGGTGTTTGGCATGGAACAAAAGTTTTTTCTCAAGCTGTTAAACCAACAATCCAACAATGTAACAATTCAGCAATTCATTTTTTGTTTATCGGCGATGGTACCCTTCGCCCTGAATGTGAAAGAATTATTCAAGAATCTGGGATGGAAAAATATGTTACTTTTACTGGAACTGTTCCTTTTACTGAAATTCAGCAATATTTAGCTACTTGTGATATTTTGGTTGCTTCTCATATTCCTAATTTAGATGGAACTCCATTTTTTGGCTCCCCAACAAAACTTTTTGAATATATGGCAATGGGAAAAGGAATTGTTGCTTCTGATTTAGATCAGATAGGGGAGGTTTTAGAGCATAAAAAAACTGCTTGGTTGGTAAAGCCCGGTGATGTAAACGATTTAGTTGATGGTATTCTTCAATTAGCTCAGGACAAGAAGCTGCGGGAGATTTTAGGCAAAGACGCTAGAAAAGAAGTGGTAAAAAATTATACTTGGGAGCAGAACACCAAAAGAATTATTAGTTCTTATTTAGAAATTAATTAATCTTTTTGAAAAATCTATAATGATTATGAATAAAAAACTAGATTTATCAATAACCATTCCTGCCTATAATGAAGAAGAGAACTTAGATTTCACGATACATAATATCGTAGATATTTTTAATAAAAATAATGTCAGTTTTGAATTAATAATTGTTGATAATGGTTCGACAGATAATAGTTTTGCTGTAATCCATAAATTAAAAAAAGAAATTCCAGAAGTGGAATCTATTAAAATTTATCCAAATATTGGCTATGGGAATGGTGTGATTCAAGGATTGAAAATAGCTAAAGGAGATATTTTAGGTTTTATACCGGCTGATGGACAAATTAAACCGGAAGATGTTTTAAAGATTTATTTAAGAGTGAAGGAGTCCGATATAGATATATGCAAAGGAATTAGAGTGGTTAGAAACGATGATTTTGTTAGAAAATTGATTAGTTTTATTTATAACTCCGCTTTTAAATTAATGTTTCATTGTCCTTATAGAGACATTAACTCACCGCCCAAGATTTTTAAAAGAAATTTTTATGAAGCAGTAAATTTAAAATCAAAAGATTGGTTTTTAGATGCTGAAATTATGTTAAAGGCGTATTGGGGCAAATATAAAGTAGAAGAAGTACCAGTAGTTTTTTACCAAGAAAAAATGGCTGGTCAAAAGTACGCTTTATGGCTATTTTAGAATTTTTTAAAAATATGATTTATTGGTTTCTGGCTCGTTTAGGTGCTATACTTTAATTGTAAATTTTATTTATAAATTATGTCTGATTATTTAAAAAAAGATAAAAACATAGATAAAGACAAAATCCCAGTTGTAATTCTTTGTGGAGGGAAAGGAACTCGTCTTCACGAAGAAACTACAGTTATTCCAAAACCTTTAGTTAAGATAGGTCTTAAGCCCATTTTATGGCATATAATGAAGATTTATAGCGCATATGGGTTTAATAATTTTATTTTGCCAGTTGGCTATAAAGGAGAGAAAATCAAAGAATATTTTACTCAATATCACATTCTTAATAATGATTTTACGGTTGCTATTAACGACGATAGTTTAGATATAAAGTTTGAGAATAAAACAAAGGAAAAATGGAAAGTTACGATTATAGATACAGGAATAGAAGCTCAATCAGGTGCCCGTATTAAAAAAATACAAAAGTTTATTCCCAGAGATACATTTATGGTGACTTACGGAGATGGTGTTGCTGATATAAATATTAATCAATTGTTAACGTTCCATTTTAAACAAAAAAGAATTGGTACAGTTTCTGGGGTGAGACCTCCCGTTAGGTTTGGGAATCTTATTGCTAAAGGAAATATGGTCAAAGAATTTAAGGGGAAAATTCAAGTAAAATCTACCTATATAGATGGTGGATTTTTTGTTTTTAATAAGAAGATTTTCAAATATTTTAAAGGCGGCGACTCTCTTTCCTTAGAGAAAGATATTTTACCGTTAATAACTAGAAAGAAACAGTTATCAGTTTTTAAGCATGATGGTTATTGGCAGTGCATGGATACTATACGCGATGTTGAGTTTTTAGAAGCAGAATGGAAAACGGGGAGAGCCAAATGGAAAGCATGGTAATTTAAATTAATTTATAGAAATTTATGAAATCTTCATTTTGGAAAAATAAAAACGTACTTGTTACTGGTGGATCAGGTTTTATAGGAAGTTACTTGTGTAAAAGATTGGTTTTAATGCAGGCTAAAGTTGTTGTAATGGATATTAAATTACCAAAAGAATTTTTATATTCTGTGAATAAAATAAGTAATAAGAAAATACTTTTTGTTAAGAGTGATGTGAGAGATTTTGCTCTTGTAAAAAAGATAATAAAAAAATATAAAATTGATACGATATTTCATTTGGCGGCTGAAGCGATTGTCGGTCGTGCTTTAAAGGATCCATATAGAACCCTTGATACTAATATTAAAGGAACCTGGAATATTCTTGAAGCATCAAGAGATAGTTGTTATGTGAATAGAATAGTGGTAGCTTCATCAGACAAAGCTTATGGTGACGCCGATAAATTACCGTACGCAGAGGAAACAGTGCTTAAAGGAAAAGCGCCCTATGATGTATCAAAAAGTTGCGCTGATTTAATTTCTCAGATGTATTTTAAAACCTATCAATTGCCTGTATGTATAACGAGATGTGGTAATGTTTATGGGGGAGGAGATCATAATCTTTCGAGAATTATTCCTGGCACAATTTGTTCTGTTTTAAAAGGGGAAAGCCCTATTATAAGAAGTGACGGAACATTTTTAAGGGATTATATTTATGTAGAAGATATTGCAAATGCTTACATTACATTAGCTGAAAAAATGAATAAAAAGATTATTGGACAAGCCTTTAATTTTGGATATAATAATCCAAAATCAGTTTTAGAAGTAGTTGAAGCTATCTTAAAATTATCAAATACAAAAAATTTATCTCCATTAATCCTTGATGAAGTAAGGCATGAAATTAAGCATCAGTATTTAGATTCAACAAAAGCTTATAAATTGTTGAAATGGAAACCTAGGCGTGGTTTTATAGATGGGTTAAAACAAACAATTGAATGGTACAAAGAAAATATAAATGATATCAAAAACAACAAATAAATTATCAGGTGTAAATATTTTAATCACAGGCGGATCTGGATTTATAGGCTCACATTTGGCGAGGAGATTAGTTAATGAAAAAGCGAATGTTTCTTTACTTATTAGGGAAAATACTGATTTAAAAAATATTCAAGACATTAAATCAAAGGTCAATTTGGTTAAAGGGGATTTAACTGACTATTTAGAATTGGTAAAAATAGTTAAAGAAGTTAATCCACAAAAGATTTTTCATTTGGCAGCTTATATAAATCGTAGTCGATCTCTTGAACAGATGGAGGATTGTATGAAAGTTAATTTTTTTGGAATGATTAATTTTATTCGCGCTTTAGAAAATGTAAATTATGATTGTTTTATTAATACAGGTACTTGTGAAGAATATGGTAATATTATAGCTCCTTTTAAAGAAGATCAATTAGTAGATCCGGTTTCTCCATATTCTTTATCTAAGTCAGCATCGATTTTGTTTTGCGATATGTATCACAAAAATACTGGACGCCCCATCATTTCTATACGACCATTTACTACTTATGGACCCGTACAACATAGTAGGATGTTAATTTCACAAGCTATTCTTTCTGCAATAAAAAAAGAGGATTTTAAAATGTCATTGGGCGAACAATATCGTGAGTTTAATTATGTTAGTGATATAGTTGATGGCTTTATTAAAGCATCTTTATGTAAAGAAGCTATTGGAGAAATTATTAACCTTGGAACAGGAGTTGAATATACAGTTGCTGAAGTTGCCAAAAAGATAGTATCACTTATGGGTAATCCTATTAAGATACATTTTGGGGCTATTCCTTATAGAGAGAATGAAATATGGCACTTGTATTGTGATAATACAAAAGCAAGGAGGATACTTAAATGGAAACCTTGCGTATCTTTAGAAGATGGATTAAAGCAAACAATAAAATGGACTTTAGAAAATTATAAAGATTTTTATAAATAATGGACAAACAACTTAAAAAGATAAAAGAAAAAATAATAGACAATATTCGTTCTTATTATTTTTATAAATTCGCTAATAAAAAGTTTATTCCCGGTAGAACCTATATCCCAGTATCAGGCAAAGTATTTGATCATAAAGATATGATTTCATTAACAGAATCTGTTCTTGATTTTTGGCTAACAGAGGGCAGATTTGCTAGGAAGTTTGTGGAAGATTTTTCAAATTATTTAGACGTGACTTATGTTTCTTTAACTAATTCAGGTTCGTCAGCTAATCTTTTAGCTTTTTCTACACTTATGTCACGAAAGCTTGGAAAAAAAAGAATAAAGCCAGGGGATGAAATTATAACTATAGCTGCTGGATTTCCTACTACAATTAATCCAATAATACAATGTGGTTGTATTCCAGTATTTGTGGATATATCTTTAGAAACATTAAATATAGATGTTAAAAAGATAGAAAAATCTATTACCAAGAAAACTAAAGCTATAATATTAGCGCATACGCTAGGTAATCCATTCAATATAGATGTTGTAGCGAAATTAGCTAAAAAATATAAATTATTTCTTATAGAAGATTGTTGTGATGCTCTTGGTTCAACATATCGTAGTAAATTAGTAGGAAGGTTTGGTGATATTGCTACTTTTAGTTTTTATCCTGCTCATCAAATTACTATGGGAGAAGGTGGTGCTGTAGCCACTAAGAGTTTAGTTTTACACCGAATTATAAGATCATTTAGAGATTGGGGGCGAGATTGTTGGTGTGAAACTGGGCAAGATAATACATGCGGAAATCGTTTTGGATGGAAATTAGGAAAGTTGCCATTTGGATATGATCATAAATATATTTACTCTCACATAGGTTATAATTTGAAATTAACTGATATGCAAGCATCTATTGGTCTTTCACAATTAAAGAAATTGCCTTTATTTATAAAAAAAAGACGTCAAAATTTTTCTGTTCTATTGAGCGGTTTAAAACAATATAGCAAATATTTTATTTTTATTAATAAAACACCTTATTCAAATCCTAGCTGGTTTGGCTTTCCGATAATCATAAAGGAAGACGCTGGATTTACAAGGAACGAATTGGTGAATTTTTTAGAGGAACATAATATTGCCACAAGAATGCTATTCGGAGGGAACTTGATTAAACAACCTGCTTATAGTGATACAAAATATAAAATTAGCGGTTCTCTTAAAAATACAGACTATATCCTAGATAATTTATTTTGGATTGGGGTCTACCCAGGAATTGGAAAAGATCAGATAAAGTATATGCTTGATATATTTAAATCATTTTTATCTAAACGTTCTTTGATTTAATGACAAAAAAGCAACTTTTTATTTTAGTATCTATTTTTATTCTTGCTATTACCGTGCGAGGAATTTTGCTTTACTATTTACATGATGATGATTATTTCTCAGGAATAAAATCTGGCTTAGATGAACTTGCTTATAATTTAGCGCAAGGCAATGGTTTTGTAATAGAAAGTGAAGGCAGGTTAATACCTTTTACCCAACAATTACCTGGCTATTCATTTCTTTTGGCGATAACATATAAGATTTTTGGTCAAGCGAATGATATATTCCTTCAAATTATTCAGGTTATTTTTAGCAGCTTATCAGTATTTTTAATTTTTGGAATTGCTAAAAAGTTTTTTAGTAATAACATAGCTCTATTATCATCTTTTTTATGGGCAATTTGGTTACCAGAGGCGCGAATTAGCGTAGCTGCTCTATATGGCGCTCCGACAGTATTTTTAACATTATTAGCAAGTTATTTGTTTATTTGCGCAGTATTGGATAAAAAACAAATATTTTTTGTCTATTCTGCTGTAATTATAGGATTTACTTCTTATATTCGTTCTGATCCAATTTTATTGCCTGTATTTTTTGGTTTAGCGCTCTGGATTTATAAAAATGATTGGAAGGTAGCGTTAAAAAAGACTTTTCTAATGTTATCTATTGTATTTATAATTCTTTTACCTTGGGGTATAAGAAATTATTCAGTATTTAATAGATTCGTTTTTACAAGGACAGTTCTTTGGCAAAGTATGTGGGAAGGGTTTGGTGAATTTAAAAATCCATTTGGAGCAGTTTTAAGTGATGAAATTACACATAATCAAGTTTTGCAAGATTATCCAGGGATTGATTACGCCTCTCCAGAGTATCAGGATGTTTTAAAAGAGAAAGTAATTAAAGTTTTAAAATCTGATCCTGCCTGGTATTTATCAATGTTGCCTAAAAGATTATTCTTTATGGTTTTTACTCCGCGTGGAAATGGTTTCTTTTCCAGTGTTTTAGATAAAAGTTTTAGTCGCCAGAAATTTTTAGAGGCTAATCCTAAGTTAGGTAACATTGATTACGCTAAATGGCTTTTTAAAAACTGTCCGCAAGAGTTTTTTGCGAGAATTCTTTCAGTTAGTTTATTACAATCTTTATTTATTTTTGCGACTTTGTTAGGTATTTGGTTTAGTCGGAAACAATGGCGTAAAAATTTATTATTACTTTCTCCTTTATTATATTTTTATTTATCTCATTTACCAATTTATTGGGAAGCCCGTTATCTTGTTCCAGGGGAGTTTCCTATGTTAATTTTTAGCGCTGTTACTATTACGACTTTATATAATATTATTAAAAATAAATTAAAATCAAAGTTGGTTTCTACAG
>Ga0268281_1000944_pt1 | contig 18531 bp, 9 predicted proteins | sample saktaG_10_FD_190134 | JGI IMG/M metagenome (GOLD analysis project Ga0268281, IMG submission 190134) | Saline water microbial communities from Sakinaw Lake, British Columbia, Canada - sak_2011_5_24_50m | ecosystem: Environmental > Aquatic > Non-marine Saline and Alkaline > Saline ... | reverse complement strand
CACTCTCTTCATATATCAAACTGTCACCAAGGGTCATGTCATATACACGAAAACCACTGTTGATATAGTATAACTCCTGCGCCGAACGAAATCGCGCACTCGGACTCATGTATTCCAGTGTGTCCACCAAAAACCTGACCTTGTATTCATGGTTCGCCTTGACCTTGTTCATCGATAAGATCTCGATCTCCGGTAGTACGCCACTGTTTCCCAGGATGGATGTCGTCTCCAGCACCTCGACTGACGGCGCGATATACCCCGCCGCGGACTGGTGTGGCATCACAATCTGGATGTTTTTTCCTATTTCCATTACGTTCTCTTGCTCATCTAACTCAACAACCAAATTATTCTCAGAGGGAGTAATATTGACCTCTTCACCATCTATCCCGTAATCATAGGCCACTATGCCGTAATAATAGGTCCGGCCGTTCTGGACATCATTGTCAACAAAATAGTGCTGGATACCGCTGTCGTCTCCCAGATAATAGGCCTCTCCATTAATCAAGGCGAAACCCGCTGCTCCCTTGATGCCATCCTTTAGATCACATTGAAAGATCGGCTTCTTCCCGATCGGGTTGCCATACATATCCATCAGCACTTCTGCGTCGGAAAAATACTTATCCGTCGCTTTGTACAATTTATACCCCTCAAAATCATTTATATTAGCCAGCATCGGCTCACGGGTATACTTCTCTGCCGCATAATCCCAAGTCAATACCACCTTGCCGTCTCCCGCAGTTGCTGTCAGCGTCGGCATCTTAGGCGGACTCGCAAACCGGTAATCACTCTCATAGATATACTGAGTTATTTTCTTTTTCTGAAATAATGACGGCGCCGAATGCTCCGAAGACATCAAGCCGGATAAAGATTCATAGGCATGGACCGCTGCAATGGAAAATCGTTCTGTCCGTCCTTTGTATAAAGGAAATGTACCAGAACCAAATAGCTCAAATAGATTTGCCACATCGCCTGAATATTCTTCGAGATCCTGTTCTGCAAATGCATTATAACAGGTCTCATCTCTTTCAGGTGATGTTTGATCTAAAGTATATTTTCCCGGTACCATATGAAATGAGGTTAAACCAATCATATCGGATTCTGAAATGTCAGTTAAAGCAAAGTTCGGTTCACACCCGTAACCTTCTAAAAAGTCCGGTTTATGGTTGCATTCCGACCCGTCGGCATCGGGGCCTTCATATTGCAATTCTCCGGGGCCAACGCCATCCAGACCAACATCGTCCCCTGGATTCTCGCCATCATTATATATACCGTTACCGTTAATATCATCACCATCAACCCAGTCCTGGTCCTCATCAGCGTCCCAGTGATCTTTTAAATCTTCAAGTTCTTTATCATAGAATCTTAAAAAATTATCCAAATCAGCAATACCATCTGTTGGCCCTATGATGGCTGTTGCCTCGTTGTCACGCTTCTCATCAACCAGACCGTCATCATCATTATCAAGTCCATCATAGGGAATACCGGGACTTTCCAGAAAAGCCAATCCCAGTACACCCGGAACCAGGCCACCGTCTCCAATTCCATCATAATCCCAGATATACGCCATATCTTCAAATGTATCAAAAAAGCCAATTTCATCATTATGACCAGAATCCATCCAATACGAAAATGCACACTCAGGAAGATTATAATCTGAAATATTTGAAATATCATATTCCCAAAAGATTACATCTCTTGCTTGTGTATTATTCCACTGATAACCGCGTGTTTTAAGACGGACCCCAATCCCACCCCAGGGAAATCCTTTTTGAATTGTTACATTTGGACGCTTATCGCCAATACATATTCCAGGACGAGGATAATATTTAACCACATCATCACTACCAAGGTATTCCTGGTCATGGGCATCATTGGCAACAAAATAACTTTCAAGATCAGCATACATAATGCCCCGACCAAACCGACCATCCCATTCCCCTGGCCATTTAAGTTCTTCTCCCCGGGATGGCCAACCCAAAGTCGGCCAGGAATCGGGTTTATTACTCATTGCAGCATAATCACTGGTTTCGCTAAAATAACCAAATACTGGATAAAGCCCCCAAACTACTGTACCGGATGAATTTTTGTCCATACCACAATCTCGACAGGTCTGAACATAATACAAATTTTTTAGCCCAGGGGTACTTTGGATTTCTTCAGGAGTATCTACTGGTATTGTATCATTTTTAACATATACCTTCGCACCAAATTGGATAAAGCCTGTATTAATCATTCGAAGGCCCGTATAGTCATTTGGCCATCTAGAATAATCACGAGGTGGCCAACCGGCCAACTGACCATTATTTAAAAACCTGAGAAGAACACGATTACCGGCCATGTATCCTTCCCGCATGGCCGCAATATCAGAAGCTGCATCATCAGGACCTTCGTATGTTTTTCCCTGTCCGAAAAGTTGAGTACCACACAATAATAGAATAGAAGAAAAAAATACGATTACCCTGATGAAATATGTTTTCTTCACGTTTTTATACTCCAGATTCTAATATCTAGTTGTCGGCCAATATTATTTGACCGACAACTAGATTATTTTTACTATGTCAAAATGACTTTAGCGCATTAAGATCATTTTCTTGATCTGCGTATAATTATCCGTTCTCATTTCGTAGAAATAAACACCCGAAGATATATTCGAACTTGCGTCCCAAAGGATACGATGTTGACCCATCGAATATTCTCTGTTGGCAATTTCAGTTACCTTCTGTCCCAATATGTTATACACATTGATCTGGACTTTGGCTGTTTTATCAAGATTGAACATTATCGTGGTGCTGGGGTTAAAGGGATTCGGATAGTTCCCAACCAGTTTTGTTTCAAACGGAACCAAGACTTTTTCTTCATCGATAGCACTTGGAGTGGTCTCAGTTTCGACTAATAGTGCGTCACCAAGAAGCCCTCTATTATCCACCGCACGTACAGTGTAATAATATGTTTCTCCCGGTGTAACATCAGTATCAGTAAACGAATATCCCGATGACTGACCAATACTATCCAGCACGACTACAGATACGTCATCATACCAGGCCTGGCCGGAACATTTGTCAACAGGGAAATCTCCACCCCAACTATCGCCATACTGACCAAACATCAGGGCACAGAAAGCACCCGGCTTCACGTTTACCCCAACGACATCGTCCGCTGTCCAATCATTGGTACCGTAGAGGCCTGTTTTCAATCCATACCAATCCTGGAAGTCGATTAGTGCACCACTGCCACCAGATATATTTTCCGTTTTGATATATGTCTTCATATAGACATCAAATCCGCGAGTCCCTTCTGGCGGATAGAGCCCTGTGAATATATGCGCGTGTCCGGCAGCCGCGGTAGTCGCGGACTGTGTTACACTGAAATCACCCGTACGAGCGACTCCTTCTGCCCAGTCCATGTCGGCACTAGCCCAGAAAAACTTACCCCAGTTTGCTGGAAATGTGAAGAAGTCATTCGGATCTTCAAAACTTGGATTATTACATATATTGGGTGTCTCTGTCCCTTTCATCACCTTTTTGACCAAGTAGTATTTAACAGGATTTACCGGCTGACCAATAGCTGGTATCCAATCCAGAGCAACTTGACCATCACTATAGGCAGAGTTCAACTCAACCGGTATAGACGGGGGTGTTCCCACATATTCTACAGAGATATCATCGTACCAGGCGCTACCGGCTTCACTACAACTATCCGCATTAAACCACATAGACAAAAAGTGATCTTCCTTTACATCCCAATCCTCATACCAATCCGGTATCATGAAGATTCCCTCTCTATATGTCCAATCGTTGGTACCTACCAGCGGTTCGGCAATATTACCTTCCCAACCAAGAGGATTGACTGCGATGTTATACACTCCTATACCTTCTGTCTTTACCCAGTAACTAAATTTGTACAGACCACCGACATACACAGTACTCGGACCTACAGAGGGCATTACAACACAATCATCACTGGTCTTACCTGCAATCGTCGTAAATTTGAAGGAATAGTTCCCTGAATGCTTGACCTGATCATCTATCGAGATGGTTGTAACATCCGTTGTGCCACAATATTCAACCCACCAGTTGTCCGGCATAGAAGGAGTTTCCGAATTTAAAATCTCAAAATCGCCATTGTATAGCAGATTGCCACCGGTGGTCATTACTGTTGCCATTTGTGCGTCACCCAGTAATCCATCGTCACCGACTGCGCGAACGGAATAGTAGTATGTCTCATTATCATCGACATTGGCATCAGTAAACGTCAAACTATTGGAATACCCAATACTATCAAAAACGACCGCCGATACGTCATCATACCAGGCTTGTCCAATTGTATTTGCCTCAGCATTCCAACCACCGTATCCATCAAAATATTGGCCAAACAACAGAGCGCAGGTCGAGCCGGATAATACATTAACTTTCACCGCATCGCTGGCAGTCCAGTCATTGGTTCCATACAGACCCGTTTCTCTCGCGTACCAGTCCTGAAAACCTATCAGGGCACCACTGCCGTCAGCTAAATCTTTAGTTTTGACAAAGGCTTGCATATAAACATCAAAACCACGTGTTCCGTCAGGCGGATTTAAGGTTTGGGAAATATATCCATGTCCGCCTAATTCAGATGAAATCGTGACACTGAAATCACCTGTACGGGCGGTATCTTCAGTCCAAGTCTGCTGGTCAGCAGAACTCCAGTAAAAAGTACCCCAGTCTGCTGCAAAGTCAAAGCTTGAATTTGGATCTTCAAAACTTGGGTTCGACAATATATTGGGAGAATCAGCGCCTCGTTTCACCCTTTTAACCAGATAGTGTGATATCGAGCCTGTTCCCGGTTCTGAGGCCCCCCAGTTCAATACAACCGAACCGTCTTCATAATCTCCTATGAGAGAAAAATCTTCCGGTGCAGATGGTGGTGTTCCCAGATATTCTACCGCCACATCATCAAACCAGGCACTTCCGGCCTGACCACAACTATCGGCGTTAAACCATAGTGATAAAAAATGTGCCGGCTCAAGTCCACCTTTATATGGATAGATAGCTTCGATGTAGGTCCAATCGCTTGGGGCCCCAACACCTTCGATCCAACCTGCCCACAGAACATCCATATTGCTCCAGACAAAGTCTTCAGCACCCTCAGTTTTTGTCCAAAAACTGATTTTATAAAGACCATTCATGTACATTGTATCCGGATCTACCGATGGCATGACAACACAATCCTCGCTCGTCTTGCCGGCAATCGTCGTAAATTTAAATGAATAATTCCCGGAATGCTTGACCTGATCATCGATTGAGATGGTTGTAAATTGTGGGGTATTGCAATATTCAACCCACCAACCATCAGGCATCGAAGGATCTTCCGAGTTTAGAACCTCAAAATCACCATTGTAAAGAATACTTTGAGCAAATATAGTAGTGCCAATACTGATCAGAACTACTACAATCACCAAACTAAACTTACTTAAAAATTCTTTCATTGCTTTCTCCTTTAATTAATAGTCTCTAAAAGCGATCTCTAACAACGTCCCTATACTTATCCTTCCACCTCCTTTCATACCATATACCTCATTTGAAATAAAGCACATTATGCGATTTGTAACCACTCTTAACTTAAATATCTATTTTTTTCAAGTTGTCTGTTATTGAAAATTTTCAAGTAATGAAAAACCCAAATACTCAATCACAATTTTAAAAAAACTCATTAAATAAATGTTTTCCAACTCTCTGAACTATAAAAACCCGCAAACGCTGCCGCACACGTTTGCAATATAATTTAAAAAAAATCCGTTATCAAGTATTTTTTTTATTTTACTATTGAATTTATGCATATAGCACCCATCGGACGAAATTTCAATTTATTAACGCAGTTTTTGCTAAATGCATTCTCAATCAATGCAATGTATTCGTCAACCAAATCTTTATGAAGAAATACCTGAATGGTCCCGGCAAAACCACCACCATGCACACGGCAGGCCCCGGTTATACCTGTTTTTTTTATATAAATCTCTGTCAGGGCAAGTGCCAGTGTAAGACTCTGCTCGGCATGATTTTTTGTTGTATGACAATTCTGGAGCCACTTGCATGAAGAATTTCCAGATTCGTTGACAAGATTCAGAAACGTATTAAAATCATTTTTTTCTAAAGCGCTGACCTGCATCATCACTCTCTGATCATCTTCAATAAAATGTAACGCCCGAAGTATCGCCCGATCACCAATTTTCGACCGCAGGCTATGTAAATTAGATACAATATCCTGGAACGAAATGCCTCTGCAAACGTTTCCGTTAAAAAAACGTGCAACCATTTTCATCTCTTTTGGAATTGAGGCATAATCTTCAATGAGATCAGCATGATTTTCACCTGTGTTTACTACCAATAAACAATGATCTTCATTATCAATTTCGAAACCAACTTTATGAACAACCGGATTTTCAGAATCCTTGAAATCAATTGAAATTATACCACCAACCGCAATAGTTAATTGATCCATTAATCCACAGGGTTTGTTAAAATATATATTTTCGGCGTACTGGCCGATTAGTGCTATCTCATTTTTACTGATTTTATTACTATTAAAGAGATGATTAATAATTGTCCCGATGAGTATCTCAATAGATGCTGATGAACTTAGTCCCGAACCAATTAAAACATTACTTGAAATATACGCATTGAATCCACCAATATTGTATCCTAATTCTTTAAAACGCGCTACAGTACCCCTCAATATAGCCGTTGTAGTTCCCTTTTCCTTTTCTACTGGATATAAATTATCAAGAAAAACAATAAACGGATCGGAATAACCCTCAGAATAGATCGTGATTGTATTATCATCCACTTCTGCGACCGACGCAATGGAATCCGGACTGACGCTAGCGGCAAGGACTCTGCCGCCATTATGATCTGTATGGTTCCCACAGATTTCCGTTCTACTGGGCGAACTAAATAGATAGTCTGGCGAAGTAAAAAATACATTTTCAAATGTTTTAACATTTTTTAAATAGCGATTGATATTATTTTTAACAATTCTATCATCTTTACCATAAAGATTACTGAAAAGTATTTTTATTCCAGGGTTTTTTAATAATTGTTTTGCGTTTATTGACAATGTGTCTTCCTCATTATTTGTTGGCCAAATTTAAATCTTTTATCATTTACAGGTTCAATCACTTTTTATTGTATTAAACAATATTTCAAACGTTATAGGAGTTATATCAAATTCCTCTACTTATGGTGAACTTTGTAATGGATATCCGATAATTCTCTTATTCTTTTCGCAGCTTGCTCTGGATTTAAATCGCGTTGTACTTCAGAAAGCATTTCATAGCCTACTATGAACTTTTGTATTGTACTAGACCTAAGCAGGGGTGGATAAAAATGTGCGTGTAACTGCCAGTGGCTGTAATTGGCAGAATCCGTAGGCGCACCATGCCATCCCATCGAATATGGAAAAGATGTGCTGAAGAGGTTATCATACTTCGTTAGCAAATGCTTCAGGATTTCTGCAAGATTTTTTCTTTCATTGTCATTTAAATCTGGTAGGCGTAACACATGTCGTCTCGGGAGCAAGAGTGTTTCAAATGGCCAAACCGCCCAGAACGGAATGAGCACAATCCAATCGTCGTTTTCAATAACAATCCGCTCTTTTACTTCACACTCAAAGTTCATATAATCCATGAGCAATAGTGAATCATTCTTTTGGAAATGGGATAATTGAGAAATATCCTCTTTAAAAGGAATATTCGGAAGTGCTGTTCCTGCCCACACCTGACCATGGGGATGTGGATTCGAACAACCCATTATTGTACCTTTATTCTCAAATATTTGGACCCATCGGTAACGAACACCGAGCTCGGAAATTTGATCCGCCCACACATTAATTACCTCTTGGATTTCATTAATACTCATCTCTGCCATTGTCAGATCATGACGAGGTGAAAAACAGATAACCCTACAGGTTCCCTTAATACTTTCATATTTTATAAATGGATTAGGACTTACCTTTTTTTCTGGAGAATCCGGAATAAGCGCTGAAAAATCATTCGTAAATACATAGGTTGAACTGTATCTTGGATTTCTTTTCCCATTTGCTCGCACATTTCCTGGACACAGATAACATTCCGGATCATAGACCGGTTGCAAGTCCATATCAATCTTTTCTTGTTTTCCCTGCCATGGTCGTTTTGCACGTTGCGGCGACACCAAAACCCATTCATCAGTCAAAGGATTGTATCGCCTGTGGGGATGACTTATCTTACCGAATTGTGTATTCATTAATCTTAAATCATCTAATAGGACGGCTTAACGGATTAAAATGTCTGGTTGAAAGTACGTCTTTCCACTAATTGTAATGGGTATCACTGGCCAATCAGTGGATTTTGTGATAACTTCAAACCCATTCGCGAAGACAATAATAGTATCTTCAATTTTTGCACCAGTAATAGTCGGGTTCCAGGCATATGCTTGTTTTTCCTGAACAATCCCTTCAATGCCTGGATAGATAGCTAATTCTCGGCTTTTATAACCGGTTGATCCACCTTGATGATGTATCTGCCATTCACCTTCGTACCCAGCATCAGCATACCATATTTTACACTTATCGAAAATTTCACACAGTGCTTTCCCTGGAACTGTAGAGACTTCAAAAAGAGTATTGATTTTTGCCGTTGCTTGTAACTTTGATGCAAGTTCTTCCGGTAATGGACCAAAATGAACAAAGCGTGTAACCGCAACCGACATTCCCCACTTTTCAGCAACAACATTAACCATTGCGTATTTATCTAGTTTGGCCCCCCCGGCAAGAGCATGACGATACTTATAAATCCGATCGTCAACAGCTATTAATAGAACGCCTGGAACAATCCCACGCGAACGCAGAGCTTTAGCAGTCATAAATTCAATCTCAAATTCGTTCATTTCCCGTTTTAGGGATCTGCATACTTGTTCCACTGCTTCGGTTGTTTCTCTCCCCAGCCAACGGTACTTCTTGATCTCTGTATCAGTCAAACTAAAGCGGAGCTTTGCGAATTCATCCGACACCAACACCGTCCCCGGATAATTCACATCACTGCCAATGACGCCACCTTTTGCCAAATCAGCAATGATTTTATCACGGACGTCCTTTTTCGGATTTGCTTCATACCAGTTAAACAAGGCTAATTCGTAACCCAATACTCCCAAACTCTCGTCCATTAATCTTCCGGCTTCACTTCCCTTACAGATTAAATACTTTTTCCCATTTCTAAGTATTAAAAGTGAGGCCGCGCCAATATCTGTATTGAGGACAATTTGGTTGTTGGCAATACCAGCGGTCATCCAGTAGACATTGCGAACCTGAGTAAGAAGTATGCCCTGTAATCCCTGAGTATCCAAAAATGTGTTTACCCGGGCTGTTTTAATGGCAATTTCACTTCTGATTTCATCTTGTGATAGTAGCACTCGTGGATTATTTAACCAGGTACTTTTACACTCACAATTAGAGATAAGGAATAAGATTGGAAGAATAACAAACAAAAACCATTTACCATTAATAAATTTCATATTTATTTCTCTGTTTAAATTCATAGATTCTATTGTATGAAGTTACTGTCCGGGTGTTTACCAGAAGATAATATATAATGCTATAACTAAAACAATAACAGCGAAGCCCAACCATTTTACAGATGGCGCCGCCTGCATATCAAATTCTTTTCTTTCGGGCATAATAATAGGGTTATCCATGGGTTTCAAAAACGTAATTACCATCATCACTACAACAATGATGATAAACGTAATTGCCATTCTGTTCAGAAAAGCGATTTGAATAATCTGGATATTTTCAAAAACCGGCAACGTACCACAAAATATTAGCAGGATTCCATAAATAATTGGATTTAAAACCAATGCACTTATTCCTGCAGCTTTGGGTGCTCGTTTGAAAATAAGTCCGAATGCAAAAGCGGCCAATATACCCGGAGAGATAAACCCTTGAAACTCCTGTAAATAGGTAAATATTCCTTTCAAAGAGGGATTAGCTAAAACAGGAGCAATGAGACATCCAATCACCAGAAATACGAACGTTGAAATTCTACCCGTCTTAACAATTTTTTTCTGGGACATATCTTTACTAATCATCCGTTTGAATATATCCATTGTAAAGATTGTCGACGCTGAATTCAACATTGACGCCAACGAACTGATGACAGCCCCCCCTATTGCAGCAAAAATAAATCCCCTTAATCCGTTTGGGATAATATTTCTGATAATAAGCGGAAAGGCTGCGTCTGTTCCTCCCGGACCAGACATCTGGTTTCTATATAATTGCCAGGCCATAATACCTGGAAATATTATAATAAATGGAGTGATTAATTTGAGAAAAGAGGCAAATATAATACCCAATTGTCCTTCTCTGAGGTTTTTTGCGGCTAACGTTCGTTGAGTGATAAACTGGTTAACACTCCAATAATAAAAATTTGGCAGCCAAAGCCCAAACACTAAAGCAGTCCATGGTAGTACCGGGTGATTTGCAGGCAGAATCATATGAAGTTTATCCTGGTTGAACTCAAAGAAGCTCCCTACTCCTCCGACTTTACCAAAGCCAATGATCAACGTAATTATTCCCCCTAATATCAAACTTGATCCAAAAAACAGATCCGCCCAGGCAATCCCTTTAAGTCCACCCCAGATTGTATAAATAGCTGTAATTATTCCAACTATCCAGACAGCTTTTACTAATGTCACCTCGGTACCAAAAAGAGTTAGTCCACTAAAAAGAGTGGTAATTGTTAGTCCGCCTGTATATATAACAGAAGCAATAAGTACAAAGACATAGATTAAAATAGTATAAAATGCCATTAAGTTCCGGGCAACCGGTGAGTATCGATATTCTAAATATTCAGGAAAAGTGTAAATTCCTGCTTTTAAAAAATGTGGCAAAAGGAAAATTGCAACAATAACCATTGTTACCGCCGCTATCCATTCATAAGATGCTATCGCTAGTCCGGCGGAGCCCGCCCCCTGGCCAGACATTCCAACAAATTGCTCTGTCGAAATATTCGCTGCGATCATAGATAAACCAATTAATGGCCATATTAGCCCTCGACCCGCAAGAAAATAATCTTCACCGGTTTTTTCTTTTCGGCTTTTATACATACTGAATGCTACGACAAAAAGAAAAAACAGCAGGAAAATTAGTCCGTCATACCATTGAAATACTATTTGGTCCATCTTTACAATTAACCTTATTTTATTACAACTAATATCAAGTAGAATTTCTGATAATCAATTCCGTTTTCAAAACCTCTTTTCTCGGGATAAAATCCTCCGGAGAATTAATCTGTTCAAGTAATAACTCTGCGGCACGTCTGCCAACCTGGTGTGCTGGTTGGTTTACGGTTGTAATCGTCGGTTCAACCAATTGAGAAATTGGATTGTTACAGAAACCCAGCAAAGCAATGTCCTGTGGTATTTTCAATCCAATTTCTTTAATTCTTTGAAATGCACCAATTGCAACAGGGTCATTCGCAGCAAAAACAACATCAGGTGGTAATTGATTTATCTCTAATAATTTTTTCAAGCCATTATAACCGTCTTCTTCATCTAGTCCTCCGGAAATAACGAGCTTTTCATCAAATTCAATTTGATGCTTCTTCAATGCAGCCTTATATCCATTTAGTCGATATTGGCTTACAGATAAATGTTCTGGTCCAGCCAAATGTGCAATCCGACGATATCCGGAATCGATTAAATATTCAACCGCTTTGAATGCGCCATTATAATCATCTACAACCACTTTACTTGCTTCATAATTCTCAAGAACCCGGTCAAAAAATACAAAAGGAATATTCTGTCGTTCGAGTAACCTAAATTGATCATCCTGTTTTGTTAATAAAGATATGGAAATAAGTAAACCCGCAATGCGGTTTGAAATTAATGCACTGATATTGATGCACTCTCTCTCATAACTTTCATTGGATTGAGAAACAATAATTGCGTAACCGGCCCTATAGGCAACGTCCTCTATTCCACTTATCGCCGCTGAGAAAAATCTATTTCGAATTTCTGGAACAATAACCCCGATCAGGTTGGTTCTCCGTTGTTTTAAACTTTGGGCAATTGAGTCAGGATGATAATCCAATTCATTCGCCATCGAATTCACCCTTTTCTTTGTCTTGCTACTAATATCAGGATGGTCCCGCAAAGCTCTTGAGACCGTAGATGGTGAAATATTTAGAGCTTTGGCAATGTCTTTTATAGTAGATTGGGTTTTAAACATCTTACCTTTCTTTTTAATAATCGTACTTTGCGAGCCGCAAACGTTTGCAATTTACCACCAATCTACAATTATTGTCAAGTATTAATAGAATAATTATTGAGGCCCGGTAGGTCGTTTTTTAAAGACTGAATCAGGAAAACAGGATGCTACCTGTCAATTTTTTAATAAAATAGCCTGGATAAATGATCGAGGCGGGCAATAAATTGACAATTTTTTACTACCACATTTTTCTATCCAGTCTTTCCGGCGAATTTCATTCGGTATCTCAATTTTGTTCCGGGCAAATATATCATCAGCATCAAGCATTGACAGGCTAACAGACGAAAAATCATTCTTTAGTAAAGAATAATCAAACTCCACAACTTTCAAGGAATCAGTTCGATTAAGCGTAAAAATCACCAGGCTGTCTTTGTTGACACTGTACGCTGCTTGTACCTGAAACATATCATCGCGGTTCGCTTGATACTCCGGGATAACAAGTGGCCAGCGTGCCGGTGTTCGGGATAGTAATTCATAAATCTTGCCGGGAGCTGTGAGATATGCACCTTCTTTGGGAGTCTCAATAACTGCCTGTCCGTGTGTGTTTGAAAAATTATTGTAATTAATAAAATCAACAATATCTCCTTTTCGCTGCCATTCCATCAGATACCCAGCTGCTTTTAAACCGCAGAACCAGGTTCCTAACACCATAGATCTCTTTATCCGGGTTTTATGTCCATATAAATAACGTTCATTCACTTCTTCTTTTGGATTTTTTGCTCCATAAAGATGAACCTGCCATTCGGTATTACAATACTTGATATCTGTTCCGGTGGCATTGTTATAATCATTAATAATATTTAGCATTCGATCAAGGCGACCGTCTTCCTCATCGTCTCTGTCAGCAAAAAAATCAATGTCCTTCCCGGCAACTTCCAACATCTCAGGAATCTTGTCGTCATAATAATAGGTAATCATTCCAATTTTAATCGTCGGATCAATTGCCTTCATCGCCCTGGAATACCTTACAACTTCTTTAGCATAGTCCATTGCAGAAAACCAGCGGATACTTTCATTATCCATTTCCCAATATTTTACTCCAAACGGTTCTTTATATCCATTTTTCACCCTCCAATCGGCCATAGGATGTTCGCCCTCTTTGAGATTGCAATAGGCCACCCAATCAGCAGCATCCCGGATACCTTGCTCAGGATCAGCAAATTGTGGTAATTCATAGGATCGATATTGACCTCTCTCTCGAGAAGTATTGAGATAATCTACTTTTGCGGGATGATACATGTTAACACACAGCATCATCTCAGCACCAACTCTTGTACCTAACATCGCAAATTCATCCGTCCCCAGATCGTTGCTGTTCATTCCGCCCCAGAAGTAAGATGGCTCCGGCGTGCGTTGATCCTTCTCGCCTACTCCATCTTTCCAGTCATAGAACGAGGCAAAACATCCACCGGGAAAACGAATTAATCCTGGACTAAGATTTTCAACCGCCTCGACCGTCGCTTCCTTCCAGCCATAATAATGATCTTCTGGCAGCAGAGAAAAAGCATCTGCTTCAAAACTGCTTTGTGGAGATATAAATACCGCAAATGTCATTTGGGATGTCGGACCTGAGTAATAAATATCACAACTGTATTTTTGGTATTCTCTGTTAATCTTTATCATTTGTTTAAAAACTGGTTGAGTCCAACTATTCTCAGAATATATCCGGATTTCGACCTTCTTTTTACCTGAAACAGATTTAAGAAATCCGCTGAAATGATAGGTTTTCCCATTCTCCAGGTAAATGCCCTCCTGTGCAATTCCGCCCCATTTTTTACGCTCACGATTGAAGACCTGGACACTCTGTTTTCCGTGACCACAACCGCCTTTAATGGGAATGATCTGAACATCGGCCAGCGCAGTCTCGTTTATAAAAAAAGTGGATTCGTCCGTGATGATTGCCGGATTATTTGCAACTCCCGGAGCAGCAAACCAGCTATTATGTTCATAGCCGCTATGATACCAGGCTTCACCACCCCAGTCAGTGATGTACTTATCATCTCCGAGCAGCAAACCAAATGAATTTTTACTTTTAGCATTGAAAGGGGTAAATGGTTCGAAGCTACGATTAAAAAACCGTTCAGATTGCATCGGGGCAATCTGATAACCAAAGCCAATCTCGATAAAATGACTGTAAAGCAGGGGACTAATCGGTGTAGGTGCTGTGGTTTGATTGGTGATATAGTAAGTTGTTTTTTCCACATCTTGAGCAAAACATTGAATAAATAGACTATAAATAAAAACAATACTTACATAAACATTTAAATATTTTCTAATTAACAAAATAAAATCCCCCCTGAATTATTTTAAATCTTTCGGCCAAAATTTTTCGGATTCAAAGATTTGACTTATATAACATCTTAGACATCCTAGATTCGCTAGAAAATCTAAAATTGTATAACGGTTCCGTATAAATTGTGCAAAATGAAAACTCCATTTTAACCGCTCCCGGCTAATTCCAATTTCTTGTGGATTTATTGGTGCGTTTGCTTGTTGAAGCAGGTCCCGATATTCGGTATAGCTAATTAATTGTTTCTTTAACAAAACATACAAATCCGGCCAGATACTTTGAATGATATTAATCCGCTCATTCACTGTATGTTTATCAAAATGTTTAGCCCGGCAATGTTCGATCAGCTGATCAGCCTCCTCAGGGTTTGTAAAGATATTTTTTATTTCTTCTATTATATCGGAATATTCAGGCCAAAAGGAGTGAGAACTACAATTGCATTTAATTTTATTCTTAGTATTCTGGCTCATCAGAGTTTCATATAATGACATAGTGGCCAAGGATCCAACCGCTACCTTAAATCCATGAGATGGTGCTTTGCCATTATATGTATGATGTTGCATATCCCACAGATGACTGAATTGATGCTCTGCCCCGGACCCAGCGCGTGAAGTATGGGCCTTTTGCATTGCAAGGCCGCTCATAATCAATCCTTCCATTAAATAACAAAGCACCCCTTTGTCTCTATTTACGACACCGTTGGGATTAGCGACTAATCGTCGAAGTGGTTTTTGCACCAACCGCCATGCTGTTCGGTCTATCGGTTCAATGCCCAATGCATCCGAAATAATCCAATCTGCACCAGCCGGGATTTTTGCCAGCAAATCCGCATATCCCCAGGAATTCATATCTTCAGGGGCATTGGCAATTATATCCAGGTCTGCAATAATCGCTACCGGTGCCGGACACGGTATAGTCTTTTTAATTCCCCGTTCAGTTATTGATGCGCCAAAAGCAGCATAGCCGTCGATAGATCCTGCTGTAGCAACAACCATATACTCACGATCGCAGCGGTGCGCGGCTAACTTGACCAAGTCATTTATCGTCCCTGAACCCACCGCAATCGGGATTACATTTGATGTTGATAATATAGTAGTCAATTCGTCAACAAATTTAATATGAGCAAATAGGTCGGGATCTTTAAAAATATATGGTTTCTGAATTTGTATATCGTAATTTTCTAAAGCTTTTTTTGTATTTTTTCCGGCTGCGGGATAAGTATTATTATCCGCAATAATAATTGCCGGTAATCCATTGAATAAATTTTTAAATACTGTTCCAATTCTCTCAATCGCCCCGGATCTGATCTCAATATATTTTGTCGTATCGACCTTTTTCAGGCCTTCCTGAACCTGATGGTTCGTGTCTGTTTCATAGTTATTCATTATATCTGCTGTCTAACACTATTTTCAATTTATCCTATGTTTGAATAAGTGAACGTACATTTGCATTTTTTATTACCATTAGGTATTTATTTTTTTCAGTTGTAATAATCCAGATGGGGGCACATTAATTGTAGTTACTCCTTTTCTTAATCGAATTTTACCTTTTTCAATTTGTACACCTAAACAATCAAATATTTTATATTCAAATCTACCATAATCTTTAGTATTCAATATTAGCACCTCGGATGTTCTTCGGGCATTAACAATATCAATAGCGTTCGGTACATTCACAAAATCATTTTTAACATAAACATCCTGATATATTGCAGAAATAGTCTTCTTTTCATTCGAAGATGTAATAATCGGATATAAAGCATCCGGTGCCTGAGGTTTAAATTCACCATTAATCAATACATCCTTGTTTGTATTCCAGTAATTCATCCAAAAAGCGATCATCTTTTTATGATCATTTGGAATTTCATTCAGTCTTACCGATATCTGTGGCACTGAAAATAAAATGTTCTGTATTTGTAAGGCCGCCTGTTCCACGGGATCCTCATTATGCCACATCAGCATATCAGAGTGCACGGCTGAATTCCCGGCAAGCAGTCGTATATCTGTTACACGCACTTTATTAATGACTGACATATTCGGACAGTCCGACGCTCTTAGCATATTCCCGTACTTTCGCATTAATGGTCCAATATAGGGTTGTCGGAACTCAATCATAATGTTCGGATTTTGTGCTTTTAGTCGTTTCATAATGTCCGTCATTAATCGATCAACAGCGGCATTTATCGATGCATAATCACGTCCATTCTCATCTGTCAGTTGCGTACTCTCTCCCGGACGGAAAAAGCCCATAAAATCCAATTTAAAGCCATCCAAATTCCATTCATTTTGGGCCTTTTCATAAGTACTGATAATAAATTCACGGGTTTCAGGATAACGTGGATCAAGGACGAAACAGCCTTGGCTCTCCCATTCGTACAAATATTTACCCCTGAACTTAGAAAAATTATCCGCATGTTTCCCAATAAAGGGAACAGAATACCATAGCAGAAACCGCATATCAAGAGCATGAATTGAATCCACAAATGCTTTCATATTTGGAATACGGTCCGGTTTCCAGTCACCGGTATAAGCATACCCTCTTTTATTATCGAGAGTTTGCCAGCCATCATCAACAATAACAGCGCCCAGTCCTATACTCTTTCCTTCTCTGCATTCATTGATTATTTTGTCCACATCTAAATTCTGATGGTAACTATACCAGCTAGAATACATTGGCCGTTTTGCTTGTTCGGGCACCGGCATAGGTTGGTAATTGTCCTGTTTTTCCCACCAGTTTGTTATTTGTCTCAAGGAAGTATAAAAAGGTAATGATCGACGGTCAATGAAAATTTCCGTTTCATAATGACTCATTGCCGGCTGTTGCTCATCAAAAAAACTTACAGAACAATGAAAATTAGCATCTTCTTCAATCAATTCACTATAAAGTTCAATTTTATTTAGAGCATCTCCTACAGCAAAAGTGAACCGGTTTATATCATTTATATCCATAAAACATAACACCGGGGCAAGCCTGGTAGAACTTGAGGTAACACTATTGTAATAGTAATTGACTTTGTCAACGTTGTAATTTGGGTTCCAATATTTCTGAATGTTATTGGATGGGAATTTCCACTTCAGTTGAAACTGAGGTGGTACTGCCGGAGTTTCCCGATTCAGTTCAATTTTAATGATTTCGAGCCCGTCTTCAACTTCTTCCGTTGATAAGGATAACTGAAAACCGTTTAAATTTCCTTCAATCGTGATACTATCGGAACTAAATGATATAAATTCCAGATTCGTACATCCTGTTTCAGAAATATCAGGTATTTTATTAGTTGACTTAGTACAACAAAACAGGAAGATTGATCCCAGAATAATTATCTGAACTTTTTTTATATTCACTTCTTTAAGCCCTCTACTTAAACATCTTTTTCAGAACTTTCTTACTGGTAAAAAATCACAGCAAAAAATCCGGCTGAACCTGGATATACCGAAATTGGCTTGAATCCGATAAACCAAAATATCCATTATATTTTCCCGGGTAATGTCACAGAATAGCATAAATTAAAGTATTACAACTATAATCGCCGCTGATGCAGCAAAAAAGATATATGAATAATCAAAAAACGCAGATGTTTTAAGTTTTTGGTATCTAGAAACCCCTTGAATATAATTATGCATATATTGTACTAAATTACAAATGCCATACGCAAAGACAGCTGTAATACTGCCTTCAATGAAGATGAAATTCAAAATCTTAGGCGCACCTCCGGCGACCCACCAGTGATTCCTTAAAACATAGGTCGCTATCAATGCAAAGGTCGTATTGAAAACAGAGACTACAATTACAGCAGTGATTCCCTTCGATAATTGGCGGTTCTTCAACCATGTATTAATAACTTCAAAGCTGCCAGTCAATAACAACAGCGCAAGAATCTGACAACCAAAAAATCGAACATTCAAGAATTTGTACAGAGCGGCAATTACACCAATGACCAAAATATTCCATGATTGTTGCATACTAAT
>Ga0268281_1000943_pt1 | contig 18534 bp, 17 predicted proteins | sample saktaG_10_FD_190134 | JGI IMG/M metagenome (GOLD analysis project Ga0268281, IMG submission 190134) | Saline water microbial communities from Sakinaw Lake, British Columbia, Canada - sak_2011_5_24_50m | ecosystem: Environmental > Aquatic > Non-marine Saline and Alkaline > Saline ... | reverse complement strand
ATCTTGAAAAAGAATATGTTAATCTTCATTTAGACCAGAAAGCATCTTGTTATCAAGGAGTCTCCGCGCATAGCGGAGAATATGAAACAGAAGTGGTTAAAGAAGAGGGAAAAAGAATTAAAGGGTTTATTGAAAAGTATATAGTTTAAACAACATTATTTTTTTATTAATTAAAAAATAAAATGCCCATTTATCTTAAATTAAGTGAACGAGAACTCGCATCAAGAATTGAACAGGCAAATGAATTTTTAGAATTTTGTCGAGTTTGTCCAAGAAACTGTGGTGCTAATCGAATGAACAATGAAAAAGGATTTTGCTGTCTTGGGAGAAAAGCGGTTGTTTTTAATAACAATCCGGATTTTGGCGAAGAAAAATGTTTAATTGGAAAATTTGGCTCTGGGTCAATAAATTTTAATTTTTGTAATTTATCTTGCGCTTATTGTCGAAGCTACGAAATCAGCCAATTAGAAAGAGGACGGGCGGTGCCGGGGAAAGAGAAAACAGCTAAAGAATTGGCAAAAATAATGCTTGATTTACAAAAGAAAAAATGTCATAACATAAATCTCATCAATCCCACTTCTCAAATCCCGCAAATTTTAGAGGCTTTGCCAATTGCCATTAAAGGTGGTTTAAAAATTCCATTTATTTATAATACCAATGCTTATGATTCAGTTGAATTATTAAAATTATTAGATGGAATAATCGATATTTATTTGCCTGATTTTAAATATTCTGATGAAAAAAATGCAAAAAAATATTCTAATGTTATTAATTATTTTTTCTTTGCTAAAAAAGCAATTAAGGAAATGTATCGTCAGGTGGGAAATTTAGAAATTGGTGCAGATGGTTTGGCAAAAAGAGGACTTTTGGTTCGTCATCTTATTTTGCCCAATAATCTAGCCGGTTCAGAACAAGTTTTGGAATTTTTAGTAAAAAAAATTTCTCCTGATTTACGAGTTGACATCATGAATCATTATAATCCTTGTTGGCGGGCGAAAAATTATCCTGAATTAAACCGGCAAATCAACGAACAAGAATATGAGGCCGTGATTGACCTGGCTAAAAAGTATGGATTAAATTGGTTCACAGAATAGAGCACAAGATATTATTAAATAAAAATACTTGGAATAAAATATGCCAAGTATTTTTTGTTGATTATTTTTAAAACAAATTACTTTTTTCTTTTAATAAGAGAAAAAAGTAATATTAAAATAAAAAGAATAATAATGGCGGGATAGATTTTTCCACTTAAAGGCGTTTTATTATTCTCTTTTTTTAATTTATCTAATGGTGAAGGGCAGAGTTGGGAAGAGCATTTTATTATATTTTGTTCAATTTGGGTGGCAATAACAGAATTAAACCCATTAAATGATTTTTCTCCAATAAATATTATTGGCACGGGAATATCTTTTAAATCTTCTCCAAAGGCATCGCCTAATAAAAAGTATAAATCTCGATTATTTTTTTCAAAAAAAACTTCAAAAAATTTTATTTCTAAAGGATATTTTTTTGTTAGTTTTCCAAGGAATGCTTGAGCTTCAGCGCAAACTGGACAGGTTTGCCCGTAAAAGAGATAAAGCTCTGCTTTATTTTGAGCCAAACTTGGCCTAAAGAATAGAAAAATAAAAATAAGAATAAAAAATGAATTCCAAAATATTTTTTTTCTTCTCCTGATATATTTTTTTTCTTTTTTCTTGATAATATATTTATATTTACCTTTTTATTTTATTATTTTACCACATTTTTATTTTTTTTCATACATCTAATGGGGTTAGACCCCATTAAACTCCACTCTAAATTTCGTTCTCAATCAGCGTTTCAGGGCAATTTTTTTAACTTGGGAGTTTTTAACTTGGGAGCTCGGCCCCCAAGTGGAGGACTAACGTTTTTCACCAGTTTTGCCAGGTTTTATCAGGTTGCGTCCTGTAGATTAACGGCAGGCAAACTTCACCGAATGAAAATTTTTTTAAATACGGAAACTTGACTGATTTTGAAATCTTAGTTATTATGTTCTATACAAGGTCATTTTAATTATAAGAAAAATTTAAAAAAAATAAATTTATGGCAAAGATTGATTTACAACCTTTAGGAAGTCGGTTGATTGTTAAACCGATTCTTGAGGATGAAGTTACCAAATTTGGTATTATTCTTCCGGATTCAGCGGAAAGGGATAAGCCGATTCGTGGTGAAGTTTTAGCGATTGGTCAAGGAAAAAATTTAAATAATGGCCAGCGCGAAAAAATGGATTTAAAAGTCGGAGATAAAATCTTATTTGAGAAATACGGTTCAGATGAATACAAAGTTAACAACCAAGAATTTTTAGTTGTTGATTATGATAAGGTTGTCGCCGTAATTAAATAAAAAAAATATGTCAAAACAAATATTATTTAATGAAGAAGCTCGCGCTGCTTTAAAGCGGGGGGTTGATAAATTGACCGCAGCCGTAAAGGTGACCTTAGGTCCAGTTGGTCGCAGTGTCATTTTAGATAAGGGCTACGGTTCTCCGGTTATTACTAATGATGGCGTTACAGTAGCTAAAGAAATTGAATTGGAAGATAAATATGAAAATGTTGGCGCTCAATTAATTCGGGAAGTGGCCACCAAAACTAATGATATTGCCGGTGACGGCACTACCACAGCGGCTATTTTGACTCAGGCGATTATTTCCCAAGGAATGAAAAATGTGGTGGCAGGAGCCAATCCTTTATTGATTAAACAAGGGATTGATAAAGGGGTGGCGGCGATTATCAAAGAATTAAAAGAAAAAATCGCTCGCCCAGTTTCAACTTCAGAAGAAATTGAGCAAGTAGCGACTGTTTCTGCCAATGACCCGGAAGTAGGAAAAATTATTGCCAAAGCTATGGAAAAGGCGGGAAAAAACGGCGTGATTACCGTTGAAGAATCCCAGTCCTTTGGATTAGAATTGGAATTTACCGAGGGAATGAAATTTGATCGCGGTTATGCTTCTCCTTATATGATTACTGAAGCGGAAAAAATGTCGGCGGAATATGAAAATCCATATATTTTAATTACTGACAAAAAAGTTTCTGCCATTAATGAAGTTCTTCCCTTAATGGAAGAAATGGCGCAAACCGGAAAAAAAGATTTAGTGATTATCGCTGATGAAATTGAGGGCGAAGCTTTAGCAACTTTTGTGGTTAATAAATTAAGAGGCGCATTTAATGTTTTAGCGATTAAAGCGCCGGGTTTTGGCGACCGCAAAAAAGAAATGCTTCAAGATATTGCCATTTTAACTGGCGGTAAGGTTATTTCAGAAGACCTTGGCTTAAAATTAGAAAACACTCACTTGAAAGATTTGGGCCAAGCGCGAAAAATTATTTCCACTAAAGAAGATACCACTATTGTCAGTGGCAAAGGCAAGAAAGAAGAAGTTGAAAAAAGAATTATTCAGATAAAAAAAGAAATGGAGTTAAATGATTCTGAATTTGATAAAGAAAAATTACAGGAAAGATTAGCCAAATTGGCTGGTGGAGTTTCCGTTATTAAAGTTGGCGCTGCCACAGAAACAGCAATGAAAGAAAAAAAATTCAAAGTGGAAGACGCGGTTAATGCCACCAAAGCAGCCACAGAAGAAGGCGTCGTGGTTGGTGGGGGAGTTGCTCTACTCAGAGCTTTGCCAATTTTAGATGATTTAAAAGTTAAAGGAGATGAAAAAATCGGTTTGGATATTTTAAGAAGGTCTTTGAAAGAGCCCTTAAAACAAATTGCCAATAACGCGGGGAAGATGGACGGTGAAGTAGTTGCTCAAAAAGTTTTGGAACAGACTGGAAATTTTGGTTATAATGCCGCTACTAATGAATTTGAGGACTTGGTTGCTCGTGGCATCGTGGACCCGGTAAAAGTTACTCGTTCCGCTTTAGAAAATGCCGCATCCATTGCTACTTTATTTTTAGTGACTGAAGTGGTCATTACTGATAAGCCGGAAAAAGAAGATCCTCATCATCATGATATGCCGGGTGGAATGGGAGGCGGAATGCCTGGTATGGGTTATTAAAATATTTGATAGATTAGACATTAAAAGTTTGGGAGCTCGGCTCCCAAACTTTTTTTAATAATGACAAGAAAGATTAGTTTTGTTATAATAAATACATTATAATTCATTTTAAAATTAATTTAATAATATGGAAAAAGAAAAAATTACAGAAAAAATAAACGCCATTTTTCAAACCGAAGGAAAAATAGGTTTATTAGCTAGAATTGCCGCGGCAATTTCCTATCTGGGAGTTTTTTGTTTAGCCCCGATTATTTTTAAAACAAAAAATGAGTATGTTCGTTTTCACGCCCGCCAAGGATTAGTCATTTTTATTTGTGAAATTATTTCTGTTTTAATTTGGATTATTCCTTTTATTGGCTGGCTAATCGGTTTTGTCGGTTGGGTTATTTGTTTTATTTTAAGCATTTTAGGGTTTATTAAGTCGCTCAGCGGAAAGAAATGGGAAATCCCGATTATTAAAGGTTTTGCTTCAAAAGTTAATATTTAATATTTATTTATATGATTAAATGGTTTAAAGAAATAACAATTAAAGACGTTCCTAAAGTAGGAGGTAAAAATGCTTCCTTGGGGGAAATGTATCAAAAATTAGATAAAAAAGGAGTGAGGATTCCAAACGGTTTTGCCACAACCGCTGAAGCTTATTGGTACTTTTTAGACCAGGCGAAAATAAGAGAAAAAATTACAGAAATTTTAAAAGGATTAAATATAAAGAATGTTAAAGAATTATCTATCAAAGGAAAAAAAATCAGAGAAATGATTTTACAATCCTCATTACCAAAAGATTTAGAAAAGCAAGTAATTAAAGCCTACCAAAAGCTTTCTCAAGAATCAAAAATTAAAAATATTGATGTGGCGGTTAGAAGTTCCGCGACTGCCGAAGATATGCCAAATGCCAGTTTTGCCGGACAAATGGAAACTTATTTAAACATTAAAGGAGAAAAACAGGTTTTAATCGCGGTTAAAAAATGTATTGCTTCGCTTTTTACTAACCGGGCAATTGTTTATCGGCAAGAAAAGGGGTTTGACCATATGAAAGTCGCTCTTTCTGTTTGTGTGCAAAGAATGATTCGTTCTGATTTGGCCTGCTCCGGCGTAATTTTTTCCTGTCACACCGAATCAGGATTTTCAGATGTAAGTGTGATTACTTCTTCCTGGGGTTTAGGAGAAAATGTGGTTCAGGGTAAAGTGAGTCCGGATGAGTTTATAGTTTACGAGCCCTTGGTAAACAGTTTTCGTCCCATTATTAGTAAAACTCTGGGCGCTAAAGAATGGAAATTGGTTTATGACCCAAAAGGGCAGGAACAAGGAGAGAATCCGGTTAAAAATTTAAAAACAACTAAAAAGGAACAAAATAGTTTTACTTTAACGGATGATGAAATTTTAGAATTAGGGCGTTATTCTGTAATTATTGAAAAACATTATTCCCGTTCCATGGATATGGAATGGGCAAAAGACGGCAAAGACAGAAAATTATACATTTTACAAGCCAGACCCGAAACAGTTCAATCTCAAAAATCATTGGACGTTTTGGAAAATTATGTTCTTTTGGAAAAGAAAGATAAAACAAAAAAATCTTCTCACGCTCAACTTTTAAATCCGCAAAGCAACAGAAAAATTATTATTTCTGGAGTAGCCGTGGGTTCGAAAATTGCCCAAGGGCCGGCTAATATTATTAAAGATGTTAAAGATATTTCAAAATTTAAACCAGGCCAAATCTTAGTGACAGAAATGACTGACCCGGATTGGGTGCCGATTATGAAAAGGTCTCAAGCAATTGTTACTAACGCTGGGGGGAGAACTTGTCACGCCGCGATTGTATCCAGGGAGTTGGGGATTCCTTGCGTAGTGGGAACAGGGAAGGCAACCGAATTAATTAAGCAAAACCAAAAAATAACAGTTTCTTGCGCCGAAGGGGAAATTGCTAATGTTTACGAAGGCTTTTTGCCTTTTGAAATAAAAAGGACAAAAATAAAAGGAATCAAAAGGCCTAAAACAAAGATTATGATGAATATAGGAGAACCGGCGCAGGCTTTCGGTTTTTCTTTTATTCCAAACGATGGAGTTGGTTTGGCGCGAGAGGAATTTATTATTAATAATTATATTAAAATTCACCCCTTGGCATTATTAAATTATAATCAACTAAAAGACCAAAGAGCGAAAAAACAAATTGAAAGAATTACTTTTGGATATCAAGATAAATCTCAGTTTTATATTGATAAATTAGCTGAGGGAATTGGTCGGATTGGCGCCGCTTTTTATCCCAAAGAGGTAATTGTTCGTTTTTCTGATTTTAAAACTAACGAATATGTCAACCTAATTGGCGGTCAAGAATTTGAACCAAATGAGGCAAATCCCATGATTGGTTGGCGTGGCGCAAGCCGTTATTATAGCTTGGGATTTGAACAAGCGTTCGGTTTAGAGTGTCAGGCAATTAAAAAAGTCAGAGAAGAAATGGGGCTGGATAATATTATTGTAATGGTGCCGTTTTGCCGAACCGTGGAAGAGGGGAAAAAAGTTTTAAAAATAATTGATTCTTACGGATTAAGAAAACCAAACAAAAAAGTTAAACCCCTTCAAGTTTATGTGATGTGTGAAATTCCCTCTAATGTTATTTTAGGCAACGAGTTTGCTAAAATATTTGACGGTTTTTCAATTGGGAGTAATGATTTAACTCAATTGATTTTAGGTTTAGATAGGGATTCTTCTTTAGTTTCGCATATTTTTGATGAACGGAATGAAGCAGTCAAAAGTATGATCAAACAGATAATTAAAATCGCCCATAAGAATAAGAAAAAAATTGGCATTTGCGGCCAGGCGCCGAGCGATTTTCCTGATTTTGCCAGGTTTTTAGTTAAAGAGGGAATTGATTCAATTTCTCTAAACCCCGACACGGTAATTAAAACCACTTTAGATATTTTAAAACAGGAAAAGAAAATCAATTAAAATTGTTTTTTAATGAGATGAAAATAGAATTAATAAAAGATGTAGAAATTTGGTTTCTACATTTTTTATTTAAATTTCGTTTAGGTTCAATCTGTAAAATAGCTGTTTTTTAAAATTTTATTGACAAAAATTCAAATCTTTGTTTTAATAAATACATTGGTTTTCTAACACAAAACAAAAAAGGAGAGACCATGTGTGAATTAGTTCCAGTGGGTTCATCACAGGAAAAAAACTTGAATTGGCTTCGCCGACAGAAACATCTAAAATTACGCACTCAAGAGAAGTGCGTAAGGGTGGAAAATATCCACTCTAGTTGGGGGGTTCAAATTTTAAAAGGTAATGGAGGGGATAAGAAAATCCTTCGAAAAGGGAGAACACATAATGTATCTCCTGGATCAAGGGTCATAATCGAGGGACGACAATTTGTCGTTCGAGAATGAGTAAGGAGGGGCGAAAATTCGTTCCAAACCAATAAATTTGTCCCCGGCGGAATTCCGCCGGGGATTTTCCTTTTTTAATGAGGTTCGACCTGGCAGAGCTAGGTCGAACCTCTGTGAGAATATAATCAAAATCAACCTTGATTTTTTTATTTAATTTGATAAAATTAAAATAATTGCGGAGAGGTGGCTGAGCGGTCGAAGGCGCTTGTTTGGAAAATAAGTGTACCAGTGATGGTACCGCGGGTTCGAATCCCGCCCTCTCCGCCATCCTTTGCTAAAGCTACGGAATGACATGTCTATGTATTATACATACATTTTACTAAGTTCAAAATCTCACATTTTTTATTTTGGTTCCACAAATAATTTGAAAAAGAGACTAGAATTACATAATAAAGGCGATGTGCCATCAACCAAGTCGCACGCACCATGGAAATTGGTTTGGTATTGCGCCTTTGAAACAGAAAAACAATCCAGAGATTTTGAACTTTATTTGAAAACTGGATCAGGAAAATCTTTCGTTTATAAAAGGCTTATTTCCGTAGCTTTAGCAAAGGATTTCGAGAAAGGGAGAAAAGGTAGTCCGAAGCGAAAGCTTTAGCTTTTGCGAAGGATACCCGCCTAGGTATTCTGTAGCTCAAAGAGCGAAAGATACCCTCTCCGCCAAGTTTTACATTCAGCGAAATTGAAACGCGCGACAAATGAGTGTCTGGTACGTTTTCCATAAAACGTGCCTTTTCATTTGTCCACTTTTAGTCAGTTGACTTACTTTTTGCAATAATATACAATGGAACTGTGAGTAATTATCAGTTCAGTCAAACATTATCAATATGGACAGTTTAATCGCAAAATTATACCAATCCCCTAAAACAATCCTGTCTAACAAGGATATGGCTTTGATTTGGCAAGAAAACAATAAAGAAAGCTTGTATGCCAAAACTGCCTATTATGTAAAACAAAAATTACTAATTAGGCTGACTCGAGGTGTATTTGCTAAAAACAAAGATTATAATCCCAAAGAGTTAGCAACCAGTATTTATATCCCGTCTTATATCAGCTTTGAAACCGTTTTGAGAGAAGCTGGTGTTATTTTTCAACACTACGATACAATTTTTGTGGTTGCCAAGTGGCCGAAGACAATGACCATAGATAAAAATACTTTTACCTTCAGAAAATTAAAAGATTCTGTCCTGTTTAATTTCGCTGGTGTTGTCACCAAAGATAACTATAGCGTGGCTACCACTGAGCGAGCATTCTTAGACATGATTTATTTATTCCCGAATTACTATTTTGATAATTTAAAATCAATCGACTGGGATAAGTGTGACGAATTGGTAAAAATTTACAACAACAAAGAATTAATAAAACGATTAGGTAAATATCGTAAAAATTATGCTCAATAGAGAAAAACATCAATTAATAATGGGACAAATTTTGAAAGACATTTATACCGATGTTACAATTAGTCCACTCTTAGGATTTAAGGGTGGTACTTGCGCCTACTTTTTTTATAACCTGCCAAGATTTTCAGTAGACTTGGATTTTGATTTACTGGTTGTAAACGAGGAAAATCAAAAAATGGTATTTGAAAAAATTGTAGCCATTTTAAGTGAGTACGGAGTGGTTAAAGATCAATACATAAAGAGGTTTACTGTCTTTGCCCTACTCTCCTATGGAGATGATGACCATAATATCAAAGTGGAAGTTAATGTCCGAAAATTGTTCGAAAATATTCAAAATCACTATGAGATGAAAGAATATCTTGGTATTTCAATGTTTGCCGCCAAAAAAGATTATTTGTTTGCCAGTAAACTCTCGGCTTTAACTTTAAGGAGGGAAACTGCCATAAGAGATATCTATGACATCCATTATTTTGCTAAAAGCAATTGGGATATTAATGCTGAAGTCATCAAAGAAAGAACCGGCAAAACCACCAAAGAATATTTAACTGAATGCGTAGCTTTTATAGAAAAAGTGAAAAATAATCAGATGTTACGGGGATTAGGAGAGCTTGTCGACAGCGAAAAAGAAAAAGCGTGGATTAAAATCCACCTAAAGACAGACTCAATCTTTATGCTGAAAAATTATATGTCGGTAATAAAATAAAAATTTATAATAAAAAAATAATAAATATTTTAAATTAAAAATTATGAGCGTATTATCCAAACCCCAAATATTAAAACATAAAAAGGAAGGGAATATTATCATTGAGCCCTTTAATTTAGAAAATCTTTCCAATACAAGTTATGATGTCCGTCTAGGGCGAGTTTTTTTTCGACAAAAAGAAGTAAAAAAAATTCAAACGGTTAATCCTTTTTATGAAAAATCAATGAGAAAAATGTATGATAAATATGAAACCGCGACGTTAATTAAAGAAATAAAGTCTGCTTTAAATCCCTTTCACGGATTTAAAGATAATGATGAGGTGATATTAATAGCCCCCAATGAGACAATTCTTGCTCACACAGTTGAATTTATTGGAGGAAAAAATGGAATTCCGGAAAAGGGTATTTGCGCGGTTACCACCGAAATGAGAGCCAGAAGTTCAATCGGGAGAATCGGCATTGGTGTTTGTAAATGCGCTGGTTGGGGGGACATAGAATATGTCAACAGGTGGACAATGGAAATAACAAATTTCAGCAATAATATGATTCCATTGCCGGTCGGTTTAAGAATTGGCCAAATCATTTTTCACGAAACAGAACCAGTAGAACAAAAAGACCATTATGATAAAAGGGGAGGCAAGTATCAGGTATCAGATAATATAAAAATGATAAAAAAGCGATGGAAACCAGAAGATATGTTGCCCAAATTATATAAAGATAAAGATTTAGGAAAATTTATGAAATATGTGGAAGAATAATTAAAGATTATAGAATCAATTAAATTTCCAATATGTTCAAAATTAATTACTTATTTTTAATTATCTATTTTATCATAATTCTTATTATTGGTTATTTTTCTTCAAGAAAGGAATCTAGCGAAGAATACCTGATTGGCGGACGAAAATTAACCGCTTGGACTATTGCCTTTACTATTGCCGCGAGTTTTATTGGGGGAAATACTTTAGTCAATTTTACTGGTTTTGTATATCGTTATGGAGCGGCAATGATGTGGGCGATGCTGGGGACAGTTTTTGGATTTATCGCTGTTATTCCTTTGGTTAAGAGAATGAGAAAATTTACTGAAAAGAATAGATTTTATACCATTTCAGACTATTTAACTTTGAGATATGGATCCCATACCGGACTTATCGCAACATTGATTATTATGGTTTGGTTTCTTCTTTCTTTAGTAGTTCAATTTATTGCTGGGGCGGTGGTAATCCAATCTATTTCTTTAATAAGTTATATTCCCGCTATTTTATTAATGGGTGTCATTGTTTTAGTTTATCTCTTTATGGGGGGTTTTAAAGCCGTTGTTAAAACTGATATTTTTCAATATATTCTCTTTGTTGTTCTTTTTATAATTATTATTTTTTCAATCTCTCAAGGAAAAAATTTACAGCTTTCTTCATTTTTTAGATTAAGTGACGTGGGTTTTGGAAAATTATTTGCGTTTTTTATTATTGCCGCAGGATTTGTCATAACCGCTCCGGAGCTATGGCAAAGGGTTTATGCGGGGAAAAACAAAAGAGAAACTATCAAGGGGTTGATTATTACTTCCGGCCTTTTTCTTATTATAGCTTTTTGCATCGGGATTTTGGGTCTTACGGCTAGGGTTTCTTTTAGCGGTATTGAACCAGGAGAAGCGGCTATTTTAGGATTAAGTCAATTATTGCCACCTGTTTTACAAGGATTAGGTTCGGTTTTATTTTTTGCAGTAATAATGTCAACTATTGATACAATTTTATTTATTTTAGCCAGTAATTTTTCAAGAGATATATTCCATAATTTTTTAAACAAAGAATTTAATCAGGTTAAACTAACCAAAATTGGTTTATTTATTTTTACTGCTTTATCGGTTTTAATTGCTATCCTTTATAGAGACATTCTAATTTTAGGATTGTCTTTTATTAGTATTGGGATGAGTTTTGCTCCTGTTTTAATTGGTAGCTTTTATTTCAATCTTAAACCAAATGCAGTGAAATTAGCTCTAATATCTTCATTAGTTTCGGTATTTATTCTTTTGTTTTTAGGAATAGTTCGTCCAGAAACTTCGATTATTTCTTTGCCAGTAAGTTTTATATTTTTATTGCTTGGACAAATTATTTTTAAGGCGAAAAACAATCCGAGCCATATTAATTTTAGTGAATAGACGTTTATTTAGTGATATATCTAATCAAGAGTGTTCTAAAAATCTAAATTTTAAATTAAAATCCATGATTTTTTTAAACATCATTTCAATCATCTTCATTATTTTTCTTTTATTTTGTGTGGTTTCTGTTCTTCTTTCTTCCCTTTCCATGGCCCCTTGGTTGCCCAGCCGAAAAAGAGATTTACCCAGAATTGCTAAACTCGCCGCTTTAAAACCAGGAGAAGTTTTTTATGACCTGGGATGCGGCGATGGAAGAATTCTTTTTTATTTAACCAAAGAATCAGGAGCAAAGGGAATCGGCCTTGAATTGTCATTTACTTTTTTCTTAATTTGTCAGATTAGAAAGATTTTTTTAAAAAGAAAAAATTTGATTTTTAAATGGAAGAATCTTTTTAAGGAAAATATTTCTCAAGCCGATTTAATTTACGTTTTTGCCTTGCCGAAAAGTTTAGAAAAAAGATTAAAAATAAAATTTGAAAAAGAATTAAAACCGGGCAGTCGAGTTATCTCTTATTCTTTTAAAATAAATGGTTTAGAACCAAAATTAGTAGACCGGCTCGAAGGCCATCCCCCGATTTATATTTATCAGTTTTAGATTGATTTAATTTCTTTTTTTGCTAAACTTAATAAACTAAATTTAAGGTAATAAATTTTAAAATATAAAAAATGAATTTTAGAAAAAATTTCGCTATTTTTGCTTGGATTATTGTTTTATTGGTTATTTTTTTCTCCTGGTTTTTTGGTTTTTTAACCGATTGGTATTGGTTTAAAAATTTGGGATACCAGGTGATTTTTTTAACTACTTTAAAAGTAAAAGTATTTTTATTTTTAATTGCCGGGTTTATCTCGTTCTTAATTATTTATCTTAATGGAAGAGTTGCTAAGCGTAATTATAAGCCGGATTTAAAAATAATTGATTTGGGCGATTTTTTCAAAAAAAATTCTTCGAAATTCAATTTAATATTTTCTTTGATTGCCGGTCTTTTTATCGGCTTAGCTACCGCCGGTCAATGGGAGTTTTTTTTGAAATATTTTAATCAGGTTCCCTTTAACGCTCTTGACCCGGTTTTAGGAAAAGACATTTCTTATTATTTTTTCACTCTGCCAGTAGTCAAGGTTTTAGTTGGACTGGGGTTTTGGATTTTAATTTTTTCTGCCGTAAATGCCTTGCTTCATTTTATTTTTTCAAAAATAAAATCATTAAAGACTTTTGACCGCAATTTCTTTAAATCTTCTCCAATTAAAAAGCATTTTTCCTTTTTAGGAAGTTTATTTTTCTTATTGCTCGGAATATCAACTTTTTTTATCAGCATTCCGTCATTGCTTCAAAGTTCAAGAGGGGGATTTAAAGGACCTGGTTATGCGGATATTTATGCCACCTGGCCATTTTTAAAAGTTTTAGGAGTTCTTGCTTTTTTAATTTTTATTATTTTAATCATTAATATCTTTAAACCGAACAAGCGGATGGTTATTATCAGTTTGGGCTTGTTTGTCTTTGTCTTTATTTTTGGAGTTCAATTAGCACCGGTGATTTTGCAAAAATTCATTGTCGCGCCCAATGAACTAGTGAAAGAAGCGCCATATCTTGAAAATCACATTAAATTTACCAAACAGGCTTTTGGTTTGGATAAAATAGAAAAAAGAGAACTTACCGGAGAAACAACCTTAACCATTCAAGACATTAATGACAATTCTTCCACTATTAAGAATATTAGGCTTTGGGATAGAGACCCCTTATTGGATACTTTTGGCCAGCTTCAGGAGATTAGGACTTATTATGATTTTGTTTCCATTGATAACGACCGTTATCAATTAGACGGAGATTATCGCCAAGTTTTATTGTCCCCCAGGGAATTGAATTCTCAAAGTTTGCCCCAGCTAAATTTTATCAATGAACGGCTTACTTTTACTCACGGTTTCGGTTTGACATTGGGTCCAGTCAACGAAGTGACTCCGGAAGGCTTACCAGTTTTATTTTTAAAAGATTTGCCGCCTAAAACGGAAATAAAAGATTTGGAGATTACCAGACCGGAAATATATTACGGCGAGATTCCTAACGATTATGTAATCGTTAATACCAAGGCAAAAGAATTTGATTATCCGGCCGGTGATGAAAATATTTTTACCCATTATCAGGGAGAGGGTGGAGTTAAATTAGATTCTTTCTTTAAAAAGGTGATGTACGCGATTAAATTCGGCTCTTTAAAAATAATTCTTTCTCAGGATATTACTCCAGAATCAAGGATTATGTATAACCGGGACATCGTAACAAGAATGGAAAAAGTTTTTCCGTTCTTAACTTTTGACAAAGACCCTTATTTGGTTATTACAGATGACGGTCGGTTAAAATGGGTTGCGGATGTTTATACTATCAGCGATGCTTATCCCTACGCCCAGCTTATTTCCCAAGTTAAAACTCTTTCATTAAATTATCCTTACGCTGAATATTTTAATTATATTAGGAATTCAGTTAAAATAGTGCTTGACGCTTATGACGGGAAAATGGATATTTATTTAAGCGACCCGCAGGACCCGATTATTCAGACTTTTGCAAATTCATTCAAAGGAGTTTTTATTCCTTTGGAAAAAATGACAGCTAATTTAAAAAGTCATTTGCGTTACCCCGAGGATTTGTTTAATTATCAAACAAAAATTTACTCTGTTTATCATATGGATGAACTTCAAATTTTTTATAATAAGGAAGACCAATGGGAAATTCCTTATTTATCCAACAGTCTAAAGTTTGATCCTATGATGCGTCGAATTATTTTGCGTCTTCCAGAAGAGGAAAAAGAGGAATTTATTTCAATGATTCCTTTTACTCCTAGAGGAAAAGATAATTTGGCTGCTTGGATGGTGGCGCGCAATGATGGAGAAAATTACGGTGAATTAATGGTTTATCGTTTTCCAAAACAAAAATTAGTTTACGGTCCCAAGCAAATTACCAATCGCATCAATCAAGATACGAATATTTCCCAACAATTAACCCTTTGGGACCAAAGGGGTTCGGAAGTAATTAAAGGAAATCTTTTAGTTATTCCAGTTAAGGGTTGTTTAATTTATGTTCAGCCGATTTATTTAAAAGCGGAAGGGGGAAAAATACCGGAGTTAAAAAGAGTAATTGTCGCTTATGAAAATAGAATTGCTATGGAAGAAAATTTATCATTGGCTTTGGAAAAAATATTTAAGGGTGAAGTCAAAGATTCTAATCCAATTGGTAAAATAACAGAAAAAGAAATTAATTTAATTCAGCAAGCCAAAGAATATTATCAAAACGCTTTAGTTGCTCAACAGAAAGGGGACTGGGCTCTTTATGGAGAAGAAATTAAAAAGTTAGGGGAAGTAATTGATAAGTTAAAATAAATTTTATATGGATCCAGTTGAAGAAATAAAATCAAAAATAGATTTGGTCGATTTTATTTCAGAATATCTTGAATTAAAACAAACGGGAATGAATTTTCGCGCCAGTTGCCCATTTCATAGCGAGAAAACGCCTTCGTTTTTTGTTTCTCCAGAGCGGCAGATTTGGCATTGTTTTGGCTGTCAAAAAACCGGTGATATTTTTTCTTTTATTCAAGAAATAGAAGGTATTGATTTTCCCGAAGCTTTAAGAATTTTGGCGCAAAGAGCTGGAGTTAAACTTGAAAAATTTGAACGTCAGGCAGTAAGCCAAAAGACAAAAATTTTGGACATTTGTTATTGGTCTGCGGAATTTTATCACAAGGTTTTATTAGAATCGTCTTTGGCAGAGGTGGCGAGAAAATATTTAAAAGAGAGAGGTTTAAATAAAAAGATTATTGCTGATTTTAAAATTGGATTTGCGCCTGATAAATGGGATACGCTTTTTAAATTTTTAATTAAACGAGGATTTAAAGAAGCGGACATAGAAGCCGCTGGATTAATCTCTAAATCAAGTAAAGGAGGTTTTTATGACCGCTTTCGAAATAGAATTATTTTTCCCATTGCGGATTCGCATGATCAAATCGTTGGTTTTACTAGCCGAATTCTGCCTTCAGCCGAGGATGAAAAAACCGCTAAGTATATTAACACCCCGGAAACTTTAGTTTATAATAAAGGGCGTATTTTATACGGTTTAAATAAAGCGAAGTTGGTTGCCAAGAAAGAAAATCAGATTATTTTAACTGAGGGAAATATGGATGTAATTGCCTGTCATCAATTTGGGTTTGAGAATACCGTTTGCACTTCTGGCACAGCTCTTACTCAAGAACAAATAAAATTGCTTCAACGTTTTACTCAAAATATTATTTTAGCTTTTGATGTTGATTTAGCTGGCCAAACCGCTACAGGAAGAAGCATTGATATGCTTTTACAACAGGGATTGGAAGTTAAGATTTTAAAATTAGAACAAGGCAAAGACCCGGATGAATTTATTAGAAATGATTTAAAGGGCTGGAAGAAATCATTGGAAAATCCGCAACCAATTATGGAATATTATTTTTCTTTGGCTTTGCAAGATAAAGATTTGAAGAAAATTGGCGATAAAAAAGAAATCAGCCGGCTTATTCTGCCCATTATCAATAAATTGGGCGACCCGGTTGAAAAAGACCTTTGGTTAAAAAAACTTAGCGCAGATTTGAATGTTTCAGAAATTTCTTTAAGAGAAGCATTAAAAGGAATAAAGCAACCAAATTATAATTATGGAAAAACTGTTTCGGAAAATAAGATAGAAAAAATATCTCGAGAGCAAAGAGTTGGAGAAATTTTTGCCGCTCTGCTTTTAATCTATCCTGACCAGCGGGAAAGTTTTTTGAAAAATGTGGTTTTAGATATGTTTCCTGAAACGAAAATTCAAGAGGCGATAAAGATTATCAAGGATTGCCATCAGGAAAATAAAAAAATAGATAGCCAGGAAGTCAAAGAAAAAATTAAAGAAAAAGATTTGGATAACTATTTTCGCTACTTATATTTATTAGGAGAAAATGATTTTAAAGATTTTTCTCCATTAGAGTTAGAAAAAGAATTGGATTGCCTTTTTCTTTATTTAAAAGAAAAATATTTGAATCGAAGATTAAGAATTTTAACGCAAGAATTAAAAGAAGAAGAAAAAAAGGAAGACCAAGAGGCGATTAAAAAAATAAGTCTTAAAATTATTAAAATTTCAAGAGAAATAGCGACTTGTAAATAATTTTATATATGTCTTTAAAAAAACAATCAAAAAAGAAAAAAAATTTTCCTCAAAAATTAAAGAAAAAAAAGGTAAAGAAAGAAATTAAAAAAACAAAGAAATTGAAGAAAGAAGTAAAAAAGAAAATCAAGCCTGTTAAAATTGTTTTGAAAAAAAAGAAAGCGAAATTAGTTGCTAAAAAAGAAAAGAAAAATTTACAATCAGCAAGCGGTTCTATTAAATGGCCGGAACAAGAGAGTTTGGATTTAATGGTTAAGGCTCGTCAGCGCGGTTTCGTTACAGAAAAGGAACTTTATTATACTTTTCCGCGTTTTGAAAAATATTTGGATAAATACGAAGAATATCTTAATGAATTGGAAAAAATGGGGATTAATGTCGTGGAATCCAGTCATGAGCTTTTGAAAAATCCCAAAAAAGAGAGTCAGGCTGGCCGGTTATTTTTTGATTTAAGCCAACTCTCCGCTGATTCAATTCAAATGTATTTAAAAGAAATTGGGAGAGTTCCCTTAATCAACTCAGAAGAAGAAGTTGATTTGGCAAAGAAAAAAGATAAAGGAGATCAGGAGTCGGCAAAGAAGCTGATTGAAGCAAATTTGCGATTGGTAGTCAGTATTGCCAAGAAATTTTCCGGTTATGGTTTAACATTTTTGGATTTAATTCAAGAAGGGAATATTGGTCTTTTCCGAGCAGTAGAAAAATATGATTGGAAAAGAGGATATAAATTTTCTACTTATGCTACTTGGTGGATTCGCCAGGCAATTATTAGGTCTTTAGCGGACCAATCAAGAACTATTAGAATTCCGGTTCACGTCGTGGAAATATTAGGCAAGTTTCATCATGCCGAGCGTTGGCTTTTACAGCAATTAGGAAGGCAACCAACTTCTGAGGAAATCGCTAATGAACTGGGAGTGCCAGTGGAAGAGGCTCGTTATTTGCAGAAAATTTCTCAAGATGTTATTTCATTAGAGACTAGCGTGGGCGATGATGACGACAAAGATACGGAATTGGGAGATTTTATTGAAGATGTGAAAACGATTGCGCCTGACCGAGCCGTCGCCTTAATGCTTTTAAGGCGTTATATTCAAGAAATTATTATCGATTTGGCGCCTAGGGAGCAAAAGATTTTGGATATTAGGTTTGGTTTAACTGATGGTGTTGCACATACTTTAGAAGAAGTGGGACAAGTTTTTAATGTTACTCGAGAGAGAATTCGCCAGATTGAAGCTCGGGCTTTGGAAAAAATCAGACAACTGAAAGGAATTAAAAAAATCAAGGATTATTATTAAAAATAGGTTGAAATTTTTTAACTTTTATGTTATAATTTTTTTAAAGAAAAATTTTAAAGATTTATTTTTTTCTTTGCTGATTTTAGGAACATTAATGAAGCGGGGTAGAGCAATGGCAGCTCGCCAGGCCCATAACCTGGAGGTTACAGGTTCGAATCCTGTCCCCGCAACCATTTTTATAAAATTAAATTCGTTGATAAAAAAGGCTCAAATAAGCCAGAATGTGATATATTATAATAATCCGGAGTAGCTCAGCGGTTTAGATTTACCTGCCGGAGGAGGGGCAACTTCCGCCAAAGGCGGATCCGCCTCAGGCGGAGGCTATTAACCAGAATTTGGATTTAAAACGAAAATAATATAAAACAACAATCCGGAGTAGCTCAGCGGTTTAGAGCAACTGGCTGTTAACCAGTGTGTCGGCGGTTCGAATCCGCCCTCCGGAGCCAAGTA
>Ga0268281_1000931_pt1 | contig 18760 bp, 15 predicted proteins | sample saktaG_10_FD_190134 | JGI IMG/M metagenome (GOLD analysis project Ga0268281, IMG submission 190134) | Saline water microbial communities from Sakinaw Lake, British Columbia, Canada - sak_2011_5_24_50m | ecosystem: Environmental > Aquatic > Non-marine Saline and Alkaline > Saline ... | reverse complement strand
GGAATCGGCGCGAATAGCAGGCCGGAGTCCTCAACTTGTTGAGGTTTGCCGCGCCACACCCCCAACGAGTTGGGGACTCCGACACCGTGACCCCGCGAAATCCCAAAGAGTTGATCCAACTCGCACTCAACCTGCGGATTGGGCTGGTGGAGGCCAAATCAAGGAGGTAAGAACGCCATGTCCTCCGTTGAAAGGAGGCCAAAGGTCGGGGTTGTGCTGGGCGGTGGGGGTCTAAAGTGCTTCGCAGCTATCGCTCTCTTTTAATTCCTGGACGAATATGAAAAATAACCCGGAAGTGAAAAATCCTGAACTCAGATTCAGAATAAGAACCAAGATGCTGCTGGCTTTCCTGGGGCTGTCCATCATTTCTCTTGCTCTGTTCGGATACGTCGCCCTCAGCAACATAAGGAGGCTGGGTGACTATGCCTTAGAAAAGAGCGCGTCCCTGGGAGAGAGTGCGACAAACGACGCCACCAATGCTCTGGAGGCTCTCGGCGCAGCGATCATAGAGCAAAAGGCAAAAGACGTGGCCATGCAATGTGCGATTTACATGGATGCTCATCCTGACATGACCGTGGCCGATTTACAGGCCAGTGCAGAGTTTCAAGAGATCGCCGTTCAACCTGTCGGTGAGACCGGATACACAGCACTAACAAACTATGAAACCCTCATCTGTCGTTTCCATGTAAATCCTGGCACTGTCAACCTGGACCTCCACGAATTGGCCCAAAAACTGCCTGGTTTCTGGAAAGTGATGGAGGACAGCCAGGGCGGCCGGGATTCCTTTGGCTACTATGACTGGGAAGAGCAAGATGGCTCAGTCAGAAAAAAATACATGTTCATAACCCCAATAAAAGCGAGGGCAGCGGATGGTGTAGGAATGACGGTAGCAGCCACGACCTACATTGACGAATTCTCCAAACCTGTGGAAGAAACGAAAAAGAAGATCGCCGCCACAGCTTTGAGCGTCAACGAGCACATCAATGCAGAAATCAATAACACCCGCCATACCTTCATTGGCGTCCTCATCGCCATGATTCTGGTGGTCTTCGCAGTGTCCTTTCTTCTTTCAAGAGCGATCACAAACCCCATCGTGGCCCTTACCCAGGCTGCTCAGAGCATAGAACGAGGAGAGCGGTTCGAGCCAGAGCGCATCGCTGTCCTGGCCAAGGCCAGAGACGAGCTGGCCCATCTAGCCCGGGTCTTCAGCCAGATGGCCGTCGAGGTACAAGCCCGTGAGGAACGGCTGAAAAGACGGGTGGAGGAACTGCGTATCAGAATTGACGAGACAAGGAAGGCCAGACAGGTGGCGGAGATAACCGAGACCGAGTACTTCCAGCACTTGCAGGAACACGCTGCCAAGATGAGAGAAAGGGCGAAAGGAAGATAAAATCGCTACAACTTGACAATGACCCCATTAGACAGTACAATTCGGGTTGCTGTTCACCTGGTGTTCGGGAGCATATCATGAAAGATCTCCTAAGCCGAACATTTCGACTCCGCCCAGGAGAGACGGGCCTGGTGTTTACCCTGGGCCTCCTACTGCTAAGCAATTCTGTTGCCCAGCAAGTGTCTGGAATTGTAGCCATCAGCGGCTTCTTGAGTGAGGGAGGAGTCAACCAGATACTCATCGTCTGGGTGATAGACACGCTGCTGATCATCCTGATGACAGGGTTGCAGTCCTTGATCGTAGACCGTTTCGACCGCATCACCCTGATGCGCGGGATGACCTTCGGCTTCGCGCTGGTGTTCACCGTCCTGCGGCTACTGTTCACCCTCCAGTCCCCTGGCTGGCTCAACTACTCGCTCCTCTACCTGGTCTCTGAGCAACAGTGGCTATTCTTCCCCTTGATCTTCTGGGTTCTGGCCAACGACGTCCTCGACATGGCTCAAACCAAACGACTCTTCCCCCTAATCGCCAGTGGGGGGTCTGTCGGGAAGCTCGTGGGTATCGGCATCGCTCTCCTATCGCCTGGCCTGTTTAGTCGGCTGGCTATCAAGCCAGCAGAAGTGTTGACCCTCAACGTGCTGATTTACATGCTGGCCTATCTCATCGTGCTGGCGGGACTACGCAAAGTCAAAGTGCGGCAAACGCGGCAGAAACCCGAGACGCTGCAAGAGACGTTGACCGAAGGCTGGGCCTTCATACGCGAAGTGCCCTCTTTCCGCTACCTGATGCTGTCCATAGTGGCGTTGATCGTATGTGACACCATCATTGAGTTCCGCTTCCTGGTCGTTTCCAACGAGGTTTTCAACGATGCCAGCAGCTATCAGACTTTCTACAGCCTCTACCGCCTGGGACTGATCCTGGCCTCCATCGCCATCCAGGCTTTCCTGACCAATCGCGTCATAGCCAAAATCAGCTTGAAGAACACCTTTTTGATCCTGCCTTTCACCGCGTTGGCCGGCGCAACCTGGATGATGGCCCTGCCTGGAATCATCAGCAGCGTCGGGGGAGTGATTTTGGAGAAGCTCCCAGCCATCACCGTGGATCAATCGGCCCGCAAGGCATTTCAGGCGCTGGTGCCGGAGGAGCGTCGGGGCAGGGTGAGCATGTTCATGGATAGTTACCTGTTTGCGGGGGGCACCATCATCGGCTGTCTGGTGACCGGCGCCATCGTCTTCGTGGGACCCCTTCGCGGAATCACGGGTCCCCAATCGAGCGGTTCACCACACTTTTACATCTATCTGGCAGTTGCAGTGCTGGCAACTCTGTTCGCCATCTGGGCCATCCTCAAGATGCGCTCCGTATACGAAAGCAGCCTGTTCAACTGGCGACTGAAGCGCCGCCAGCGCCGCACGAGCGTGCTGGATAAGCTCGACTTTTAGCCACTAGAAACCAGGTTTTTTGCGCCCAAAAGCAGAGAGAGGTGGCTGTTCCAGTCACGCCCGCTGACCAGAATCCTACCTGTTCAGAGAAAAACCTGGTTTCTTTACAGAATGAATGTGGTCAACCAGATGAAAGTTGGAATAACCTACGACCTGCGAAATGACTACCCACCTTATGTGAACGCTCCCCCCGACTACTTCGCTGAATTCGACACGGAAGAGAATATCAACTACCTGGCAACAGCCATCGAGAGTCTGGGGCATCAGGTCTGCAGGATCGGCAACGTTTATAAGCTGGTGCGCTTCGTTGCAGATGGCGGATCGGCTGACATAGTGTTCAACATGGCGGAGGGCCTGTGGGGGCGAGCGAGGGAGTCCCAGGTTCCCGCCATACTGGAGGCATATCGGATACCTTACACCGGCTCTGACCCGCTGACGCTGGCCCTCTGCCTGGATAAGGCCCTGACCAAGCGGCTTTGGCAGAGCGCGGGATTGCCAACTCCCGAATTTTGCACCGTGGCAGACATGGCGGAACTCGACCAGGCGAGAGATAGCCTGCCAGTTTTTCCCCTATTTGTGAAACCGGCCCACGAAGGCGCATCAAAGGGCATCGGCGTAGAATCCATCGTTGAATCGGATCGGGAATTGCGCGCCAGAGTCGAGTGGGTGTTAGCCTGGTATCAGCAACCAGCACTCATCGAGGAATTCCTTCCTGGACGGGAGTTCACTATTGGCATCCTGGGAAACGGACTCCAAGCCAGAGTGCTCGGAATTGGAGAGATTGTTCTAACTTCGCTTGACAGAGTGTACGGTTTTGGGCAGAAGGAGCGATGGGAAGCCCGTGTTCCACACAAGCTTATCGCGGTGGAATCAACCTCTCTCAAAAGTGAGTTGGCGGAACTGGCTTTGCGAGCATACCGCGCGGTTGGCTGTCGAGACCTGGGACGATTAGAGATTCGTCTCGACAAGAACGATAATCCACAATTACTTGAGATCAATCCAATAGTAGGGTTGCACCCAACCCACGCCTCTTTGCCCATCATTGCGACGCAGGCCGGCATCTCCTACGAAGAGCTTATTGCCGAAATACTCGAACACGCTATCAACCGATGGTCTCCAGATTGAAGATGTCTAAAAACGCTACCCTTAAACCTCTCGTCTGGTCCGACTGGCGCTCACAGTTACAGCATCGCATCACAACTGTGGAGCAACTGCGCGAATGGATCAACGTAACCGAACGAGAAGAGAAAGCCATCAAGGCATGTACAGACAAGTACCGATGGAGCATCACTCCGTACTACGCTTCTTTGATGGACGAGCACGACGAAACGTGCCCTATTCGCCAACAAGCGGTTCCTAGCTTGCTGGAACTGGAGCATTCTCCTGGCACGTCTGTGGACCCCGTGGGAGATCGAGCCTATCGCCAGACTAACCGCGTCGTTCACAAATATCCCGACCGGGTTCTACTCCTGGTGACACATTTGTGCGCTACGTACTGCCGCTTTTGCACCCGCAAGTACCACACGATGGACCTGGACGGCACCTACTTTGAGAGGGACGAAGCGACATCCTGGGAAGAGGACTACGACTATATAGCCAGCCATCCGGCCATACGCGACGTGCTGCTCAGTGGCGGCGACCCGTTGATATATTCTGACAGCAAGTTAGACCAAATCATCTCCCGCTTGCGACAGATTCCCCACGTGGAGATCATCCGCCTCGGCAGTCGCTTCCCGGTAGTACTACCACAGCGCATCACGCCAGAGCTGTGCACTATGCTGGAGCAGTATCATCCCTTATGGTTTAACACTCACTTCAACCATCCAAAAGAAATCACGCCAGAGGCAGCGCAGGCCTGCGACCGGCTGCTGCGGCACGGCATTGTGGTGCAGAACCAAACCGTTCTCTTGAAAGGCATCAACGACGACCTGCCCACCATGCGCGAGCTATTGACCGGACTTCTGAGAATCCGCGTCCGCCCCTACTACCTCTACCACTGCGACAATGCCGTCGGCGTGTCGCACTTTGCGACCAGTCTGGAAAAGGGGCGTGAGATTATGAAGGGGCTGCTGGGTTACACTACGGGATTCGCAGTGCCCCAGTACGTTCTCACCACACCGTTGGGGAAGATTCCATTATGGGAAGAGAATATCCACCGCAACGATGAGGGGTATTGGGTCGAAAACTACAAAGGAGAAACCATGAACGTAGACACCCTCCTGATTTGACCATCATCTGGAGGGAGAGGAGGAACTCTCAAATGAGCAAACAACAACCAGAGAGACGAACCGGATTCATCAGCCTGCACGTGAAACTCTTGATCGGGTTCACCGTGCTATTCAGCGTCGTGTTCGCCATAACCTTTTATTGGTTTTACAACTTTGCCACGGACCGGGCGATGGACCGGATAGAGGAAGACATGATTGATACTCTGAACGGTGCGATTGCCGGCGTGGATGGGGATGAATTCATCGCCCTGGCCAGAGAAGCGAAACCCAGAGACGATGGTCTGACCGACGACACTCGCTACTGGCAACACCTTGCCTGGCTGGAAACGGTCCACAACATAGAACCCCGCGCCAATCCCTACACCTACGTCAAGGGAGAGAAGCCGAACGAAGTCCTTTTCATTGGCGACATACTGGTGATAACAGACCCAGACAACTCGGCCGCATTTCGCGAGTCTTTCATCAGCAAGGGGGGGATGTGGGGCGGGCTTACCGGGCCAAACAAAAAGCTTGAGCCTTACGACGATCAGTGGGGAAGCTGGGTTTCTGCCTACGCACCCATTGCGAATTCACAAGGGGAACTGGTAGGGGCAATGGGGATGGATTTTCGCGCCGACTATGTACGCCAGGTACAGCAGGCCATCCGCGACAAAGTGGTAATAGCCTTTGCCATCACCTACGCCGTGCTGTTCGCCCTGGTCTTCGTCATCTCCAGAAGTCTGACCCGACCCGTCATCGCCCTGACCACAGTCGCCGAGCGAGTAGCCGAGGGGGATTACAGTCAAAGCGTTTCCGCGCTCTACTCCGGCACACTTCGAGACGAGGTCTCTACTCTGGCACAGGTGTTTGAAATGATGATCGAAAAAGTGCGCCAGCGCGAAGAGAGCCTCAAGCGCCAGGTACAGGAACTGCGGATCGAGATTGACCAAACGAAGAAGGCCAAGCAGGTGGCCGAAATCACCGAGACCGAGTACTTCCAGGAGTTGCGAGAGCACGCCGCCAAGATGAGAAAGAGAGGAGAATAAGGATGGAATGCTGGAAATGTGGCAAGCCAGCTCAGGGCGTCTGCCGCTTCTGCGGGCGGGCCGTTTGCAAAGAATGTGCCTCCAAGATGCCGTTCATACTTACCGTCTACGTGGGCGAGCATCAGACTCCCAAGGCAGTAGTAGTGGCCGATGCGCTCTACTGCGGGATGTGCAAGCCCCAGCCAGAGCCTATCGAAATGCCGGAGATCTACTAGCCGGCCCTTGCTGGAGATGATGAGGAAAGGAGGAACCTATGGGTGGTCTATTTGACAGACTGCAATCGGAGATTGAAACCCGCCAGCAAGTAGAAGGCATCACCCCAGCCGATCTGCTGGACATCTCTCCCGAATTGCGACGCATCATCAACATGATCCTGCGCCAGGGGGAAATGAGCCTGACGGAGATCGTGTTCCAGTTGGACATGAGACCCTCTGAAGTGAAGGGATTGCTGGACACGCTGATAGCAAAAGGATATCTGAGGGTCTTCGAGGTGAAGGGAGAACAGCGCTACAAGACCTTCCTGGCTCGTAAGCGCGGCCGCGAGGTGCCGTTGAATATCTGGGAGGCCCTGGGCAGCAAGGTGGGGTAAATAAATTAAGGAGGGAAACAATGTCACAAATCGCTTCAATTCACTCTTTCCGCGGGGGGACAGGCAAATCCAATACCTGCGCCAACCTCTCCGCACTCCTGGCGATGCAGGGGCGGCGCGTCGGCGTGATTGACACCGACATCCAATCGCCAGGCATTCACGTCCTGTTCGGCCTGCACGAAGAAGACATGGCCCACTCACTCAACGATTACCTGTGGGGCAAGTGTAGCATCGAGCAAGCCGCCTTCGACGTGACACAGCGCCTGGACGCGGATATTAAGGGACAGATCTTTCTCATCCCTTCCAGCATCAAAGCTGGCGAGATCGCCCGGGTACTGCGCGAGGGTTACGACGTGGGCCTGCTCAACGACGGCTTTCACGCCCTGGTCGAGAAGCTGGAGCTGGACGTGTTGATGATTGACACCCATCCCGGCCTGAACGAGGAGACGCTGCTCTCCATCGCCATCTCCGACGTGCTGGCCATCATCATGCGCCCCGATCAGCAGGACTATCAGGGCACGGGCGTCACGGTGGACGTGGCTCGCAAACTCGATGTGCCTCGCATGATGCTGATCATCAACAAGGTGCCAGCGGTCTTCGATCTGGACGAGGTCAAAGCGCAGGTGGAGCAGACCTACGACTGCGAAGTGGCTGCCGTGCTGCCCCATTCCGACGAGATGATGATCCTGGCCAGCGCGGGCATCTTTGTCCTGCGTTACCCGGACCATCCGATAACGACCACACTCAAGCAGGCGGTATCCAGGTTGCTGCCGTAGGCTTCGCCTTGAGCACTCAGCCGAACGGCGCGGGCAATTGCCTGACCGCGACGTATTAGGGTATCCATGAGGAGAAGGCTTGTCCTCTCCCCTGTCAGCACCAATGGAGATGTGACTATGACCTGAATAAATGCGACGGACTAAGGTATCGAGGAGGACAGCGATTTCCTCTATCCTATTAACACATATTAACACAAATGGAGGTGTAACCATGAAACGCTTTCTGGTCTCGCTCGCAGTGTTTGTACTGCTGGCCGGTCTGCTGACGGCTGGTGGCGGCGCGCCCATCCGGGCGGAGGACCCAGAGCTGCCGCGAGGCATCCTCCGCCACCGCGTCGGCCACCGGGCCAAGGTCCAGGATCTGGACACCCTGCTGGCCCAAAACGACGGCGGAGACCCCCTGGCTGGCAACTACAGGCTGGTGGAGGAGGACGAGATCTTCCTGGCCTTGCGGGACTCCTACGGGACGATCACCAAGTGGCAGGCCTATGATGTGGACCACAACCTGGGTACTCCTGGTCTCATAAACGAAGGATATGCTGCTGGCGATAAGCCGGCCGCGGCGACTGGATACTTTACCGGGGATGCCCTGGACGATTTCGTGGTCGTCTGGACGGACGGCTACAAGGTGAAGATGGAAGTGGGGTACCTTAAGGACGGTCTCTACGACATCACCTATGTCCTTGATACCAGTGAACAGCATTACGCCGGATATCCTCCCCGGGTGTCCACGGGCGATTATGATGGGGATGGCCAGGACGAGATCGTCATGGCCTGGTTGGGCGGCGGCAATTGGGCCAACCTCAAGGTTTACGACCCCCAGGGTAGCATCCATCCCTCCGCCGAAGGCAAGCTCTACGATGAGAAGGTGGCCAACGGCAATCTGGACGTGGCCACAGGCGACTTTGACGGCGATGGCAATGTCGAGGTCGTCCTGGCCTGGGAGGACCTGGGGAACTGGTTGGGCGTTAAGGTCTACGAGGTGGACCACAATGGGAACCTTTCCCCAAAAGCCAGGTGGAACGGAGATGGCGGTCGCACCGTAGCCGTCACCACCGGCGATTTCAACGGGGATGGCAGGGATGAGATCGCGGTCGTTGATGGGCAGCACCTACGGATCCTGCAGGTCGCCCAGGATCTGAGCACGCTCACATCGAAAAGCACGCAGAGTTGGAATTGTTCCGGTACAGGCGATTCCTCAGTCATCCCTGTGAACGTGGCAGCCGGCGACTTTAACACCGACGGGATGGACGAGATCGTCTCCACCTGCCATACCGGCAGCAGCGTACTTGTCTATGTCTGGGCCTCAGGCAGCAGTCTGGGTCTGTCCCACAAAGCCACCTGGTCCAAGTCCGTCAACTATGCAGTAGAAGGGTCCCTGGCTATCGGCGACCTGAACCGCGACTTGAGAGCTGAGATCGTCCTGGCCTGGGCACAGTGGGATGATCTGTGGTCCCCTTCCCAACAGCACAACTACGTCCAGATCCTCCAGGTGGCCACCGACCTGGGGTCCATCACCACCAAGGGCCAGGGGGACCTGGGGGAGGCGCCACCCAAGAGCCACTTGGCGGCAGCGGTGGGCGACCTGGACGCCGACAGCATCCGGGTGGGCCCTCCCACCTACTCCAGCGTGGTGGAGGCCAAACAGCTTCTGGCCGTCATCAACGAGCCACCCAAACACTACGACGTCATTGACGGCACCACCTACGATGTCAACAACAACCCGAACACCTACGCTAGCTACGAGAACTCGCAGCGTCAGAGCACTGAGATGTCCCTGACCACCACCCGCGACTGGGGCATCTCCACAGACCTGGAAGCCGAAGCCTGGGGCATCAACGCCAGCCTCAAGACCTCCTACGGGGAGAACTTCGAGAACACGACTAGCTCCTTCAAGGCGATGGCCTTTGGCCAAAATGTCTGGGCCTCCAGCGACGATGTCATCATGCGCACCGAGACGGACTTTGATGTCTGGGAATACCCGGTCTACTCTGACACCGCCGGCACGGTGCAGGGGCACATTGCCGTGGTTTTTCCCCGCAAGCGGGATCCCAATTGCTCGAGCAACTGCGAGGCCTCCACCGTCGCCCGCATTGACGGCAGGAGCCCTTTGTCTTACTACGCCCCGAACCACGAGAACGCCAATCTCCTCTCCTACTCGAAAGATCCGCCAGGCGACATTGGCACCGACATCAAATCCGCCAGCCGCAACTATTTAGGTTCCAACCCCTATGAGTTCTGGGTCGAGTGGACGGATGTCGAGTCGGAAGAGGCCAAGAAGTCCAGACAGCTCGATGTCTCGATCGGAGCCGGGGTGGAGCACTGGGGCATCAAGGCCGAGGTGGAAGGGACCTACAGCAAGGGAGAGGTGTCCACGCAGAAGGTCAGCTTCGAGAATACCACCTCGATTCACCTCTACTTTGACGCCATTGAGCAGACCTACTCCTACCGGGTGGACCCGTACATCTACTGGTCTTCGGACGATGGACACCTGGTGGTTGACTACGCGGCACTGCCGTTGACCGCCAGCCCACCCACCTGGTGGCAGAACACCTATAATAAGCCCGACCCGACCTTCAACCTGCCCTGGAAATACAACCCTCCGACCGAGGATTACCGCCTGCTGAGCAAGGAGATCACCTTCGAGCCTGACTCACCCACGGAGGGGCAACAGGTCACCATCCGGGCCAAGGTGCGCAACTACAGCCTGGTCGGCGCCTACAACGTCAAGGTCCGTTTCTATCGCGGCGATCCAGACGGCGGCGGAGAGCCAATCGGCAGCGACCAGCTCATTCCCCAACTGAACCCGTTGTCCAGTTACACGGTCTCAATGCAGTTCCAGGCCCCGGCCCCGCCACCCCAGGACAGCTATGTGAAGATCTATGCCGTCGTAGACCCTGAGGGCAGCATCGCAGAGATGCACGAGGATAACAACAAAGCGTACGCTATCCTCCCGGTCGTGCCGCTAAGCGTGCCGGCTCCGGGGCTGGTCAATCTCGCCATCACTGCGGAGGACATCGCCTTCGACCTCGAGACGCCAGCCCTCGGCGAAACGGTTCATATCTCTGCCACCATCCATGCCTTAGGCGAACACTTCACCTTTGTTGCGGTGGCGTTCTGGGACGGCGATCCTCGCCGGGGGGGAGAGTTCATTGGCGGCGAGGTCATCCCCATCATCCTGGCTGGCGGGACGGCTACGGCTCATGTCACCTGGGACACCACCGGCCAGTATGGGGCTCACGATATGTGGGTTACCATAGACCATCACGCCGGAGAGGAGCACATCTCCACCGACAACCGGGCCTACAAAACCATCAACCTGCCGCCTTTCCGTCTGTCCCTGCCTTTGGTGCTGAAGGATTTCTAGTCGGGGGTGTTCTGGCGGGCGCTTTGCGGCCTGGTGGAGGAACATGCATGCATGAAAGATCAGACGGATGGGAGGCGACCTGATGGAATATGGCCAAGTTCTGAGGCGCACCGAGGCCGTGAGGGAGCGTATGGAACGAGAGCTGGAGATCGCTTACGAGATGCAGCAGAGCTTCCTGCCTCAGACACTCCCGAAGGTGCCAGACGTCGAGATCGCAGCGACGATGCGTCCAGCCCGCGAAGTGGGCGGCGACTTTTACGACGTGATTCCCCTGAGCGGCGGGCGGGTGGGGGTGCTCATCGCCGATGTGTCCGACAAGGGGGTGTCAGCCGCGCTCTACATGGCTCTGGCCCGCACCCTGCTGCGAGCTCATTCCCTCAGCGCCCGCCCCCAATACCTTAGCGATGCCTTGGAGAGCGCCCAGGTACGGCGACTGATGCGCAGCGGCTCGCTGGGCGCGCTGGCTGCCCTGGGCGCTGTCCGCCAGACCAACGACTACCTGACGGAACACCACTCCGAATCGTGTATGTTCGTCACCCTCTTCTACGCCGTCTACGATCCACAAAGCCGTCTGCTGACCTACGTCAACGCCGGCCACAACCCACCCTTTTTGCACAACACCCTCACCGGCGAGCACGATTGGCTGCGGCCCACCGACATGATCGTCGGCATTATGCCTGACCGCCCCTACGAAGCACAAGAACGCCAACTGAGCCCCGGCGACGTGCTGGTGTTGTACACCGACGGTGTGACCGAGGCTTTCAATCCTGAGCACGAGATGTTCGGCGAGGAGCGGCTCGTCGAGGTCGTTCGCGCCCACGCGACAGCATCCGCCCAGGAACTGGTGGAGGCCATCGAAACGGCAGTGACCGCCTTCGCCGGCCAGGCGCCGCAGTCGGATGATCTCACCCTCCTGGTGATGCGCTGCCTGCCGGGTGAATCACGATGAGTACCAGGCCTTCTCTCCGCATCGCAGCCGAATCGAAGAATCTGGCCGAGATCCGCTGCTTTGTCGAAGAAATGGCGTCGGCGCTTGGCCTTGACCCAGCCATGATTCCCAACGTGATTCTGGCGGTGGACGAAGCGGTCAGCAACATTATCGCCCACGGCTACCAGGGCCAGGAGGGAACCGTTGAGATCGAGGTGGGTCAAGAGAGGGATGCCCTGGTGATTCGGGTCCGCGATGAGGCCGCCCCTTTTGACCCCACCATCGTCCCACCGCCGGATCTGACCGTGCCGCTGGAGCAGCGGGCTGCCGGCGGGTTGGGGATTCACCTGATCAGGCAGGTCATGGACGAAATGACCCATCGCGTCATACCCCAGGGAGGGAACGAGCTGACCCTGGTGAAGAGAGGAATAAAGGGCTGAAGGTTGGTGACAAGGAAAGAAAAATGAACAAACTTGCCTTAACAATGAGCATCCTGGGCCTGCTGACCCTGGCAGCGTGTGGCGGCGGGGCAGGAGGAGAGGTGCCGGTCGTCGGCTTTCTTCAGATCACGACCAACCCCACTGTGGACAGCGCGCGCGAGGGGTACTTGCAGGCCCTGGCCGACGCGGGTTTCGTGGACGGTGAGACGGTGCACATCATCCTAAAAGATGCGCAGGGGGACATGTCCACGGCGCAACTCATCGCCCGCGACTTCGTGAGCCGACGCGTGGACCTCATCGGCACGGCCTCAACGCCAGCTTTGCAGGCTGCCATGAACGCCACCTCCGAGATACCCATCGTGTTCAGCTTCGTGGCCAACCCATACCTGGCCGGCGCAGGAGAGGCGGCCGATAGGCATAGTTCCAACGTGGCCGGAGTGTTCACCACCTCGCCGGTAGACCGGGCGATGGCGCTGGTCGCCGAGATCATGCCCGGCGTCCACTGCGTTGGCACCCTCTATGACCCCGGTGAGGCATTCTCGGAGATGTACCTGGAGATAGCCCACGAAACGGCCTCGGAGCTGGGCCTCGAGTGGGTCGAGATCATGGTGACCAGCTCGACAGATATCGTGCCGGGCGTCCAGGCGCTGAAGAGCCGAGAGGTGGAGGTCATACTGCAGATACCCGGCAATCTGTTGGACACGGGGATTGATGGTGAGATCAAGAAAGCCAGCGATCTGGGCATCCCTCTCCTGTCTGTCCACACCGATCACGTGGAGAGAGGCGCGCTGGCGGCAATTGGCTGGAACTTCTGGCAGGCGGGCTACGATGCAGGGCTGGTAGCCGTGCGGGTGCTGCACGGCGGGAACCCAGCCGACATCCCGTTCCAGCCGGTGGAGAAAGAGCAGCTCTACGTGAACGCCGAAACAGCTAAGCTCTTCGACATCACTATTCCTCCGGCGGTTCTGAAACGAGCCGACCGCGTTATCGGTCAGGAGGGGAGCTAACGAGTATGGAGATGCAAACGCGACAGGCGGATGGCGCCCTGATCGTCGCCCTGGAAGGTGAGCTGGATGCCTACTGGGCCGAGGAGGCCGAGCGAGAACTACGGGCCTGCCTGGAGCAGGGGCACTACCGACTGGTTCTCGACCTCTCCGGTCTCACCTACCTGAGCAGCGCAGGCTTGCGGGTACTGCTGCAACTCCACCAGCGGACTACAAGCCTGGGGGGAAAGCTGATTCTGGCTACGCCGCAGCCCTTCGTACAGGAAGTGCTAACGACCTCCGGATTCGACCGCACGTTTTCCGTGTTCGAAGCCCTGGACCAGGCGTTGGTCGCTGCCGCACCAGAGGAAGTAGCGGCGGAGGACGCCTGGGCCACAGCGGAGGCGCACACCACTCCGGTGGGCGCGTTCCGCTTTCGCCCAACCCTCACCCCTGTCCCCTCTCCCTGGGAGGGAGGGGGGAAAGCGCGCCTGCGGGTGATAGGCCAGGCCGACGACTTCCTGTACAGCCGGGGTTCCCTGGAGCGGCTGACGACCCTCGACCTGAGCGATCTGGGCTACGCGCTGGGGGTGGGCGCCCTCGGCGAGTTGGGGCCGACAGTGCTGGATCGCCTGGGCGAGCTGGTGTCGGTGCCAGGCGCCGTCTACTGGCTACCCGGCGACGGCCGCCAGGTGCCCGACTTCCTGATTTGCAGTGACGACTTTAGTCGTCCTGGCACAAGCGCGACTGAAGCCTGTGGTGAGCGAAGTCGAACCATCGCTACTACGAGCCCAACCCGCAATTTGAAGCTGCCGGTGCATTTGCTCTACAGCCTAAGCCTGGAAGGATCACATCAGTTTTATGGTCGTTTCACCGCTGACGACCCGGAGGATGGCGCCTCCTTGAACGATCTGGCCCAGGCACTGCTAGACTGGGCTGCCGTACAGGAAGAATACGGAGGGGCGGTAGGGCTAGTACTGCGGGCTGACGTGGCTGGCTTGTGGGGGGTAGGGCTGAAGCGCTCACCGCGGACAGAACACGCACCGGCCAACGGCCAGAAGATCAGCCACCGTGAGAACATCAAGGACTGGCTGCATTTCCCCACCGAGCCCGCCTACGCCAACCACACCTTGCTGGCAGTGGGAGTGCTAGGCACAGAGGAGCAAGAGAGCGTCTCTGCTCACGTGCACGGGGCTGTCTTCCACTTCGTGCCGGAACTGGGCGGAGATCGAGGTCTGGAGGACGAGTTGGCCCAGGTGGTACAGCAGGGCGAATTGGTGAGCGTGGCCCATCTGTTGCCCAATACCCGGCTGCGCAAGGCGCTGTTTGGACTGTGGATGCTGGGACATACTGAAAAAGAGGGCTCTCTATGAAGGTCCGGCGGATTGCTTCTGTTCTGCTTCTTGTCGCAGTGACCACCGCCTGTGTCTCGACGCCTCAAGTGACAGCCAGGCCGATAAAACTCGGCGTCATCTATAACCTGACCGGCTCACAGGCATCCCTGGACATCCCATCGGCAAACGGAGCCATGCTGGCAGCCAAAGAGATCAATGCCGCTGGTGGCATCCTGGCGCGTCCGTTGGAACTGGTGCAGTACAACGGTGAGTCTGATTTGCCGACCATCAGAAATGCGGCTGAGCAATTGGCAGAGACCGACAAAGTGGTCGCCATGCTTGGCTTCAGCGACAGTGACATGGTACTGGCCGCCGCGCCAATCGCCGCCGAAGCCGGTATGGTCTTTGTTACCTCTGGCGCTACGTCACCCAAACTACCGGAGCAGGTGCCAGACTATCTGTACCTGGCCTGTTTCGGCGATAACGTTCAGGCCGCCGCGGGTGCCGAGTATGCCTATAGCACACTCCAGGCCAAGACCGCTTATCTGCTGATAGGTCAGGGTATGGAGTACACCCAACTGCTGGGCAGGTACTTCAAAGAGCGATTCGCCGAATTGGGGGGGCAGATCGTTTTGGAAGACACCTACCAGGGAGGTAGCAAGGATTTCTCAGCGCAGATCACCAGGCTCAAGGAACTCACCAGAATGACGGACATCCTCTTTATCTCCGCCGGCCCAGACGACGTTGGCACCATCGTCAAGCAGTTCCGCAACGCCGGGGTGGACAAGCCGATCCTCGGCGGTGATGGCTACGACACGCCCCTGCTCGTCGAAATTGCCGGCGAGAGCGCCAATAACACCTACTTCACCACTCACGCGCTGCTGGACCCCGCATTGGGCACGGACAAGGTGAAAGAGTTCATCGCTGCCTACCAAGCCGAGTTCGAGGTCGCGCCGGAAAATGCCTTTGCTGGCCTGGGCTACGACACAGTGAAGCTGATTGCCGATGCCATCACGCGCGCCGGGTCGGCCGATCCAGAAGCCATCCGCGAAGCGCTGCAAACCACCAAAGGCCTGGCTGGTGTTACCGGCATCATCACCTTCCAGCCGGGCAAACGGATTCCACAAAAGAGCGTTACCATCGTCCTGATAGAGGATGGTGGATTCATTCCGGCCGCAGAGTTGGCCCCGGAGAGAGTACCAACACCCTGAGGCGCCTCGATCTTTGCTGAACAAGGAGGACATCCATGTCGCTCATTCTCTGGTTCGGCGCCATCACCCAGGGACTGGGATACGCTTTCCTGGCCTGGGGAATCTATCTGTCGTTGCGGGTGCTGGATTTCGCCGACATCACCGTGGACGGCAGCTTCACCCTGGGCGGGGCGGTGGCAGCGACGCTGATCGTGCGTGGAGTGCATCCGCTGCCGGCGATGGCGGTGGCCATTCTCGCCGCAGCCCTGGCCGGGGCGATCACCGGCTTCATCCACACCCGCTTCGGGATCACCGATCTACTGGCTGGCATCCTGACCATGACCGCCCTCTACTCCGTCAACCTGCACGTCATGGGGCGCTCCAACGTCTCGCTGCTGCGGGAGCGCACGCTCATCACCCTGCTCAAGGACACTGGCCTGCCCCTGGGTGAGGACTGGCTGGTCTTCGGCCTCTTCCTGCTGCTGGCCGTCGTCTGCAAGCTGGGGCTGGACTGGTTCCTGCGCACCGACTTCGGCATGGCCATGCGTGCCACGGGGGACAACCCGCTGATGATCACCGCCCAGGGGGTGGATACCCGCCGCATGAAGGTGATGGGGCTGGCGCTGGCCAACGGACTGGTGGGACTGGCCGGCGCGCTCATCGCCCAGTACCAGGGCTTCGCCGACGTGGGGATGGGCATCGGCTCCCTGGTGGCCGGCATCGCTGCCGTCATCATCGGCGAGACGCTGGTGGGCCGGCGGACCCTGCCCTGGATCGTGGCGGGAGTGGCGGTGGGCTCAGCCGTCTTCCGCCTGCTCATCGCCCTGGCCCTGCAAGTGGGGCTGAATCCCATTGATCTGAAGTTGGTGACGGCGGTCTTTGTTTTCGCTGCCCTGGCGTTGCCGAGACTAAAACGTGAAACGTGAAACGTGGAGGCCTACATGCGGAAGTTCTCTTTGCTTTTCACCGTCATCCTGCTGGCTGGTTTGTTCCTGGTCATTGGTGTATGGAGCATGGCCCACGCTCAGCCCCCGGTCACTGATACCCCCGTTTGTTTCCGCCGTGGTGGGGACATCTACTGCGTGGAGCGCTCCGTGCTTTTGGACGGAGATGTCGGGGATAAACTGCAAGCTACGCTGAACGCCCTCATCGCTGGGCCTACTGCCAAAGAACGGGCCGATGGCCTCTGGTCGGCCATCCCCACCGACGGAGTTGAACTGATCCAACTCACTGTAGAAGGTACGAGGGTCAGTGTGTACCTGAGCTTTCCCGAAGCGTTCCTGGCCCAGGAATTCAACCCCCTGCTCTCCGACCAGATCATCGAGCAAATCGTCAAAACGATACAGCCCTTTCGAGCGGAGCTCATGGCCACTGCGGGCATCCCGGACGGTTCCCCCGATAACCGCCTCATTGTCCACGTCCTGGCTCAGGACCCCGCCGTCCCATCCCGGCCCTTCCGCGACCTGTCCGCCTTCCTGTTGGAGTCTCCGCTGGCCCAAAAATCGGACGAGGGCGCGGGAGTGGACGCGGCCCTGCAAACTGACACCACTGGCTTTCTCGCGGGCAAGATGGTCTACGTCAGCGCCGGCCACGGCTGGTACTGGAACCCGACCCAGGGCGACTGGTTCACCCAGCGCCCCGTCTGGGAGAACCTGGTCGAGGATTTTAACAACGCCGAAGTGATCAACCAATACCTGCTGCCCTACCTGTACAACGCCGGGGCCGAGGTCTGGACGGTGCGCGAGCGAGATCTTAACACCGACGAGCTCACTGTCACCGTAGAGATGCCCGCTTATGTCGAGATCGGGAGCTGGTTCACAAGCACCGAGACGATAAGTGACACCATCTTTCCCTGGCACGCATCGGTGCGCTACGCTTCGGTAGACACCACCGCCACGGCCACCGCCACCTGGACTTTCACTCCCACTCAGCAAGGGAGCTACGCCGTCTACGTCTGGTACACCTCCGGGCCAGACCGGGCCCCCGGTGCTCACTACCTTGTCGCCCACGCAGGCGGGGTGAGTGAGCGGCGCATGGATCAGACCGCCCATGGCCAGACTTGGCGGTACCTGGGAACGTACCCGTTCTATGCCGACCAGCCCGCCAGCGTCAGCCTGTCCAACGACTCTGCCGTTCCGGGCCGCGTGGTGAGCGCGGGGGCCGTGCGCGTGGGTGGGGGCATGGGCAGCGAATTGGGAGGCTGGTTCACCAACAGCCCTGGCCCCAGCGAACGCCCACGCTGGGAAGAAGCCTCTCGCTACTGGGCCATGTTCCAGGGCGCGCCGTCGTCGGTCTACGCTCCGTACAGCATCGCCTATGGCTGGGACTATGATATGTGGGACGACGTCACGGCCCGACCGCGCTACGCTGAATGGGAGAAACCAGCCGGGGAAGATGCCGTCTTTATCTCCTGGCACACCAATGGTTCTGCAAATCACACCGACCGGGGCACCGAGAGCTACATCTACGACGGCACCTACGGAGGAATGTGGGCGCCGGGGTCTGACATCCTGCAATACTTCATCCACACCACCCTGGTCGAGGACATCCGAGCCGCCTGGGATCCCGACTGGACGGACCAGGGCATGCTGGCCGACAACTTCGGCGAGGTCCGTCTACTCTCGACCATGCCTGGCGTGCTGTTGGAGATCGCCTTTCACGACGATCCCGAGGACACACGGGCGCTGCTGGATCCCCGCTTCGCGCAACTCACCGCGCAAGCCGTTTACCGGGGCATCGTGCGCTACTTTGCTTACCGGGATGGTGTGAGCCCCGCCTTCCTGCCAGGCCCGCCCACGGGACTGGCCATGCGCAACAGTGGCCCTGGCGAGGTTACACTGACCTGGCTGCCCTCCCCCACAGGCGACGCGGCCACGAGCTACCGGGTTTATACCAGCCCTGATGGATTTGCCTGGGACAACGGCGTGGCCGTCACCGACACAACTCACACCCTGACCAGCCTGGCGTCGGATCAACTCATCTTCGCGCGAGTCAGCGGCGTCAACGACGGCGGCGAATCGCTGCCCACGCCCACCCTGGGCGCGCGAGCCAGCGCCGACGGGCAGGCACAC
>Ga0268281_1000916_pt1 | contig 18961 bp, 17 predicted proteins | sample saktaG_10_FD_190134 | JGI IMG/M metagenome (GOLD analysis project Ga0268281, IMG submission 190134) | Saline water microbial communities from Sakinaw Lake, British Columbia, Canada - sak_2011_5_24_50m | ecosystem: Environmental > Aquatic > Non-marine Saline and Alkaline > Saline ... | reverse complement strand
TTTTGAAGACATAGTTAAGTCCATAGATAGCATATTAGCATATATAAATAACTTGCCCTATGAAGATTTTGTTAGAAACAATATGATAATAGACGCTGTTGTAAGAAACCTTGAAGTCATAGGTGAAGCATCAAAAAACATACCTTCAGAAATAAAATCCCTACACCCTGATATCCCCTGGAGGGAAATGTCGGGCATGCGTGATAAGGTTATACATGAGTATTTTGGGGTTGATATAGATATTGTATGGGCTACCATAACAAAGCGCTTGCCAGAACTGAAACCTCTTCTTGTTAATATAAAATCCGACCTTAAGTAATCCTTATCTTGAAATAAATTTATATGGCTTTAGATTGCCACGGTCGCTGCGCTCCCTCGCAATGACAGAATTTTGTTGACGTAACCCACCGCAAGACTGTTATTGACAATGATTATATTTGTGTTATAATTTAGCTTATTCTAAGCAGATTTTAGGGAGGTGAGTTAATCTGTGCCAAAGATACATATAAAGGAAAACGAGCCGCTTGAACGCGCGCTTCGCAGGTTTAAAAAGAAAATAGAGCGTGAAGGTATTATAAGAGAGGTAAAGGCCCGCAAACATTATGAAAAACCCAGCGTTAAAAAGCGGCGCAAAATAAGAGAAGCACGCAAGAAAAAAAGAAGATACTAAGAAATAATATTATTATGAAATACAGGGCTATTATACTATCATGCGTTTTATCATTGATATTAATAGCCTTGTTTTTTCCCCCTGATACTTACTCTCAGAATGATTCTTTCCTACAGTCCAACGCATTAAAATACACATTAGCAAACGGGCTTACTGTGATCTTAAAACCGGACAGGAGAACCCCTACTTTTTCCGCGCAAATCTATGTCCGTGCAGGCTCTGCCACAGAGGAAGAATATTCCGGCTCAGGTATAACGCACCTTATAGAGCATATGATATTTAAAGGTACTACTGTCAGGACCTCTCAACAGGTATCAACTCAGGCAAAAGCATTGGGCGCTGATATAGGCGCATACACCACATTAGATTATACTGCTTTTAAGATGCAAGGCCCCGGCAATAACATAATACCTCTGCTTGATATATTTTATGATATTATATCAGACCCGCAGTTTGATAACGCGGAGTTAGAAAAAGAAAAAGATGTAATAAGAACCGAGATGCGTTATATAAATGATAATCCGCAGAAATATTTGTCTGCCCAATTTTGGCAGACGGCCTATATTGTTCATCCATATCGCAACCCCATAATTGGTTTCCAGGATATATTCGATACTCTTACCAGAGATGATGTCAAAAAATATTATGAAAGATTTTATGTGCCCAATAATATGGTCCTGGTTATTGTAGGCGATATGGATATAGATGCTGTTAAAAAAGCAGTGGATGAAAACTTTAATAAGCTTAAGCGCAAACCCCTTGCAATATTACCCCTGGCTCAGGAGCCAATGCAGATAGCTCCGCGGACAGGTATAATTGAATACCCCACATCCAAGACATCAATGCTTCTGGGTTTTCATTCTTCATCGCTATCGGAGGCGGATATATTTGCCCTTGATACGCTTGCTGTAATACTAGGAACAGGCAGATCTTCTTTCCTGCACGAAGAATTGCATAACAGGCAAGGCCTTGTTTATGCAGTAGATGCTTACAGCTATACCCCTTTTCATCCGGGGGTTTTTTTAATAGGATCGACTTTTGAGCCCGGGAATGAGGAAAAGGTTGTAAATGAAATATTTAATATTCTGGATGGGATAAAAAAGTCACCAATCAAAAAGAAAGACCTTGATAGAGCCAAGAATCAGGTAATCAGCTCATATGTATTCAGCAAGCAAACGCAGGATTCACAGGCCGCTGATTTGGGAGTAAGCCAGCTGCTGACAGGCGATATAGATTTCTCGAGTCATTATATAGAGGGGGTAAAGTCAGTTACATCAGATGATTTAATCCGCGTGGCAGATAAATATATAAAAAGATATAATATGACAAAGGTAATCCTGGTTCCTGCCGGGTTGGTCCAAAAAACATTGGAGAAAAGCCCTGATACCCGGGATCTATCCCGAAAGGTATCAAGAAAAACACTGCGAAACGGGATAAGAGTCCTCGTATCCGAAGATAAAAGCCTTCCCATAGTGTCTGCGCAGGTGTGTATAAAAGGAGGACTTTACGCTGAGAGCGTAGAGAATAACGGTATATCAAATATGGTATCCCAGATGCTGCTTAAAGGTACTGCCGGCCGCAGCGAAGAGGATATATTTTACGCGGTGGAATCTATTGGCGGAAGTCTCTCATCTTATAGTGGAAATAACAGCTTTGGGCTGTCGCTTGATATGATGAGTGAAGATGTTAAAAAGGGTATAGACATATTATCTGATGTGCTTTTAAGGCCTGCATTCCCAAAAGACAAGCTTCGTAGCCTTAAAAATGACATATCGGCGCAGATAAGCTTAAGAGATGACGATATATTTTCATTAACAGAAAAAGAACTAAGAAAACATCTATTTAGAGAAAGCCCATACAGTTTGACACAGTATGGAACCCCTGAGTCGATCGGTAAGATAACGCGTAGAGATATTATAAATTTTTACAGGAATTATTGTGTTGGCCCCAATATGGTTGTATCTATATGCGGCGATGTGAATACAGAAGAAATTTTTGCTTTGATGGATTCAAGACTAAGGGGGATTAAGGGTAAGATCGGGATCAGGATTAATAGGCCCAAAATGCTGCCTCTTAAGGAACGGATAGATTTGATAAATACGCTGAATAAGAATCAGGCGGTGGTTATGGCGGGATTCAGAAGCCCCGAAATAACGAATCCCGAAAGGTATCCGCTTCAAGTACTTTCATCCGTGTTTTCAGGCTCAGCAGGCAGGCTTTATGATAAAATAAGGCAGCAAAAAGGCCAGGCATACACACTTGGAGTGTTTGGTATGACAGGAATTGATGCAGGGTCATTTATATTTTATGCGGCTTCATCCGCGGAAAACATAGATTCAGTTACTGAAGATATATTCTCACAGATCAAGCTTGTGAACCAGGGCGATATCACTGAAGAAGAAATAAATTCGGCAAAGAAGAGCCTCATATCGCAGTACCAGATAGGGCTGCAGACAGCAAGTGCTTTTGCCCAGAAGATAGCCCTTGATGAACTCTATGGCCTTGGTTTTGAACATTACCTGCTATATTCTGACATAATAGGAAATATCAGCAGGGAAGAGGTCATGCAACTGTCCAACAAATATCTTACACCTGGTGCCTGCGTTGTCTCTAAGACATTGCCTGATAAAAAAGAGGATTAGATGATAAGGCAGCCTGCTGCAGCTGGTAAGTTTTACCCCGCCTCTAAAAAGGCTTTAGAGGCCCAGATAAAGTCTATGTCGAACGCTAAAACCGATAAAGAAGACGCGTTGGCAGTAGTTGCTCCTCACGCAGGCTATACATATTCCGGGCCAATAGCATGTGAATTATTTTCGAATATCCGTATAACCGATTCAGTTATAATATTAGGGCCTAATCATACAGGTATCGGAGAGAACTTTGCGATTTACGGAACGGGCAAATGGCGTACTCCGCTTGGCGATATAGACGTTGATGAGGAGCTGTCAGCTGTTATCTGCAAAAATACCGGTCTGATAAAGAATGATATCTCCGCGCACGCGTATGAACATTCAATAGAAGTCCAGCTCCCAATAATGCAGTATTTTAAAAATGCATTTAAAATTGTCCCTATAATATTAAGTGATGGTGATTTTGGGCAATACCAGCAGATGGCCGCAGCTTTAGCTGATGCCATAAAAGAGTCGGGCGGGGATATATTAATTGTAGCAAGCAGCGATATGACCCACTATGAACCGCGGGACAATGCTAGAAATAAAGATAAAATGGCTATTGATGCTGTATTAAAACTCGATGAGAAGCTGCTCTATGAAACGGTGAGAAAGCATGATATCAGCATGTGTGGTTATGTGCCGGTTATTATTATGATCTCTGCTGTGAAAAAACTAGGCGGAAGATCAGCAAGGCTTATAAAATATAGTACAAGCGGTGATATTACAGGAGATTATAGCAGCGTTGTGGGCTATGCGGGGATTTCTATCAAATGAACACAGCAAACAAAAAGACAGCCCTTGTTTTAGGTGGAGGTGCCGCAAGAGGGATCGCCCATATAGGTGTCTTAAAGGTGTTTAAGCGCCATAAGATACCCTTTGATATTGTAGTAGGTACGAGTATAGGCTCACTTATGGGGGCAATATACGCGTTAGGGCTATCACTTAAAAATGTAGAGGATATTGCTCTAAAGACTACATGGAGAGACTTAAGCGATTTTGTCCTGTCAAAGACAGGGTTTTTAGAAGGCAGGAATCTTGAAAGAATAATTGAAGGGCTTTTGGAGGAGAAAGGCTTTCCGGATTTAAGAAAAGAACTCGCGATTGTAGCTACTGATATTGAAAATGGTGAAGAGGTTATTATAAAATCTGGCAATCTAAGCAGGGCTATAAGGGCAAGTTGTTCTATACCAGGAATATTTATACCAGTGCGCATAGATGGAAGGCTTCTTGTCGATGGCGGTTTAAGGAGCACAGTGCCTTCAGATGCGGCTAAAGTGATGGGAGCTGATTTCATTGTGGCAGTTGACGTTGGCTATTGCGTAAGAAAGGGAAGAATATCCAATATATTTCAGGTGCTTTTTCAATCCATACAGATAATAGGAAGTGAACTTAATAAACATGAAACAAAGCCTGCCGATATTGTGATAGAGGTCCCGCTTGGAGAGAATATTGACCAGATGGCCTTTGACAAGGCCGCTGAAATAATAGCGGTTGGCGAAAAAGCCGCGGAAGATGCCATACCTAAGCTTTTGGATACAATGAAAAAGCGCGGCATTATTTAGTTTTACCATTTGAGATAATTAGTAGGCGTAAACGATTAGTCATGAAATAGATTTCTTTATATGTAAGCCGCCGCTTATACTAATAACATTTTTTGTTTTTTGTATTGACAGTAAGACTTGTGTCTTATATAATATTATGAAGTTTTATAAAATAATAGTTATTAAATAAATCCCCCTGGCAAAAGGTTAGTGCCAGGGTTTTTTTATAACATGTAATGGAGAAGAATATGCATGCGCACAAAAGCAGAAAACTATGCAAGATTATATCAATTCTATTAGCCCTATCATTAACGTACCAGCCTGTATGGGGTAAATCAACTACTACAGATACCCTGAGGCCTGCTTCTTATGTAAGGATGAAAGGTGCTGATGCTATTTTTAATGGTTTAGACCTTTCACCTGTTCCAGCTTTTTCTGATACCAACAGAATTAAACTTACTATAGTAAGAGATTATAATGCCATGAGCTGTCTGGTTGCCTATATGGTGCTTATAGATTATAAGAAGGCTATAGCTGAGAAAGGCTGCTATGTGTTAGGTTTACCCACAGGCTCTACACCCTCTGGTCTATATAAAATATTGGTTAAATTTGCAGAAGCAGGCTTGATGGATTTCAAAAAAGTTATAACTTTTAATATGGATGAGTATGAAGGGCTAGGCCCTGAATATGTTGGTAATATGACACCTCTAGATCCTGGGGATCCTAATATAAGTTATAAGGCATATATGTATCAGCAACTTTTTAAGCCATTGTTTGATAGAGGCCTAATCTCACAAGAGGATATCAACAAAAATGTAAATATGTTTGAGAGCAATCCTATGAATGCAGATGAGATGCTTGCTGAATATGAAAAAAAGATAGAGGAACTGGGTGGTATTGATACTTCAATAGGCTCAACAAACCCTGAAGGCCATATTGCATTTAATGGACCAAAAAGTTATGTAATAACCGATGGAAAACGGATCGATGTAGACTCAGGCACAACGCCAGAATCTGTTTCAAGGAGAGTTTATATTACGCAGGCAACAGTTGATGTTAATCGTAGGTTTTTCGAGTATATAGATGGTGATCATAGCAAAGGCAGAAGATGGGTAGTTGAAAATGGCAATAATCTAGTTTTTGTAAAAGACCCGCAGACAAAAGGAGCAAGAGAGATTTCGCATGATGAGGCTATTGCTGCGGTTAAGCGCACAGCCTTCTCTATTGGCGTAAAGACATTTAAGGATGCAAGGCATAAGATAATTTTGAGAGATGATCCAGAAAGTGCAGAAATAATGGCAAAGGGATTAGAAGGTGAACCTGATAATGATATTGCGATCTCCCTGTTACAGGATTGTGAAAATTGTGATTTTATAATAACAGAACGAACAGCATCTCGATTAGCTAATCCTCCAGCTGTAACAGAAGTATTGCCTCTAGAGTCTTTACTAAAGACATCTTCAGCAGGTAGGGCAGATTATCTTAAGAAAGGTACATTGCGTGTCTTGGTTGAAGAGAACCTTGGCGTAGGGTTACAGAATGATGCATTATATGGCAATCAGGCATATATAGATGCAGGCGCAGAAGTGGTTGGCCGTAAAAAACTTTGGCAACAAGCACATATGGTTCTTAAGGTAAAAGAGCCTTTAAGAGAGGGTGGTGTTAATGAGTTTGAGCTTATGGAGGGCATGAGGCTTTTTGATGGCAATGAATTAGTTATAGGAGTAGCTAAAGAGATAAAGCCTCAAGAAGGCAGAGTAGCACTTTTACCTGATGGGGTAATGGAGCTTCTTGAGTTTGCTAAGAGAGAAGGATGCAGCGTAGGTGATATTCAAAAGATGCTTGTTACATATTTTCATTTTGCTGCGTCTAAAGAGCTTACTGAGAAGACCATTGCTGCAGGTGTTACTGCGCTGGCTTTAGAAGGTATACGCGGTGATGTAGAATCAGCAGCGCTCTTTAATAATAATGAGTGGCTTGTTGGCAAAGATGACCCAAAAGGAGAACCTAGTCGCATTGTTGTGCCGAGTATCGTAAAAGACTATAAAGAGCTTATGGAAAAGAGAGGCAAATTAACTCTTCCATGCCTTGACCCTATGAGTATTGTGGCAGGCGCTGAAGCTGTATTGCAAGGTGCTATATATTTGCACGAAGGCAAGGTAAAGATAGTTGATGGAAAAATTATAGTTGAACCTGGGTGGGAAGATCATATGCTTAATTCTTACCCAGATTTACCAGACATGAATGCTTTAAAAGGAAAGACAGTCCTGATAACAGGTTCTGGGGCAGTAGGCCTTACAGCACTTTGGAATGCGATGCGTTTTGGCGCAAAGGTTGTAATAACTGATATAGATGATAATTTAAATGACCTAAGAGATATCTTAGTCAGGGAATATGGCGGTGATAAAGTTAAATTGCAGAATGAAAGGTTTCCAATCCATACCAGAGAAAGGACTTTTACTGATATCTTACATGAAGAGTGCGATATAATTATTACAGGTGCAGATAATAAGAATTGGATAACAGATGCATTTGCATCTTCAGATTTGACAATAGGAGCAGCGCTTATCCCAGAGAAGAGAGCACCTATTACCATCGATGAAAAAATGATTTGTCATGTTGCTAAGTATTACCCTATGCGAAGAGCAATGGTCGATGTCCCGATAGACCAGAAAGGCAACTTTGTATTTATTGATCCTGATGGAAAAGAGATTCCTAAAACAGCTACTTATCATAGTGCCCCGGTAAGGCTTATACTTGGTAATATAATAAGCTATGATGTAGGTAATATGCCTGGAAGGCCAGGTGTTATCGCAAGGGCTGCCGCAAAAATGTTTCAGGCTTCACGCCTTCCTTTTCTAAAGAAGATTATAAAAGATGGTATGATCGCTTCAGCAAGGGCAGATGGCGGGCTTATGGATGGTTTAACAGTTATAGCTGACCCAAAAGTTAAAAGAGGGGTGCTGACAAGTAAGAGCGTGGCTCAGACAGAAGGATTCAACTTATCATCTTACCCTGTGAAAGATATCCTATCCAATTATGAGTCACAGCTAAAGACATCCTCAGCCAGACAACTAGATATACACAACGGAGATACTGCATTACCAGGCGGGGCCAAACAATTAGATTTATACATAAATACTTCTCAGCTTATTAATGCAGCTGCATGATTATTAATTTAATAGACCTGGCTGCGAATAAATGATATAATGCAAAAAAGAGAGAATCCAAAATGAATATAAATTTATCTGCCATAGTATTGATATTTTTGGTTTTAATAGCAGCTATAATGGGTTTTATGTTATACCTGCTTACGAAAAACAAAAAGGATATGTTTTCAAAAGAAGGCCTAAGCCTGGTTTCGGATGTAGGGGCTTTAAAGAGTTTGCTGGCGACCGTTGAAAGCAACCAGAAGCTTCATCAACAGATAGTCCAGGAGCTTCGGGATTCTGTCAACAATGGCTCAAAGACAGGTGATTCCATACACCGCAACCTTGAGACTACGCTGCGTGCAGTCGAGCTTATAAGACAACAGCACGAAGAATCGCAGAAAAGAGAGTCTGAAAATTTTCAGTCATTAAAGCGGCTGGAGAGTGTAATAGCCGGTTCCAAGCAGAAAGGGATCGCGGGAGAAAATATATTAAGAGAGGCATTAAGCATATTCCCCCCTGATATGATACAGACAAATTTTAAGATAAAAGGAAAAGAGGTGGAATTTGGCCTGGTCTTATCAAATAAAAAGGTTATGCCTATAGATTCAAAATGGCCTTCCACTGAATTGCTAGAAGCTGTTTCAAAAGAAGAAGACCCTGTTAAATTAGAACGGCTTATGCATCAAGTGCAAAAAGAAGTCGCAAAGAGGGTATCTGAAATAAGCCAGTATTTAGACCCAAGCACAACAACGCCGTGGGCTATAGGGGCAATACCAGATTCCATGTATTCGCTTTGCAGGGACGCCCACTTAAGCGCGTATTCAAAGAATGTTATACTTGTCTCATATAGCATGCTTTTACCTTATCTTTTGATGTTTTTCAGCCTGCATCTTCAATATGCCTCTTCTATGGATGTGGAAAATCTTTCATATTATCTTATAGATATAAAAAGAAATATAGAACAGATGGGTGAGATACTTGAAAACAGGATAGAAAGAGCAAGAGCATTGCTTTCAAGCGCCTCAGACGAATACCGCCAGATATTAGGATCGTTTAAAAGCTCCATATCTTCAATAGAGACACAAAAACCCAGCCAAGAAGCCCCTAAGCTTTAATCCATATTTTCTTTACTTTATAATCTTCATTTGCTATACTATTGCCTATGAAAAGTAAAATCCTCAGCATTGTTAGAATATTTATTAGTTTATCACTTATAGGGCTGCTTGTGTGGCTTATGCGCGATAAGCTGCCAAGCATGTACGATGCCATCATAAATGCTGATAGAGCACTTATCTTATATGGATTTATCTTATTTCTTTGTTCCGCGTATTTTATCGCGCTAAGGCTTAAAAAGGTTATATCTGTACAATCCATCCAGATAAGCGTGAATGAATCGCTATACCTTACATTTATAGGGTATTTTTTCAATAATTTCCTTCCAACATCATTTGGCGGGGATGTCCTGAAGGCGTACTATGCTGGTAAAAAATCCAACAAAAAGGCCGGCGCGTTTGCCGGAGTATTTATGGACAGGGTCCTTGCACTGATACCATTTACGCTTATCCCTGTTATTACGATAACTTTTTTCAGCCACAAGATATCAAGCAGGCCAATAGTCGCATCGGTATATCTTATTTTCCTGGTGAGCGTGGTATTTGTGCTGATGCTTTTACATAAAAATACAGCCAAGTATCTCGCGTTTATACTTGAACCTTTTAAAGAAAAGCTGTGGTCTGAAAAAATAAAAAATGGATATGGGTTTCTGAATATATACTCAAATCATAAAATAGTTCTTTTGTGGAGTTTGTTTTTATCCGTCATAGCCCAGGCCCTATCCATAGCGGCAACATATATATTCGCAAAGGCCCTTGGAGTGCATGATGTCGGACTAGGTATATTTTTTACAATAGTGCCAATAGTATGCATCATGACTTTAATACCTTCATTAAATGGTTTGGGTATAAGGGAAGGCGCGTTTGTATATCTTCTGAGCCCGTACATGCCTTCAGAAAAAGCGTTTGCCCTGTCTATTTTAGTTCTCGCGTCGCTGGTACTGTATAGTGTTATAGGCGGTTTTATATATGGCTTTCGGAAAAATATATTTTCATTTAAAACGGAGGATGTGTGATGAAAAAAGTACTGATAATACACGGGCCCAACCTCAATCTTTTAGGTAAAAGAGAAGAGGATATATATGGTAAGATGAGCCTTGATGATATTAATAAATCCCTAAAGAAAAAGGCAGATGCGCTCGGAATAGGTATAGATACTTTTCAGTCAAATCATGAAGGTGATATTGTCCAGAAGATACAGGATGCAAGGGCTGAAGGTTTTAGCGCTGTACTTATAAACCCCGCGGCATACACGCATACCAGCGTGGCGATACGTGATGCTGTAAGCGCTATTGATATACCTGTTGTGGAGGTACATATATCGAATATCTATGCGCGTGAAGAGTTTCGCCATAAATCCCTGATAGCGCCTGCTGCCTCAGGCCAGATCTCAGGGTTCGGGGTGAACAGTTATATTTTAGGATTAGAGGCTGCTGCCGGACTTATTAAATGAATGAAAGGCTAAAAAGACTAAGGCGCATATTAAAACGCCTTAACATAGATGCGCTCCTTGTATCAAATCCCTCAAACATATTCTACCTAACTGGTTTTGCAGGGCATGATTCTCTTTTAGTCGTTTCCCGTTCCAGCGCGCACATAATCACTGATTTCCGTTATGAAGAAGAGGCCCGGATGTATAAGCCGGGCTTTACTGTTGTATCGGAAAAAGGAGGCCTTAGCGAGAAGGCCGCATGTATAATAAAAAAAGACAAGATCCGCCGTATAGGTTTTGAATCTCATTTCATGACAGTAGATGATAAAAATGTTCTCACCGGCATGGTGAAGGCAAGGTTTTTGGCAACGCCAAATATTATCGAAAGATTGAGAATAGTTAAAGAAGCAGGAGAAATAGAAAAGATAAAAGAAGCGGCATGTATAACTAAAAAAACATTCAAGATGATATCGAGGGATATAGCCCCGGGTATGAGTGAAAAAGATATTGCCTGTAAAATAGATTTTTATATGAGAACTCTCGGAGCCGACCGGAACTCATTTGACACTATTGCCCTATCAGGCGGGAATTCCAGCATGCCGCATGGCAGGCCGGGAGATAGAAAGATCAGATCGGGCGATTTAGTGATGGTTGATTTTGGCACACGGCTTAATGGCTATAGTTCTGACTTGACAAGAATGCTCTTTGTGGGTAAAATATCACAATATATTAATATAATATATAGTATAGTAAGAACTGCTCAGAAAAAAGCGATAGACGCGATAAGGCCTGGCGTAAAGATCTCTGAAATAGATAAAACCGCGAGGTCTTATATATCTGATAAAGGGTTTGGTGAATATTTTGGCCATGCTGCAGGCCATGGCATAGGAATAGATGTTCATGAGTTTCCCCGAATAAATTCAAAAAATCATACTAAATTAAGAGAAGGTATGGTATTTTCTGTTGAGCCCGGGATATATATACCGGGTAAACTTGGCGTGCGCATAGAGGATATGATACTTGTAACTGAGACAGGATGCGAGGTGCTTACAGGATGATTGATACGAGTGATTTTAGAAACGGTATAGCCATAGTATTAGACGGAACCCTGTATCAGATTATAGATTTCCAGCATATAAAACCCGGTAAGGGCGGTGCCTTTGTAAGGACAAAACTTAAGAATCTGCGCACCAAGGCAGTACTGGATAAGACTTTCAGGGCAGGCGAAAAGGTGGAAGACGCGTGGATTAACACCAAAAAGATACAGTACACGTATAAATCAGGGAATATATATTTTTTTATGGATTCCCAGGACTATGAAGAGGTATCTCTGCCGGAAAGCATATTAGGTGATAATAAAAAATTCTTAAAAGAGGGGCTTGAAATAAGCTCTCTGTGGCATAAAGACCAGATAATTGATGTAACCTTGCCCCCTTCAGTAGTTTTCAAGATTAAACACACAGAGCCCGGGATAAAAGGGGATACCGCAAAGGCGGCTTTTAAACCGGCTACAATAGAAACAGGCGCTGTCGTGCAGGTGCCGCTTTTCGTAAATTCAGGTGACAATATAAAGGTCGATACCAGGACCTGCGAATATCTGGAAAGGGCCTAGCCATTATTTAAGGAGATTTCCCATGAATCTAAAAGAGATCAAAGAAATAATAAGCTTGATGGAAGAGCATAACCTTTCAGAGATAGAGATAGAGAAAGGTGACCAGAAGATAAAGCTCAGGAAAACCCTGAAATCTGATTCAGGTATTTCTATAGAACAACCTGTAATTATACAAAGGCCCCAATCCGCAGAAACCGATGCCTTGCAAGAACGCTCCCAGGAAAAGAAACCCTCTAATCTCATTGAAATAAAAGCCCCTATTGTCGGCACATTTTACCGCTCACCTTCTCCTGACGCGGCGTCGTTTGTGGAGGTAGGCCAGGAAATAGAGGTAGGCCAGGTTGTCTGTATAATAGAAGCCATGAAGCTTATGAATGAGATAAAGTCCGAAGTAAGAGGAAAGGTTGTCGATGTCCTTGTTGAGAGCGCTGACCCGGTTGAATTCGGGCAGATACTGTTATTGATAGAGCCGTCATAATATGTTTTCTAAAATATTAATTGCCAACAGAGGCGAAATAGCGTTAAGAATAATCCGTGCGTGTAAGGAACTCGGCATAAGGACAGTAGCCGTGTATTCTGAGGCCGATGTCAACTCCCTGCATGTAAAATTCGCGGATGAGGCAATATGCATTGGCAGCGCCCAGTCATCAAAATCCTATCTTAACATCCCCTCAATTATAAGTGCCGCTGAAATAACAGATGTGGAGGCAATACATCCGGGATACGGCTTTTTAGCTGAAAATCCGCATTTTGCCGAGGTATGCCAATCTTGCCAGATAAAATTCATAGGTCCAAGGCCTGAAAGCATGAAGCTTTTAGGCGATAAAATGGCTGCTAAGGTTGCCATGAAAAAAGCGGGTATTCCGATAATCCCTGGCAGCAAAGGTGTTGTAAAGACGAAAGAAGAAGCGCTTAAGATTGCCAAGGACATGAAATACCCCATTATTATAAAGGCCACCGCCGGAGGCGGCGGCAAAGGAATGAGGGTAGCTCATAATGATATAAGGCTTGCCAGCGCTTTTTATATGGCCCAATCAGAGGCTGAGGCCGCATTTGGCATACCTGATGTGTATATTGAAAAATATATAGAAAACCCGCGCCATATTGAATTTCAGATGCTTGCGGATGAGTATGAACATGTAGTGCATCTTGGTGAACGGGATTGTACCATACAAAGAAGACATCAGAAGCTTATCGAGGAATCGCCTTCCCCGTCATTAGACCCTAAGCTGAGAAAGAAAATAGGCGAACTTGCGATTAAAGGCACTAAGTCGGTTGGATATGTAAATGCCGGGACAATGGAATTTCTGCTGGATAAATATGATAATTTCTACTTTATGGAAATGAATGCGCGAATACAGGTAGAACACCCTGTCACGGAAATGATAACAGGCATAGATCTTATAAAAGAGCAGATCAGGATTGCCTCAGGTGAAAAATTAGGATATGATCAATCTGATATAAGGATAGAAGGCCATGCTATAGAATGCAGGATAAACGCGGAAGACCCTGATAATAATTTTATGCCTTCACCAGGGAAGATCGAAAGATTTCATGCCCCGGGCGGAAGAGGCGTCAGGGTTGACAGCCACATCTATTCTGAATATGTGATACCCCCTTATTATGATTCTATGATAGCCAAGCTCATAACATACGGAAAGAACCGTAATGAGGCAATATATATTATGCAGAGGGCCCTTGACGAATTCGTCATAAGGCCTCTTAAGACAACAATACCATTTCATAGAAGGGTGATGTCAGACGATGCTTTCTTAAGAGGTAAAATAGATACAAGCTATGTTGAGAAGCTTTTAGGTGAAACAGAAAGTTAAACAAAGAAAAGGAGTTAGAGCATGAAAAGAGTGGGCATATTGACAGGGGGAGGAGATTGCCCCGGGTTAAATTCTGTCATAAGGGCAGTTGTAAGGAAGGGCTTAAAGCTCGGGTATAGCATAGTAGGTATAAAGAACGGGTGGAAAGGCTTAGTTGAAAATGTGACAGTTTCTCTTGATGAGCGCTCTGTATCAGGCATAATTCATAGAGGCGGCACTATACTTGGTACAAGCAGGACAAATCCGTATAAGAAGCCGGAAGATAAACAAAAAGTGATAGCAAACTATAAAAAACTGAAATTAAACGCGCTTATAGCTATTGGCGGTGAAGATACTCTTGGCGTGGCTAATAAGCTTAATCATGAAGGCCTTAATGTAGTTGGCGTGCCAAAAACAATAGACAATGACTTGAATGCCACGGACTTTACATTTGGCTTTGATACAGCTATAAACATAGTTACAGAATGTATTGACAGGCTCCACACAACAGCAGAGAGCCATCAGAGGATAATGGTTTGCGAGGTTATGGGCCGTCATGCCGGATGGATAGCAACTTATGCCGGTATCGCGGGAGGCGCGGATGTTATACTTATACCTGAGCAGCGTATCGATATAAAAGAGGTATGTAATATCTTGAATAAGCGGCACAGGAAAGGAAAGACATTCAGCATAGTAGTTGTTGCTGAGGGGGCCCAGTTTAAAAAAGGCGATATGATATTACAGGAAGAAAAGCTTGACTCATTTGGCCATGTAAGATTAGGCGGTATTGGCAACCAGCTTGCTCAGAGGATAGAAGAAGAGACCGGTTTTGAGACAAGAGTCGCAGTGCTTGGCCATATACAGAGAGGGGGATCTCCAACCGCGATGGACAGGGTTCTTGGAACAAGGTTTGGTATAATGGCAATTGATCTTGTTGAAACGAAAAAATTCGGCAAAATGGTCAGCTTAAGCGGCACTAAGATAGTAGCAGTTCCTTTAAGCAAAGGAGTTGTCAAGATTAAGACAGTTGACATGAAATTATATGATATCGCGAAGGTATTTTTTGGATGATGTCAAAAAATAGGAGCATATTGCATGGCAGATCTTATAAAAGATATAATTAAAGAATCCATAAGGATAAAAGAAGCTGTTTTAAGCAAGCTTTCTAAAGAAATTAAGACAGCTGCAGGCATGATATCAATTGCTCTTAAAAAAGGGGGCAAGGTAATACTGTTTGGAAATGGCGGCAGCGCAGCGGATTCACAGCATATTGCAGCAGAGTTTGTAGGAAGATTTAAGCTTGAGAGGCAGGGCCTGGCCTCAATAGCGCTTACCACAAATACGTCTATTATAACATCTATCGCGAATGACTATGGTTATGAAGAGATATTTTCCCGTCAGGTGGAGGCAATTGGCTCTGACAATGATATAGCCATAGGCATATCTACAAGTGGAAACGCCAGGAATGTAATAGCAGGCCTATTGGAAGCGAAGAAGATGGGCTTAAAGACCATTGCCTTAACAGGTTCAGGCGGAGGCGAGATGGCAACGATTGCCGATCTTGCCTTAACAGTGCCTTCTGATAATACCGCTCGTGTTCAAGAAGCACATATTGTAATAGGCCATATTATATGCGAGCTTGCGGAGCAGAACCTGTTTGGTAAGTAGTAAACTTATTCGTTTGAAGATATAGAATTTAGTAAACGATAGTCTAATATTAAAGTTCAAACTTAAAGATGCTATATAAAAAAATAAAGAATCATATAGCTTTAAAGCAGATAACAAACAGGCTTAAGAAGCGAGGTAAAAAGATAGCTTTTACAAATGGCTGTTTTGATATCATCCATTATGGCCATGTAAAGTATTTAGAAGACGCGAAAAAATGTGCTGATATATTAATAGTTGCTGTTAATAGTGACAGTTCTGTTAAGAGATTAAAAGGCAGCAAGAGGCCTCTCTATCCATTAAGAGATAGGATGAGAGTCATTGCTTCTTTATCAAGCGTTGATTATGTTACATCTTTTGGTGAAGATACTCCGGCAGAGATCATAAGATTCCTAAAACCTGATCTTGTTATTAAGGGTGCTGATTATCAGATAAAGGATATTGTAGGCAGCGATATAGTAAAGTCTTATGGCGGCAAGGTAAGGAGAATAAAATATATCAAAGGTTATTCTGTAACAGGACTTATAGACAAGATAATAAAGCGTTATGACAGATAATAAAAAGATCTTTCGCATACTTGATGTAAACATAAACCGTGTTAAAGAAGGCCTGAGGGTGTGCGAAGATATAACGCGTTTTATATTAAACGATTCTGCCTCAACAAAGTCCCTGAAGTCATTACGCCACAAAATTAGAGATATCGTAGAAAAATCAATTGCAGGCAAGAGACTGCTTTGCCAGTCGCGCGATGTAAAAAGAGACTGCCTAACAGAGATCTGCGGCCTCGAGCACAAGAAGAACTGGCAGTCTATATTTTTTGCTAATATGCAGAGAACAAAAGAGGCCTTGAGAGTGCTTGAAGAGTTTAGCAAGCTTTTAGGGGATAAAATGAGCGAAGAATTCAAGGCCATAAGGTTCAAGGTCTACGAACAAGAGAAGAGCCTGATCAGGAAATATTTCAAATGACACAGATAGAATTTGCCAGAAGAGGCCGCACAACTGATTTAGTAAGAAAACTCGCCAGAAAAGAGGGAGTTCCTTTTAAATTCATTCGCGATGGTTTAAAGAAAGGCACAGTTGTAATACCCCAGAACAGGCTGCGCAGCCTAAAGACGCCATGCGCTATCGGTAAAGGGCTTCACACAAAGATAAACGCCAATATAGGTACATCGCCTTATCGAGGCTCCATAAAAGAAGAACTCGAGAAGCTGGATGTTTGCATAAAGTATCAGGCTGATACTGTTATGGATTTAAGTACAAGCACGGACCTTAATGATATAAGAAAGTCAATATTAAAAAAGTCTTCAGTCCCGGTAGGCACTGTCCCCCTTTACGAGGTGGCGGTTAATATGAAGAAAAAAGGCCTTAGCTTTTCTGGTGCATCTGCGGATGATATATTTAATGTCATAAGAGCCCAGGCGGAAGAAGGCGTTGACTTTTTTACAATACACGCAGGCGTTACAAGAAAGGTCTTGAGCACTTTAAGGAAGAATAAGCGCGTAGCTGGCATTGTAAGCAGGGGCGGGGCATTAATGGCAGAATGGATGACGAAGAACAATAAGGAAAACCCGCTTTATGAATATTTTGAAAGAGTAATAAAGATAGCCAAGGAGTTCGATATCTGCTTAAGCCTGGGAGATGGCCTGCGCCCGGGCTCTGTATGTGATGCAACAGATAAGCCGCAGGTAGAAGAACTTAGATTATTGGGCCAGCTTGCAAAGAGGGCCCATGCCCAAGGCGTGCAGGTCATGATAGAAGGCCCTGGCCATGTTCCTATAAACCAGATAGAGCTAAACATGAAGCTGCAGAAACGGCTTTGCAATAATGCGCCTTTCTATGTTTTAGGCCCTCTCGTTACCGACGTAGCCCCTGGATATGACCATATATCATCCGCGATAGGCGCTGCAATGGCAGGATATTATGGAGCGGATTTCTTATGTTATGTAACTCCGGCAGAGCATCTGAGTATTCCCACAATAGAAGATGTTAAAGATGGGCTGATAGCCTATAGGATAGCAGCCCATAGCGCGGATATTGCAAAAGGCATAAAAGGGGCTATTGGCTGGGACAGGACAGTGTCGGTTTTTCGCAGGGCAAGGGACTGGAAAAGGCATATCAAGGCTTCTATAGATCCCGAAAGGGCAGAAATTATACACAAAAGGTTTAAGCGGGACGAAAAAGATGTGTGTACTATGTGCGGTGAATATTGCCCGCTAAAGATATCGGAGAATATATAATGGGAATAGTAGTTATTGGAACTGTTGCTATAGACGATGTTGTAACCCCTTTTGGCGAGAACCTGGATGCCCCGGGAGGTTCTGCAACATATTTTTCATTAAGCGCGTCATGTTTTACCCGTGTAAAGCTTGTTGCGGTTATAGGCAGAGATTTTCCCAAAAAGCATATTCAACTTTTTAAAAAGAAAAACATAGACATAGAAGGCCTGGAACAAAAAGAGGGAAAGACGTTTAGATGGGAAGGTAAATATGGCTGGGACCTTGATAACCCGCAGACAATCGCGACGCACTTAAATCTTCTTCAAAGTTTTAACCCGGTTATCCCCCAATCTTATAAAAACGAAGAGATGCTATTTCTTGCAAACATAGACCCGGAGCTCCAATTAAAAGTATTGGATCAAACGCAGGCAAAGATAATAGCAGCTGACACAATGAATTTCTGGATAGAGAGAAAACGAAATAAACTTCTCGAGGTTCTTAAACGGCTAGATATACTCATTATTAATGAATATGAAGCGCGTCAGCTTACAAGGGAGTCCAATCTGTTAAAAGCCGGAAAAAAAATCATCTCATATGGAGCAAAGAAAGTGGTTATCAAGAAAGGTGAAAACGGCGCGCTTTTTGTGTCAAAAAGTGGATTTTTCACCTGCGCGGCGTATCTTATGGAAGATGTGTTAGACCCTACAGGCGCAGGCGATACCTTTGCCGGGGGTTTTTTAGGTTATCTTTCAAAGTCGAAAAGATACGACGACTCTGCCATAAGGACAGCTCTTGCATATGGCACGGTTATGGCCTCTTTTGCAGTGGAAAATTTTGATATAAAGGGGCTTGCTGGGTTGACAAGTGTTAAAATACAAAAAAGACTCAAGGTATTTAAGAGAATCTGCAGTTTTTGACATAAAGTGCGGGGGTAATTCAGTGGTAGAATGCGACCTTCCCAAGGTCGACGTCGCGGGTTCGAGTCCCGTCTCCCGCTCCAAGTGATGTTCGGGACTCGAAGAGAGCCCTGTTTTGAAATGCGACGAATAGGAGCATTTTAAGGGCGAATGGCCGACCC